>Ga0207753_1000060_pt1 | contig 41745 bp, 46 predicted proteins | sample PonA233FremontCA_2_FD_187273 | JGI IMG/M metagenome (GOLD analysis project Ga0207753, IMG submission 187273) | Salt pond sediment microbial community from Fremont, CA, USA - Pond A23 Sediment 3 (SPAdes) | ecosystem: Environmental > Aquatic > Non-marine Saline and Alkaline > Saline | place: USA... | reverse complement strand
CCCTCGGCGGCGAGCCGTTCCGCGATTCCGGCGCCGATCCCGCGCGTCGACCCGGTGACGATCGCCGTCTCGCCGGCGAACCGGCCGGACACCGCGTGGTCGGTCGGGGACTCGTGTCGGCGTGTCACGGTCTCTCTCCGTGTCGGCGCGTTCGAATCGTCATCCGGCTCACCACTCCGCGACGGAGCCGTCGTCGTGCCGCCAGAGGGGATTGTGCCAATCGACGTTGCCGCGCTGTTCACGGACGTACTCCTCGTCGATCTCGATCCCGAGGCCGTCTCCCTCGGGGATGTCGACGAAGCCGTCGCGGTACTCGAACACCGTCGGATCGGCGAGGTAGTCCAACACGTCGCTCGTCTCGTTGTAGTGAATGTCGAGCGACTGCTCTTGGATCAGCGCATTCGGCGTGCAGGCGTCGACCTGAATGCACGACGCGAGCGCGATCGGCCCGAGCGGACAGTGCGGTGCGACTGACACGTCGTACGCCTCGGCCATCGAGGCGATCTTCTTCAGCTCGGTGATTCCGCCCGCGTGCGAGACGTCCGGCTGGATCACGTCGACGGCGTCCGTCTCGAACACCTCCTTGAAGTCCCACCGGGAGTACATCCGCTCGCCGGTCGCGATCGGGATCGTCGTCGACTGCCGGATGCCGGAGAGTGCGTCGTTGTGCTCGGGCAACACCGGCTCCTCGATGAACATCGGGTCGTACGGCTCCAGCGCGGCCGCGAGCCGCCGCACCATCGGCTTCGACACGCGTCCGTGGAAGTCGACGCCGATGTCGACCTCGTCGCCGACCGACTCCCGGACCGCCGCGATCCGGTCGACCGCGTCGCTCACGGTGGCCGGGGTGTCGATTGGCCGCAGCTCTGCGGTCGCGTTCATTTTCAGCGCCGTGAACCCCGCGTCGACCTTCTCTTGGGCGGCCTCCCCGACGTCCGCCGGTCGATCCCCGCCGATCCACTGGTACACGCGGATTCGGTTCCGTGCGCGACCGCCGAGCAGCTCGTGGACGGGCGCGCCGAACTGCTTCCCCTTGAGGTCCCACAGCGCTTGGTCGACGCCGGCGATGGCGCTCATCAGCACCGGACCGCCGCGGTAGAAGCCGCCGCGGTACATCGCCTGCCAGTGGTCTTCGATCCGTGTCGGGTCCTCGCCGAGCAGGTAGTTGTCGAGCAACTCCTCGACCGCGGCGACGACCGTGTGAGACCGCCCCTCCACGATGGGCTCCCCCCAGCCGACGGTGCCGTCGCTCGTCGTCAGCTTCAAGAACAGCCAGCGGGGCGGTACTTCGAACAGCTCGTAATCGGTGATGTACATGATAGGGTAGTCAGTCTTCAGTCGTCCCGACGATCGCGGAGTCGACGGTGTCCGTCTTGGTCTTGAGCGCGTCGCCGGTCTCGGCATCGAACAGGTAGAGCGCCGCTTCGTCGAAGTCGAACGGGACGTGCGTGCCTTCCGTCGGCCGGACCGCCGGAGCGACGCGGGCGGTGAGCTCGTGGCCGGCCATCTCCATGTAGAGGAAGTTCTCGTTCCCCATCGGCTCGACGACCGTCACGTCGGCGGTGTTCTGCCCCGCCTCGACGACGGTGATGTCCTCGGGTCGGACGCCGACGCTGACGCGGTCGTGACCCGCGACCGGTTCGGGGTCGACGAGCTCGTACGTGAACTCGCCGGGGCCCCGAAGCGTCGCGCCGTCGACGTCGGCCGTAAAGAGGTTGATACTCGGCGAGCCGATGAAGTCTGCGACGAACTGGTTCACGGGCGAACGGTACACGTCCTCTGGCGCGCCGACCTGTTGGAGCACGCCGTCGTCCATCACGGCGATCCGGTCGCCCATCGCCATCGCCTCCGTCTGGTCGTGCGTGACGTACACCGTCGTGACGTCGAGGTCGGCTTGGAGCTCCTGCAGTTCGGTCCGCATGTCCGACCGGAGCTTCGCGTCGAGGTTACTGAGCGGCTCGTCCATCAGGAACACAGACGGCTCCCGAACGATCGCCCGTCCGAGTGCCACACGTTGCTGTTGCCCACCGGAGAGCGACTTCGGCTTCTCGTTGAGCAGTTCGCTGATACCGAGCATCTCGGCGACGTTTTCGACCTTCTGTTCGATCTTGTCGCCGGTCATCTTCGTCGAGAGTTTGAGTCCGAAGCCGATGTTGCCCCGGACAGTCATATGCGGGTACAGCGCGTAGTTCTGGAACACCATGGCCACGTCGCGCTCGCTGGCCCGGAGGTCTGTGACGTCTCCATCGCCGAACCGTATCGAGCCGTTTGTCACGTCTTCGAGGCCGGCGAGACAGCGGAGCGTCGTCGACTTCCCGCAGCCGGACGGCCCGACGAGGACGAGGAACTCGCCGTGATTGATCTCAACGGAGAGGTCCTCCACCGCGACCACGTTCTCCGTTCCGGAGTCGTACACCTTATCGAGTCCACTAATGGTAATACCTGACATGGTTACTCCTTGAGCGACCCCGCGAGGATGCCGCTGACGAACTGTTTTTGCAGCACTAAGAACAACACGACCATCGGGACGATCGCGAGCGTCGCCGCCACCATGATCTGGTCGTAGTAGATACGCTGGAAGCCGGTCAGCTGTGCCAGCCCGATCGGGATCGTGTACATGTCCGCGCTCTCGAGGATCACAAGCGGATACAGGAACAGGTCCCACTGGAACAGGAACAGAATGATCGCCAGCGCGGCCAGCGACGACCGCATCGTCGGGAGCGCGATCCGATAGAATATCTGGAACTCCGTCGCCCCGTCCATCCGGGCGGACTCCAGCAACGCGTCCGGGATCGATTTCATGTTCTGCCGCATGAGGAAGATTCCGATGGGATTCGCCGCCCACGGGAGGATTATCGCTCGGAACGTGTTCGTCCAGTCCAGCTGTGCCATCAGCAGGAACAGCGGGATGACGAGGAGCTGGATCGGCAACACGAGCGTCGCTAAGATCGTGTAGAAGATCGGCTCCTTGAACTTGAACTCGTACTTGGCGAACGCGAAGCCGGCCATCGAGCACAACACCAGCGAGAGCAACGTGTAGATCACGGCGATAAGGACGCTGTTCCGGATCGTCCGGACGAAGTCGAGCCGGTCCTGCAGGGCCGCGAAGTTGTCGAGGAACGCCGTTCCGGGTATCAGCCGCGGCGGGAACTGCAGGAACTGCTCCTGCGGGAGCGTCGCCGCTACCAGCATCCAGTACAGGGGAACCATCATCACCACGACCATCGTGACGACGAAGGCGTACGTGAGGAACTGCCAGACTGCGTCTTTACGGCGCTGTTCGCGCATCAGTCCTCACCCCCGATCTTGATCTGGGCGACGGAAAACGCGCTGACGACCGCGACGAACACGACCGTGAGCGCGCTCGCGTAGCCCAAGTTGAAGTTGACGAACGCTTGTCGGTAGATGTATTGCACGATAGTGATCGTTGAGTTGGTTGGACCGCCGCCGGTGATGACGTACGGCTCGGCGAACAGCTTGAACGTCCCGATAGTCGAGAGGACGATGACGAACAGGAACACCGGTTTGAGCTGCGGGAGCGTGACGTAGCGGAACTTCTCCCACCGATTCGCGCCGTCGATCTCGGCCGCCTCGTACAGCTGCTGCGGGATCGTCTGGAGCCCGGCCAGCAGGATGATCATGTTGTACCCAGTCCACCGCCACGTCACCGCCGCGATGATCGTGTTCCGCGCCCAGAACGCGTCGGTCAGCCACGGAACCGGCCCGAGCCCGACGCCGGCGAGGGCGTAGTTGAGGAACCCCAACTGCTCGTTGAAAAGCAGCAGGAACACCGTCGAGTACGCCACGAGGTTCGCCGAGACGGGCAACGCGATCGCGGTGCGGAACACCCCTTTAAGCCGTAGGAACGACGCGTTCAGTGCGAGTGCGAGTGCGAGCGCCAGCCCGATCATCAGCGGGACCTGTATCACCAGGATGTACGACGTGTTAAACATCGACTGCCAGAACAGCTCGTTGCCGAGCAGGCGGGCGTAGTTCCCGAGCCCGATGAAGTTCAGCTGTGCGATCTGCGGGATCTCGAGGTACACCGGGCCGAGGTCGATCCAGAACAGCGACCCTTGGCCGACACCTTGGTACTCGAAAAACGAGAGGTACAGCGTGTAAAACACCGGGAAGGCGAGGAACACGCTGAACAGCAGGAAGAACGGGGCGATGAACAGATACGCGACTCGCGGGAGCGTCGGCGTCGCCGCCGTCAGGTCCTGTCTGGCGAAGCGGAACCGGTCCCAGAGCGGTCGCACCGCTCGCCTCGACTGTCTCATCGCTCTCCCGACCGCCCCGCGGAGGCGGCGGCGATAAGCCTGCCCGACGCGATCGTCTGTTTCGTCAGAAGTAGCCATGGGATCGATTCCTCTCGGATTACGCGAGGTCCCGATCGGTGTTCTCAGCGACCGTCTCCGCGGCCGTCTGCACGGCCTCTTCGGCCGACTGTTCCCCGTTAATCATACGCTGGAGCTCCGTTTCGATGGCCTGTGACACCTCGGGAGTGTCTTCGGTGAACCGGTAACCGGGGGCCTCCTGTGCGACCTCGGCGAAGAGTGCCCGCGCGGGCTGTCCGTCGTAGAAGTCGAGCTCCTCGTCGAAGACCGGGTCGTCATAGGTGGTCTCCAGCGCCGGGAAGAGCCCGTACTCGTCGTACATCGCCAGCTGCATCTCCTCGGTCGCCAGCGAGAACTCCATGTAGTCCCAGCCGCGTCCCTTCTTCTCGTCGGACACTTGGTCGGCGATCATGAGATTGGAGCCGCCCCAGTTGGACGCTCGCGGGCCGCCCGACTCCAGCGCGGGGATCTTGAAAACGCCCCAGTCGCCCGCGGTGTCGGGGAGCTCGGCGCGCAGCGTCCCTTCCATCCACGCCGCCGAGGGGAGCGACGCGATCGTCGCGTCGCCGTAGGCGCTGAACCAAGCGGACGTCCACCCCTCGATGTTGGCCGCGATGTCGGCGTCGTATATCTCCTTGATGTTGCGAGCCACGCGGAGCGACTTCTCGTTGTGGATATTCACCTCGCCGCTCTCGAGGAAGGGCTCGCCGGAGAGCTGACGGAACTGGTACCGCCAGACCCCGGAGAGGTCCCCCTCGGGGAGGTTGAGCATGTACTGATCGTCAGGGAGCTTCTGGCCCTCCTCGATGAAGTCCGCCCACGTCTCGATGCCGTCCGGGTCGATTCCGTGTTCGTCGTACACCGACCGCCGGTAGTACACCGCCGTCGGACCGGTGTCCCACGGGAGCGCGTAGATGTCGCCGTCGACGGTGAGCGCCTCCCACTTCCCGGAGACGAAGTCATCCTTGATGCCCGCCTCGTCGATCTCGTCGGTGAGCGGCGCGACGGAGCCCGTGTCGATGAGCGAGGGGCCGTCGACCGACTCCAGCATGGAGACCGCCGGCGCGCCGGAGCCCGAAAGCAGGTTCGTCTGGAGCCGGTCTTTCATGGCGGACCGACCGAACTCCTCGACCGAGACCGTCGCGTCGTTTTCGGACTCGTACTCCTCGGCGGTGATCATCAATGCCCGCGCGGCAACGTCCCACCCCCACACGTTGACCTCGGACGCCATGTTGCCGCCAGCGTCGCTGTCGTCACCGTCGCTCCCGTCACTTCCATCGCTTCCGTTGCCGTCGTTTCCGTTACCTCCGTCGCTCCCATCGCCCCCAGCTCCGGGGTCGCCGGTTCCGATACACCCAGCGAGCCCCGCAAGCCCCGCGAGCCCCGCGCCCTTCATCAGCCGTCGCCGCCCGTATCGTGCGTAGTCTGGTTTGTCCGTCATGATCGTATCTGACTGTTACACCGTTATACTACAGCTATATAAAATTATTGTACATCTGTCCTAAAATCGGCTTAGAACCGCCCTATTTGTGTTTTCTTGGACCGAACAGCGCCATATTATATAACGTTTTTATTGTTCTGACGAGTTTTTGGATAGATTTCACCCCATATTGTATTAATATATCAAAATTAAATCTGCTTTTATTCCTCGAAGCCGGGTGGTGTTCTTCCATACTAAACAAAGATTATACGGCTGTCTCACATAGTGCTCTAGGAAACGATGGGGAATACGGACACCACCACCGTTCAGGCGACCGCGACATCCTTCCGGATCGTCGAAGAACTCTACGAACGTGATGGCGGCGGAGTTACCGAATTAGCTGACACTCTAGACGTCTCGAAGAGCGCAGTTCACAATCATCTCTCAACGCTCTGTGCTCTCGGATACGTGAGGAATGCGGGCGGCACCTACGAGCTCACCCACCGATTTCTCCGGATCGGGTTCGGGACACGAGAACGGAATCCCGTCTACCAAGCGGCACAAAGCGAGATCCGCATGCTCGCTCGGAACACGAGTGCCGTCGCGAATCTCGTGGTCCCGGAGGACGCCAACGGCGTCTATCTCCACCGGATCGGCGCCAAAGACCACCCCGTTCCGGTGGGAGGTAGTGTCCGACTCCACGCGGCCGCGGCCGGTAAGGCGATCCTCGCGTTCCGGTCGAGGGACGCGATCGACGAGTACGTCACACGCTATGGGCTCGACCGAAAGACTGAGCGGACCGTGACGGACCGGGCGACGCTTCGCTCCGAACTCCGGTCGATCAGGGACCGGAACATCGCGTTCGATCGCGGCGAACTCGACGCGAACTGGCAGTGCGTCGCCTCCCCTATCGTCGTCGATGGCGATCCTGTAGGCGCAGTCAGTGTCTCCGGGCCGTCTGACGAGATGCAGGGGAAACGGCTTGAGGAGGACACGGCCGGGCTCGTCTCCAGTGCCGCGAAAACGATCGAACTCGAACTATTGTGACGGCGCGCGGCCATCTTCGACACGGCTCGATTTAAGTCCCCTCCGAGGGAGGGCCTCACGAGTTCGGACACGCGGTACCGGCATTGCTGGCCGGCCTCGACCCAACGGTCACGTTGCTCTTGCCGGCCCAGTGAGCGATCCCGCTCGGCCGGTTCGACGCGTCGGTCGGCCCGTCGACGCCGACGAGCCTGATACGGCTCTGTTCGCTCGCGCCGCTTCCGTCGAACCTCGGCGTCGCGGCCGCGTTGGGGTCCGTGCTCCCGGCGGCGACGTGGCCGTCGCGGCGAACCCGCAAGCGGCCCGCGAGCCGGGCCGATTTCGTGCGCCACGGCGATGGTGGCAGACGCCGGTGGCAATCGCGCTGATCCCCGTGATGGCGGTGATGGTCGCCGTACTGCTGTTCGGGCTGAGCCTCTCATAAGTCGAGCCTCGCCGGGCCGGGCTGGGTTGGCCCCGTTGAAGTCTTCCAGAACTGAGGGGACTGACGTGCTGCATACGGAGAGCGAATCGGTAATGAGGTGAAGCGGAATCCGTTCAGTACGATTAGGGGATCCAATCCTCCACTGGAACCTTGCGTATTGAGTCCCCTCTCCAGACTCACCTCACTTAGACTGTGGAGCGTTGCTTGGCTCACAATCGATCGAACCGACGGTAGAATTATGTAATAGGGCCGTGGGCGTCGACTATGGTCGGCGCTTCTCTCTTTTCGGAAACGTATCTCGGGAGTACAATTCCGGAGTATCTTTTGTTTTTTCTCGTACTGCTTCTCGGTGCTGTTCTCGGGCGATCGTTGAGTTTCTTTTACGAGCAGCGGTTACGGCGGACGGCCGAGGCCACGAAGACCGAGGTCGACGATATCATTCTCTATGCTCTTGGTCGGCCCGTTGTTCTACTGGGTATTGTGTTCGGGGCGGCTGCGGGTCAGCGAATCCTGACACCGGTCGAGCCCCTACGAACGCTCCTTGACGCGTCCATCGAGATTCCCGTGATAATAACTATCGCGTGGGTCTCTGTCCGGCTGACGGACGGTTTCATCGAAACCTATCTGATCAAGTACGTTGAACGGACCGAAACCAAACTGGATGACGAACTGGTTCCGATCGTCAGCCGCATTACCAACATCGCCATCGTCTCCATCGCAGGCGTCGTCATTCTCGACTCTCTGGGGTACGACGTCATGGCCATTATCGCCTCCCTCGGGGTGGCCGGCGTCGCTATTGCCTTTGCCTCCCGGAAAACTATGGCCGATGTTTTTGGGGGCGCACATATTCTCACGACGAAACCGTTCCTGATTGATGATATCGTCCATATAAACGGGACAACCGGCACCGTCGAAAACATCGGGCTCCGAACGACCCGAATCCGCGACTTTGACGGTCGATTGATTTCGCTTCCGAACTCGACAATTGCGAACGCCGAGGTGCGCAACATCTCCTCGGAACCGACCCGACGGGTCAAGACGTTTATCGGCCTGTCTTACGACACGACGCCGGCTGAGATGAACGCCGCGATCGATCTGGCCACCAAGACGGTAAATTCCGTGGACGGCATCGATACGGACCAGACAGGCGCATGGTTCTGGGATTACGGCGATTCATCGATGAAAGTCAGGCTTGACTATCATATCGATGACCTTGAGCGCTGGAAAGAGATTCGGAGTACCGCGAACCGCGAGATTCAGCGAGCTTTCGAGGACGCCGGGTTCGACATGGCGTTCCCGACGAGGACGGTTCGCTTGGAGCACACTGGCGAGGACGGTGGCGTAGCGGGCCACGTTGAAGACGTTGAGCGGACTTGACCGAGTTCGACTCCCGATCGGCGACAGCCTCTCTTTCACACCACAGTCATCACAGTCCTTGGAGAATTTTGTCCGAGGCGTGTGAAATACAGGGCGCTTATCGGTCAATCGTTTACTTGCTGAGAAAGGGGATTAGGAATCACTCAGCACAACCAACAAACTGAACGGTCGATTTCACCAATGGTCTCGATCGCTCGGCGCCGGCCCTACGACCGGTCGGTGAGGCAGTGCTCCGTGTGTTGAGGGCGCGCGACCGAGCGACGCCGACACCCGTATGTGCGCGACGGCCCAACGACTGGTATGTCCACCGCGAGCGTCGAGACGGCGGCCGACCCGCAGGCGCTGGTCGACCGGCTCCCAGCGCCCCCGGGCGACTGGAAACGGAGCGATGAGCCCGGCGGCATCGTCGAGTACCGGCTTCCGGACGAGGAAAGTCCCTGTACCGCGGCGAAAGTCGCGGTCCGTCCCGACGTCCTGAGCGACGCGGCCGTCCGGCTCGTCCGCAAGCGCGGCTGCAGCGACGCTGGGAGCGACACCTTCGACTCGCTCGACGCCGCCACGGACGCGGTCGGCCGAGAGCTCCACCACGTCCTCGCGGCGGTCGAAGCGGACGAGCCGCGGTGAGCTCGGCGCCGGGGTCGGCCGCGGCTTCAACACCGGCACCAGCGGCTACGGCCCGCGGCACCCCTGCGAGCCGACCGCGACCGACACCGGTATTCGGCGGGCCGACGTACCACGTGTCGTGTCAACGCGACGCACCGACGCCGTTTCGGCCGCGTTCGTCGCGCTCGCCGTCTGGGTCGCCGGGCGACGAGACGGGCTGCCGCCGCGGAAGCTGCTTCGCCCGGTCCCGTTTCTCGGCGGCGCGGCCGCCGCGGTGTTCGTCGAAGCCGCGTTCGCGCGGTGGCCGGAGCGCGCGGCTCGCCTCTGGCGGCGGCCGGCGATCCGCTTCGGCTCGCCGGTCGCGCTCCTCGCCGCGACCCTCTCCGTGGGCCGCCGCAGCGGAGCGCCCCACGCGGCGACGCTCGGCGGTCTCGCCGGGTACTTCGCGCTGCTCGTCGGAATCACCGCGAACGTCGTTCCCGAGCCGACGCGGTGGTTTCGACGCTCCGATCCCGATCAGCAAAGGGACCGCGACGACGTCGCTCGCGGCCGCGAATAGGACGGTACCGACGGCGACCCGGCGAAGTTCCATCGAGGCGAATACCGAATGCGCCCCCACCGAGGCGGGCGCGCTACAGACGGTCGAGCGCCTCGTCGAGGTCGAACTGCTCGGTCGTCTCCTCGAACTCCGCCGCGCGCCGGTCTTCCGAGGCCGATCCCTCCGCCGCCGACCCGGACTCGGCCGGAGACGAGACCAGACGCACGTGCTCGTCGGCGATCGACTCCGCGGTCACCGCGGCGTCGAACCGCTCGCGCTCCGTCGCCGGTCCCTCGAACGGTTCGACGCGCTCGACCCCGTCGACCGCACACGCGACCGCGAGACACACCGCCTCGCGGAGCCGGTCGGTCGTCGCCCAGCCGCTCGGCGGCACGCGCGGGAGGGCCCGTTCGCGGAACCGCCACGTCTCGATCACCAGTTCCGCGTCGCGAGAGGACATCGGTAACCGACGTAGGGACAGCGCGAACAAGTGGGTTCGGGCGAATCGTGTCGTACAATTGAACTAATCCGCGAGCGTATCGATAGCCGTGAACGGGACGGCTCTCGCTATCGGGGTGATGGAACTGCTCGGAGCGGTCACGCTCGTGACAGCGACGGTCAGCGTCTCCGCGTTCGCCGACATGGCGCTCGCTTGGCGGGTCCTCGCCGCGTTCATGGCCCTCGAAGGCGGCAACAGGCTGTACGGCGAAGCGCGCGGGTAGCTCGCGACGACAGACTCGGCACCGCCGGTCGGCGGGATCAGCCGGGGGTCTCGCGCGTCGAGCGAGCCGTCACTCGGCCAGCAACGAGTCGACGTACGCCGACCAGGCAGTCCGCAGGTCCTCGCCGACATCCATCTGCAGAGCGACGTGGAAGCCGGTCGACCCGTCGCCGGCGGCCAGCAGGAACGCGGCGGTCGCCCGCGGGTCGACCGGTCGGAAGACGCCGCGCTCGACGCCGTCGCGGACGATCGCCGTCAGGGTCTCCAGCGTCGCGCCCTCCAACGCGCGAAGCGGTTCCCGGAGCGTCTCGTTGTGCGGCGCGTGACTGAGGAGCTCCATGACGCCGACGTGGACGCCCGCGGCCTCGTCGCCCGGCGAGAGGAACAGGTGCTCGCAGGCCGCCCGGAGGCGACGCTCCGGGTCGTCGGTGTCGAGGTCCGCGAGCGCCTCGCCGAGCCGACCGGTGCTGAACTCTAAGAAGGCCGCTATCATCTCGTCTTTCGTGTCGAAGTGGTAGTAGAGTCCGGCCTCGCTCTTCTCGTACTCGTCGGCGATCTTCGCCGTCGTCAGGCGCTCGTAGCCGTGATCGGCCAGGGCGTTCCGGACCGCGAGCGCAACGCGGGCCCTCGTCTCCGGATCGATGCCGTCGCTCATACCGCTGCGTGAGCGTTCGCTCGCTTCAGGGTTCCGTTCACGGCTCCACCGGCGGCGAGTCGGCCTCGCCGTCCAGCCGACCGGCGGCGGACCGCCGCCGACCGGAGGCGGCCACGAGGTCGGTCCCGGCGGCGACGCCGAGCCCGCGGGGCGGCCCGTTGTTGTACACCGTCTCGTAGCCGTCGGCGTCGACGCGGTAGGTCTCGTGCCAGATGCCGACCGCGCCCTCGTCGGCCCGCTCGGCGTATTCTCCCCACGCGCCGAGGTGGAGCCGATCGCTGTCGCGGGCGTACGCACGGAGCGACTCGAAATCCTCCCAGTACTGGACGAACCCGACGCCCCGCGGCGGCGAGATGAACGTCCAGCTCCCGAGCAATCCGGAGTCCCCGTCGGCCCGGAGCTCCCGGACCATCCGCGGCGCGACCGCGAACACCGGCAACCACCGGTGCACCTTCCAGAGCGAATTGATCCGCATGCCGACGATGAAGACGACGAAGTCGCCCTCGCGTTCCGCGTGGACGCGGCCGGTCCGATCGTCGCCGCGGAACCGGCCCCGCAGACGCCCGAGCAACTCCGTGAGACGACTCACTGCGACTCCGCCTCCGGCGCGTCAGTCTCGTTTCGCCCGTCTCGTCGGCCTCGTCGCGCGTGGCCTGTCACCGCTGACGGTGCGACGCCACCTCCCGGCGACCGGACTCGCCCCGTCATCAGGGCGCCGCCGGTCGGCGTCGTTTCGTCGGTCGGTGTCGTCTCGTTGGCCGGCGTCGTCTCATCGGCCGGGGACGTTTCGGCGGCTGGGGACGCTTCGTCCCCCAGCGCGACCATTGAGACGGGTCTGGCGAGCCTCGTGGTCGGTGGGTCTGTGTCGACGCGTCGGCACATGCCCGATGCTACGAGGGGCGTATACTTAAAACTGAGTAGGTACTTACTCAGTTTAGCGGCTACCGACTGAACCCTTCGGCCGAGGGATACGGAGCGACGCCCGGATCCGCATCGGCGGACGATTAATCCCGCTCGCGGCCCTGTATACGGTATTCAGATGCCCGATCAGTACCCGATAGCCGGGCTTCCGACGCCGGATCCGACGTACGACGCCGAGCGCGTGGTCTCGATCCAACTCGAGGCGTTAGCGACGAACGACGACCCGTTCGAGGACGCCGGCATCGGCGTCGCGTACAACTTCGCATCGCCGGCGAACAGACGGGCGACGGGCCCGTTCGACCGCTTCCGACAGATGGTGCACAACCCGCGGTACGCCCCGATGATAGACCACGTCGAGGCGACGACGGGACCGGTCGAGCGCGACGGCGACGACGCCGCACAGCGCGTCACGCTGACCGGCCCCGACGGCCGCACGGTCACGTACGCCTTCGGGCTGTCGCGGCGCCGACGCGGCGAACTCGACGAGCACTGGCTGACCGACAGCGTCGTTCGCGAGTAGCGCGAACGGACGGCGACTGAGGCGACTACACCCGACGTCTTCGGTCGATCGAGGTCCAGCAAAAGAACTATTGTTAGATATATACTATTATCAACGTACTTTGATATGAGAAACGCAACGGAAGTCTCGCAGCTTGGCAGTCGCTACGATTCCCTTCGCGATTCGTCGGGCGAGTGGACGTTCGACATCACGGACTACCAGACCGATCTCAACGCTCTCTCCCCGGTCGACGTTTCTTCGGAGCCCCGCCCCCGCGAGGCGTACAGCGCCGCCGTCTTCCTGGAAGGCTTTATCGAGAGTCACAAGAACGACGGGAACTGGTCGGACGCCGCACTCGATGAGTTCGAATCGTTCGAATCGACGCTCGAGGCCGAAGCCGTCGCGAGGGCGCTCAGAGAACTCGCAACCGACGCAGTGGACCAACCTGGGTCGGATGACAGATGAAATACACGCTCCAACCCGACGAACGCGTTTCGGACGGTATCAAGCGGATCATCGACGGGAAGATTCAACGAGGCATCGCGCACATCGAGGGCGACATTGGTCCCCACGAGACCGTCCACGAGGTCCGCAAGCGGTGCAAAGAGATTCGAGCCGCCGTCCGCCTCGTCCGACCCGTGTTACCGACGTATAAGCGGGAAAACGTTCACTACCGGGACGCCGCGAGACGCGTCTCCGCCATCCGTGACGCCCACGCTGCGGTCGAGACGTTCGATGAACGACTCGAACCGGCCGTTGAGTCGCGTGGTGACTTGGACGACGAAACGCTCGATACCATCCGTTCGACGCTCGTCGACCGCCGCGACGCGATGGCTACCGAAGAAGATCTGAACCGACGGTTGGACGACCTCCGCACCGACTTGGTCAACGGGCGAAAGCGCGTGGCTGACCTCCCCGTCTCGACGGAGGGGTACGACGCCGTGGCCGGGGGGCTGCGGAAGTCGTACAAACGGGCCCGTAATCGCATGGCAGACGCGTACGACGAGCCGACGTTCGAGCACTTTCACGAATGGCGCAAGCGCGTCAAATACCACCGGTACCACTGCCGGCTGCTTCGGCGCGTCTGGGTCGGACCGATGAAGGCCCGCCGGGCAGAGCTCAAGGACCTCTCCGACGTCATCGGCTACGAGAACGATCTGGCCGAATTCGCCGAGACGATGAACGACGAAGAGCTGTTCGCCCCCGAAACCAGGGCGACGCTCGAGGAAGTCATCACGGCGAAGCGGTCCGAGTACCATCGCCGGGGGCGACCGCTCGGCGAGCGGATCTTCGCAGAGCGTCCCGACGAGCTCGCCCGTCGCTTCGGGTCGTACTGGGAGGTGACGAGGGAGTACGAGCCGGAACGATAACTCGACGTAGCGGTCACGACGGCCACCGCACCGTGTCGGCTGTCGTTCACCGGGACGATCCCTTCTCGTCGGTACCATCGGCGATCGCCTGAACCTCCGTCAGATCACGGAGGACGTCGCCGGCGGCGGCTCCCTCGGCGACCGCTGAACGCCGCGAGTCCACTGGACGCGAACGCCCCTATCGGAAGCGTTCGGGCTTGGTGACGCAGTCGGCGTCCACCGTCAGCCACGACGACATTCGCTCGTCGTCGGTGGCGTCCGCCGGGAACACCGTCACTCGGTCCGGGCCCGACGACCGGCGGTCGATCTGGTGCACGAGGTCGATGTCCGTGCGTCTCGCTGACGTCCGCTTTGCCCCCTCATCACTCGTCGGCGTCCGGTCGGTGTCGATGGCCATTGGTACTCGTCTGCAACTTCCGGGGCTCCCGCTTGAACGCTTATAATAGGTAACCGAATGAGTCAGCAGTCGATCGGAGAGATATATATCCGGCGTGCGCGGTCCACCCCCGGCGCGAAACGCGTCTAAAACGGACCGTGTCGGTCAGGATAGAGCGGCCAAACCGACCGCATATCACTTAAAACGGCTGTTCGGAGGCCGAGCGCGTGGAAACACCGCGCGTTCGAGAGACGATCGGCGCGAACTATCAACGGAGTACGTGGGGGAAGGGAGACCCGATCGCGTGTGGCGTACGGAGGAATATATACCATTCATAGTAACACCAAAGCCGACGTCGGGGGGAAGATATCTCCTGTATGCCTCCCTCTAAACGATCTACGCTGTCGCCGGATTTCGATATGCTCCACACCGGCGTCGCTATCTACGACCCCGACTCCGGGGCGATCCTCGACGCGAACGAGCGAGTCGAGCGCGTCCTCGGATACCCTCTCGACCGGCTACGCGGGCTCTCCGTTGCCGACTACACCGCGAACACCTACCCGCACACGGAGTCCGAGTTTCACGACCGCCTGTCCGCGGCCGCCGACGGAACGTCCCAGCAGTTCATGTGGCGAGCCAAACGTGCGGACGGTGAACTCATCTGGATCCAAGTGTTCGTCTCGCGACGCCGCTCGCTGGCGGACCGCCGCGTCCACGCCGAGATGCGAGACATCACTCCCCACTACGAATCACATCACAGAGCGGAGCTGTTCTGGCGTGTCCTTCGGCACAACCTCCGGAACGAAGCGACGATCATCATCGGCTGCGCGGAGCAGGCGATGCGCAACACCGACGACCGATCGCACGACGACATCCTCTCGACCATCCGGACGCGCGGCGAGAAACTCGGCAGCATCGCCACGTCGGTAAAGCAGATCGAACGAGCGGTGACCGAGAGACAGACGGACGTCGCCCGCCGCTCCGCCGCGAGCGCCGTGCGAGACGTCGTCGACCGCGTTCGCGCCGAGCGCCCCGACCCCGACGTTCGGGTCACCGAGCGGAAGCGCATGTGGATAGACGTCAACGACGCGTTCGACTACGCGCTCAGCCACGCCGTCGAGAACGCGATCGTTCACGGCACCGACGGATCCCCGGTCGTCGAGGTCGACGTCGGCCCGTCGCCGAACACCGGTCGCGCCGAGATCCGTGTCAAGGACACCAACGCACCCATCCCCTCCGAGGAGATCACCGCCCTCTTCTCGCCGACCGTGACCACGAGCACGTCTCACGGCTCCGGAATCGGCCTGTTCGTCATGAAGTGGTGCGTCGAGTCGCTCGGCGGCGAGGTGTCGTTCGAGACGCGCGAGTCGCGAGGAAACGCCGTCTGCTTGCTCCTGCCGCCGAAACAACCGCCGAACGAGACGGCGACCGTCTGAGTCGACCGGGTGATACCCGCGCGGACCGCGCGCTCCGGTCAGCGACGGGCGATCAGTTCGACGCGCGTGATCGACACGGCCGCGAGCACCATCGATACCGCCACCGCGAGGAAGACCACGCTAATGACGTTCACCTCCGGCGTCACGTTGTACCGGATCTGGTTCCAGATGTACACCGGAAGGGTCGGATCGCCGGACCCCTTCACGAAGTAGGTGTAGACGAACTCGTTGAACGACAGGGTGAACGCGAGCAGGCCGCCCGCGACGACCCCCGGGAAGACGTTCGGGAGGGTGATCTGCCGAAAGGTCTCGAACTCGTCGGCGCCGAGGTCCTTCGACGCCTCCTCGAGCCCCCGATCGAACGACATGAACGTCGGGAGGATGATGAGCGTCGCGAACGGGACCGTCCGAATCACGTGGGCGATCACGACCGACACGTAGTTGGGGAGCCCGAGCGTGCCGTTGAAGAACAGCACCATGGCCACCCCGGTCACCACGAGCGGGACGATGATCGGCAGCGTGGCCAGAAGCTGTAACCAGCTTCGCCCCGGGAAGACGTACCGGTCGACCGCGTACGCGATCATCGTCGACAACACGACCGTGATCCCGGTCGCCGGGATCGAGATGGTCAGCGTCGTCGCGATGGCGCTCAGGGCGGCGTCGTTCGAGAGGAACACGCGGTACCAGCGGAGCGTGAGCTCGTCCGGCGGGAACGACAGCACGCCGCCGTCCGCGAAGGACATGAACACGAGCACGGCGATCGGTAACCAGAGGAACGCGAGCACCGCGACGACCACGACCGTGGCCATTCGCGAGCCGTGTATCTGCGTGAACCGCTCGACCGGGTCCGTGACTCGATCGATCGCGCTCACGACGCGTCACCCCCTGTGCCGAAGAGACCGCCGCCCAGCCGCGTCGCGAACACCAGCAGCAACACGACGACGACGGAGATCACCATGCCGATGGCCGCGCCGAACGGCCAGTTGAAGGCGCTTTTGAACTGGTTTTCGATCACCATCCCGATCATGATGTTGTTCGTCCCGCCGAGCAGCCGCGGCGTGATGAACGACCCGAACGTGGGGATGAACACGAGCACGATCCCGGTCACCACGCCGTTTATCGTCATCGGCAGCGTGACCGAGAGGAACGTCCGAATCGGCCCCGCCCCGAGGTCCTTCGACGCCTCGATGAGGTCGCCGTCGAGATTGGTGAGCGACGCGTAAAACGGCAACACCGCGAGCGGCAGCCAGACGTACGTGAACCCGATGAGCACGGCCGTGTCGGTGTACAACAGTTCGAGCGCCGGCAGCCCGACGAGGGTCAGAATCGAGTCCAAGACGCCCCCGCTCTGGAGGATGTTGATCCACGCGTACATCCGGATGATGTAGCTGGTCCAGAACGGGAGGATGACGAGGAGGAGGAGCAGCGTCGTCCGCCGAGAGAACCGGACGATACTGTACGCCAACGCGTATCCAACTCCCACGACGATCGCGGTCACCTCGACGCTGATCAGGAACGTCCGCCAGACGACCGTGAGATACGTCTCCGAGGTGAGGAACTCGACGTAGTTGCTGAGCGTCCACGCCCCGCCGATCCGGCCGGTCTGAAACGAGATGACGAGCATCGCGAGCAGCGGGATCGCGAAGAAGAGCACCAGAACCCCGTACGGCGGCCCGGCGATAGAGAGCGTCCGGAACAGCGGGCGTTCGCGGAGGTACGCCGTGAGGTCGCTCATCCGGCCCTCGGAACCGGACGCGGTCCCCCCGTCCGCGGCCGCCCTGCGGTCGGTCGCAGCGTCGGTCTCCCCGCTGTCGGAGGCGGCGACGTCCCCGCTGTCGGAGGCGGCGACACCCCCGTCGTCGGCGTGCGGCGACCCCGTCATCAGGGCCCACCGTCCCCGTCGGGAGAGGGGGTTCCGTCACGGCCGTAGACGTGGACGTCCGCCGCGTCCCACGCGACCGTGACTCGGTCGTCGACGTCGAAGGCGGCGGACCTGACTTCGGCCGACAGGCGTCCCCATCGGTCCGTCTCGATCCCGTACTCCGAGTCGCTCCCCTGGTAACTCCGGCTCCGCACGACTCCGGTCGTGGAGAACGCTCCGGTAGCGCCAGCAGCCGACTCGCCGTCGCGCGATTCGACGCGCACCTGGAACGGTCGGACACAGACGTCGACGGCGTCGTCGACCGAGAGGTCGCCGACCGTCGCGCCCCGCGGAACCGACACGTCGCCGTCGCCGACGTCGAGACCGATCGCCTCGTCGGCGACGGCGGTGACGCGTCCTTCCACCACGTTGACGTCGCCGATGAAGTCCGCGACGAACCGGCTCGCGGGCCGTTCGTACAGCTCCTCGACCGACCCGACCTGTTGGATCGCCCCGTCGTCGAGGACGACGAGCCGGTCGGAGACCGCGAGCGCGACCTCCTGGTCGTGCGTGACGTACAGGAAGGTCGTGTCCGTCTCGGCTTGGATCCGCTGGAGTTCGCCCTGCATGTGCTGGCGGAGCTTGCGGTCGAGCGAGGAGAGGGGCTCGTCGAACAGCACGAGCGCCGGCTCGTTGACCAGCGCGCGTGCGAGCGCGACCCGCTGTTGTTCCCCTCCTGAGAGCTCCCCGGGAACGCGGTCACCGTACCCGTCGAGCCGGACCATCTCCAGCATGCGCGCGGTTCGCTCGCGACGCTCGTCGGCCGGGACGCCGGACTGTTTCAGGCCGTACCCGATGTTCTCCGCCACCGAGAGATGCGGGAACAGCGCGAGGTCCTGAAACACCATGTTCACGTCGCGCTCGAACGGCGGTGACCCGACGATCTCGACGTCGTCGAGGGAGATCTCCCCGCGGGTCGGGTCCTCGAACCCGGCGACCATCCGGAGGACCGTCGACTTCCCGGACCCGCTTGGACCGAGGATGGAGACGAACTCGCCGTCCTCGACGTCGAAGTCCACGTCGTCGACGGCCGTGAGGTCGCCGAACTCCTTCGTCAGCCCGCGAACGCGCAGCAGCGACATTCTATGCGGCCTTGACTGCGGTCCAGATCTCGTCGTATCGCGAACGCACCTCGTCCGAGAGGGTCTCGGAGAAGACGAGGTCCCACTCGTCGGGCCAGTTCGTGAACTCGGCGTCCTCCTCGGAGAGCTCGTCGCTGATGTCGACGGCGGGCTGATACCCCATCGTCTCGAACAGCTGCGCGGCGTTCTCCGTCTCGCTGGCCCAATTGGTGAACTGGAGGCTCGCGATCGGGTTCGGCGCCCCCTTCGGGATGACGAACAGGTCGCTCGTGTACATCGCACCCTCGCTTGGCGCGGTGTAGTGGACCGGCGCGCCTTCCTGGAACCGCGCCGTGTATGTCCGGCCCATCGTGAGCGGTCCCGCCACGACGTCCTCGTTGACGAAGAGGCTCATCCCCTGCTGGTAGTCGCCCCAGTAGGTCTGGAGGAGGGGCTTCTGCTGGATGAGGACCTCCTCGATCTCGTCGTAGTCGTCCGGCTGGATCGGGTCCTGTCCGGTGTACAGTGCGGCGATCTGACACGACACGGTCGCGTTGTCCCACATACAGAGGTCGCCTTCGTGTTCCTCGTCCCAGAGTACCCCCCACGAGTCGGGCGCCGAGTCGAAGTACTCGTCGTTGTACGTGAGCGGGTACAACACCAGCGACTCAGGGACCGCGTACGTCGAGCCGTCCTGCTGGTACGAGCTCGCGTCCTTGATGCGGTCGGTGATGTTCTCCCACGCCGGCATGACGTCGACCGGAAGCTCGTGGAGAAAGTCGTTCGCGATCGAGCGCTCGACCCAGTTCGTCGTGGCGGCGATGTTGTCGATATCTTCGTTGCCGGCCTGAAGCTGGGAGAACCACTGGTCCGGCGACGAGTAGCCGGTGTTGCTCACCTCCACGTCGAACTCGTCGCCGAAGGCGTCGATCGCGTACTCGGCCCAGGAGTCGTACCAGTTCCACAGGTTCAGGCTCGACTCGAGGTCCTCCGCCGGCCACTCCGTGACGTCCATCGGGACCCGGTCTCCACCGCCGTCGCCGCCGAGACAGCCGGCGGCGGCCGCGACACCGGTCGTCGCCGCGCCCTGGAGGAAGCGACGCCGCTTCAGGCTCGTCTGTCCGTCGGTCAGTTTACGCATGGCGCCCCTCCGCCGTCGTCTCGTTAGGCTGTCGAACGTTCACGTGCAACAGACTACGATCCTCAGTAATAAGCGTATCGAGGGCAAAAACGGACACCGCGACGGGCGATTTCGACCGAAACCGAGAGGCTGACACGTACACTCGACGAACCGGCGCTCCCCGCCGCTACCTTTTTGCCCGTTACTCGCCAGTCACTCGCATGACCGACGCGTCGTTTCTCCGCTCGATCCTCTCGCCGGAGCAGGTGTCGACGACCGACGCCGACCGCGACTACCACGGAACGGACTGGGGAACGTCGCCCGCGGCCGCCGCTCCGCCCGATATCGTCGTCTGGCCGGAGTCGACCGCCGACGTCTCGGCGGTGCTGGCGGCCGCGACCGAGCGGGGGATCCCCGTCACGCCCTTCGCCGCGGGCACGGGTGTCGAAGGCAACGCGGTCCCCGCGCACGGCGGGATCAGCCTCGATTTGACCCGCATGGACGCCGTGCTCGACATCCGGCCGGAGGACCGCCAGATCGACGTCGAACCCGGCGTGATCGGGGCCGACGTCGACGAGGCGGTCGCCGCTCACGGCCTCTTTTTTCCGCCGCTTCCGACGTCCGGCGACATGGCGACGATCGGGGGCATGATCGCGACGAACGCCAGCGGAAAACGAACCGTCAAGTACGGAAAGGTCGGCGATTGGGTGCGCGCGATCGAGGTCGTGCTCGCCGACGGCTCCGTGATCACCGCCGGGACGCGCGCCGAGAAGAGCTCGTCGGGATACGACCTCCGGGACCTGCTCATCGGCAGCGAGGGCACCCTCGGGATCGTAACGCGCGCGACCCTGGCGCTCGCGGGGCGGCCCGAGCACACCCGAGTCGGGCGGGCGACGTTCGGCTCCCTCGACGACGCCACGGCGGCCGCCGCCGACCTCGTCTCCTCGGGCGTCGACGTCAGCGCCGCGGAACTGGTCGACGAGCTGAGCGCCCGGATGGTGAACGACTACGTCGGCTCCGACCTGCCCGAGGGACCGACGCTCTTCTTGGAGTTCCAAGCCGACCACGGCCTCGACCGCGAGGTGGCGTTCTGCCGGGCGATACTCGACGCCCACGACCCGGTCGCGGTCCTGCTCGACGGCGAGACCGACGCCGAGTCGGTGTGGAAGCCGCGCCACGAACTGGCGGACGCGGTCCGAGCGTACTATCCCGCATTAGAATCGCTTCACGCCGGCGACGTCGCGGTGCCGATCGGCTCGTTTTCGAGCATCGTCGCACACGTCCACGCGGTGGCCGACGAACACGACGTCCCGATCCCGACGTTCGGGCACGCCGGCGACGGAAACGTCCACTTCGACGTGCTCGTCGACCCCGACGACGAGGCGGCCGTCGCCGAAGCGCACGAGATCTACGAGTCGATCGTCACGGAAGCGATCGACCTCGGCGGGACCGCGACCGGCGAGCACGGGATCGGACGGGGGAAACGCGAGTTCCTCCCGATCGAGCACGGTGAAAACGGGGTCGCGGCGATGCGAGCGATCAAGGAGGCGCTCGATCCCCACGGGACGCTCAACCCGGGGAAGATCTTCCCGGAGTGAGCGCGGGACCGACCGAGCGACCGACTGCGCGCTCCGAACGGTGCTCTCCGGGCCGGCAGCCGGTGCGGTGGCCATCGAACCCCCTGACGAGTTCGTCGGCTCGAATCGCAGCTATCGAGCGAATCAGCATCCGAGCGGATCAAGGCGGCGCCCGTCGCGGTAAACGAGAGCGGCCGCGACGCCCCACGCGGTGAGCGCAACACCGATCATGAGCGGGTCGGGGAATCCGTCTGCCAGCGCCTCCACGGGGATCGGGTACAGCGACGAGGCGGCGTTGATCGCCGCGTGCATACACATGACGAGGAAAACGCTCCCACCGGTGCCGTTGTAAAGCCAGGTTAACAGCAGACTGAACCCGAGCACTGCGATCGCATAGGGGATGAACGCTTGTCCGTACTGGCTGGAAGCGGGGACGACGAACAGCGGCAGGTGCCAGACGGCCCAGACGGCACCGATTGCGAGACTCGCTACTGTGCCGCCGTACTGCGCCTGAAGAACCGGGAGTGCGTAGCCCCGCCAGCCGAGCTCCTCCTGACCGCCGCCCAGCAGGAGCGCGAATCCGAACTGGAGCGGGAACACGGCCAGCCGTCGAGGCATGACCGACAGATCCAGGGGGTTACCCAGCGCGGCGTACAGTCCCGTGGCGACGGCGACGAACGCCGTCGGGACGATGAGCGCGAATCCGTACCATCGCAGGCGATGACGCCAGTCACGGACGCTCCTGAAGAGGTCTCGAACGCGGCCCTCGCCCCGCCAGGTGAGGATCACGGCGGCGATGGCCGGTCCGAATCCACCGACGACGATCGACGGAAGCACGAGCACATCCGGGAGCATGAAAGTTGTGAATTCGGCTACCACAGATGGTGCCCACGCGAGCCAGGACACGGTGAGTGTCAGTGCGAAGAACGCGACGGCCGACCGGAGGGCCGGCTGGTCAGTCGTCTGTGCGACGGGTCGCGTCGGCGCTGCAGTGTTCGCTGCCATCACCCGACCGTCCGGGCCCCAGTCAAAAGGCACCCCGAGCAGGGCTTCAGCGCGTGAAGTGCCGGGCTGACGCCGCCGTGATCGTCTCTCTAACGCGACTATCGACCACAGACGGGGACACTACACACTCATCGCTCGCTGTCTGTCGCCGGAACTCATGACTGGCACAAAAGCGGTCCGCGGTAGTTCGTCCCGAGAGAGTACGTCGTGAGGACACTTCTTTCCAACTGCTTGTCGCTCTCTTCCCCTGATCTGTCAGATCCGGAGCCCGTAGATGATACACAGCAGGCCAGCGACTTCGAACGTCTGGTTGACGATTTGTACGACGACGCGAGCTCCGCTGACAGGAAGCGCGAGATACGCGAGCGTGAGCGCGAGCGGGACACCCAGCGCGAGCGCGAACCCCAGCGAGACGAACAGCATCGGACGGCTCTGGTTGCGGCGGTACCCCCGCCAAGCGAGGTAGGCGATGAACACGCCCAGCACCGCGCCGACCAGTTCATACGCCAGCAATCCGGCCCCGAGTAGTCCCGACGGCTCACCGCTTTGGAGGACAACCGACGGGACGTGAATCGCCCTGTGCATGGTTAGATCTCCTCGACGAGTCTGGTGAACCGGTCGGCCATACTTTCTCGGTGCGTGATGTCGATCGATAGCGCCCCTTCATCGAGCTCGATGACGATGCGGTCGAGGTTCGGGGCGTACACCTGCCGGTGGTGACCGCCGTCGGGATCGGGACGCGTCTGTTCGACGACGAAATCAGCCTCTCGCAGCCGTTCGAGACGGCGGTAGATCGTCGGTCCCGATGCGTCACAGTGGTCCTTCAGAGTGCGTGCTGACATGGGCTCTCGACTCGTTTCGACGAGGATCTCCCGGACCGTCTGATCTTCGAGGAGGTCAGCAACGGTTTCGAGGCCCGGGTCGTCCCCACTCATACCCCACGTATCGAATAACGAATGTAAATGCGTGACGACCGCTTCAGCGGCTGAAGTCCTGCTCACGGTTCTATCCATACTCCTGTCACATGTGGAACCGTGATGAGGAGACCGTCAGCTCGTGAGTCATCCCCCGCATCGTCCACCCAACAGCGCTCGTCTGGACGTGACCGCCCCGGTGGCAGTCGTTTCCTTGCGATCGGCAGCTTCGGGGCGGTCATGCTGAGCACGGTTGTCAGCAGTATTGCGTACGGTTTCCTGCCGGACCAGATGCGAGTCCACTGGACGCTCGGGATGGGACCGTATTACGGGCCGGAGTTCGCTCCGACGAACGTCGCCCTCACTGCGTTCCCGCTACTCGTCGCCGTGACTGCACTCGGAGCACACTGGGGCGGAGTGCAGGTTATCGATTCCGAGGAATTCGCCGCCGTCCGACCGTACTGTGTCGTCGCTGTCTTCGGGCTGTTCCTCTCCCTCCTTGGCATCCAGATTGCTCTCGTCATACTGAATGTGTAGGCCCAGTACAGACCTGCGTTCGACGTCAGTAGCCGATCACCTCGACACGCACCCCGTAGCGGCTACCAGTGACCGGCGTCTCGCCGACGCCTCGTTGAGGCGGGCCTCGCGAGCGTTGTGCGCCGCCGGCTCCCGGCGGAGCCCACGACGTGCTCGACTGGCTCAGGCCCCGTCTTTGCTGTCGGTCGCATCGAACGCGTCGCGGAGGGTCAAAAGAAGCCATGCCGGGACGGTGATACCGACCGCCGCCGACAGGTAACCGACCTCTACCAGCGGGACGCTCTCGGGCGCGACCAGCAGTTCGAGCACGGCGAGCCACCCGGCGACGATCAGGAACGCCAGCATTGCGAGAACGTGGTTCATGTACGCCGTCATCGATATCGTGTCGGGCATTCCATCGATATCCTCGATCTCGTCGAGGAGGATTCGGAACCCGACGAAGCTGACGGGAATGACGATACCGACGAACTCGAAGAGCGAACTCGGACTGACCATCGTACGCGGAGTGTCTACGTCGACGTTGATTGCAGTTTGGTCGTCCGGGCCCGATATCGAGATGGTCACACACGGAACCGATTCGAGCGCTACCGCGGGTCGTTTACCAGTTCGATTCGTGGGGGGGTGTCCGGTACTCGCTGCACATAACCCCGGTCTTGCATCGCATCTACTCGCTCCTCAATTCGTTCTCGTGACTCGCCGGTGAATTCGACGAGTTCAGCCACGGAGCAGTCTCCATCGGTGAGCAACGTGAGGATCGCATGGTCGGTGTTGGTTAGTTCGAAACTCATGTACAATCAGTTTCGTTCGGGAACAAAAGTGTAAGCATCGATTATAACCAATCCTCTATGTGAACTACCCCACCCTACCGCTCGCCTGACGGCTCGCGCTTGAGGGTGGGGCTTCCTGTTTCCACGACGCGCTTTGCAGACACAGGTGTATCCACAGGGAGCGCAGTCTCCACAGGCGTTGATTCGGAGCGTCCCGCTCCTAACCGCTTCTTGATACCGCGAGAAAGAATGTTCCACGCCGCGTTCGCGTCTCTATCCGCCTCGAACCCACACGACGGACACGAGTGTTCGCGCACCCACAACGGCTTCTCCGTCGAGACACCGCAGGCCGCGCACTCTTTGGTCGTTCCTCTTGGATTCACCGCGACGAAGTGCGTTCCTTCGCGTTCGCACTTGTATTCAAGCATCCGTAGAAACGTTCCCCACGCCGCACCTGCCCGGTTCCGCGAGTTGCCCGGCAGTTCGACCAACCCCTTCGCGTCCAAGTCCTCAACCGCCACGAGGTCGTACTCGCTGGCGTAGTAGTTTGAGAGCTTGTGAAGGAAGTCTCGTCGCTTCCGCTTGAGGTCGGCGTGGCATTCGGCAACGACCTGCCGCTGCTTCTCCCAATTCACAGAGCCGTGTTCCTTCCGCGAGAGATTGCGTTGAGCGCGTTCGAGTCGTTTGCGCTCCTCGATGAAGTCAGGGCTTTTGATGGCGTACCCGTCGGTGTCGTGTGCGTACTTGAGGATGCCCACGTCGATTCCGACGACCCTCTCGGGGTTCTCCGGCTTCTCTGGTGTATCCTCGTCCACGTCGATACCGAACGTGGCATACCACTCGCCTGTGGGTTCGCGTTTGATTGCGACTTGTTTGATGATCGCGTTCTCGGGGATGCCTCGGTGGAGGTGGATCGGGATCTCCCCGATCTTGCTCAACCACAACGTGGGCCGACCACTCGTATTCTTGAGTTTGAAGCCGGACTGGTTGTAGGTGAGCGACCGATACTCCCGAGGCGGTTTCCACTTGAGCATTCCCACGGCGTGCCCATTCTCCTTCTGCGCTTTGAGCGTGGAGAGGTTGTCGTAGACGCGCTTGACGACCATCTGCAACACTTTCGAGTGGACATCTCCGAGGTCGTCCCACCACGATTTGAGGTCGGGGAGTCGCTCCTGCACCTCGTAGCGGGCGGGAATGTCGTCTGTCTCGTTGAGCAGGTGGAGGACGTGGTTGTAGAGTTGCCTACAAGTATCGACGTGGTAGAGAATCTCCTCTTCGAGGGCTTCTGACGGGTTGAGTCGGTACTTGTAGTTGTAGTGCATGAGCTATTCGTCTGGGTCGGGTTCGGAGACGCGGACGACTTTCACGTCGGCTCCACGCCAGCGTTTGGGGACGATGACGTGGGCACTATTTCCCGACGGTTTTGCGGTTCCGTCGAGGACTTCTTCTCCTTCGATTTCAAACCTGTCCATCACCGATGTATAGACTTTGGATAGACATAAAGGTAGGGGTGGCCTGTGGGCCGAGCGGCGAACGTGTTTGAGAATCGTGCGGCGCTGTATCCCCTCCCTACTGCGCTACTCGGTCGCTTCGCTCCCTGCGTTGCTCCTTGAGGAAGGGGACTTAGCGCCTAATTCCAGTCAATCGAATGATGTGATCAAGAACGGCGGTCTGAGTGTAATCCGCGAGGGAAAATAAATAATACTGACACGACAAGTCGGCATGAGCGTACTGCCGTCACTGATAAAACCCGCCTCAATGTCCCGAATTTAACGCATAATTAAAATCATATCTCCCGGTAAATTTATATGACATGAACAATAATGATATATTTGGCATGTCAAACAGTACCAATGCACCGCAGGGTGTAACGAACATCGGTGTGATCAATCCGTTCGCCCTCGCCGAACTAGTCACGAATCAGAGTATCGACTGGGATACGGTGGACGAGCGAAGGGTCTTCGAGGAGTCTTTCGACCGACCGTACGAGGAACTGTTTGACCCGCAGTACGGGTCGCCGCTCTATCCGGGTGTCGAATTAACCGCAGAAGGGAGTCTCGAACGACGCTCTCTCCGGGATTTGGACCTCGATATCGAAGACAACGCCCCTCGAAGCGACCCCGACCTTTCGAACGTCTCCAACTTGGGCGATCTCGGTGAGAGCATGTCAGTCGGCGATGCTTCCGAATTAGAGGTTCGGAACGCTCGAGTCAACACGTCGGACTCAGTCTCGCTGGAAGTCAGGCGTCCACAAGCCGAGCGGGCGGTGTCAGCCCTGCAGCCGTTTTCCAGAGACGTAATCGAAGCCATCATGGCCGCAGCGGAAACGGACGAGGAGTGGACACCATCTGGGGCAGCGTGGAACGACCCGGGTGACTTCTTCAGCGAAACCGCCGAGTGGTTCGATCCGATGCAAGGGGCCGTCGCGAACTGCTATTTCATCGCCGCACTGTCGGCCGTCGCCTGGGCCAAACCGTATCAGATCACACATCGAACGCGGGCGACCGGTGAGACACAGCAGGCATTCGTGGACATGGTCGAGTTCCATGGTGGTGGCTCCTCGTCTCGGGTCGAGGTGTCCGAAGCCGTTCCGCTCCGGAACGGGAACTGGATATACGCCCGGTCTCGGGAACAGGACGAGATCTGGCCTGCGGTGTACGAGAAGGCCTACGCCAAGTGGAAGACCGGAGTGAGCAGCGACAAGCCGGATATAACCCAGACGGCGTTCGGGGACCCGGTCCGAGCGGTGGACGAACTGGTCGGTGGTTCGAGGTCGTACACGGGGACGAGCAACAACACCGCCGACGATCTCTGGAGCGAAGTCCGCGGGAACTCGCGGTCATACAAAACGTTCAATCCCGGTTGTGCCTGGACCTATTCGAGCGGATCGTCCGCCCCGAACAACATCAGTTACAACAGTGCAAACATCGTCGCGAACCACGCCTACGCGGTCTTGGGGTGGGACTACGACCAAGGGACGAAGTACATTGCACTCTACAACCCGTGGGGCAGAACCGAAGCCTCGACCGGTCGGATGAACGGCGTGTGGACGCCTTATGACGAGTCGTTCTGGCGGAGGGTCAACATGCCGGACAACGATGGCACGTTCGCAGTCGACGCGCCGACGTTCAAGCGGTACTTCGCTGGTCTGGGCTTCGTCAGTTAAGCCCTCTTATATCCTCTCGGCTCCGTTGAAATATTCTAGAGATGATAGGAGCGACGTGCTGAATACACAGCGGGAGCCTTGTTTAGACGCGGTGGAGATCGTCTGCTACGGCCGATGTCTACACAGCGAGAGCTGGTCGAGAGGCGCTCAGGGACTGGTTCTGTTCGCCCTGCGTAGCCACTAACCGAGGCGTTCAGGAGCGTCTAAACAAGGCCCATCCTCTGTATTCAGCAAGACGCCTCAACCCTATCAGTATCCACTGATTTCAACAGAGCCATTGTATCAGGCGTCCAGCTCGGCGACGCGTTCGACCCGTCCGGTGAGAGGGGTGCACTCGTGATACCCGAGCACCCGTCGCCGAGGGGTGTCCGCCGACCGTGGCTAGCCTTCGTCGAGAAGTCCGTCCTCCGTCCCTCCATCGCTGACGATACTCTCGTCGTCGGGACCGAGGGCCGATTCATTACGTTCGTGAATCGCATATTCGCCTTCCGGGAGATGAACGCGATAGGCCGGCTCGCACTCGCTGGCCGCCGAGTCCTCCGTCTTGTCTACCCAGAACACGTTCCACGTACAGGCGTCACGCGAGAACGTGATGACGGAATATCCCCACTGGGAGCCATCGGAGAGCGCGAACTCCGGGAGGAATCCGGCATCAGACAGGTACCCGGCCCCCCGCGACGTTGACACGCTCCTCACGAGCCATGAAGTGAACCGCCCGAATTCGTCTCCGAGCCCGATTCGCTGTCCGATCTCTGCGGCCCTTTCGCGAGGGTTGACGCTCGTCACGCTCGGCGTCATGAACTCGACGCCGACCGGAACGTCGCCCCGCCGTTCGTTCAGGAAACGAGTAGCGAGGGTCAGATGCATGTCCCCGGTCAGTGTCACGACGCTCGTGTTCCCCCGCTCTCGGACCGAGGTGAGGGTTTCGACGATACTCCGGCGTTCGGACTCGAATCCGCTCCACGCGTCCTCCCAGAAGATGAACCCCTTGCCCAAGAAGTACAGTCATTTAAATAGCACCGCGTTGGCCCACGCGGTCCAAACCGTTTCGCTTTCACGGAAGGTGTCACGCAACCACCGACGCTGTGCCGTCCCGAGCATCGTCCGCGAGGGATCCGGTTCGGACCACGAGTCGAGCAGCGCCGCCCGCCACGACCGCGGTTCACTCCTGAACAGTCGCTCGTCTGTCAGTGCGAGCGTGAGGAGATCGCCGAACTGCAGGCTCCGGTACAGCGTAAAGGACTCGTGGATGTGGTCCGCGCCCGGATCGTACTCGATGCGTCCGGGGATGAACTCCCACCACGCTTGGATCCCGACGCTGGTGAGATACCGTGTGAACTCCGGGACGTCGCCGCACGGATGGTCGGGGAACACCGGTGCGTCGGCGTCGTAGTCCCAGTACCGGTCGTTCGCGATGGCGTGATCGTCCCACGTCTGAATAACGGTATGACGCTCGTGGAGTCGTTGGAGGTGGCGATCGGTCCTGTACGTCTCGTAGATGCGCCGAAAGTCGTCGAGACTCATCGGGCGCGTGCCGCTGTCCGGTAGATCGATGCGTCGGTCCGGATACGAGCCGTCGACGCTCTCTGGCACACCCTCAGCGACGTGTTCGTAGATGTAGTCGCCGAGATGCAACACGAAGTCCACGTCCGCCTCCGCGAGATGAGCCATCGCGCCGAAGTAGCCGTTCTGGTAGTCTTGACAGTTCAGCACCCCGAACTGAACGGACTCGGGTTCGCTGTCCTCGGCGGGTAGCGTTCGACAGCGGCCGGTGTTGCTCCGTACCCCGCGATAGATGAATCGATAGTAATAGACCGAGTCATGGTCGATGGCGTCGTAATCGAGCTCGACGCGAATCGTGTAGTTGTCGGGGGGTTTGACCCCGGGGCCGTCGAACTCGAACACCCTGGTCTCTCCCTCGAAGCGTCGGTCAGTCGCGACCTCGAGATACAGCGATTCCGCCGGCTCGTACCGCTCGGGGGCGATCCGCGTCCAGAGAATGACCGACTCCGGCTTGGGGCCGCCGCTGGCTACCGATTGGGGGAACACGTCGGCGGTTCCGGCCTCCGGTAACCCGCCGTCGTCCTCGATGGGCTTCTGACGTTCGGTGAGCTCGGACGCCCTGACCGGCTGTCGGATTGTGACGTTCGACATGTCGAGTTGGGAGTTGACGGGGTGACTCGCCCGCTGGCACTGTTATTTGTTAGCAAGTCTCTCGTCTCTGCTAACTTCGTAACCTGTATATATAAATTTTGATCGTGTCGATACTGCTGGGCCGATCCTATGCGTTGAGCTGTGGCAGCGTTGCCCTCGCACCTGTCCCTCAAATCTCACGTGGAAAGAATACCGGCTGCCGTCGGTGGTCGCTTGGTCGGTGTTATTCACGTGTTCGTTAAGAATTTTTATCACATTTTCATGAGTTGTGATAACATATGGCAACTCAGGAGGAGGACGGCGCGACCGAAAATACGGAGAACCGAGGATCTGAGCAGCGCGTCAGAGAGGCGGGAACGCGGAGGGAAACCGAAAAGTACGCGAACGTATGGTACGACCTACTCGCCGGCCAAGTAATCGTCGTGAGCGGGATCTTCCTCACGCTCTTCGCCGTCACGACCTCGATTCGGAGTCTCGACGTTATCCCAACGAACGTCGGCGTTCCGTTCAACGTGTACCTGTTCGGGTTCTTCGGCGCGATGGCCCGGTCGCTTCTCGCCTTCGTGACCGATGCCGATCCGGACACGGACGATGCGACGTTCGTCGACCGGTCGTGGATCCAAGTCATCCGCTTGGGACTCCGCGTGATCGGTGCACTCTGTCTGGCCGCGGGAATCTATCTCGCTCACGGCGCGTCGGAGGACGCGCTCGTCTTTACTCTCGCTTCGCCGGACGAGATCACTGCCGGACTCGCTTTCCTCGCCGGATTCTACGTAGAGCGCGTGTATCAGGTCCTCGGGACGGTCGCCAAACGATTGCTTAGCATGGCCGACGGAGATGGCGGCGAGTCCGCAGAGTCGGTAAGCGACGAACCGTCGCTTCCGTTCGATATCCTCCCCCCAGCGCGACGACCCGACGAACCCCGCTGGTACTCCGACGTTCGGAGCCTCGCGCTGTTCGCACTCGGACTGCTCCTACTCGGGGTCGGCGTTATCGCATCGCTCGGCGAGAGCGTTCTCCCCTTCATCCCGTCAGACGCCACGCCGGTTCCATCGTACGTCTATCTATACGCGTTACTGGGGTCGCTGGGATACCTCTTCACGACGCTGTTCAAAGAGTTCGATAGGAGTCTCCTCTCTCTCGTGCAGAAAGGGATCCGTGTCCCCGCGGCACTGTTGCTGGCGGCGGGGTTCTTCATGTTCACGTTCTTATTCGTCGACGACGGGAATGCTCCTACCGGGCTTATCGCCGGCCTCGCGTTCCTGGTCGGACTGTACGTGAACGTGGCGCTCGTGACGTTGGACGCGATCGCCTCGCGGGTGTTATCGAAGTTCAGTGACGGCTTGACGTGAGCACTGTTCAGTGACGGCTCGGCGTGAACACTGGGTCTATCGACGTGGACACCGGGCCTATCGACGTGAACACTGGTTTATACCGCTCGCGTCGGCTCGTTACGGCTCATGTAATTGCTCGTCGACACCGAGCAGAGCCCACTCGACGCTTCGGCCGGTCCATCCCTCGCATCTCAACCCTACCGCCGTCTGACGACGTAGAGGTATATACCGGTCTATATCGATAGCAACCGGTACTGTTTGCTACTGCCGCCACGTAATTAGAATATATCAGTACGGCAACCTATTATAAACCTGTTTAATAGAGTCTCGCCTGAGATCACCTGATGTCACGTGATTCGGGGCGTCAGGCGGACGCGGTATCACGCCGAAAGTATCTGCTCACATCGGCCGCCGTCGGGGTGGCCGGTCTCGCTGGGTGTAGCGGGAACAGTGGCGACGGCGGCGACGGCGGCGACGGCGGCGACGGCGGCGACGGCTCTGACGGGAGCGACGAGGGCAGCAACTCCATGAGCTCCGGCTCGTCGGGGCCGGCCACGGTGACGGCCGAGGGGTCGTCGACGGTGTACCCCATCTCGAACAAGGGGAGCTCCTACTGGAACTCGAACTCGCCGGCGAGCGACGGCGAGTACTGGGGCTCCAACGACGAGGGGTCGGTCGCCGGATGGGACCAGATCGACACCGACCAGAACATCGCCGACTACTTTGCTAGCCTGTACGGCTTCGAAACGACCGGCGAGCGGTCGAACCCGCCGTTCGCCACTCGCGTGGCGCTGAGTCACTCGGGGACCGGCTGTGAGGCGGTTCGGGACGGCCTCGTCGACATCGGGAACTCCTCCGGACCGATCACGGCCGAACTCGACATCAGCGAGGATCAGCGCGACGAGAACTACGTCGACCACGTCGTGGGCCGCGACGGCCAGCCGGTGTTCGTCAGCCAGTCGATCTACGACAGTGGCGTGGAGCAGCTCACCGGCGACCAGATCCGCGGCATCTACCAGGGCGACATCACCAACTGGAGCGACGTCGGCGGCCCCGACCAAGAGATCTACGTGGTCGGCCGCGCCGAGGGCTCCGGGACCGACACGTCGTTCCGGCTGAACATGCTCGGCGACGCCGACGCGCCGATGGACGTCGACACGCGCCTCGGGCAGAACCAGCAGGTCCAACAGGTCCTCCAGGACAACGACAACGCGATCGGCTACATGGCGCTCGCGTTCTCCGGGTCGGGGATCCAGGCGATCGCCATCGACTTCGAGGGCACCGTCTACCGCCCGGACCCCGACGCCGAGAACACCATCTTCGACTCCGAGTACCCGCTGAACCGGGACCTGCACATGTACACCCGAATCAACGAGGAGACGCCGGACGGAACGGACATGCGCGAGGCCGCGTTCCTCAACATGTTCCTGACGGACTTCGGCCAGAAGACGTTCGTCGAGGACGTCAACTACATCACGCTGCCGACGTCCGACATCGAGGCCGAACGCGAGAAGCTCCCGGACCAGGCGTAACGAGCTCCCGGACCGAGCGGACCGCCGCGGTCGCGCGGACGCCCGCTCTGCGGTCTGCCCTTATTATATGTCACTCAGTACCCCCAAATCGGACTGGCGCGCTGGTATCGAACGACGGCTGACCAGAACTCGGGAGTTCGTCCACGACACCGACCCGGAGGCGCTGGGGGTGGTCCTCGTCTCGATGGGGTCGCTACTGGCCGCCTTCGTCGGGTTCCTGCTGGCGTCGCCGTGGACGGCCGTCCCGCTCGGGACGTTCCTGATCGGCACCGGCTACGGCTGGGCGCGGCATCAGGCGCTCGTCGCCCGCGCGGTCACCTTCGCGATGACGACGGTGACGCTCGTGACGCTCGGCCTCATCGTCGTGTTCATCTTCGCCGAGTCGATCCCGGCGTTCCGGTACGAGACCGCGAGCGCGTTCGGCGTCTCGGTGCCGGGACTCGGGATGTTCGCACAGGCGCGCTGGGACGCCGTCTCCGAGCCCGTGCGCTACTCGCTGCTCCCGATGATCCACGGGACCGTGATGGTGACCACCATCGCGACGCTCGTGGCGGCCCCGCTCGGCGTCGCCGCGGCGCTGTTCATCGCCGAGATCGCGCCGCCGCGGGTCCGCGAACTCGTCAAGCCCGGCATCGAGATTCTGGCGGGCATCCCCTCGATCGTGTACGGGTTCATCGGGTTCACGGTCATCAACCCGTGGGCGAGCGACGCGTTCGCGCTCAACGGCGGCTCGACGTACCTGTTCGTCGGCATGGTCGTCGGGCTGATGGCGCTCCCGACGGTCGTCTCCGTCGCCGAGGACGCGCTGACGAGCGTCCCGGACGTGATGAAGAACGGGTCGCTCGCGCTCGGCGCGACCGACTGGCAGTCGATGACCTCCATCACGCTGCCCGCGGCCTTCTCGGGCGTGTCGGCCGCCGTCCTCCTCGGGGTCGGCCGGGCGATCGGCGAGACCATGGCCGCGACCGTGATGTTGGCCGGGGTCCCGCGGATCAGCGAGCCGCTCGTGAACGTCTTCTACGGGTACGAGACGCTCACCTCGCTCATCGCGCGGGGGTACGGCAGCGCCAACGGCGTCCACGAGAGCGCGCTGTTCGCGGCCGGCGTCGTGCTGTTCGTGACGGTGCTGTGTCTGAGCGTCGCCTCGCAGTACATCGAGGCGCGGATGCGCCGCCGCCTGGGGGGTGCCGAATGAGCCGCGCCACCCAGACCGCGCTCGTCCGGGACGACCGCACGGCCTACGAGGCGGCGGCCGGGCTCGCGGTCGGCCTCTCTGGCGTCGCGTTCGCCGTCGGGCTGGCGGCGCTGCTCGACGTCGTCTCGATCGACGACCCCGTCGCCGGCGTCGAGCTACCGGTCGCGTTCGGCGCGGTACTCCTCGCGCTCGGGGCGTCGGTCGTCGCGTTCGGAGCGGTCTCGCGGCTGGACTACGTGGACACCGGCCCCCAGCCCAGCGCGGGGCTCGTCGCCGCGGCCGCGTTCACGGCGATCTGGTTCGCGGTCGGCGCGGCGGTCTCGGGCGCGCTCGGACTCGGCACGGTGGGTCGCTTCGGCGTCGGCGCGGCCCTCGCCGGGGTCGGGTTCGCGACGACGGCGTTCCCCCGCGAGGACGTCGGGTCGACAGTGCCGGCGGGGGTCGTCGCCGCCCTCTGCGGGCTGGCGCTCCTCAGCGGGGTCGTCGGCCCCGGATGGGAGCGGCCGCTCGCCGGCTACAACGCGACGCTGTTCGGCGACACCGTCGTGCCCGTCGTCGTGCTGTTCGCCTCGCTGGTGACCGGCTGGAGCGGCGCGAAGGCGTACGGCGGGTTCGGGGCGCGCGGGCGGAACGTCGGCGCGTACGTGCTCATCTACCTCGTCGTCGGGTCGATACTCGCGGTCCTCGTCGGGCTCGTCGCCTTCGTCACGGCGAAGGGACTCCCCGGGCTGTTCAACGGGTTCGGCCTCGGCGGTGCGAGCCTTCTCAGGTGGCCGTTCCTGACCAACGGCGCCGGGCTGCTGGCCGACATCGCCGGCGTGTTCCCCGCGCTCATGGGAACGATCTGGCTGGTCGTCGGGGCCGTCCTCTTCGCCGTGCCGACCGGCGTCGGCGCCGCCGTGTTCCTGAGCGAATACGCCGAGCAGGGCCGGTTCACGGGCGCCGTCGAGGTGGCGACCAACGGCCTCTGGAGCACGCCGAGCATCGTGTTCGGCCTGTTCGGCGCCGCATTCCTGATCCCCCGCTTCGGCAACCAGAAGTCGCTGATAGCCGGGATGTTGACGCTCGGCTTCATGCTGCTCCCGCTGGTGCTCATCACGAGCCGGGAGGCGATCCTCGCGGTGCCCGACGAGTACCGCGACGCCAGCGCGGCGCTCGGCGTCTCCAAGTGGCAGACGATCCGCAGCGTCGTCCTCCCCGCGGCGATTCCGGGCGTGACGACGGGCGTCATCCTCGGCGTCGGGCGCATCGCCGGGGAGACCGCACCGATCCTGCTGACGATGGGCGGCGGCGTCCTCCCGGCGAAGTCGGCCGCGCCCAACGTGATGACCGGCTTCCGGCTCAGCACCTCCCCGCCGTTCGTCAGCAACCCCGCGTTGTTGGAGGCGACGAGCGCGCTGCCGTACCAGCTGTACGCGCTCATCACGGCGGGGTTGAGCGGGAACATCCAGAACCCCCAGGAGTACGCGTGGGGACTGGCGCTGACGCTGCTGCTCGTCGTGTTGGTCTTCTACGCCGTCGGAATCGCGACGCGCTACTACTTCAGACGGAAACTCCACCAATGAGTCAGACAGACACCGCAGAGACCACGGCGAACCGCACCGACAGCCAGGGGGTCTCCACGACCGCCGGCGAGACCGTCCAAGAGACCCGCCCGGAGTGGACGAACTACGAGGCCGACGGCGAGACGAAACTCGCCGTCGACGACCTCGACGTCCACTACGGCGACGACCACGCGCTGAAGGGCGTCTCGATGGACATCCCGGAGGAGAGCGTCACGGCGCTCATCGGCCCGTCCGGATGCGGGAAGTCGACGTTCCTCCGGTGTCTCAACCGGATGAACGACCGCATCCGCGCCGCGAGCGTCGACGGGACCGTCGAGCTTGACGGCGAGGACATCTATCAGGACGGCGTCGACCTCGTCGAGCTCCGGAAGCGGGTCGGGATGGTGTTCCAGAGCCCCAACCCCTTCCCCAAGTCGATCCGCGAGAACGTCTCCTACGGACCGCGGAAACACGGCGACATCGAGACCGGGCTGCTCGCCAAGCTGACCGGCCGCGCGGAGCCCGACCGCGAGGACGCGCTCGTCGAGCGGTCGCTCGAACGGGCCGCGCTGTGGGAGGAGGTGAGCGACCGGCTGGACGACAACGCGCTCGGGCTGTCCGGCGGGCAGCAACAGCGCCTCTGTATCGCCCGGTGTCTGGCCGTCGATCCCGAGGTCATCCTCATGGACGAGCCGGCCTCGGCGCTCGACCCGATCGCCACCTCGAAGATCGAGGACCTCATCGAGGACCTCGCGCAGGACTACACGGTCGTCGTCGTCACCCACAGCATGCAACAGGCCGCCCGCGTCTCCGACCAGACCGCCGTCTTCCTCACCGGCGGCGAGCTCGTCGAGTACGACGACACGGAGAAGATATTCGAGAACCCCGAGAGTCAGCGCGTCGAGGACTACATCAGCGGGAAGTTCGGGTGATCGCCGTGCCCCGAGACGAGTACCGCGAGTCGTTAGACGAGCTGCGGGCCGACGTCGAGTCGATGGCGAACGACGTGCTGGGGCAGCTCCTGCGGGCCCTCGACGCGCTCGAACGCGACGACCACGAGCTGGCTCGCGAGGTGATCGACGGCGACGACCGGATCAACCGACGATACCTCGACCTCGAAGGCGACTGTATCGATCTGATCGCGCTCCAGCAGCCCGTCGCCTCGGACCTCCGCTTCGTCGCCGCGTCGTTCAAGATCCTCACCGATCTGGAGCGGATCGGCGACCTCGCGACGAACCTCGCCGGCTACGCCCTCGCCGGCGGCCCGGAACTCATCGCGGAAGTCCGGCTTCAATCGATCGGCGAGACCGCCTACGGGCAGGTCCGGGAGGCCGTCGACGCCTACGTCGACGCCGATTCCGAGGCGTGCCGGGCGATCGCCGCCCGCGACGACGAACTCGATGCGGCGTGTCAGAACGCCAGCGAGGCCGTCGTGCGCGACCTGATCGCCGGCGAGTCCGACCGCTGGGACGTCGAACGGCTCCTCGACGACGTGTCGCGGTTGCTGCTCACGATCCGCGACCTGGAGCGGGTCGGCGATCACGCCGTCAACATCGCCGGACGGACGCTGTACATGAGCGACGGCGACCCCGAGCTGATCTACTGACCATGGAGACCAGGAAGCTGCAGGAGGTCGGCGGCGGCACGTTCACGGTCTCGATTCCGAAGGGATGGGCGACGGATCACGGCTTCGAGGTCGGCATGGAACTGCAGTTGTACACGCATCGCGACGGGTCGATCCTCGTCCGGTCCTCGGACGCGGACGTCAACTGTCTGGACGACGCGACGGTCGATATCGACGGCGGCGGTCCCGAAGCCGTCACGCGCGCCGTCCGAACGGCCCACGCGGTCGGGTTCGAGAGGATACGGCTGCGGCGGGCGGACGGGTTCTCCGACGCGGAGGTCGACGCCGTACAGTCGACGACTCGGGACTTGGTCGGGGTGAACATCCTCGGGAAGTCGGACACGGAGATCGGGATCGGACACCTCCTAGACACCGGATCCGTCTCCGTCTCCCAGTCGATAATCCAACTCCGATACGTGGTCGTCTCGCTCCTCCGCGACGCGACCGAGACCTTCGTCGACGCTTCGAACAACGAGTCGCGAATTCGCGACCGCGCCGACGAGGCGCGCCGCTCGGTGGAGATGGTCACGCGACACTTCTCGCGGTCGCTGGTCTCGCACGCCGAGCTCGACGCGCTTGGCGTCTCTCGGCCCGAGCTGTTCACCTACTACGCCGTCGCCAACCGTCTGGGAACCGTCGCCGAACGGGCCGTCGGGACCGCGACCACCGGAGAACAGCTCCCGGAGCCGCTCGCGGACGAGGTGGCCGAAAACGTGCGCGCCGTGGCGGACGACGTCGCGGGCGCCGTCGACGACGCGGTCACCGCCGTCCTCGACGGCGACGCGACACAGGCGCGACTGGCGAGGGGTCGACGTGACGACGCCGTCGAGGGTATCGAGGCGATCGAACGACGCTTATACGACGGATCGGCCTCGGTATCGGTGCCCGCGGCGGTCGCGCTGTCGAACGCGCTCTCTCACCTGCACCGGGCGGCTGACTGCGGTCGCGACGTGGCCGACGTCGCCGCGAGAACCGCGGTCCGCGCTGAAAACATCGACACCTAACGGTCCGTCGCAGACGACCGAACGTGTTCGCGTCGGGGGCGGCGTTCGCTACTCGATCGCCGGGCCGCGTTCCTCGACGACGGCTTCGACCTCGGCCCACGAAACCGGCGGTTCCATCGCTTCGAGCGCCTCGTCGAGCGCGGTCAACCGGTCGTCGAACCGCTCGGTCCACTCGGGCTCTGCGGTCGCGGTGAGCCGCTCTCCGACCGTCTCGTGACCGGCTTGCGCCGCTTCGAGATCGGATTCGATATCCGACGGCCGACTCTCGCCTTCGCGCTCGCCCCACGTTCGAAGCGCCGTCAGCTCCGCCCGGAGATCCGCGATCATCAACGACGCCACGCGGTGTCGAACAGTCGCCGCGGCCCACGCCCGTGCCGGCTCGCTCTCGGGACCGCCGTCGTCGACGGCGAGGGCTTCGGCGACGTCGTCGAGTTCGTCCACCGACTCCGCGAGCGCGTCGACGTCGGCGGCGAGTTCCTCCGCGCGCCGATCGGCGTCGGTGAGCCACTCCGCGAACGAGTCGACCTCCAACTGGAGGTCGTCGGCGGCGCGTTGGACCTCGGTCGCGGCGCTCGTCACCCGCCTGATCCGTCGCGCGATCTCGTAGAGGTCGCCGTCCGACTTCATCGCGAGCACCTCTCGGATGGCGTCACCGAGACTGTCCGCCCTGTCCTCGATCGTCGCGAGACGCGTGTCGTAGTCGTCGATGCGCGACGAGACGAGGTCCAGATCCGCGACCGGAGCGGCCGTCTCCCGTGCGCTGTCCAGCTTTTCGGCCGCGAACTCGACCCGCGTCTCCGCCGTCGTCGCCACCATCGACGCGTTCCCGACCGCGTCGTCGACGGCCGCGCGGCGGACGACGCCGTCCCGGGCCACGATCGCGAGCGTCTCTCGGACCTCGTCGGAGTTCTCCCCGTCACCGGCGACGGCGGCGGCCGCCCGTTCGACGGGCAGTCCGTCGAGCGTCGCCGAGTCGTCGGAGTCCGCCTCGGTCATGGTTCCCGCTTCTGGGTGGTAGTCCGATAGGGACATGCCGCCACCGGTCGATCGTCGTCTGCGGTGTTCCGCATTCGCGTCACTCCGCGGGCGCAGTCTCCGACAGGAGTTCGTCGAACAGGGCGGCGACTCGGCTCTCGATCTCGTCGCGGATATCGCGCACGTCCTCGAGCGACTGCCCGTGCGGATCGTCGAGCCCCCAGTCGCGGCTCTCGCCGTTCCACGTCGCCGGGCAGACGTCCGACGCCGAACAGCCCATCGTGACGACCAGATCGACCGTCCGCAGCTCGTCGGGCGTCACCTCTCGCGGCGTTCGGTCGCCGAGTTCGACGCTCAGATCGCGCATCGCCTCGACGACGACCTCGTGAACGTGGTCGGCGGGCCGCGTCCCTCCGGTAACGATCTCGATCCGATCGCCCGCGTCGCGGTCGTCGCGTTCGCGCTCCGCGAACGCCGCCGCCATCTGGCTCCGTCCGGCGTTTTGGACGCAGACGAACGCGATCCGGTGGTCCGATCGATCGCTGTGATTGGTCACGGCTGGGTATGTAGCGGGTATCACCATAATCGTTACTTGGGACCGATATTGAGTGGTATAGAGTGGTATAGCGATCTGAACACCGTTCCCGGCGCGGGCAGAACTCGACGGGGGTTCTCCGGAGACGAAACCCAGGGCCCGTTCGATTCAACCATACACCTCAAACGTTCGGAGACCGCGGCGACACCCGGACCCCGCGGATTTTTACCGTCGCCGAGCCCGACCCGGACGTCGTCGCCGAGTACGCGGCCGACGCCGAGCGTATCGGAACCGCACAGCACGTTTACACGTACGACGATCGTGCGCTGTACCGGCTCTCGGTCGACGGACCGTCGGTCGTCACGACGTTAGCCCGGTACGGAGCCGGTATCGAGTCGTTTTCGATCACCGGAACCACCGGACGGCTGGTCGCGCAGGTGGCCAGTTCGAACGACATCCGAAGCGTCGTCAACGCGCTTCGGACGACCTACGACGGGTTGACGCTTGTCGCACAGCGAGAGTGCGAGCGGGACGTCCAGACCGAAGCCGCCTTCCGGAAGCAGTTGACGGCCGTGTTGACAGATCGACAACAAGAGGCGGCACAGACCGCGTACTTTTCGGGGTACTTCGATTGGCCCCGCGAACACAGCGGGGAGGACGTCGCGTCGATGATGGACATCTCACAGACGACGTCCACCCAGCACCTCCGGGCCGCGGAGAAGAAACTCTTCGAGGCGCTGTTCGACGGGACACAGACGTCCGCCTCGCCGTGAGCGTCGCGGGCCCCTCACACGTGCATCTCGCCCGCGACCCGCGCAGGCGACTCGCGGGTCCGCCTCGGAGACCGCTGACCGGGCAGCGACCGCCTGGGTCACCCGTGAAACCGGTACAGCGACGTGACGTACGGCAGCCGGTTGAGCATCCAGATCGCGACCGGGAGCCCCACGACCGTGATCGCGAAGAACGTCGCCACGTTCGCCCACAGCAGGCTCAGCCACCAGCCGACGAGGACGAAGTAGATCGCTCGGACGGCGAGCGAGCTTTGCCCCCGCGCCGACTCGGACTCCGAAAGCGACCGCGGCTCCGCGAGCGTGAGCACCGTCGGCACGAGGTTGATCAGCTTGATGCCGATCGGGAGCAGGACGACCGTGACGTTGAGTACCCACGCCGCGTTGACGACGATCGGTGTCACCCACCAGCCGACGAACACGAACCAGAGCGCGCGAACCGGAAGGGATCGTTGTGTCATTGCTCGGATTAGATCCCCGGGTAATAAATCCGTGTCGTCGATTTCAGCCCGCCTCCGTTCCGGGGCCGCTCCGTCACCGCACGATCGCTCCGAGCGGATCGAGCCCGGGACGTGTCCGGCGTTCAAGTGCGTAGAGCGTAACATCAAGCCGTGACTGACGACGCGTTCGATCCCGACGACGTCGGCCTCCCGACCGTCTCGTGTACTCGCTGTGACCGCGAGTGGACGCTCGACCACGAACTCGACGACCTCCACGCCGGCAACCGCGCAGTCGAGCAGTTCGCGCTCGATCACGAGCGACACACCGGCCACTTCCCGGACGACGTGACCCCGTGGATCGTTCGGTGCCAGCGCTGTCCCGACGGCGATCAGTTCCTTTCCGAGCGCCCGGCGCGTCGCTGGGCGACCGCCCACGCACGCCACACGCGCCATACCGTGCGACTCGACGGGTCGGACGGGACGGACGAAGTCGTCTCCCCCGAGGCGGACTGAGCCCGACCGGTGGGCCGTCAGCCCGGGCCGAGCGCGGCGATGTCCGCTCCGACCGCGGCCCGAGCGTCGGCCGGGTTCGGCTCGTGGTCGGCCAGGTGGGTCCACTCGCACGCCGACAGCGCGGACAGGTGGTCTCGGATCGCCGGGCGGTACGGCGCCGCGCCGGCGACCCCGTCGCCGTCCCGCCAGATGTCGTTGATCACCGTCATCGAGTCGATTCGCACCTCGACCGCGACCGGGCCGCACCGGGAGACGAGCGCTTCGAGCCCGAGGTGGAGCGCCGCGTACTCCGCGGTGTTGTTCTCCGCCCGCGACCCG
>Ga0207753_1000059_pt1 | contig 41817 bp, 25 predicted proteins | sample PonA233FremontCA_2_FD_187273 | JGI IMG/M metagenome (GOLD analysis project Ga0207753, IMG submission 187273) | Salt pond sediment microbial community from Fremont, CA, USA - Pond A23 Sediment 3 (SPAdes) | ecosystem: Environmental > Aquatic > Non-marine Saline and Alkaline > Saline | place: USA... | reverse complement strand
GTCGCCGCAATCTGCACTTCTCGGGCGCGTGCCGACGCGGCCCCGTCCTCGGCAAGATGGTTCTGCGTGGCGGAGTCGAGCTCGACGGTTCGGAGTGTGCCCGTGACCGTGGCCTCCCCGGCCAGTGTCGTCGGCACCGTGAACTCGTACCCGTCGTCGGTACGCGGCACGAGCACGCGGATCGGCATCGCCGTGCCCGTGTTCAGCGCGAGCCAACACCCCTTCTTCTGGCACACCGTCGAGATGCGTCCCTGAACCGTCACGGTCGTATCGTCAAGCCTCGACGGCTTTGCCGCCACCTCCGCCGCCGCCCGCGCCGACGCCGTATCGACGGACGCCCCGTAGGTCTGTACGTCCTGCGCCTGCGCAGCTGCGTCCGGGGGCGACGACGGCTCCGACTGGCAGGCGCCGGCAAGTACGGCGAAGCAGAAGAGCGCAGACAGAGAACAGAGACGAGCCAGCGTGGACATTGCGGTTTTGCGTTTCGGAACGGTGAGAGAAGGATTGCGTCCGGGAAGTGTGGGGGGTCTGGACAATCGCTCTCATCGAGCGGGAAATGACCAAGGTCGGACGACGCTCCGGGACGGAGAAACAGCGGGTCGGGTCCGGAGCAACGACAACGATTCAGCGTGGGAGCGACCAGACATGCAACGCCCCACACCCGGCCGCCCGCACATCACGGTTCACGCATCACGGTTCACACATCACGGCTCCCCCATCACGCCACCGCGGGCTCGGGGTCGAGCGTCGCGGCGACGTGGTCCATGATGTTCTCGGCGTGGGCGCGGCCGTTCTCGATGAACCAGCGGCTCGTGTCGCACCCGCCGCAGATGGTGCCGGCAAGGTACAGGCCGTCCCGGTTCGTTTCGAAGGTGCCCCCCTCGTCGTGCACCGGCGTGCGGGCCGCGTCGTTGCGGATCGCGATGCCGAGCCGTTCTAGGAAATCGTAGTTCGGCTTGTAGCCCGTCATCGCCAGGACAAAGTCGTTGTCGATCGTCTCCGGGCCGTCGGGCGTGTTGAGGTGGAGCGTGTCGGGCTCAATGGCCGAGACGGTGGTGTTGAAGTAGGCGTCGATGGAGCCTTCCTCGATCCGGTTTTCCACGTCGGGCCGGAGCCAGTACTTCACGCTGTCGTCAATCTCCGGCTCACGCACCACCATCGTCACGTGTGCCTCGTGTCGGTAGCACTTCAGGGCCGCCTTCGCCGCCGAATTGGCCCCACCCACCACGGCCACGTTCGTGAGGGCGTACGGGTACGGCTCTTTGAAGTAGTGCTGCACCTTGTCGAGGTCTTCCCCCGGCACCTCCATGCGATTGGGGACATCGTAGAAGCCCGTGGACACCACGACCTTGCGGGCCTCGTGCGTCCCCTTCTCGGTGACGACCGTATACCCCCCGTCTTGCCCCCGCAGATCGATCACCGGTTCGTAGAGGCGCAGGTCAAGGTCTTCCGCCGTGGCGACGCCGCGGTAGTAGTCGAGGGCCTCCTCGCGGCGCGGCTTGTAGTCCCGGGTCGGGAACGGGTGCCCCCCAATCTCCAGTGGACCCGGGGTAGAAAAGAACTCCATCTGGGTGGGGTACCCGATAAACGAGTTGCAGAGCGCCCCCTTCTCAATGAGGAGCGCGTCGAGACCTCGGCGCTGGGCCTGGATGCCGCAGGCGAGGCCGACGGGACCGGCGCCAATGACGATGACATCGTGCATGAAAACCTGGCACTAAGTTCGAGAGACACACGATGATTTTGAACCTGCGGACGCGGGACGCAGTTTCGGGCCTCCGGTTCGAAAATGGAAGAATGGGGGAACGAGCACAGGGGAGCGCGCAGGGACGAGCGCACGGAGCTGAGCCTGCAGTGCCCCCTCGCCCACCCCTGCTCACGCCCGTTACGCCCCGGCCGGCGAGTCGTGGCGGGCAATGGGAAGCGTCATGCAGCGCGGGCCGCCCCGCCCTCGAGAGAGCTCGGTCCCCCCCAGCTGTATCGCCACCTTTTCCTTTCCCGGATGAAACTCGCCGGACTCGAAGTAGGACAGGAAGCTCTCGGCGGAGACGATGCGGTAGCCTCGGTCGCGCAGGCGCTCGAAGGTGCGGCTGTTGCGCTCGTATCCCAGGATGGCCCCCGGCGCGGCCGCAAACACGTTGGCCCCGTCCGTCCACTGCTCGCGCTCCTGGTGGAGGCGCTCCGTGCCGCCGCAGGGAATGAACGTCAGGTCGCGATCCAGAAGCTCCCCGAGCACATCGCGCAGGTTGCGGCGCATGTCGGTCACGAAGCGCCCCGTCTCGTCCGCGGCGGTGAAGTGCATCGCGTAGCCGAAGCCGTGGGTTTCGAGGAGCGGGGGAAAGACGATGATCTCTTCCGGCGACGCAAACGTGAACACCGTGTCGAGGTGCATGGTGGCCCGCCGTTTTGGGAGGTCGACGGCGAGGACGTGCTCGATCGACGTGCGCTCGAACAGCTCGTGCGCAATCGCCATGATGGCCCCGAGCGAGGTTCGCTCCGAGTGGCCGATCAGCACCGTGTCGGGGCTCGCCACGAGAAGGTCGCCCCCTTCGAACGTGACGCCCGGCGGCAGTTCGATGATCTTGTCGCTGTGGGGGGCGAACCGGGGATGATGGTGGAGAATAACGTTGATGATGATGCTTTCCCGCGTCCGGGCCACGGTCGCCGCGTGGCTGAGGATGATGTGGTCGTGTACCACCGCCGCGAGGTCCCGCGTAAACATGAGGTTGGGCACCGGCTGGGCCCGAATGGCCAGGTCCGACTGGCCGGTCAGGGCAAACTGCTGCAGATCCGCCGGGGAGAAGCGCTTCAGTTCATCCTCCACAGTCCCCAGGTTTTGCTCCGGCAGGCTCCGACACAGCTTTTCCACGAAGGCATGCTGCGCCGCGTCGTCCGCCTCAAAGGTTTCGAGCAGCAGGTCTTTGATCTGGAGGACCGTGTCGGGACGGCCCACGATTTTCTCAAACACAGAGCACATAAGGAGGTGCTCCTGCCGCGCGTGGCCCACGAAGAGGATGTCGTCGAAGAGCAGATCCTCCCGGTTCTCGGGCGAGACGAGCTCCATCTCTGCGCCGGGCGTGTGCACGATCACCTGCTCAAGCAGATGGGCCTCGGCGGGAATGCTGTACGCGGAGGACTGTTCAACGGTAGGGGTAGGGGACGCCTGGAGCGTGTCCACAAGAAGGGAGACTGATTCGGGAAAGAGTGAGAAGCTGTGTGGTGGACGCTCTGTGGCCCCCGGCGCGTACTCGGCTGCGCCTCGTCAGTCGCTACGCTCGTGTCGGCTGAAGATCAATCCACCAAACAGCTTTGGACCACCTGGAAGATCGAAACCATCCCGCAGAAAAACCACCCTACCCCGACCGGACGCCCTCCAGCACGCGAATGATCAGGAGCACCACGAGCACAACGGCGCCCGCCTTGAGAACGAGCTGAAGCAGCGCGCCCGCGACGTCCACCAGCACGCCTACGAGGCTGAGGCCGATGAGCGCGATCACGCCAATGATGAGCCAGCGAAGAACTGTGCGGAGGTCGAGATCCATAGAGTCGCTGTGCTTTGTGAAGGTGATGGGCGTGCGTAACGCACCGCCCCCCCGCGATTGTTACGGTCGACAGGGAACCGACCGGCTCCGAAAGGGGCCTTCGTCCAGCGCCTCTCCGTACACAGGGTCCGTACACAGGGAGAAACAGAGAGATGCCCCTTCCACCGCCGGAGGGGATTGCGTCTGGCCTTCGCTTAGGCCCCGCGTCCCTGGTTCGCGTCGGCGCCCGGCAGGCGTACAGTAAAGCAACTGCCTCCTCCCTTCCGGGTGTCCACCTCTATGGTCCCTCCCATCTCCTCCACCGCCTTTTTCGTCACCGCCAGCCCCACCCCCGTTCCCTCGTACTCTCGACTCATTCCCTCGGAGGCCTGCCGGAACGGCTCGAACAACTCCTTTACCGTCTCCGGCTCCATCCCGATCCCGGTGTCTTCGACCTTCAGACGTGCCGTTTCGTCTTCGTGGGAGACCTGCACCGTGACACATCCGGCGGTCGTGTACTTGATCGCGTTGGAGAGAAGGTTGCGAAGCACGATCTGCACCCCGCCCTCGTCGGCCCAGGCCTGGACAGGGCGCTCTTCCGTTTCCACCTGCAGGGTGAGCCCCTTCTCTGCGGCCTCCGGGCGAAGCTCCTCGGCGGTGCAGTGGGCCTGGTCGGCCAGGTTCACCGGTCGTTGCTCCAGTTCCATCTGTCCGGCCTCCAGTTTTGAGAGGTTCAGCACTCCCTCAAGGGTCTCAAGCAGGCGCTTTCCACCCCGTTCGATGAGGGGCGCGAAGCGGGAGGCCGCCGCCGTATCCTCCCCAATGGCCTCGGCGAAGCCAATAATCGAGGTCAAAGGGGTTCGGATTTCGTGGCTCATGTTTGCGAGGAACGACGACTTCATGCGGCTGGCCTCTTCGGCCTTCCGCTTCGTCTCGCGGAGGGCCTTCTCCCGGTCGAGCCGCTCGAGCACCAGCGCCGCGTAGGCGGAGAGCACCTCCAGGAGCCGACGATCGAAGGCATCGATGCCCCCCACCTCGGGACTGCCCACCGAGATGAGGCCATACTCTCCCACCGGGACGTATGCGGTTGCCCGGATGTCCCCGCGATCCATCTCGTCGACGACGGTCGAAAGGTCGTCGTAGACCCGCGTTTCCCCGGCGCGATAGGCCCGGGCGGCCGGCGTATCCCCGTCGAGGTCGTACGCCGGGCGCTCCGGCATGCGCTCGCGAACGGCCTGGGGAACCCGGCTCGGCTCCAGCCGGCCGTCCTGCGCCCAGCGGATGGTCGTCGCCGGGTGGCCGAGCGTATCGCTGACGAGGGCGACCAGGTGATCCGCCACTTCGGCTCGACGCTCCGCCCGGAGGAGCTCCCCCGTCGCCTCGTACAATGCTTCGATCATTTGTTCTCGCTCCCGCAGGGCCCGCTGCCGCCGCCGTTGGCCCGTAATGTCGTTGAGGTGAAAAACAACCTCACCAATGCCGCCCTCCTCGTCGTACAGCGGCGCCCCGCTTACCGACAGAATTCGTCGGCTCCCGTCAGGCTGGCAGATTGTGTGCTCGATTCCTCGAACCGGCTCTCCGGTCGACATGATCTGTGCGAACGGCAGCTCCTCCTCCGGCACACGGCTGCCGTCGGGCGCCGTGATGTCCCACCCCGAATCGTTGTACGTGCGGCCGATGATTTTCTCCTTGCTGGCCCCCAGCACCTCTCGGATCTGCCCGTTCGCCTCGATGAAGGTGCCGTCGCGATCCACCCGCACGATGGCGTTGGGGCTGGTCTCGAGAACGCGCCCCAGCAGGTCCCGCTCCTCCTGCAGGGCCCGCGTCCGGTCCAGGCGGTCGAGGATCACCGTGGCGTAGGTGCTAAGCACCTCAATCAGGTGCGTGTCGAACGTGCTGATGGCCTCAGGCTCCGGGGAGGCGACCGCAAAGGTGCCGTGCTCCCCCATCGGCGCTACGACCACCGACCGCAGGTCGCCGTAGTCATGACGCGGCTCCGCCTCTGCGGTCTCTAGGTCCCCGACCGCGAGGGTCTGACCGCTCCGATAGACCTCGGCCATGGCACTGTCCCCATCGACCGGGACGTCGGGGCGCGCCGGCATGAACGTCCGGGTGGCGTCCGCGACATGGCGTGCCTCCAGCATTCCGCCTCGGGCGAAGCGAACCGACACCCCCTGGTAGCCGAGCGTCTGGCCCACCAACCGGACGAGGGCCTCCCCCACCTCATCCGGGCTGGTGGCCCGGAGCAGCCGATCGGCCGCTGAGTAGAGGGCTCTGATCTTCTTCTGGCGCTCCTCCAGAGCCTTCCGCTGACGCTTTCGCTCAGTGATGTCCCGCGAAACGGCCATCCCCCCCACCACCTCCGCCCCATTCCGGACCGGCAGCACCTGAACGCGATAATGGCGTCCCTGATAGCTCTCCTCCAGCGTGCTCTCTTCACCCTCGATGGCCCGGCGGTAGTGTTTGGCCTGCCGTTCGGCGATCTCTTTCGGAAACACATCGTGGAGCGTGGATCCGATGAGGTCCTCTTTAGAAAGCCCTACGTCCGCCAGGCCTCGCCCCCCTGCAAGCTGGTAGGTGAGGTCCTCGTCGAACAGAAAAACACCTCCCTCCGGGAAGTTGTCGACGAGGGTCTGGTACCGGCGCTTTGACCGGCGCAGCGCCTTCTGCCGGCGCCTCCGCTCCGTGATGTCGGTGACGGCGCCATCGAAGTACTTCTCGGTACCATCTTCCTGCTCCGTCTGGCGCGTGCTGAGCAGCCCGATAAACGTCGACCCATCTTTTCGCCGGTACCGGACTTCTTCGCTGTCGAGCCGGCCCTCTCGGGCTTCCTTCTCGATGAGCTCTTCCCGTCGGTCCGGATCGGCATAGAACGTTCGGGGATCGGCCTCCCGGAACGCCTCCAGGTCTTCGTAGCCAAACATGTCGATGAGGGCTGGATTGGCGTACACGAGTCCGTCTTCTGTCGACCGGTAGATGCCGTCCGAGACGTTCTCGGTGATTGACCGGAGCCGGCTTTCCTTCTCGCGCAGTGCCTCCTGGCTTTCCCGCAGCTCGCGGGTCCGGCGCCGCACGGCGGTCCGCAGCACAAACACCACCGCTCCCGCCACCAGAACGAGCGCCCCAACGCCCACCAGGGCCCACTTTAGGTACGCCCAAGGGGCTTGGACGTGAGACAGGTCCTCTTTCGCTCGGGCATGGATCTGGTAGGACAGGTCGTACTGGCCAACAATTCCAACTGTCGTCGCCTCGTCGCCGACCTCAAAACGGTCCGGCTGGATGCGCTCGACGTGCTGATTGGCCACATAAATGGTGAGTTGCGCGTCAGTCCCTTGCCTCTCTCGTAGAACGAAGTACTCGCCCCCGCGGTTTGCACTGCGGGCGGTGACAACCCCTCGCACGCGCACGAGACGGCCTTCGTACGCCTCGGTGGCCGCGGAGGGCACGGTAAGAGGAGTCGGAGCCGGGACCCTCGGGGATGCCTCCAGGGTCTTCTGACGAAAGACTTCGATCTGGGCGAGGCCGTTGACGTGCCGAAGCACCCCCCAGACGCGAAGACTGTCGCCGCGCTCGATGCCTCTCTCTCCCGTCGCGACGAAATGGACTCCCCCCGTGGAGTCCTGGAGCGCCCCCATCCCCGCCTTCGGAAGCGGGAGGCTTCCGGGATTGGCAGTCACCCGCCCCGCGACGCTGACCGTGTCGCCCGTGCGGTCCGGCACGGCATCCGCATCCTCGTCGACCCGGACCTCAGCGATGGGTACAAGCGCCACATCCTGTCTCGTGTCCTGCTGTCCCTGATCGAGAGACGGTCCCGAAGGGGCGCTCTGCGAGAAGGCCGCGTTTGGGGCGGCCCTCGCTGGCCCAAGAGCCATGAGGCCAGCCAGTACGCCCCCGAGGAGCAAAAGGGGGGACAAACGATGCATTCGCACAGGGGAACGTGGGGGCGAGCGGTGGGACGAGTAAGACGAGTAAAAGGTACTTTAAACTAGTGCAAAATGCACACCGATGTCCCCCAGCCCCCGGTTCCGGCCCTGCAAGGCGTCGTTTGGGGGCCGGCTCTGGGGCTCGCTTCCGTCTCAACACAGTTGCCCAGTGCCCCGCCCGGGTCCAGACGCCCGCTTCCGAGAATCTTTTTCGGGAGCGCCAGAAATTCCATCACGTCTTCTTGATTAATAGTTCACCGCACGTTTACTTTTTGAATGCCCCACTTTTCGGCGCCTGCACGAGTGGTCTTCGTGCAATTCGCCGCACCGCTCCTCTCGCCCGGGACTCCAAGGTCCTTTCTCTTCGTTCGGCCCGGTCGGTCTTTGTATGGCACGTGCACCCTACCAGAACGGGCTTACCATCGCGACCCCTGTTTTGCCGGGGCACGACGCCGCGCTCGCGGCGGTCCTGGACGAAATCAACGAGGCCGTGCCGTCGCACGAGGACCTTCCATTCGATCAACTCGAGCGCGTGCACTTCCTCCGGTGGGTCGTGCTACCCGCCGCCACCGACGACCTCGGCCGCCAGACGGACTCCCAGCTCGTCCTGTCGACCAATTACGACGAGCCGCTGGCAGCCCACCTGACAGAGCTCGTGGACGTGGGCGGCCCGGCGCTCGACCGCATTTATCAGCACTGCACGGGCTATCCTGCGCCCGGCGAGCGCTCCGACGGCGACGTGATTTCCTACCTGCGCGCCCACGACGTCGGGTACGATACGCTGTACGTGGGCACCCGAGGGCGCACCGTCAAACAGATCCGCCGCGAGGCGGACCTGCGCACCGCCATTCAGCAGTTTCTGGACGAGAGGAGCCGAGAAGACCCGTCGCTCCGCGGGCAGTCCCCCGAGGCGGTGCGGGCGTCGATTCAAGACTTCGTGCGGTCGGATCCCGATCTTTCCCCGAAGGCCCTTCTGCGGTCGGACTCGAACTTTGCCTGGGCCCGGTCCGATCCGCCCGAGGCGCCCTCGCGCTGGCCCCAGCCGTGGGACAGCACCCTCTTTGCGGCCTTGACGACCGCTCTTCTTCTTCTCGTCGCGCTGCCGTGGGCCTCCGGCTCGGGATGGGCGCTTCTCGGGGTCGAGGGGGCTCTCCTTCTGGGGGGCTTCGGGGCGTACGTGGCCTGGCTCCGTCGGCGCGAGCGTCGGGACGAGGAGTTTCCTCCGGTGACGGACTACGAGCACGTGCGGCGCCTCGCGGAGACGGAGGACCGGATCGTGCAGAATCAGATGAGCAGCGTCACTACGGTGAAGGCGGGTCGGCTCCGGTACGCCACGCTCTGCACTGTCCTCTGGGCCATCGACCTCTTCGGGCGGTACGTGTACACTGAGGGCCGGCTCGGGAGCATCTCGTCGATCCACTTCGCCCGCTGGGTCGCCATCGACGACGGGCGGCGGCTGGTCTTCTTCAGCAACTTCGACGGGAGCTGGGAGAACTACCTCGGCGACTTCATCGACAAGGCCGCCAGCGGCCTCACGGCCGTGTGGAGCAACACCGTCGGGTTCCCCAAGACCCGCTTCTTGGTGGGGGCCGGGGCGCGCGATGAGAAGCGGTTCAAGGCCTACGCCCGCAACAGCCAGGTGCTCACGCAGGTCTGGTACAGCGCCTACCGCGACCTGACGGTGCAAAACATCAACAACAACTCGGCGATCCGTGCCGGCCTCTTCGGCGACCAGACGCCGGCGGAGACCCGGGCCTGGCTCCGGCGTCTCTGAGCCCAGTTTCGGTCTCTGTTCCAAACCTCCTTCATCGCCATGGCCTCCCTCGAACTGACGGACATGCAGGGCTTCCTGGCTCGGGGCTACAGGGGGCTGCCCGAGGCGTCGTTTCTCCTCTTCCGTATCGAGGAGCCTGCGGCCGCCCAGGCGTGGTGCCGGTCTCTCGCCGCGGACGTGACGCCGGCCGACCCGAAGCCCTCAACGTCTGCTCTGCAGGTGGCCTTTACGGGGGACGGGCTGCGCGCACTCGGATTCGGGGACGACACCCTCCAGACCTTCGACCAGGCCTTCTGGGAGGGCATGGATGCCCCCTACCGGCAGCGCATCCTGGGGGACGATGGCGAGAGTGCCCCGGGAAACTGGCGCTGGGGGACGGAGGAAAGCCCCGCCCACGTCCTGGTCATGCTGTTTGCAGTCGACGCCGACACCCTGGACGCCCGCGTCGAGACGGTGCGCGACGGCCTGCAGGGCCTCGCGGAGACGGAGCGCCTCGACACCACCTCGTTCGAGCCGGCCCGGGAGCACTTCGGCTTTCGGGATGGCATCAGCCAGCCGATCGTCGACGGCCTGAGCCGCACAGGGGCGCCCGAGAATACAGTCCCCCCCGGCGAGTTCTTTCTCGGCTACCCGAACGCCTACGGCGAGCGTCCCGTGCGCCCGTCCGTGCCCCTCGCCCACGACCCCGAGGAGATCCTGCCCCGCACCGACACTGAGCACAGCGGCGTGCGCGGCGACTTGGGGCACAACGGCACCTACGTCGTCGCCCGCCAGCTCAGCCAGGACGTGCAGGGCTTCTGGACGTTCGTGACCGAGGCGAGCGAGGAGGTCTACGGCTCCGCCGAAGAACGGCACCGCCTGGCCGCCAAGATGGTAGGCCGCTGGCGCAACGGGGCGCCGCTGGCCCTCGCCCCCGACGACCCCGACGCCGAGCCGCGGGACGACTTTGGATACCACGAAGAGGACCCCGACGGCCTGCGGTGTCCATTCGCCTCGCACCTGCGCCGCTCCAACCCGCGCGACTCGCTGGAGGGCGGGCCCGAGGAGTCCACGACAGTCTCCAACCGGCACCGCCTCGTGCGCCGGGGGCGCCCGTACGGCCCGCCCCTCGCCGACGACTTCGACGTGGACGACATGCTGGCCGCGACCGACGACGCCGAGCGGGGCCTCCACTTTCTCTGCCTGTGCGGCGACATCGCCCGCCAGTTCGAATTCACGCAGCAGACCTGGATCGAGAACCAAAAATTCAGCGGCCTCTACGACGACCCCGATCCGCTCATGGGCAGCCCCGAAGACGAGAGCACGACCTTTACGATTCCCGACACGCCGGTGCGCCGCCGCGTGACGGACATGCAGCGGTTCGTGGAGGTGCGGGGCGGCGCCTACTTCTTTATGCCGAGCCTCACAGCCCTCCGCTTTCTGGGCCGCGCGGACCTGCCTGCATGATGTTCGCTTTTCGTTCCTTTTGCCCTGCGCCCATGCCCCTCGACCGGCTTGACTTCAAGACGGACGTCTTTCCCTTCATCATCGCCACGGCGGGGGAGTTCGCGGCCCTCTATTTCTGGCTCCACTTTCTGGACGCGGGGCAGTTCGTGCGGGCCAACGTGCTGCTGTGGGCCGGCTTCGCGGTGGAACGCATTTCGGTGTACCTGTGGATCCGGTACGTCTACCGGTCGCGGGGCGGCGGGCCCGTTCAGCGGTCGCTCCTCGTCACGGTCGCCGGCCTCTTGGTCATCACCCTCAGCGAGGTGCTGATCTGGATCTTCTGGCTCGCCCTGGCGGACGGAGAGATGGGAGCGATCGCGGCGGCGCCGGCGACGAACATGGCCGTGGCAGGCATCGTCCTCATGGTGCTCATGACGATTGAGCACAGCGTGGAGATGGGAGCACTGAAGCGAACGAATCCGCTCGCGTACGCCACGAGCCCGAGCACACTGCTGTTCACGTTCATGGAGGTGGCGGGGGCCGTGGGGTGGCTGGCCTTCGTCCGCGCCGACCGCCCCCTGCTCGGGGCCGCCTGCCTGCTCATCGGGCTGTCGATCGAGCACGTCCTCCAGGGCAGCGACCTCCGGCCCGGCGAAGAGACCGAGCATCCCGCGCCGGCCCCGGCGTAGGACCCGCCCAGCTCAAGGGGCCCGGTCTGCCGCCACCGCCGGCACGAGCGGATCCCCGTCTCTACGGAACAGCGACTGCTCGTACCGGACGGTCTCCAGCACCAGTCCTTCCGGCGGCATCGACGGCCCCGCCACGCGCCGGTCCCGGGCGGCCAGCACGTCCGGGAGGCTGTCCGCGGCGCGCTTCTCGTGCCCAATTTCGATGAGCGTACCGACGAGGGCGCGCACCATGCCGTGCAGAAACCGGGTGCCGACCACCTCGAACCGCCAGACGCCCCGCCGGCCCTCGTCGACCCACCGGGCATGGGTGAGCGTGCAAACACGGTTCTCGGTCCCGGACTGCGTGAGGCAAAACGAGCTAAAATTGCGCTGTCCAAGCAGGTCGGGCGTGGCGGCCCGGATGCGGTCGAAATCGGGCACGGGGCGCACCTCAGTGCGGGTGCGTCGCTCCAGCGCGCAGGGCTGGGTGTGCAGGTGATAATGGTAGCGGCGCCGGCAGGCGTCGTAGCGGGCGTGAAAGTCGTCCGACGCCCGTTCCACCCGACGCACCGCCACGGACTCTGGGGTGAGGCCGTTCAGCGAGCCCCGCAGCCGAAACGGATCGCGGGCCTCCGGGAGGTCGACGTGGGCCACCTGCTGGCGCGCGTGCACCCCGGCGTCGGTGCGGCCCGAGCCGGTCACCCGGCACGCCGTCCCGACCACCGTCTCTACGGCCTCTTCCAGCGCCCCCTGCACCGTGCGCACATCGGGTTGGATCTGCCACCCGTGGAAGTCGGTTCCGTCGTACTCGATGAGCAATCGATACCGGGGCATCGTTGGGCAAGGATGGATGGGACGCGTGCGGAGGAGCGTGTACGCCGTCAGCCCGTGTGTGGTCTCTCACAACGCCCCACGTCCTCGCCCACAGCCCTTTTCTCCTTTCCGACTTTTGATCGCCCCCCATGCGCGTCTACCTGACTGGCTTTATGGCGAGTGGCAAGTCGACCGTCGGCCCCGAGGCCGCGGCGCGGCTCGGCCAGCCGTTCCTCGACCTCGACCGCCTGATCACCGCTCACGACGGTCGATCCATCCCCGCCATTTTTGCGGAGGACGGAGAAGAGTACTTCCGCGGGCTTGAGCGTGACCTGCTCCGCCGAACGGCCGAGACCGACGATCTCGTCGTGGCGCTCGGAGGCGGGGCCCTCGTGGACGAGGCCAACCGCGCCTTCGCGAAAGAGCACGGCCTCGTCCTGTACCTGGAGGCCCCGGTCGACACGCTGCTGGACCGCGTGGCGGACGACGATACCCGGCGCCCCCTCCTGGAGGACGATACGGGCACCCGGCTGCCACGGACCGAGCAGCGCGCCCGCATCGAGGGGCTGCTGGAGACCCGACGCCCCGCCTACGGGGCGGCCCACCACACCCTCGCCGCCGACCGTCCGGTCGAGGCAGTGGTCGCCGGGGTCGTGGAGGTGGTGTCGGAGCAGGCCAGGTCGGAGCAGGTTAGGTCGGAGCAGGTTAGGTCGGAATAAGGCCGGGCCCCTCCAGTGCCGAGCCCCGCGGAAACCTCGCCCGGGGTCCTTGTTTGAACACAGTTGCTGTCCCTCGCGCTTTGGACTTCTGTTGTCTCCTTTTATGAATGCTCCCGCCGGCGCGGACGTTGCCGACGTGGCGGCCGACGGCGCCATCCGATCGCTCAACCCGTCGATCCGGACCATCTGGACGATCAAGATGGCCGCCTTTTCGGTGTTGCTGTTCCTTCCTGCCCTGTTCTACGACCTCACCCACCTGTTCTCGTCCGACGCCTGGCTTCCCTTCGGCGCGCTGTCGGGAACGGTGCTCGTGGGCGGCGTGCTGTACTGCGTGGCCTGGCCGCGCCTGCGCTACCGGGCCTGGGGGTTCGCGCTGCGGCCCGAGGAGCTCTACATGGAGCACGGGGTGCTGCAGCACGTCCGCACAATTGTGCCGCTGCGCCGCATCCAGCACGTCGATGTGTCTCAGGACCTGGTCGAGCGCGAATTTGCACTCGGGCGCCTCGTGGTGCACACCGCCGGGTCTCGCAGCAGCGACGTCGTGATTCCCGGCCTCCCCCTATCGGAGGCCGAGGCCATTCGGGACAAGATCAAGCGCTTCATCCTCGAAGACCCGCTCACTGAAGAGCCGGTGTAATGCCGCCCTCCCCCACGGAGTCTAATTCTGATGGGCGCCCGGACGCGTCCCCGGCGCCGGACCGCCCCGCCGGCGAGGAGAAGGAAGAGGAGCCGGCCCCGACCGGAGCAGGCGAGGCCGCGACCGCCACGACGCTCGGGGCCGTCCGGGAACCGCAGCGCCTGCACCCGCTCACGCTCCTTCTGCGCGTGGGCGCCAGCCTGCCCGCCCTGGTGATCATCCTGCTCCCGCTTCTCCGCAACCCCGGCTCCACGGAAAACGTCACCTCCCTCGTGCTGGGGGTGTTGTACGGCGTGTTCGCCCTGCCGGCCATCCTGCTTCAGTACTGGCGGTTCAGCTACCGCATCACGCCGAAGCAGATCGTCATCCAGAGCGGCGTGCTGAACCGAAAGAACCGGAGCATCCCCATCGAGCGCGTTCAAAACATCCAGATCGAGCGCAACCTCGTCGCCCGGCTGTTCGGGATCGCGAAGGTGAAGCTCGAGACCGCCGGCAGCACGAGCACCGAGGGCAGCCTGGAGTACGTGCATCAGGACGAGGCCCAGAAGATCCGCCAGGTCGTCCGGTCGTTCCAGCGGGGCTCGCAGGAGGCCGAGGCGGCAGCAAGCGCGGACGCGGAGGACGCCGCCGACACGGAAACCCTGCTCGACATGTCGCTGCGTCGCGTGCTGTTGTCGGGGGCCTTTCGGTTCTCGCTGCTCTACCTCGCCGTCATTTTCACGGTGCTCGAGCTGTTCAACCCGGAGGCGCTGGTCGAACGGGTGCTGCGGGCCCAGGGCCGCGTGGGATGGGTGTCCGAGGTGATCTTCAGCCATCCGGCCCTGGCCATCCTCACGACGGTGGTGGCCGCCGTGTTTTTGGGCTGGGTCAGCGGCATCGGGGTTCACGTCGCGCGCTACTACGACTTCCGCCTGTGGCTCGACGGCGACAAGCTGCGCAAGCGCCATGGGCTCTTTACGGTGACGGAGGGCACGGTGCCCCTCGACAAGGTGCAGGCGCTCATCCTCCGCACCAATCCCTTCATGCGCGCCTTCGGGTGGTACGAGCTAAAGGTGCAAACGGTGGGACTGGACGTGGAGGAGCAGGGACACCGCGTCATCGCCCCCTTCGCCGGCGCGGGGCGCATTCTTGAGCTGGCCCGCCAGGTGCGCTCCGTAGAGCTGCCCGAGTCGTTCGCACACGTTTCGCGCCTGACCATTCGCCGCCGGTTCATTCGCTACACGGCGGTGTGGGCCGCCCTCCTCTTGCCCACCGTCTACTTCTGGCCGGCCGACTGGCTGCACCTGGGCGGCGTCGTCCTGCCCTGGTGGGGCTTCGGGCTCGTGCCCTTCATCCTGGGATGGGCCGTCCTCCAGTACCAGAATCACGGGTATGCCGCCGGCGAGGACGGCTTCTACATCCGCCGGGGCGTGCTGTCGCACTACCTGTGGATCCTTCCGGTCGAGAAGTTTCACGTCTTCCACACCACCGCATCGATCTTTCAGCGCCGCCTCGGCCTCAAGACACTCTTCGTGGACACCGCCGGGGCGGCCACGTTCGCCTATCCCGAGGTGATCGACGTGCCCGCCGCGGAGGCCGACGCCCAATTCGGCGCGCTCTACCGGCGCTTCCGGCAGCTGTACCGGACCCGGGTGGAGGCCGCCACCGGCGCCCCCGACACGCGGCTCGCCCCCGACGAACGCCCCCATCTTCCGGTCGACGAGCCCCCTGCCTGAGCCATCCTCACGGCTTTTTCCCTGTCGCTCGAGGGCCCTCGACTCAACCGCCAACAGCTTCTGACGAATGCTCAGTCCCCAGTTTTTCGGACGTGAAGCCCCCAAGGCGCGCCCTCGCTTGTCGTCCCACCTCTCGGGAGGACGTGCGGACAGCGTTTAGCCTGAGCCGCCTCCGACCGGATGGAACGGCGCCTACATGCGTCAGACAGGCCATGAGCCCCATGTAAAAATCCTTCATCTCGTTTCGTTGCCCATCACGCCCTCTCCCCAACGCTGCCTCCCTTCACCAACCGTTTACTTCCGTGGATTCTCGACGCACGAGCGGCCTTCTGCTTCCCGTGAGCGCCCTTCCCAGCCGGTACGGCATCGGCGATCTGGGTCCGGCCGCCTTCCAGTTTGCCGACCTTCTCACCCGTACCAACCAGCGGCTGTGGCAGGTGCTGCCGGTGGGGCCCATCGGGCCCGGCGCCTCGCCCTACTCCAGCCCATCCACATTTGCCGGCAACCCGCTCCTCATCAGTCCGGAGCCCCTCGTGGAGGACGGGCTGCTCACGGAAGACGACCTGGCGCCCCTCACGGCCCTGCCCGACGACCACGTCGACTACGCGCGCCTGGTCCCCCGCAAGCGCACAGTGCTCCGCACCGCCTTCGAGCGCTTTCGAGCCGACGCCTCGACCGCCGATGCCGCACGCATCCGGCGGTTCCAGGAGACCCAATCCGCCTGGCTGGATGACTACGCCCTTTATGCGGCCCTGAAGGACGCCCATGAGGGGGCGACGTGGACCGAGTGGGAGTCGGCCCTCGCGCGCCGGGACCCGGACGCCCTCCAGCGTGCCCGCGACGAGCACGAGACGGCGATCGATCGACACGTCTACTGGCAGTACCTCTTCCACCGGCAGTGGACGGCCCTACAGGCCTACTGCCGAGCCCGCGACATCCGCCTGTTCGGCGACCTGCCCATCTACGTGGCCCGCGACAGTGCCGACGTGTGGGCCCACCAGGACCTGTTTCACCTCGACGAGGACGGCGACCCCACTGTGGTGGCCGGCGTGCCGCCCGACTACTTCAGCCCCGAGGGCCAGCGGTGGGGCAATCCGATCTACCGGTGGGACCGAATGGCGGAGCGCGACTTCAAGTGGTGGACCGAACGGCTGCGGCGGGCCTTCGCCCTCTTCGACCTCGTCCGGCTCGACCACTTCCGGGGCTTTGACGAGTACTGGGCCATTCCCGCCCAACACGACACCGCCATCGACGGCTCGTGGGAGAAGGGGCCCGGCGCCGCGTTCTTCCGCGCCATGGAGAACGAGTTCGGCGACCTGCCCGTCGTCGCCGAAGACCTCGGCATCATTACCGACTCGGTGGGGGCGCTGCGAGACACGTTTGAGTTTTCGGGGATGGCCGTCCTCCAGTTCGCCTTCGGCGGCGGCCCGGACAACGACTTCCTGCCCCACCATCACCGCCGCAACCTGGTCGCCTACACCGGCACTCACGACAACAATACCCTCGTGGGCTGGTGGCGAGAGGACCTCTCCAAGAAGGAGCGGGAGTTTGTCCGTTCGTACCTCAACCTGCCCGACACAAACCCCGACGACAGCGTCCATCGGCAGGCGCTTCGGGCGGTCATGGCGTCGGTTGCCGACCGCGTGGTGACGCCCCTGCAGGACGTAATTGGCCTGGGCAGCGAGGGCCGCATCAATACGCCTGGCACGGAGGGCGACAACTGGACGTGGCGCCTCAGGCCCGGCCACGTCTCAGACGAGGACGAGGCCCTTTTGGCGGAGCTCACGCACCTGTACGGGCGGGCGTCGAACTACGAGTAACCGTCCCGCCGCTTTCCGCGAGGCGAGCGCCCCCTCGTGAGGAGTCGAGCGCGGAGGCCCGTTCGTCGCACGAGGCCGGGGGTCCGTCGCAACACCCGGACCGGTCGGGACAGGGGGGAGTCGAAGTCCCCGCGCCAGGGAGAGATTCCCCCTGACGCGACGTCGACAATCGCCCCAATCGTGCCCACGACCAACACGCCCCACAGCACCATGCAGACGATCAAAGCCCCCCGCACCAACAGTCCACTCAAGCAGGACGCGTCCAACTTTGACGACTACATGCTGGCCCTCGCCCTGGCCGCGCTCGTGGCAGGCCTCATTATGCTGTAGCAGATTGTATTGTAGCCGGCTGTCCTCGGGCGCGGCCACAAGCGCCGAGGCGCCGGTGGCCCCTTCGAAACGCGCCGATTGAGGAAGGGGCCCGGACCGTCCACAGGACTCAGCCGCGTCCGCTCGCGCCCCCGAATGTCCGGGGCGGAGCCCGGCTACGCAACCGCGTCGGCCTCCCGGGACATGTCTTCCAGCGAGCGGCCCTTCGTCTCGTCGACGAACAATTTCACGAAGACAAAGGCCACGCCCCCGAAGGCCGCATAGATGCCGTACGAGATGCCCAACCCGATGGACCCCAGCAGGATGGGAAAGGTCCACGTGACCAGGAAGTTGGAAAGCCACTGCACCAGGCCGCAGATCGAGAGGGCGGCGCCGCGAAATCGGTTGGGAAATATTTCCCCGAGCAGGACCCACATGACCGGGCCCCAGGAGAAAGCAAAGAACGCAATGTAGGCGTTGGCGGCCACGAGTGCCACGGCCCCCTGGTTGCCCTGCATCTCGATGCCCCCGGCTCCCCCCTGCGCCGCCGTCGCGAAGACGTACGCCATGGTGCCGAGCATGAGGGCCTGCCCGAGCGAGCCCACGAGCAGGAGCGGACGCCGCCCCACCCGGTCGATCAGGGCAATCGCCACGAAGGTAAAGACGACGTTCACAGAGCCATTGACGACGTTCGTCAGCAGGGCGCTCGCCTCGGTGAAGCCGGCGGCCTGCCAGAGCGTTCCGCCGTAGTAGAACACCACATTGATTCCGGTCAGCTGTTGCAGGGACGCCAGGCCGATGCCGACCCACAGCAGGGGGTGAATCCGGCCGGTGTGCTCCTGGATCACGTCCGTGAGGCGCGGGCGCCGTTCGTCCTGCAGGGTCGACCGAATATCGGCGAGCTTTTCCTGTACGTTGGTGGCGGTGCCCAGGCGCTCCAGGACCGAGGCGGCCTCCTCCTCCCGATCGGCGGCCACCAGGAAGCGCGGGGACTCCGGGATCGTGAGGAGGGATAGGAAGAAGACCCCAGCGGGCACCAGTTCCATCCAGTACATCCACTGCCAGGCGTCGAAGCCCATCCAGAACACATCAGCGGCGCTCCCCGCGGCCTGTGCGATGAGGTAGTTGTTGAGGAAGGCCATGAAGAGCCCCACCACGATCATCAGCTGCTGGAGGGTGGCCAGGCGCCCGCGAATGCTGGAGGGGGCAATTTCGCTGATGTAGGCGGGCGCGAGGATGCTGGCCGCCCCCACCGCCAGGCCCCCAATCAGGCGTGCGGCCACGAAGGACACCGATCCGCCCGCGGCCCCCGAGCCCCAGGCGCTTACCATGAAGGCGAGGGCCGTGAGAATGAGCGTGGGCCGCCGGCCGACCCTGTCGGCCAGGTTGCCCGCAAAGAAGGCCCCCACGGCACTGCCCAGCAGCATGGATGCCACGTTGAACCCCGTGCCGACCTGTCCCGAGTTGAACTCGCCCTGAATCGCCTCCACAGTGCCGTTGATCACTCCGCTGTCGAACCCAAACAGAAATCCCCCAAGCGCAGCGGACAGGGACAGCAGGACAATTTTGAAGACGTCCCCAGTTGGAGACGCCTCGTCGGCCTCAGCGGCGGGCTCGGTCATTTCGACGGACTTATTTGTGTCAAGATCGCACTCAACTAAACGAAGATCGCCCCCAACCGAAAGGAGTGGTGCAGAATGGAGATCGCGTGGGCATCAGCCTCGAGGATTCCTGCCACGCACACCTCCAGCGCGCTGCACCCACACTCCACCCTGGGGTGCGGTTAGAGCCTCGCTGGCCCCCTACTTGGCAGAGGACACCGTGTCCCCCGTGTGCTCCGCCCTCGAAAACCGGCCGCCAACCAGCTCGAAAGGCTCACTGAGCCCTTCCACCTGGAGGCGGAAGGCTCCGGGTTCCACTACCGGGTCCCCGTCGCGTCCGATGAAGCTAAAGTCGTCGGTCCGCAGCGAGAACGAGAGCCGGGTCCTTTCGCCCGGGGCCAGGTCCACCTTCGCAAAGCGTACGAGCTTCTTCACGGACGGCGTGATGCTGGCGACGAGGTCGCTCAGGTAGAGCTGCACCACGTCCTTGCCCCGCCGGTCGCCAGCGTTGGTGACGGTGACCCCCACGTCTACCTGCCCGCCATTTTGGAGCGAGCCGGTCGTCATGGAGTCTCGACTCACGGTGAGGTCGCTGTATGCGAAGCGCGTATAGGAGAGCCCCTCCCCGAATGCAAACAGCGGATCGAAGCCGCTCATCCCCCCCTCAGTGTCCTGGTCTTCGCTGTACTTTCGGTCGTACGTCCGCATGCCCACCGACGAGCGCGGGTAGGTGTAGGGGAGGTGTCCGCTCGGGTTCACGGCGCCGTACATCACTTCCATGAGGGCTTGCCCGCCCTCCGGGCCTGGATTGTACGCCGTCAGCACGGCGTCCGGCAGGTCGGCCGTATCATTCAGGAGGCGTGGGCGGCCCTGAATGAGCACCAGGGCCACCGGCGTGCCCGTGTCGGCAACCCGGCGGAGGAGCCTGCGCTGGGCGGGGGGCAGCGCCATGTCGTCGAGGTTCCCGGGGGTCTCCGCGTAGGCCCCCTCCCCTAGGGCAACCACGGCCACGTCGGCCTGCCGGGCGGCGGCTACGGCTTCCTCCATCTGTTCGGGGGCCGTGAGGGTGGCGCCGGGCACATACGTCATTCTGTCTGTGCCCACGCGCTCACGAACCGCCTCCATGAGCGTCGGGCGCCCGTCCGGAAACATCTTCTGCGCCGCCCCGCCGCCCTGCCACGTGTACGACCAGCCGTTGTGCATCGACTGCATGGAGTGGGCCGTGGGGCCGGTCACGAGAACGTTCTGGCTGTCGGACAAGGGCAGAAGGAAGTCCCCTCGCTCGGTCTCACGGTTGCGGAGCAGCGTCACCGACTCGCGGGCCGCCTGGAGCGACACCCGCCGTTCGCGCGTGCTCCCGACCTCTTCAGCCTGCTCCAGCCCGCGCAGCGGATCCTCGAAGAGGCCGACCTCGAACTTGAGCCGCAAAATGCGCCGAACGGCCTCGTTGATGCGCGACTCGGGCACCTCCCCGTCCCGCACCAGCGACAGAAGGTGATCGTAGAACGACAACTCCGACGGCACCATGCTCATGTCCACGCCAGCCATGACGGCCATTTTGGTGGCCTCCCGCTCCGTGGCAGCCACGTGATGGACGTTCACGAGCTTCTTGATGTCGAGCCAGTCGCTGACCGCCACGCCCTCAAAGCCGAGCTCGTCGCGGAGCACCTTCTGGAGCAAATGCGTGCTGGCGTGGGCGGGCACGCCGTTCACCTCGCCGGAGTTGATCATGATCGACTTTGCGCCGGCCTCAATGGCGGCCCGGAACGGCTTCAGGTGATGCTCGCGCATCTCGATATCCGAGATCCGCGCCGGGGTGCGGTCCAGCCCAGATTCTGGGGCAGAATACCCTACGTAGTGCTTGAGGGTGGCCGCCACGCGGGAGGAATCGCTCACGTCGGTCTCCTGGTAGCCCCGAAGCAGGCCCAGGCCCATGGCGGTCGCCAGGTGCACGTCCTCGCCGAGCGTTTCGTAGAGGCGGGGCCAGCGGGGCTCGCGCCCCAGGTCCAGCACAGGCGCAAAGTTCCACGGAATGCCGGAAGCGCGCACGTCCCGGGCCGTGATGGCCGCTGTCTCTTCGGCGAGGGCCAAGTTCCAGGTGGCCGCCAGGCCCTGGTTCTGCGGGAAAAGTACGGCCTCTCGCGTATAGTTGGCGCCGTGCACCGCGTCGATGCCATAAAGAATGGGAATGCCGAGCCGCGTCTCCTCTGTGGCCGTCCGTTGGACCTGGGACATCACTTCCGCCCAGTGATCGACGGAGAACGCCTGTCCCGTCACGTTCAGGATAGAGCCCACGTGGTGCTCCACGACCACATCACGCAGCTTCTCCGGACTCAGCTCGTGGTTCCGGATGGCCGAGGGATTGTCCTGGTGGGCCTCCTTCGAGATGGTGCTGAGGGTAAGCTGGGTCATCTGCCCCACCTTTTCCTCCAGCGTCATCTCGTTGAGGAGCGAGTCGACCCTCGCATCCACGTTCTCCACGCTGGTCGTGGCAGAGTCACGGACAACGCTATGGATAAACGCATCACTACTTCGGGCCGACGCGTCAACGGGGGGCTCCGGACTTTTTAGCAGAGAGATGTCGCGATCAAGCGCCATGCGGCGCCCCTCGGGGTCGGCCTGCTGCCCCGTCTGTCCCACGGCGTCGGTTTGCGTCGTCGTGTCGCGAGGGGGGGCGTCGGCCATCGTACTGCTCGTGGTGGTGGAACGTGTATCGGCACACCCTGCCAGCAGCACCGACGCGGCGAGCAGGAAACGTGCCCAATTTGTGGGCAAGGAGACGTTCATCCGATTCGAGGTGGGGAAGATTCAAGGGGAGAATCAGTCTACAAGTTCTGCTCAGCTGCCCTGATCAGCGCCTCGATCCAGACCCCGCTGGAGCGAGGAGGAGATCGACGGACTCCGTGTCGGCGGCAAAAATCTGCCAGCGTACGCGGGGAGGGTCACTACTCGGGTTTGTACACCCGCACGTAGTCGATCACCATGCGCTCGGGAAAGGCCGAGTCGTCAATGCCCTCGGCTCCGCCCCAGGACCCGCCGACCGCGATGTTCATCAAGAGGTGAAATTTCTGGTCGAAGGGCCACTCCTGCCAGTCGTACTGCTCGCGGTTCTGGAAGGTGAAGTACTGCTCCCCATCGACGAAGACGCGGAATTCGTTTGGCGTCCATTCCATGGCGTAGTCGTGGAATTCGGACGTGGCGTCGGGCACGGTGATCGTGCTGCCCTTGTCCGTGCCGTCGATGTGATTGAAGGCCTCGGTGTGGATGGTGCCGTGGATCACGCCCTCGTCGTACCCCACGTGCTCCATGATGTCCATCTCGCCGTTGTCTGGCCAGTACTGGTCGCCGTAGGTCTGCTCGTCGGCCAGCATCCAGAGGGCCGGCCACGTGCCGCGGCCCGCCGGCAGCTTGGTTCGGATCACGAAGCGCCCGTACTTCCACGACGCCTCGCTGTTGAGGCGGACCGACGTGTAGTCGTTGCCCTTGAACGACTCTTTGCGGGCCTCAATGATCAGGTGGCCGTTTTCCAGGCGGGCGTTGTCCGTGTCGTCGCGGGTGTAGTACTGCTGTTCCTGATTTCCCCAGCCGTCGCCGCCGGTCTCGTAGTACCACTTCTCCGAATTTGGGAGGCCCTGCCCCTCAAACTCGTCCCCCCATACCTGCTCCCAGGTCACTGTGGAGTTGATAGGAGTGACGCGCACGCTCTTCGAGGCCGCGTCGGTGGCGCCGTCGTCGTCCGTCACGGTAAGGGTGACCTCGTAGCGGGTGTCTTCCCCGTACTTGTTCTCCACGCTTTCCGGGAAGGTGTGCGCCACAGTCGCCCCCGTGCCCGTCTCGTCGGCCTCGAACTGCCACTCGTAGGACGCGATCGTGCCGTCCTCGTCGCCGGCGGCGGAGGCGTCGAACTGCACCTCGGCCCCCGCGGTGGGCGTGCTGGGAGAGACGCTGAACGTTGCGGTCGGGGCTGTATTCGTCGCCGTGTCTTCTCCTCCACCGCCCGAGTCGCACCCGGCGGTAGCGAAGAACAGCGGCAGGGCAACAACGAGGGGCCTCAAGTACAAGAGTACAGGGCACATAGCGTAGCAGGGGAAAACTGTGGAGGGCATGAAGGGCCACGCCCGGGGGCCTATTCATCGGATTCCGGAATGGCGGGGCGGCGCAGGATTTCGTCAATGAAGATCGTCCCCGTGAAGGTATCCGGGTTGTTGTCGTTGGTCAGAATCACGATCTCTCCGATCTGCGTCGGATCCACCGGCACTCCGTCAAACTGTTGGAAGTTATTCCGGAAGTCGAAGTAGTAGGTGGCATACTCGCCGTCGGCCGGCACCTCCGCCACCAGCTCGGGCACCGTCACGTTCGCGTCGGCGTTGTCGCCGGCGCCATTGAGCGCCGCGCGAAGAACGGCCGGGCCATCGCTAGAGGACGTAACGCGAATACGCATCTCCACAACGGGCGTGTCCTCAAAATTGACCGGGGCGTTGAAGGGCTTTACGATGCCCGGGAAGACGCCCTCGCCGCCCAGGTTGGTGCCGTCGATGCGGAGCTGGCCGTCCTCATGGCTGATGCCCGGTCCGCCGAAGGCAGAGAATCCGTCCGTTCCGCTCTCGAAGTCGGCGACCGTCTGGGGGCCAATCACCGTGCCGGCGAACCGAACGGTGGCAGTCACGCCTCCGGCCCGAAAGCGAATGGGGAATGCGTAGTTTCCGGACTGGCGGGGCCCCGTGAAGGTCACCACGAACGTGCTTTCACCATCGCTGGGCGTGCCGGTCTCTTCGCCCACCTCCACGGTGTACACGTCGGGCAGGCTGGCGGGATCGGGGCGGGGGCGCTCACTGAGGCCCTCATACCGAAGCGTAAGCGTGTCAGCCTGCGACGAGTCGGGCTGGACCCGAAAGTCCACCTGAGAGGTCACGGGCGCGATCACACCGTCCGCCGTGTCTGCGGCGGGGCCCGAGTCGCACCCCGCCAGCAGAAGGCCGGCGACAACGACAGGCAGCAACAAATACAACGCCCGACGGGAGCAGAAAAAAATGTGATTCATGGCAGGCAGTGGGCCCTTCGAGTCGGGCCGTCAGTGGTCAAGGGGACGTACGAAGTAGGGATTGGGACCAGGACCGCTCCTGGCGTGCGTGCCGACGCGTCTCTACTGGTATCCGGGATTTTGCTCGAGCGCCGTGCCCTGGTCGAGCTGTTCCTGCGGGATGGGGAAGCGCTCGTTGACACCTTCCTCGAAGCCTTCGTCGGTCAGGCGGTCGGTGCGTCCCTGCCGCACGAGGTTGAAGAAGCGCTGGTACTCCATCGCGAACTCCACCCGCTGCTCGTGCCAGATGATGGTGCGGAGCTCGCTCTGGTCGGTCGTCGTGATCTCGGGGAGCACACCGTCCAGGTCGTTCGACGGGTTGTCGTCATCGTCGCGGGCCCGGGCCCGGACCTTGTTCAGCGACGTCAGGGCCGCCTGCGGGTCGGTGTTCTCGTTGGCGGCCTCCGCGTGCCACAGCAGCACGTGGGCGTAGCGGATGACCCGCCGGTTTGTGGGGCCCTTGCGGGGACCGGAGGGCTGTCGGGCGGCCGGCAGCCACATCTTCTCGTTGAGGTAGCCGTCGGGGCCGTTTGCGGCACAGGCCCCGATCACGTCCACCGTTTCGGTGTTGCCCTGCGGGCCAGTAATCGTCTCTCCGCTCTCGATAATCGTAGCGTCCCGGCGCGGGTCGTCATTGGCAAAGGCGTCGTAGAGGGCCTGCGTGGGGCAGTTGAACCCAAAGCCCCACGTGGCACGGCTGTTCTGGTAGGCCGCCCCCACCGTGCCCTCCAGGGCGTTCGTGATGTCTACGTGGTTGATCTCGAAGACCGACCCGGGGCCAAACTCCCCGCGCTGGTCAAAGACACGGCTGTAGTCCGGGTCGAGGCTGTAGCGCCCCGAGCTGATGATGTCCTGTGCGAGGGTCTGAGCCTCGCTCCACTCCTCCTGAAAAATGTGCGCCTTCACGCGGAGCGCCTTCGCGGCGCCCTGCGTGGCCCGGCCCAGGTCCGGCGCGGTGGGATCTATCGCGGACGCCGCCTCCTGCAGATCCGTCTCGATCTGGGCCCACACGTCCGCCTCCGGCGTGCGGGGCACATCGGCGTCCGAGGCCGGCAGCGGCTCGGTAATCAAAGGAATGCCCGGCCCGTTGTTGGCCCGGTCGTCCCCCAGGCCATACATCTTCAGCGCGTAGAAGTGAAAGTACGCACGCAGAAACTTGGCCTCGCCCACAATCTGCTCGCGCTGGCTGGCGCTCATGCTCTCGATGTCCGGCACGTTCGCAATCACCAGGTTCGCCCGGTAGATGCCCGTGTAAAGTGTATTCCAGGTGGACGTCACGTAGGGATCGGTGGGCCGGGGATTGAACTGCGCCACGCGCTGGACCGAGATCTGGTCGCTCCCACTCTCCCCGCCCTTCGTGGCGTTGTCGGAAGCGATGGACCCAAAGATCATGGGGTAGGGCGGGAAGAAGTCGAACGACCGCGCCTGGGCGTAGTCGTACACCGCATTGAGGGCCCGCTGGGCATCCTCTCCATTTCGGAAGAAGTTTTCGGAGGTCAACTCTCCCTGCGGGGATTTTTCCAGGAAGCTGTCACAGCCCGTGAAGAGGGCGGTAAGGACGACGGCCGCGAGAAGGCCGGAAAGGACGCGTCGGTACATGGGCGATTAGTCGTTCGTGTGGGGAGTATTGAGACTGGACGGCCCATCGGGACGGCCTGCCCCTGGGCCCGGATTAAGGGCGGCGCGAACCGCGCCCTTTAGAAGCCGAGGTTGACGCCAACCGTGTAGACCCGGGGCTGCGGATACGTGGCCCGGTCGATGCCGCGATCGAGCGTGCTGTTGTTTACCCCAATCTCGGGCGTGTACCCGTCGTATCCCGTGACCGTGAAGAGATTCTTGGCGCTCACATAGAGGCGCGCCCGATTCAGGCCGGCCCCAAGACCATCCAGCAGGCGCGACGGCACCGAGTAGCCCAGCCGGACATTTTTGAGACGGAGGTACGAGCCGTCCTCCACGTAGAAGTCGGAGATTCGGCTGTTCTGGTTCGGGTCGGACGACGTGAGGCGCGGCACTCGGGTACTCGTGCCCGGCCCGGTCCACCGCCCCTTCGCTTCTTCGCTCATGTTGAAGGCGGTGTTGAAGACCGTGTAGAACTTATAGGCCGCGAAGAGGTCGCCGCCCTGCACGCCCTGGAAAAAGGTGCTCAGGCTCAGCCCCTTGTACTCAAAGTCCAGGTTGAACCCGTAGGTGAAGTCGGGCGTCGGGTTGCCGATGAAGGTCTGGTCTGCCTGGGTGATCTGCCCGTCCCCGTTCAGGTCCTTGAAGCGGATATCGCCCGGCGCCGTGCCGGAGCTCTGATAGGGTCCCTCGTCGTTCAGCTCGTTCGCTTCGGCCACCTCTTCCGGGGTCTGGAACAGGCCGTCGGTCACGTAGCCGTAGAAGGCGCCGACCGGGCGGCCCGGCTCGGTGCGTGTGATGGACCCGTTCCGGTAGAAGCCGCTGTTGATCACGAAGTCGGTCGACTGGGCAAGGCTCAGCACCTCGTTGCTCAGGGCTGTCAGGTTGCCGCCCACGCGCACCGTCAGGTCCTCGAGCGGCGTCGCGGAGTAGTCGGCCGAGAATTCCCACCCGCGGTTGCGAATCTCACCAGCGTTCTCGGGGCTGGCGCTCACGAGGCCGCTCGTCGGGATGGGGGGCAGGCCCACGAGGAGGTCGGAGGTGACCTTGTTGAAGAACTCGACACTCAGGTCCAGCCGCTCGCTGAAGAGGGTGGCGTCGAGCCCCACGTCTGTCTGGGTCGTCTCTTCCCACTTCACATTCGGGTTGGGTGACTGCAGCGGGGCGGAGCCGGGGGCCAGTTGGCCGTCCAGCACGTAGTCCTGATTGCCGGCGATGGTGGCCGCAAACGGATAGTCTCCGATGCGCTGGTTCCCATTTTGTCCCCACCCGGCTCGCAGTTTCAGGTTGTTCACCAGGTCCGTGTCGGGGAAGTAGGGCTCTTCGGAGATGCGCCACGCCGCTGAGACGGATGGGAAGAACGCAAAGCGATTGTTTTCCCCAAACCGGGAGGACCCGTCGTAGCGGGCCACGGCAGTCAGCAGGTAGCGGTCCGAGAAGTTGTAGTTGACGCGCCCGAAGAACGACAGCAGGTTCGACTCCGCGAGGCTTCCGCCGATGTTGACCACCTCGGGGCCGGCGCCGAGGTACCGAAGCGAGGGATCATTGCCGGGCTGGCCCTGCGTGGTGCCGTTGATGAAGCGGTAGCTGTTCGTCTCGATTGTGGTGCCGCCCACTGCTTTCACATCGTGGACGCCGAACGTCTGGTCGAAGGTCACCGTGTTGTCCCAGACGAGCGAGCTCTGGAAGTCCGAGAACTGCGTGGCGCTCGGAGAGACGTTCTGGAAACTGGGACTGATGTCGAACTCCGGCGTAAAGGCAAACGTGTTGCCGTTGCGCAGGTCGAAGCCAAACTGCGAGCGGACGCGAAGCGACTCTAGGACAGACAGCTCCGCAAAAATATTTCCGACGAGGCGGTTCTCGTTGAACTCGTTGTTCTGAAAGCCCAGAGCGGCCAGCGGATTTTGGGCGTTCGTCCGGGGCTGAGCCGTGAAGTTGCCGGCGCTGTCGCGCGCCGGCACCGTGGGGTCCACCTGAAGCGTCTGAATGAGCAGGTTGCGCACATTGTCTGTCTCCGAAATCGTATTTCGGGTTAGGCGCTCGGCGGTCACCTGCTCACCCACCGTAAGGAGCGAGTTGACCTCAAACTCGGTGTTCACCCGCACATTCAGCCGCTCCAGGCTCGACTTGTCGATGATACCCCCCTCCTCGAAGTACCCGCCGCTGATGCGGTACGTCAGATCCTCGCTGCCCCCCGCAACGGCTAGGTTGTAGTTTTGGGTCGTTCCCTGCTCGAAGACCAGGTCTTGATAGTCGGTAGTTCCGTTTGGCCCAAGGAAAGTGCTCGGCGACGTGAAGGTGGGGCCCTGGCCAGCATTGATGTCCGCCTCATTGCGCAGGGCAGCGTACTCGGGGCCACTAAGCATGTCGATTGTGCGCGACGTCTCCTGTACGCCTGTGTAAGCGTTAAAACTGACGCTCCGCTCGCCTGCCTCTCCCGTCTTCGTAGTGATAATGACCGCGCCGTTGGCCGCCTGTGCCCCGTAGATGGCCGCCGCCGATGCCCCCTTTAGAATGTCGATCGACTCAATGTCGCTGGGGTTGAGAAAGCTGATGCCCCCGGCCCCCGTGGCAGTGGGATCCGAGATCGGCACGCCGTCCACCACGTAGAGGGGATTGCTGTTGCCCGTGGTGCCAGTCCCGCGAATCCGGATGCTGAAGCCGGAGCCCGGGCTTCCCGTGTTCTGGGTGACCGTCACGCCCGACACGCGCCCCTGGATCGCCTCCTGAGCGCTTTCGATTGGGGTATCCTCGAGATCTTGCGTCGGCACCGACGAGATCGACCCCGTGAGGTCGCTGCGCTCCTGCGTGCCGTACCCCACGACGACCATCTCATCCATCGCAACGCCTCCAGTCGTGAGGGCAAAGTTGACCGTCGCGGTCTCCCCAGCCGCCACCGTCACCTCTTCCGTCTGGCTCTGGTACCCGATGAAAGACGCCCGCACGTCGTACGTCCCCGGCTCAAGGCCCGTAAGGCGGTATGAGCCGTCCGCATCCGTACTGGCCCCCTGCTGCGAACCGGCCTCCTGGCCGGTGCTAAGGACGACTACGTTGGCGCCCGGCAGGGGCTTCTCCGACGCGGCCTCCGTCACAGTGCCCGCGACGGTGCCGGCCTGCCCAAGCGCGGAGCCGCCCCCTCCGACGCAGAGCACGACAATCAACAAAAGCGCTTTTTTCCAGAGCATGGATCTACAGAGAGTCAGGTGGAAGAAGATCAGCGTACCGCTCAGCAGCGGCCCACAGGATTCAGGCTGCAGCTCTTTCAGCGACTGAAAGGGGTTTCAAGAAACCGGTTTCATAGTAAGCGCCACGCTACAAGAATGTCAAGCGGACTGGGGATCGCGGCCCCGGCACCCGCCTGCGGGCCGACCGGGGGCCGGAAGCACAGACCCATCACTGCGGTACGGCCTTCCCAAATTAGGGGCCGTGCCGGTGCGGATCGAAGCAGGGCTACCAGAACACCGCAACGAGGCCCGCGACGGCGGCCAAGAGCACGGCGACGCCCCCAAAGACGAGTCCTCCCAGCCGTCCATCGGACCGTCGCCACAGGGCAGCGTCGGGGACGTGGTACGTGGGGCACGGCACGGCCCAGGTGGTTCCGCCCATCAGTAGCAGACTGGCCATAAAGAGAAGGGCCGCAACGTAGAGGAAATGAAGCGGGGGCTGCAGCACGACCAGAAGAAGTGCGATTCCACTGCCCCCGACCAACGTGTAGAAGGCAGCGTAGCGGTGTACCTGCCGCACGAACAGTCCTCCCAGGAAGACCGCCACAATAGGAGGTGTGAGGTACGACAGGGCCGACTGCAGGTACGTCCAGAGCGAGGCGAACTGGTCGATCTGTGGCGCAATGAGCGCCCCCAGGAGGAGGACCGTCGCGGCGACGGTACGTCCCACCGCCACGAGCCGGGCCTCCGAGGCTTCGGGACGCAGTGCAGCGTAAAAGTCCATCGTCAGGAGGGCCGAGGCCGCATTCAACACGGAATCGACCGACGACATAACGGCGGCGATAAAGCCTACGAGGACGAGCCCCCGGAGCCCACCGGGCAAGAGGTCGACGGTAAGTCGGGGAAAGACGAGGTCGGGGTTCCCGAGATCCGGATACAGGACAGCCGCGAACAGGCCCGGCATTACCAGCAGAAACAGCACCGGAAGTTTGAGCCCCCCCGCCAGAAGGGCCCCCCAGCGGGCCTCTCCCAGCGAGCGCGCCGCAAGGGTGCGCTGCACCATGACCTGGTTGATGCACCAGTAGTACACGCCCAGGAGCAACAGGCCGGTAAAGAGGCCCGGCCAAGGCACCACCTCACTTCCGGCGGGATGAATGAGGCGTCGCATGGCCGGCGCGGTTGCGGCCTGCACCTCTCCCCAGCCGCCGACCGCCCGGTAGGCCGCCCCAGACACAATCGCCGTCCCCAGCAGCAACAACCCTCCCTGTATCACATCGGTGTAGACGGCCGCCCGCAGCCCGCCGGCAACGGCGTATCCGCCCGCCAGAAGTGCCAGCAGGCCCACGCACGCCTCCAGGGAGAGCCCGGGAAAAACCACGCGCAAGACCACCGCCCCGGCGTAGAGCGTGCCCGCCATGTCAATCAGGACATTTCCGACGAGGGCCAAGACCGAAAACCCGCGACGGGTCCGCGCATCGAAGCGACGCTCCAGAAATTCCGGCGCGGTCGTGATCCCGAGCCGCCGATAGGCGGGCAGGAAGAATGCAATGAGGATCGTTAGCGCGACGACCGCCGTCCACTCGTAGTTGTAGACCGCCACGCCCATCTGGTATGCACCGCCGACCAGCCCCACCAGGGTACTGCCCGACATGTTGGTCGCAAACAGAGAGAGCCCAAGGGCGACCCACCCGACCGAGCGGTTTGCCAGGAAGTAGTCTTCACTCGTCTTGTCTCGGAGCGTGGCCCAGAACCCAACACCCAGGATGGCCGCTAGGTATCCCGCCATCGCGATCCAGTCGTAAACACCGAAGGGTCCTGGATCCATCGGACACGAGTACTCAAATGAACGCGACGGCGTACGCCCCGCTGGGACTTCCAGATGGAGTCTGGGGTACACAATTCACGATTCTGCCTCTGGTGGACTTGGCCGCTGCGCCAGGCCCGACCGGAGGGTCACACACATCAGTCCGCCGCTGCCTGCGAGTGCCCGCACGCCTGCTGTTCAACAAAAACTTCGCCGGGGGAAGGCCCACTCCAGGACCACTTCACTCCTTCGGCCCGGGCACTTCGATAATGCTCAGGACGACCCGTCATGAGATCCTTGTCGTGCTGGTGAAGTTTTCAAGAGTCGCTCGTGCTTGCACGCACTTTCAGCTCGTGGGACACCTTGGACTGCTCGGGCTCAGGGGACGTACGGGCCTGTATCCGATGAAGAAGTCGCTCAACAGATTGACGGCCCAGTTCGTACACCGGCACCTTCACGGTCGTGAGCGGCGGGTTGGCGTAGCGGGCACTCGTGATGTCATCGAACCCCGCCACGGCAATCTCGTCGGGCACGCGGATGCCTGCTTCTTGAAAAGCCAACATGGCCCCGATGGCCATATAGTCGTTGCAGGCAAACACCGCGTCCGGGCGAGGGTCCAGGGCCGCAATCTGCTGTCCAGCCTCGTAGCCGCTTTTCTGCGTGAAGTCGCCTTCGATCACCCGTCCCTCCTCGGCTGAATCGTGCTCGCGCACGGCCTGGCGGTAGCCGTCCATCCGCCGTTCGACGTCGTAACTGCCCGGGGGACCCGTAATGGCGGCAACCCGCGAGCCCCCCTGCTCGATCATGTGACGAACGACGTGGGCCGCCCCCGCCCGGTTTTCCATGCTAAATAGGTCAAACTCACCCGTCCCGGGCCCGCTGTTGATCCGCACGACCGGCAGGTCCAAGTCGACGGCCTGCGTCAGTGGTCGGGATCGCGCGCGGGGGGTCATCATGACGAGCCCATCCACGCGGCCCGCAATTGACTCAAGGGCAGACACTCCCTCCTCTGGGTCGTAGTGCGAACTGGCGATCACCAGGAAGTACCCGGCCTCCTGCGCAGCCTCATCGAGCCCCCGAAGGAGCTCAGAGAAGAATTCGCCGTGGGGGGCGGGCAGAATCACGCCAATCGACCGCGTCCGCCCGTTGCTCAGGCTTCGGGCCGTCGCGTTGGGGGCGTACCCCATTTCTCGAGCCACCGACAGCACATGCTGTCGCGTCTCGGTATTGACCAGATGATCGTGATTGAAGACCCGCGAGACCGTCGTGGCCGATACCTCTGCCTCGTCCGCGACGTCTCGAATGGTAACACCCATCTTTGTATATCGGCTTCGGTTAAGCGAATGTGCACCGCGGTGTGCGTCCCTGTCTGTCGTTTCTTTTTGGCAGGAGGCTGTAGACACCGTCTTACTGGAGACACCGTTTTACCGGCTGCTGGTCCTTGCGCGTTCCTTGACGGCCCTGCCACAGCGGCCTGGACGGGCCTGTCTCCCTCCGGGCGGTTCGTCCAGCAAAGGGTACGTTTGGGGCGCTGAACGTCACGGCCGCTCGCCGATTCATTGTGCGGTGCATCTCTGTGGAATGCAACCTTCAAGCCCTGCGTGCCCCCCTACGCCATTGTCATCCTCGGCGCTCTCCTGGCCGAATACGGACTCAATCTCGTCTCGGACCTCCTCACCCTCCGGGATCTCCAGTCGGACCTTCCAGACGAATTTCGGGACACGTTCGACGACGATGAATACGAGCGGGCCCGGAACTATACCCGCACGAAGACGCGGTTTGGGCTTCTCTCCTCGACATTCGGGCTCGCCGTGCTACTGGTCTTTTGGTTTGCGGGCGGCTTCGAGGGGCTCGACACCCTGGTGCGCGGCTGGAACGTCGGGCCCATCGCGACGGGCCTGTGCTACATCGGCCTCCTCGTGCTCGGGCGCGGGGCGCTGTCGCTCCCGTTCTCGATCTACTCCACGTTCGGAATTGAGGAGCGCTTCGGGTTTAACGAGACGACGCCCAAGACCTTCGCGCTGGACCTGCTCAAGAGCATCGCGCTCGGCGTAGCCCTCGGCGGGCCGCTGTTGGCCGCCCTCCTCTGGTTCTTCCAGTCGACCGGGCCGTACGGCTGGGTCTATGCCTGGATCGTGGTGACGGCGGTGATGCTGCTCCTCCAGTTCTTCGCCCCGCGCTACCTGATGCCCCTCTTCAACGACTTTGAGCCGCTGGAGGCGGGCCCGCTCCGCGAACGGATCCTGTCGTACGCCGACACGGTGGAGTTTCCGGTCGACGAGGTGTACGTGATGGACGGGTCGCGCCGGTCGAACAAAGCCAATGCCTTCTTCACCGGCTTCGGCGCGAACCGGCGCATCGTGCTGTTCGACACGCTCGTGGAGCAGCTCTCTGGGGACGAGCTGCTGTCGGTGGTCGCCCACGAGATGGGCCACTACAAGCTGCACCACATCCCCCAGCGCATCGCCACGAGCGTGGTGCAGACCGGCGTGCTCTTTCTTCTGCTTTCGGTGTTCCTGCAGGTGGAGGGCCTCTTCCACGCCTTCTACGTCGACCAGCCGTCGGTGTACACGGGCCTCTTGTTCTTCGGGCTGCTCTACTCGCCGGTCGACCTGCTGCTCTCGATCCCGCTCAACGCCTGGGCGCGCCGGCACGAGTTCCAGGCCGATCGCTTCGCGGTGGAGACCACCCGCCGGGAGGGGGCGCTCGTGAGCGGCCTCAAGCGCCCCGCGGAGACAAATCTGTCCACCCTCACGCCCCACCCGCTGACCGTGGCCCTGGAGTACTCCCATCCCCCCCTTCCCGAGCGCATCGACCAGATCCGCACCGCGGCCCGGCCGGCCCAGTCGGCCACGTAGTCTGCGTGCAGGGCCCTTACTCGGTCGTCTCGATCAGCGGCAGGCGGATCCAGAACGTCGTCCCCGCCCCCTCTTCCGTCTCGTACCCGATCTCGCCGCCGAGCTCGTCGATGCTCTTCTGGGCAATGGCGAGGCCCAGCCCCGTGCCACTCGTTTTCGTTGAGAAGTTGGGCTCAAACACCTTGTCCTGCACCTCCGGCGGGATGCCGGTGCCGTTGTCGATCACCTCGCTGTAGACCGACGGCTCCTCGTCCGGTCCTTCCTGCCGCTGTGCCGTCACCCGGACCCCGCCCTCGCGGTCGTCGGGGAGGGCCTGCAGGGCATTCTTGAGGAGGTTGATGTAGACGCGGCGCAGCTCCTCGCGGTCCGCCTCCACCACCAGCGGGGCGTCCGGCAGATCGAGGGACAGGGCCTCGGCGTTGGCCGCCTCCTCCTCCATGAGCGATGCGGCCTCCTGGACGACCTCGATCAGGTCGATCGGCTCGGGGACGCGGGTGGGCAGCCGGGCAAACGTCGAGAACTCGTCGGCGATGCGCACGAGCGACTCGACCTGCTCGATGAGGGTGTTCGTGATGCGGTCGAACACCTCCTCGAACTGCGAGGCATCCGTCGTGTCGTCGGCCCGCTTGAAGGCCCGGCGCAGGTGCTGGATGGACAGCTTCATGGGCGTGAGCGGGTTTTTGATCTCGTGGGCCACCTGCCGGGCCATCTCACGCCAGGCCAGCTCTCGCTCCTGGCGGGCCAGCTTGCGCCGGCTCTCGGCGAGCTGGTCGCGCATCTCGTTGAACGTCAGCACGAGGTCGCCAATCTCGTCTCGCGTGTCCACCGAGAGGGGCCGCGTGAACCGGCCCTCCCCCACCGCCTCCAGGCCCTGCCGGAGCTGGGCGATGGGCCGGGCCAGGGCGTTGGCCAGCACGACCCCCGTGAGCATGACCACCACCACGAGCAGCAGCAGCGCCCCGAAGAGGTAGGCGAGGGTGCGCGACTTCTCCTCCTGCAGCTGCTCCTGCTGGGCGAGCGTGGGCACCCCCACAACGAGCCGCGGATGCCCCACCTCGTCGACCAGCGCCCGATACCCCACCCGGTACCGAAACTGCCCAATGGACGCCTCGGCGGTCACGGAGCGGTAGGTCTCGTCGTACAGCTCGTAGTACACGGTCCCCGAAAGCCGCTCTTCCACCAGCCCATCGCGGCGCAGGCGCGGCTGGCTCGTTCGCGTGAGCCGCCCGTCGTCGTAGAGGTGCAGGTCGAGGCCAACCCGGGCGGCGAGGGTGTCCACGTCCATCCGCTCCGCCACCCGCCACAGGGGCTCGTTGGGGCCGGCCTCCAGGGCCAGCGTTTCCTCCACGCGGGTGAGTTGGTCGTGCATGCGCCGCTCGATGGCGCGCTCATTCTCGCCGGTCACCACGCGCACCCCCACCACGCCCACGGCCACCATCGAGACGATGCCGACCACGAGGAAGGCGTTGAGCACCTTGTCGCGGAAGCGCACGCGGCGGGCCGGGAGGCGGCCGTGCCGGTACCGCACGTAGAGGCCGAACAGGTACACGACGAGCCCGACGCAGAGCCCGGCGACGGTCAGCCGGAGGAGGTAGTAGAGGTGGTCGAACGCCAGGATGGCGGGAATGCGCACCCCCACGGTCGAGGGGGCCGTCTCGCCCGCCGGCACGAACCGGCGGTAATGCGTCAGGTACTCGCGCCCCCGCACCGTTTCTTGCCGCCACAAGGCCGGCCGTCCGCGGAGGGCATCGCGCTCGGCGGCCGGAAGGCGGGCCCGGCCGAAGGCCTCCCCCACGCTCCGCACGAGCCGCCTGTCCCGGAATTCGGCCAGGGACAGGTCGGCGTACAGGTCCCCAAACGACCCGTCCGGCAACAGCACCCGGGACAGCCCAAACCCCGTTCCGGGCAGGACGGACTGCGGCTCGATGCGGACCAGCACCCAGCCCTCCACGAACTTGCCCCCCACGGGCATGCCCTGCAGCCCCGCGTACTGCCCACGACGCGCCTCGGCGGTCCGCACGGTCGTCCCCGAGGACGACAGTTGCTCAACCACGGCCCCTGGGCGCCGCCCGTAGCGGGGCGAGAGGGCCGTAAATGCCGTCCGGGCCGCCGCCTCGGTGCGCTCCCCCGGTGCCACGCGCCCGTCGGCCGTGTACTGCCGACGCACCGTCCCGTCCCACGACAGCACGCTCAGGCGCACCTCGTACGTTGCGAGGGACGACAGCAGCGACTCTCGTACCACCCGGGCCGCGATCGAGTCCATCTGGGCGTCGGCCGCGGGATCGCTGGTCCGGAGGGAGGGCCCCAGCGCCTCGGAGGCCGAGCGGAGCACGCGGCGCACCGAATAGAGCACGCGCGGGTCTTGGCCCCGTTCGAACGAGCGCGCGGCGTCGACCATGTGCTCCTGCCGCTTCGCGTCCATGCCGGCGTAGAGGAGCGGGTAGAGCAGCAACGTGACCGCGAAGAGCCCGCCCAGCAGTCCGCGGAGCGTGAGCACCTCGCCCCGCTCCCGCCGCCCGACGAGGCCGTACGTCGCGAGCCCCCCCACGCCCCCGAGAAGAACCAGCACGTACGGCAGCGACACGACGGCCCGCACGTCCGTGCCGAGGTACAGCACGGCCAGCGCCCCGCCGTACAGCACCGTTCCCAGCACAAGCCCGATGCCCCGGGGCCACCCGCGGGGGCGATGGTGCAGGAGGCGACGCAGGGCCACCCACGTGCCCCCGATGCCCACGAGAACGCCCGCCGTCACGAGAAGAAAGAGGCCGCACAGCACCCCCAGCACGAGCGGCTCCGGCAGCAGTCCGGTGCGGGCAAAGAAGTCGAGGGTGCTATCGAGCACCGCCCGTCGCACGACGACGGCCAGGGCCACGACGGCCCCAAGGCTGCCCACCACGAGCCCCATCAGGGTTCCGAGATACCGGGCCGCGTGAGGGCGGTCGGGCATGTAGCGGCGAAACGCCTTCGGCAGCTCACTCAGGGCGTCGGCCCGAGGTCGGTAGTGCCGCGCCAGGTACACAACCCCAATGGCGAGCCCCCCCGCCCACAGCCCCGTGAGGAGCAGGTCTCCGATCGACCGAAAGAGTCCCCCTCCGAGGGTCGAGGCAAAATACGTGGGGTTAAACAGGGGATCGATGCCCGACCCGGGCCCCGCCCATCGGGCCGGCACGTTGAGGCCCACCATCGCGTAGCGCGCCCCCGCCGCGAGAAGCGCGACGACGGCGAGCCGGCCGGCCGCCGCCCGCCGGGCCCGCCAGTGCCGACGAAGGCCGGGGCGCCGCGCGAGCCGAAGATACCAGTACCCCCCCAGGACGAGCCCTCCCCCCATGAGGCCGACGGCCCAGGCCGCCAGAAGGTCGGCGTAGAACGACGCCGTTCGGGTCACCACCTGGCCGGGCGAAGGCGGCTCTACAGACGCGTGTCCCAGGACCGTGCCCTCCCGCCCCCGAAGCGCCCGGTGGGGCGCGGCGGGCGCCGCTCCGCTCCAGTGCACCCGAACCAGCTCGCCGGTGGCCCGGCTCCACTCCGCCTCCAGGCTCATGGCCTGCACATACCGATTCTGCACGGGCGGGCGATACCGAACCACCTGCACAACCCGTATGGCCCCCCGGTACCTCCCCTCGTGGGTGACCGGCGCCCAGGCCGCGAGGGCCCATCGTCCGCTTTCGTCGTGGATGATGGTGGTTCGGGGCCGGGCGATCGGCCGTCCCTCCACGTATTCGCTGTCGACGGGCACCTGTGGGCCGGCCCAGGCCAGCGTACGGCCGTCCGGCCCATACACCTCGATCGCCGTGCGGGCCTCGGTCGGACGCCCAGCGACATACCGAGTGAGCCCCGACGGGCGGCCGCCCTGATCCCGCGCGGCCTGCAGGCCGGCCCGAATGCTCGAATCGGCGGCGAGCCCCTCCGCCCGGTCATGGAGCCGATCGCGGAACGCCACAAACCGCTCCTCAATCGTCGCGAGGGCCGCCTCCACCGCCGCTTCTTGACGCGCCGTGGCGTCGGCCTCCACCGCTTGAACCGCGTAGACGCGGAGGGCCGCCGTCCCCAACAGGCCCACGCACAGCCCGAGGCCAAGGCCCCAGGCCCACGGCCGGTGTCGAAGCATACGGAGCAGGCGGTCCATCGCGCGGCGGCGGCACGAGTCCACGGAGGAACGTGATCATTTCGGGGCGAGGCCCTGCTCTCTCGAAGGCCCCTTCTCGCACTCGTCTTCGCCCCCGTTACTCAGAGGCATGTTCGATCCGGAGCTCGTGCAGGTTCCATAGCTCTTCGCCGTCCGGCTGGTCGAGCCGGACGTAAACGCGATGCCGGCGCACCCTGCGGGCCTCCTCGTACTCCCCCCGAACGAAATAACTCGCCCCGGCCTCGGTCACGTCCCCCACCACGAAGCGACCGGGGGTGTGCCGCCGAAAAAACTCTCGGAGCACGTACACGGCCTGCGAGCTGCTGTAGAACGTGCGGTTGCCAAAGAGGCTGATCTCGACCCGATCGGCCGACGGCGTGAGGAGCCGGCGGGCGTCCCCGTCCGAAAAGGCCGTCGCCACCCGTCGTGCCACCGCGGGTGGGCCCTCGGTCGTGGAGTCGGAGACCGTGGCGATCGAGTCGGCCGGCTGTCCCTGGGCGACGGACGGGGCCCCTCCGAGTCCAACCAGCAGGACCACCACCAGCGATCGTGAGACGGACATGGGCGCAGGAAGCCGACCGGCAGACAATGAGAAGGGACAATGCTGCGGGCCCACCGTCGCAAAAAGCGGGCCGATTTTGCTCTGCGGACGTTCGGGCCGGGCCGCCCCTGCCCAACCGTCCGACGCCCCACACACAGGCGTCCACCGCACCGACCAGTCTGGGCGAGCCGGCGCCCTACACGAGGCGGTGCGGCACACGTTCGTCCCCCTCGAGGAACGCCGTGATGGAGGCCACGCACATCTGGGCCATCCGCATCCGGGTGTCGGTCGTAGCACTGCCCAGGTGGGGCGCCAGGACGACGCGGTCTTGGTCGAGCAGGCCGGGGTGCACGTCCGGCTCCTCCTCGAACACGTCGAGCCCCGCGCCGGCAATCTCGCCCGCCGCCAGCGCGTCGACCAGCGCCTCTTCATCGACGACGGGGCCGCGGGCGGTATTCACCAGCAGGGCCGACGCTTTCATTTGTGCGAAGGCCGCCGCGTCCAGGAGGTGGTGACTGTCCTCGTTGTGGGGACAGTGCAGCGAGACGACGTCGCTCGTCTCCAGCAGCTCGCCCAGTCCCACATGCCGGGCGCTCACCTGGCGCTCCACCGTCGGGTTGGCCCGCGTTCGGTTGTGGTAGACCACCTCCATCCCGAACCCGAGCGCCCGCCGGGCCACCGCCGTTCCGATCCGCCCCATGCCCACGATGCCGAGGGTCTTGCGGGACAGCTCCGTCCCCATCAGGAGCGTCGTCTCCCAGCGCTCGAAGCGGCCGTCGCGCACGTACCGGTCGGCCGCCGGCACGTGCCGGGCAACGGCCAGCAGCAGGGCCCACGTCAGGTCCGCGGTCGCGTCGGTGAGCACGCCGGGCGTGTGGGTGACGGCCACGTCGTGGGCCTCGGCCGCCTCCAGGTCGATGTTGTCCACGCCCACGGCGTACTGCGACACCAGTTGGAGCTCGGGCCGCGCCTCAAACAGCGCTTCTGTAATTGGGTCGGCGAGCACCGACAGAAGCACGTCGGCCCCGTCGGCCAAGGCGATGAGCTCGTCCACGGAGCGCGTGCTGCCGTCGGGCGGATCGCAGACCGTGAGGGTGTGCTCGCCTCGCACCCCGGAAAGCCCCCCGTCGATCAGGGGGCGGGTCGAAACGATGTGGGCCATCGGTGGAAGTGTTGCTAGGGAACGTCGTCGAGTCGAACCATCGCCCACGAAGCTACAAACCGGCGGGCGCTTCGTCCAGCGCGCGGAGGGGACGCAACCGAGGGGTACGCGGAGCGGCCCCGGACGGAGCATGAGCCCCCCGGTCGTCCCGATGCCTCCCTACTCGCGGTTCCCCTACTTGCGGTCCCTCTACTCGAGGTCCACCTTCGTCACGCCCGCGCCGCCTTCTTCGATGGGGGCCTTGCGGTGGTCCGCCACGTCCGGACGGTCCGCGAGCATGTCGTGGAGGGCATTGCGGAGCGCCCCGGTGCCTTTTCCGTGCAGGATCTCGACCGTATCGAGGTTGGCCGCCACGGCGTCGTCGAGGAAGTGCTGCACCTGATGGCGGGCCTCGTCCACCCGTTGCCCCCGCACGTCGATCGAGGGGCTCGCCTCCAGGGCCGTCATCTCGGTGCCGCCCCCAGCCTCCGACTCCGGCTCAGGATCGGGGCCGTCGACCCGGGTGAGCCGGTCGAGCGATACGCGCATGTGCATGGCCCCCATCATCAGGCGGGCCTCCCCGTCTTCAATCTCCTGCACCTCCACGGCGGTCGAGCCGTCGTCTACCACCACCTGATCCCCTTCGGCAATGGGCGCGTCCGAGACCGCCTGCGACGTGCCGTCGCCCTGCGCCGGCGGCGTCTCGTCGCGCTCCGGCGCGGCCTCCTCGCGCCGCGCCTGGAGGTCCTCTTTGTATTCTTCGAGCTGCTGGCGGGCCTCCTGCGTGGCGTCCGACTCGGCCTGTGCTTCTTTAATTTCGCGGATGGTGTTTTCGATGCGGGCGTTGGCCTCCTCCACGATGCGCTCGGCCTCTTCGAGGGCCTCCTGGCGAAACGCGTCGCGCTCCTTCTCCAATTTCTGGATCTTCTCCTCGTAGCGCTGCTGGTCCGCCTCGGCCTTTTCGCGGGCCGTGCGCGCGTCGTAGAGCTCGTCCTCTAGCTCCTGCGTGCGCCGCTCGAAGGTGGTGATGAGGTTCTCCATCGCCGTCTTCTGGGTCCCGGCCAGGTCCTGGGCCCGTGCCAGTAGGTCGTCCGCCAGGCCCATGCGGCGGGCAATCTCGAAGGCGTAGGACGACCCGGGCACGCCCTCCTGGTAGCGGTACGTGGGGCGGAGGGTCTCCTGGTCGAACTCCATCGACCCGTTCTCGACACCCTCCGTCTCGTGGGCGTACGTCTTGAGGGTGCCGTGGTGGGTCGTGGCGATGGTGCGGGCGCCGGCCGCCGTCAGCCGCTCCAGCACCGCCTGCGCCAGCGCCGCGCCCTCGTCCGGGTCCGTGCCGGTGCCGGCCTCGTCGATCAGGACGAGCGCGTTGTCGCCCGCCCCAGAGAGCATATGGCGCAGGTTGGAGACGTGCGAGCTGAAGGTCGACAGGTCGTCCTCGATCGACTGCTCGTCGCCGATGTCGGCCACGATCTGGTCGAAGAGGGGCACCGACGAGTGGGGCGCCACCGGCAGGGGCAGCCCGTACGCGAGCATGAGCGAGAAGAGGCCGACCGTCTTCATCGTCACCGTCTTGCCGCCCGCGTTGGGCCCGGTGATGACGAGCGTGCGGAAGTCGGTGCCCAGTGCCAGGTCGAGCGGCACCACCTCCCGCGGCGGGATGGATTCGTCTTCGCTCGGGGCGCGCCCGTCGGTCTCGGGCTGCTCGTCCAGCGCCTCGAAGTGCAGCTGCAAGACCGGATTGCGGCCCTCGTAGATCTCGATGCGGCCCTCGTCGTTGAGCTTGGGGACCACGGCGTCCAGCCGGTTGGCGAGGCGGGCCTTCGCCCGCAGCAGGTCGAACTGCGCCAGCACCGTCAGGTTGGTCTCGATCGCGTCGCTCTCGGCCCGGATGTGGGTGGTCACCTGTCGCAGGATGCGCTCGATCTCGGCCTGCTCGGCGCTCTTCAGCTCGCGCACCTCGTTGTTGAGTTCCAGGCAGGCCGCCGGCTCGATGTAGACGGTCTGCCCGCTGGCAGAGCGGTCGTGGACAAAGCCTTCCACCTTCCCCTTCGCGCTGGCCCGCACCGGGATCACCATGCGCCCGCCGCGGAGGGTGGCCTGCTCGCCGGTCGCGTGGCCCTCCTGCACGGCGTGGCGGAGGGCCTTGTCGAGCGTCGTGCGGAGCTCTTCTTCTTTTGAGCGGATCTGCCGGCGCAGGCGCCGCAGCTCCGGCGACGCGTCGTCCCGGATGGAGGCATCCTCGTCGAGGATGGACGCGATGTGCTCTTCGATCTCCTGCAGCGGCGTGGCCCGCGCTACGGCGTCGGCCAGCCGCGGGTAGTCGTCCCGCCGCGCCTCAAAATGCCTCTTCAGCCGCCGGAGCGTCACGAGCGTGCGCCGGGTCGCCATCAGGTCCTCCGGGTCCACGTAGGCATCCTCTGGGGCGGCGCGCCGGAGGGCGTCGCGGAGGTCGTACATCGGGCTCAGCGGCACCGAGTCGCCGTACTGGAAGGCGCCCTGCAGCTCCTCCACCCGGTCGAGCTCGCGGCGCAGCCCGCCCATCGACCGGGCCGGCTGCATCG
>Ga0207753_1000058_pt1 | contig 42510 bp, 37 predicted proteins | sample PonA233FremontCA_2_FD_187273 | JGI IMG/M metagenome (GOLD analysis project Ga0207753, IMG submission 187273) | Salt pond sediment microbial community from Fremont, CA, USA - Pond A23 Sediment 3 (SPAdes) | ecosystem: Environmental > Aquatic > Non-marine Saline and Alkaline > Saline | place: USA... | reverse complement strand
GAAAAAGGCGAGGCGGAGTGACGGAACGGAACGAGGCCTCGAATCGACGCGGCGAGCGGTAGCGAGCCGCGGAGACGGGCGAGCCCGGCGGCCGCCGTCAGCCCGGCGTCGCGGTCGCCCCGGATTCGGCCATCCGCCAGACCGTGAGCGCGCCGAGCACGCCGAGGACGATCGCGAGCGGGAACAGCGCGGCGTAGGTTCCGGCGGTGTCGACCAGCTCCCCGGCGACGACGGGCGCGACGAACGACCCCAGCCATCCGGCCACGCTCGCGATCGAGACGACCGTTCCGGCGGCGCTGGGATCGACGAACTCCTGGATCGACTGGTACATGAGCCCGATCTGGAGCTGGATGAACACCCCTGCGAGAACGAGGACCGCGACCAGCACCGCGATCGTCGTGCTGTAGAGCATCCCGGCAGCGAGCACGGTCGCGCCGACGAACGACGCGGCGAACACGGGGCGCCGCCGCCGGGCCAACACCGTGTCCGAGAGCCACCCGCCCGTGGGCCGGGCGAGGATTCCCACCGCGGGAAACAGCGCGACGAACGCGCCGCTCTCCGCGAGCGAGACGCCGAAGCGGCGGGTGATGTACGTCGGCATCCACGAGTTGAACACCATGTACAGCGAGTAGCCGAGGAACGTGACCGCGACGACCATCCACACGTTCCGGTTGCTCAGAACCCGCTTGAACCCCGCGAGCGAGATCGGGCTCGTCGACACCCGGTAGCGCGAGACCCGTCCGACCGCGGTGTAGAGCACGAGCGACGACACCAGCACCGCCGCGCCGAAGGTCGGAAACACCCCCGGCCACCCCACGACCGCGGCGAGGCGTGGCGCGCTGAGTTGTCCGAGCGCGTACCCGGCGGGATACCCCGAGATGATCACCGAGGTCGCCGTCGCTCGCCTGGCTGGCGGGAACGTGCTCGACGCGACGTTGATGCTGACGACCCACAGCACGAACATCCCGACGCCCGCGAACAGCCGCGAGCCGATCAGCAGCGGGACGTACCCCCCGCTCGCGGCGACCCAGTCGCCGACGCTGCCGACGAGGAGGACGACGGCCGCGACCGGGATGATGGTCCGGGTGTCGACGCGGTCCAAGTAGATTCCGACCGGAATCCCGATGACCGTCGCGGCGACCTGCGGCATCGAGACGAGCGCGGCGGCGGTGGCCTCGGTGACGCCGAGGTCCTCGATCACCAGCGTGAGAACGCTCGCCGGGGTGATCAGATACGCACCGACGAACAGGAGCAGCAACCAGCCCGCCGCGATGGTGACAACCCGCCACACCGACCCCTCAGCGAGATCGCCGGCACCGATCAGTTCGGAATCCAACACATACTGACTCGGTAGATTTCGGGCATAGTCCTGTCGCCCGTGACATCACTCGCCAGGCTCTCGACGCTCGCCCCGACGGGTTGCCGGCGTCGAGACGCGCGGGCAACTACCCCGAGAGCACGGCGCTCGCGATCGCGGGCGTGAGAAACGCCTCGACGAACGCCGCGACGACGAAGAGCGGCACCAGACCCAGCAGGATCCGGTAGGTCCGGCGGATCGCCGCGGCCACGTCGCCGTCGTCGTAGCGGCCGCGGAGGGCTCCGACCGCGACGCCGCCGAGCCGGAGTCCGGCCGCACCGCCGATCACCAACGCCGGCACCTCGACGATGCCGTGCGGAGCGACCAACGCGGCGAACGCGACCGGGTCGAAGGCGCCGCCCACCGCCCCGATCACGAGCCCGTTGAACCCGAGGCTCACGACCGCGGGGATCCCCGCCGCGAGCCCGCTGTACGCCAGATCCACGGAGACCAGCCAGTTGTTCGCCGCGAGGTTCGAGAACGTGCCGAGCGGGAGCGTCCCGAACACGTTCCCCACGTCGCTGCCGACCGGGAGGTCGAGGTCGAACGACGCCGTGGCGGTCCACCCGGCCGCGCCGCCCGCGGCGACACACGCGAGCGACGCCGCGTTCGTGATCGGGTGCGCCCGGACGAATTCGGCGGTCGCCCGGAGCCCGCCGCCGAACGCCGAGCGGAGCCGGGCTCCGAGCGGTGGCGATCCCCCGTCGGGTGCGGGCCGGTACGGGCGTTCGGCGTACAGCGACGTCTTGAACCCGTCCAGAATCGGCGTGACGAGCACCGTACCGACGAGCGCCGCCACGCGGGGTGCGCCGGCGGCGGCGGCGACGCTCCCGACGGCCGCCGACCCGACGACCGCGCCGACCGCGACCGCGACGTACGCCAGGACTGCGACGGGACGGCGGAGCGGGAGGCGGAGGCTCCGTCCGACGGCCGCGACCGCCCCGGCGTCGTCGACGACGACCGCCTGATCGGCGAACGCGAACAGCACGAGGACGATCGAAACCAGGACGGCGGTGACGAGCCCGCCGACGACGGCGACCAACACGCCGGCGGCCGCCGCGGGGCCGACTCCACCGCCGACGACGGTCCCGCCGAGGACGACGACGAGTCCGGCGAGCGGCGCGACGGCCGCCGCGATCGCGGCCACGAGCAGGAGTCGGACGCCGACGAACGACCGCCAGCGACGACGGGCACCGCTCACGGCGGCGTGCACGCCGTCGTCGCCCCGGAGGAGCCCGGCGAGTCCGCCGATCGCCGCGGCGCTGCCGACGGCCGAAGCGACGACCGCGAGCGCGGCCGCCGCGAGCACGCCGCCACCCACCAGGAGGACGGATCCGGGCGTCAGGAGACCGGCGACCGCGTCGCCGAGACCCGGCGGAAGCTCGCCCGCCTCGACCGCTCCGCCGCCCCCGTCCCGGAGCAGCTCGACGAACGGCTCCAACCGGCCGCGGGCGGCGAGGAGCCAGACCGCGGCGACGCCCGCGATCACGAGCGGTGCGCGCGCGACCCCGTAGAGGCCGCTCGCGAGGAGGTACACCGGGAGGACCGACGCCGATCGCGCCCGGAGGAGGCGGACGCCGGTCCGGAGGGCGGTGGAGGGGTTCACGTCTCCGAGATGCCGGGCCGGCGAAATAGACCTTCGGGCGGTGCGGGGGACGAGCGGCGCCCCGGAGGTTTATGCCCGAAGCCGCGGCCACCACGGCGTGTGACGTAGAACCCGCCCCACGCCGGGCAGCGGTTGCTCGGCACGCCGGCGTGGGGGCGTGAGTGCCGACTGTTCGTTACGACCGTGGCGGTCAGGTCGGGTGAGCGTGTCGATGGCTACAAGCGCTCCGGCGGCCAACGGAGCGGTATGAACGGCGACGACCTCGCGACCGAACTGCGCGACGACCACGAAACCGAGTTCTCCCGGCTCGGCTCGTCGAAGGCGATGTACGCGCTCACCGCCGGCGAGATGGCGAGCGAGTCCGTCCGCGCCGCGGCCGCGACCGACGCTGCGGCGCTCGCGGCGGTCCTCGACGAGTGGGTCGACGACGCCGGCGACGCCACGAGGACGCTCTTCGCCGACCTCGCCGCGGCCGCCCGCGACCGTACCACGGCGGTCGCCGACGACCCTTCGATCGGCGAGCGGCCGCCGCTCTACGACGCGCTCTCGGCGTTCGACGCCGCACCCGCCCGGGTCGGCGGCCTGCTGGGTCGCTATCTGGTCGTCTCCGAGTACGCCAGCCAGATGATCGGGTTCTTCGTGGGCGACGCCGACCCGATGGCCGCAAACGACTTCCGGGCGGTCCGGTCGGACCTGGAGTCCGAACGCGACCGGGTCGTCGACGCACTCGACGCCACCTGTGACACCGACGACGAGTGGACCGCCGCCCGCGACGCCGCGGAGGCGGTGGTCGCGGCGGCGTACGACGACTACGTCCAGACGCTGGAGTCGATGGGGATCAAGCCGAAGAACGTGTGTTGACCCGCGGCGGTCGGACGGTCTCACCACCGAGGTGGGTCGTGTGAACGCGACCCAATCTCCACCCGAAACGGAGGGGTAACGGGGGTGAAACCCTACGACGCACGACGGCCGTCCGACGTACGTCAGACGCCGTCGACGCCCTCACGGAACGTTGCGAGTTTCGAGCGGGCGTCGCGGATTGCGTCCCGCGTCTCGCCGTCGGTCGCCTCGGCGAGCTCGGCGAGGGCGTGCATGTGCCGGGCGAGTCGGCCGTGGTCGGCGCCGCGTTCCTGTGTGGCCAGCTTCGCGAGCGCGTCCGACTGGTCGTGGAGCCGGTTCCGGGCGTCGCCGTCGGCGCCCTCGGCGGCGACCCGGAGCCGTTCGCTCGCGTCCGCGAGGAGTTCCTGGGACATACGCGGCCGTACGGCAGCCCGGGTGAAAATCCATCGGGGTCGCGGTCGCCGCGGCGGTGCACCCCCTCGGCGACCGACCGGCTCAAGTGCGTGTGCGCCCAACTGATCTCCGATGAGCGATACGTCCGGATCGAGCCCGCTGTCGCCGGATCGACCGGCCGTGGACCGGGAGTTCCGCGTCGACGCCCCGTTCGATCCCGCGGGCGACCAGCCCGACGCGATCCAACAGCTCGCCGCCGGCTTCGAGTCGGGGATGGACGAACAGACGCTGTTGGGCGTGACGGGGTCGGGGAAGACGAACACCGTCTCGTGGACCATCGAGGAGCTCCAACGGCCAACGCTCGTGATCGCGCACAACAAGACGCTGGCGGCGCAGCTCTACGAGGAGTTCCGGAGCCTCTTCCCCGACAACGCGGTGGAGTATTTCGTCTCCTACTACGACTACTACCAGCCGGAGGCGTACGTCGAACAGACCGACACCTACATCGACAAGGACATGTCGATCAACGAGGAGATCGATCGGCTGCGACACTCCGCGACGCGGTCGCTTCTCACCCGCGACGACGTGATCGTGGTCGCGTCGGTGTCGGCGATCTACGGGCTGGGCGACCCGACGAACTACACCGAGATGGCGCTCCGGGTCGAGCTCGGCGACCGGATCAACCGCGACGACCTCCTCTCGCAGTTGGTGGATCTCAACTACGAGCGCAACGACGTCGACTTCCAGCAGGGCACCTTCCGCGTCCGCGGCGACACCGTCGAGGTGTACCCGATGTACGGCCGCTACGCCGTCCGCGTGGAGTTCTGGGGCGACGAGGTCGATCGGCTCACCAAGCTCGATCCACTCACCGGCGAGGTCGTCTCCGAGGAGCCCGCGGCGCTGATCCACCCGGCCGAGCACTACTCCATCCCCGACGAGAAGCTCGACACCGCGATCGGGGAGATCGAGGCGCTCATGGAAGACCGGGTGGCGTACTTCGAGCGCCAGGGCGACCTCGTCGCGGCCCAGCGGATCGAGGAGCGCACCACGTTCGACGTCGAGATGCTGCGGGAGACGGGCTACTGTTCGGGGATCGAGAACTACTCGGTGCACATGTCCGACCGGGAGTCGGGGGAGGCGCCCTACACCCTGCTGGACTACTTCCCCGACGACTTCCTCACGGTCGTCGACGAGTCCCACCAGACGCTCCCACAGATCCGCGGGCAGTTCGCGGGCGACAAATCCAGGAAGGATTCGCTGGTCGAGAACGGGTTTCGGCTCCCGACCGCCTACGACAACCGCCCGCTGACCTTCGAGGAGTTCGAGGACAAGACCGACCGTACGCTCTACGTCTCGGCGACGCCGGGCGACTACGAACGGGACACCTCCGGGCAGGTGGTCGAACAGATCGTCCGCCCGACGCACCTGATCGACCCGGAGATCGAGATCGCCGACGCCACCGGCCAGGTCGACGACCTCTTAGACCGGATCGACGAGCGGGTCGAGCGGGGCGAACGCGTGCTGGTGACGACGCTCACGAAGCGGATGGCGGAAGACCTGACCGAGTTCTTAGAGGAGTCCGGCGTCGACGTGGCGTACATGCACGACGAGACCGACACTCTGGAGCGACACGAGCTGATCCGGGACCTCCGGCTGGGGAACATCGACGTGCTGGTCGGCATCAACCTCCTCCGTGAGGGTCTCGACATCCCGGAGGTGTCGCTGGTCGCCATCCTCGACGCCGACCAGGAGGGTTTCCTCCGCTCGGAGACCACCCTGGTCCAGACGATGGGGCGCGCGGCCAGAAACGTGGCGGGCGAGGTGGTGCTCTACGCCGACGAACCGAGCGACGCCATGGAGTCGGCGATCGCCGAAACCAAGCGTCGCCGCCGGATCCAGCGGGAGTATAACGAGACCAACGGCTACGAGCCGAAGACCATCGAGAAGGCGGTGGGCGAGACCTCGCTCCCGGGGAGCGGCGACCGAAGCGGGCGGTCGTCGACCGACGAGCCGACCGACGGCGAGGAGGCTCGTGAACAGATCGCGTACCTGGAAGGCCGTATGGAGGACGCCGCCGACAACCTCGAGTTCGAGCTCGCGGCCGACATCCGCGACCGGATTCGCGACCTCCGGCAGGAGTTCGGCATCCGGGAGGACGACCGGGACTCCCGCGGCGACGATGGCGTCGATCCCGGCGAGGACCCGCTCGACGGGGTGCCGGTCGGCGGCGATCTGGATTCCGCTGATGCGGACGGCGCTGACGCCGACGGGGATGGGTAAGTCCCCCAACCCAGGGTGGAGATCCCCGAGCGATGCTGTGGAAGAGACCACCACACGCGACCCCGAATCTCAAAACTTATTTTCGGTCGCTGCTACCGACCGGCTACGATGAGTATGGACCCGTCGGGCTGTAGCGCCGGTCAATGCTCCCGTCTCGACATCGGGGAGCGATCGCGTAGATGATTCGTCACTCCGCGGAGGCTTCGGTCGGAGCGGACGCCCGGCGCGTCGCTTCGCCGCGTGAGTCCGTCGTCGCCACCCGTGGCCGAGTGCTCGCCGCCCGTCGACCCGCACCAACGGCCGAAGAGTCCCTTCATAACTAAGTTCACACACCCATGAGTTCAGTTTCGTACAGCCGTGTCCAGCGATTGTTCCTTCGGCATCAGCATGTATTCGTATTCCTCGCGCCCATCACGTTCATCATCGGGGTATTCTTCGCCGCCCCGACGCCGGCGAACGTCGGAGCGGGCTACTGGCTTCAGTTTTGGTGGCTGTTCCCGGTGTTCCTGACCGGCGCGACGATCGTCAACACCGTTGGAATCAGCGGTTCCGCCCTGTTCGTTCCCTTCCTCATCTTCCTGTTCCCGCTTGCGGCCGCCCCGCTGGAGCCGGAGACGATCGTGAAGGTAGGGCTCATCAGCGAGGCGTTCGGCCTGTCGAGTTCGGCAATCGCGTTCATCCAGTACGGGCTCGTCGACCGCCGGCTGGCGCTCACGCTCGTCGGCGGCTCGGTCCCGTTCGTGGTCGGGGGGGCACTGCTCTCGTTTGTGATCCCCGAACCGCTCTTTCACGGCCTCCTCGGGGTCGCGCTGCTGGCCGCCTCCTACCTCCTGTTCAAAACGGATCTCGATCACGAGGAGACGGACAGAGACGAAGACGCGTCCGGAACTGCCGAGGCCGACTCGGCTGCTGCCGACGGCGGCCAGGCGGAGCGTCCGAACGACGCGGGCAAACTCGGCCCGGCGGGCGTCCATACCGACGAGGCGGGCACGGTGACCCGCGTTGACCGCGACGGCGACGGCTACACCTACACCCGCGGGGGCTACCTCCGTCGGTTCGGCAACTACAGCATCGGTGGGATGTTCCAGGGGCTCGCCGGCTTCGGCGTCGGCGAACTCGGCATCATCTCGATGCTCGGCACGAAGGTTCCGGTGCGTGTCGCCATCGGTACTAACCACATCGTGGTCGCGCTGACGGCCGTCCTCGCGTCCGTGGTACACATCTTCGGCGGCGGCTTCGTCGGCGGCCACACGCTCAGCCTGGCGTCGACACCCTGGAATATGGTCGTCTTCACCGTTCCCGCGACCGTGATTGGCGGCCAGATCGCGCCCTACGTCTCGAACGCGCTCGAAACTTCGACAATCAAGACCTTCGTCGGAGTCCTGTTCGCGGTCATCTCTGTGGCGCTGTTCCTGATGGCTGCGGGCGTCGCGTGACTGACGGGGGCGTAGCCGGCAGTCGGTTGCGACGCGCTACAGGCGCACCGGCGGAGGCCGCGGGGTCACCGGTAATCGTTATCGTTCGAGCGCACGGACGCGCATATCGACGTAGCGCTCGGCCCACTCCGCAAAGTGGCGTCGAATCCGGCTCAACACACCGTCCTCCGGAGTCACCGGGGGTGCATCGCCGCGTGGGGCGGCCGACCCGTGATCGTGGCTCATACGCGTGATGCTCTCGCGTACAATAATAATTATAACGATTATTCGATTTTCGCAGACATCCGGCGCGACCCGTCAGGCCCCGTAGGAGCTGTCGAGGTTCAGATCGACGTCGGTGTCGGCGGCCGGCTCGTCTCCCTCGTCAAGATCGCTGACGGCCTCGCCGCTCTCGGCGTCCTCGACCGCCGCGATGATCTCGTCGATGTCGTCGAGCCCGATGAGTTCTCGGGTCTCCGTGTCGAACTCCAGGCTCTCCAACCCCGCCGACTCCTGCACGTCCGATCCGGTGAGCCCCCGACCGTACCGGCCCAGCAGGCTGGTGAGCTCCTGCGGGAGCACGAACGTCGACGACGGCGCGGTGCCGATGCGTTCCAGCGACTCCATCCCGCGCTCGACGATCGCGCGCTCGCCCATCGACTCCGACGCACGGGCCCGGAGCACCGTCGCGACCGCGTCACCCTGCGCGCGGAGCACCGACGCCTGCTTCTCGCCCTGTGCGCTGATCACGTTCGACTGCCGTTCGCCTTCCGCGGTCTCGATCGCGGAGCGGCGCTGCCCCTGGGCTTCGAGAATCATGGCCCGGCGGCGGCGCTCCGCGGACGATTGCTGTTCCATAGCGCTCTCGACGCCCCGGCTGGGTTTGACCGACCGGACCTCCACGCTCTCGACGCGGACGCCCCACTCGTCGGTGGGCTCGTCGAGCTCCTCGGCGATCCGACGGTTGATCGTCTCACGTTCGGAGAGGGTGTCGTCGAGATTCATGTCGCCGAGTACCGCCCGGAGCGTGGTCTGTGCGAGGTCCGAGACCGCCCCCTCGTAGTCGTCGACCTCGAGGAACGCGCGCTTGGCGTCCATCACCCGGATGTAGACCACCGCGTCCGCGGTGACCGGTGAGTTGTCCCGGGTGATCGCCTCCTGCGTCGGCACGTCCAGCGTCTGGGTCCGCAGGTCGAACGGGTAGGTCTTCGAGACGAACGGCGGGACCACGTTGAGCCCCGGCTCCAGCAGCTTCCGGTACTCGCCGAACACCGTCAGCGCCCGCTTCTCGTAGGCGTTGACGATCTCGACCGCGCTGTAGACCGTCACGATGGCGAGGGCGAGCACCACGAGCCCGAGTATGGTCGCCGGATCGCCGCCGAACAGCCCGACTGCGAGGATCGTGACGACGGCGGCGGCGGCGGCCGGGAGGAGTCGGCGCGGCGGCCCACGGGCCGAGAGGCGGCCGAGTTCGCGGAAGACGCTCGACATACAGGATGGTGGGAACGTATCGCATTAAGCGTGTCCCGGGCGGCGGCGCGTGTCCGACCCGAAGGCATTTGCCCCAGCCTGGAGACGTTCACGTATGCGCATTCCGACGCCGGGGGCTGACCGGGGCAAACTGGACGCCGAGGGCCTGCTGCGGATCGTGCTGCTCCTCGTCGTGGTGTGGATCGTTCTGGAGATCGTCGGCGGGATTCTCGGGATCCTCGGGGAGCTTCTGGGGCCGCTCCGCCCCCTCCTGGGGCTCGCCGTCGTCGTGCTGATCGTCCTGTGGCTGACCGACCGACTGTGATCACCCGGTCGGACACTCGCCCGGATCGATCGGCCGCCGTTCCGGTCCCTGATCGACGCTGCGGGACGTTCCGGACGCGAGATCGACCGCCGCGGCCCGCCCGCCGTACCCGTGCGTCTCGTCGTGGCCGCGGACGATCACGCACGCGACGTCGTCGGGGATCTCGACGGTCGCCGAGCGGGTGAACGGCTGCTCGGAGTGGGCGTGGAGCAGCTCCCGCCGCCCCAGCCGCGTCCCGTCGAGGCGTTCGACCTGCCACCAGTTCGCGTAGCCGTCCTCGCCGTCGTCGTCGTGGTGGAGCGTCACGTCGAACGCGGAGGCGTCGCCGTCGGGTTCGACCGCCACGTCGACGACGTTGGCCTCGCGGAGATCGAGATCCGACCCGTCGTCCGTCGCGGTCGTCGCCGGATCGTCATCCGTCGCGGTCGATCCCCCGCCGCTGCCGCCGGCACACCCCGCCGTCGCTCCGAGGAGCGCCCCGGCGGCCGCGGCGACGACCCGGCGTCTGGAGGGCGTCGAGTCGGACATACGCGTGATACGACGGGGAGGAATAAACCCCTTGGGCGGTCGGGCCGACGCGCTCTTGTCGCCCCGCGACCCACTCCCGTGCGTGTTCAGTCTGAACGTTCCCGTGCCGGGAAAGGTCCGGCGGGTCGCCGGCGACCTCCACCCGGAACTCGTCGGGTTCGACCGCGTCAGGGAGCGGCACACGCTGCTCGCGAAGCGGTTCGACACCGCGCTCGACGACGACGCCGACTCGCTTCCGCGCCTCCGCGAGCGCCTCCGGCCCATCCTCCGGGCGCACGCCGGAGGCGACCGCGAGCCGGCCGGGGGCGGCGGCCTCCGACTCCGGGTGACCGGCCTGGACTACTTCGAGCGCCCGACCCGCGGCCCGGGGCCGGTGGTCTACCTGGCCGTCGAGAGCCCCGACCTCCGCGCGCTCCACGACCGGCTGTGTGACGCGTTCGGCACCGTCACGGGGATGGAGGGGGCGGCGTACGTGCCGCACGTCACCCTCGCTCGCGGCGGGCGGGTCGCGGACACGGCCGACCTCGTCGACCGGCTGTCGATCGAGCCGGTCGCGTGGACCGCCGGCGAGCTCCGGGTCCACGACTCCCGGTATCGGGAGGACGCCGCGCGGCTGCCGCTGCGGTGAGCGCGGCCGCCCGAGCGGCGGCTACCGCGACCGGACGTGCATCGCCATCGGCTCCTGGGGGTGCATGGTCAGCGACCCGCGGAGGTCGAACGGTCGGTCGCGGGCGTAGTCGAGTTCGTATTCTTGAGCGACTGTCCCGAGGATCAGCTTCGCCTCGAGCAGCGAGAGGTGCTTGCCGATGCAGTGGCGCGGGCCGCCGCCGAACGGGAAGTACGAAAAGCGTGGGCGCTCGGCGCGCCGCTCGGGGAGCCACCGATCGGGGTCGAACCGCTCGGGGTCGTCGTACCACCGATCGGAGCGGTGAGTGACCCACTGCGACAGCATCACCGCGGATCCCTCCGGGATCCGGTAGCCGCCCAGCCGGACGTCGACCTGCGGCTCGCGGAAGATGACGTACACCGGGGGATACAGCCGCATCGCTTCCTGCAACACCCGTTCGAGGTAGTCCAACTCCCGCACGTCGGCCGCGGTCGGGGGGTCGCCGCCGCAGACCTCCTCGAGTTCCCGGTGGACGCGCGCCTCCGCCTCGGGGTGCTCCGAGAGGAGATACCAGGTGTAGGTCAGCGTCAACGCCGTGGTGTCGTGGCCCGCCAGCAGCATCGTCATGAGCTCGTCCCTGAGCTGCTGGTCGGTCTGCTCGCCACGGCCCTTCGCCCGGAGCAGGATCGAGAGCAGATCCATCGGCTCGCCGTCGCCGTCGGCCGCGGCGTCGATCGCGGGGTCGTGTTCGGTCCCGCGGCGTTCGGCCACGATGTCGTCGAGGATCCCCTCGAGCACGGTCACCGACTCGTGGTACGCCCGGTTCTCCTGTGTCGGGGCCCAGTCGGGAAGCAGGAACTGCAGCGGGTCGGGCTCGAACCGCTTGCCGAGGGGTTCGAGGTTCTCCTGGACCAGCCGGGTCTGCTCGTCGGTCAGCGACGACCCGAACATGGCCTCGACGATGATCCGGACGGTCACCCGCGCCATCTCCAGGTGCACGTCACGGAGCTCTCCCGCCGCCCAGTCGTCGAGCATCGTCTCGGCGTGGTCCGTGATCAGCCCGCCCATCGAGCTGATCCGTTTCGGCGAGAACGCGGGCTGGGCGAGCCGGCGTTGCTTCCGCCACCGGTCGCCGTCGCTGAGCAGCAGGCCGTCGCCGAGCAGCGTCCCGATCGCGTCGTCTTGGAACTCCGGCTTCCGGTACTTCGCGTCGTCGGCGACGAGCACCCGCTCGACGTCGGCGGGGTTGGTGAGGAGGTACGTCTCGACGGGGCCGAGGTCGAAGCGGATCACGTCGCCGTAAGCGTCCGCAACACCGGTGAGGAACGTGAACGGGTCGCGGGCGTACTGCCGGCTGTTGCCGAACAGCGGCGTCCCCGCGGGACCCGGCGGCTGAGTTCGCATCATCGGATGATTGGACCGCAGGGATATGAGGGGTTCGGCCGCTGCGGGGGCGGCGAACGCACGTCCTACGGCCGCGGCGGTGCCCCGTCGTAGGCGCCGAGGTCGGCGTAGAAGTTCAGCATCGAGAACTTCAGTTTCTCGGGGGCGACGTCGACGAGTTCGGCCCGCTCCTCGCGGGGGAAGCTCTCGCGAACGCCGTACTTCCCCATGTCGACGCTCTCCTGGGTGTACCGCCGGTCGATCAGCAGCCGGACGCCGTAGTCCGTCGGTGACCGGATGACGCGGCCGAGCGCCTGTCGGGTCTTCCGGACGGTGGGGATCTCGACGGCGTACCGCCACCCGGCGTCCTCCCGACCCTCGTACGCGCGGTCGTAGGCGTCCTGGATCGCCTCCAGCCGCTCGGACAGCCGCGGGTAGGGAACCCCGACGACCGCGACCGTGCGGGCGGCGCCGTCGTCGAAGCTCACGCCCTCCGCGAGCGTCCCCCACAGCGACGTACACAGCACGGCATCGTCGGCGCCGACGAACGACCGGCGGAGCGGCTCGGTGTCGACGTCGGGGGCGTCGAGCCGGAGGTCCGGGTCGACGTCCGAGCGGTTCCGGAGTCGGTCGTGATAGCGCTCCGCCTCCGAGTACGACGGGAAGAAGAACAGGCAGTTTCCGGGGGTGAACCGGATCGCGTCCGCCAGCGTGTCGGTGACGACGGCCTGCGTGTCGGGGTCCTCCCGGTCGGAGCTGAACAGCGCGGGCGCCTCCACCGCGAGCGTCCGCCGGCGCTCCTCGGGGTACTCCAGGCCGTACGCCATCGTCACCGGGTCCGGGAGGCCGAGCACGTCCTCGATCACGTCGAACGGGCGGAGCGTCGCCGACATGAGGACGGTGGCGTGGACCGCCTCGAAGAGGCTCTCCGTCACGGCCCGGGGAATGCAGGTGTACAGTTCGGCGCGGCCGTACACCGCTCCGGTGGCCTCGTCACGCCGCACCGCACACATCGGGTGTTGGCCCAGTTTGCCGCCGTCTTCCATCCAGGTAGCCACGAACTCCGCGGCCTGGAGGGTCTGACACTCCTTCCGCGTCGTCGCCGACCCGTTCCGGTACGCCTCCTCGTACTCCCCGTCGAGCGTCTGCCCCAACTGGAGCGCGAGGTCGACTTCGCTGTCGATCCCGCGGCCCTCGTACCGGTCGAGGAAGGCCATGGTCAGCTCGTCTCGCCGGTCCGGGTTCGCGATCGCGAGGTCGTACCACTGCTCGCCGACCTGCTCGCGCTCGCCGAACGCCAGGGTGTCGTCGTAGGTCTCCCGGAGCGCGTCAAGAAACGCCGAGAGGACGTTCTCCGCGGGGTCGACCCGGGAGTCGTCGGCGTCGTCCAGCTCCGTCAGAGCGGATTCGAGCGTGTTCTCCGTCAGCGTCCGGGTGGCGTGATCGCGGGCGACGGACTCGATGTTGTGGGCCTCGTCGAACACCGTGACCACGTCCTCGGGCTCCCGGCCGAGCCACCGGAGGAACTGTTCGCGGATCGTGGGATCCAGGAGGTGGTGGTAGTTACACACCACCAGGTCCACCGCCTCCATCCCCTCCTTGAGGAGTTCGTACCCGCAGAGGTGCCGGTCGTCCGCGTACGCGTAGATGTCTTCGGGGGTCCGGACGTCGCCGAACAGCCACTCGAAGAACGCGTCGGTGTCCTGCGTGAGGTTGTTGTAATAGTGCTCGCAGACGTTGCCCTCGCGGAGCTCGTCGAGGTCGGACTCCAAATCGTCGAGCTCGTCGGTGACCGCGTCCCGTGCGTCGGCGGCGCCCGCCTCGCCGTCACGGATCCGATCGAGCAGGGCGTCGGCCTGGCGGCTGAGTTCGGCGTGGTCGCGTTCGGTGTCGACCAGGCTCCGGGTGGTGTCCCGGAGGGTCTGACACTCCTGGTAGTCGACGTCGATGTGGCACATCGACGACTTCCCCTTGAACACGACCGCCCGGAGCGGCTCCTCGTCCACGATCGCGCGGGCGTCCTCCACGAACTGCCGCATCTGCTGGTGGACGTTGGTGGTGATGACCACCGTCTTGTCGGTCCGCTGTGCGTACTCCAGGGCGGGCACGAGCGCCGAGAGCGTCTTGCCCGTCCCCGGCGCGCCTTCGAGCAGCACGTTGCGCTCGTCGTCTAACGCCGCCGCGATCTCCGCCATGGCGGAGCGCTGGTTGGGGTACGGCTCCTCGTACGGGAAGAACCGCTCGTAGTCGCCGGTCGTCGACACGGCCGGATCTGGGCCTTCCTCCGATTTAAACCTCCTGACGCACGCCACGCTGGCGTTCGGGAGATCGATCGCTCGGCGCCCGGTGGCGCGTCGTACGCGACGACCGGCCGTCCGGCACAAGAGGGTGTTCGAGGTGGGAGAGCGGGCAGCTCCCCCCGACTGGAGACAACGAACACCACCAGTACGTACCGTCCGTCGGGGCTTCAATATTTGGTGGCGTCGACGGGTCGCGTTCGGTTGCGCGGTGCGTGGCCGGATCCCGCCTCGGGTGGGCTGGACGGGGGCGCCGGCGTCCGAAGTCACCGGGTTTCGGACGCCCGCAGGAGTTGACCGCACCGGGAGTACCGGTCCGACACACGTTTACCACGCCGTCACCGAGCCCGAGTATGTCGATGCGCGTGACGTTTCTCGGGACTGGCGGGGCCGTCCCGACGACCGAACGGGGCCCGAGCGCGCTCCTCCTCGAACGCGACGGTGAGCGGCTGCTGTTCGACTGCGGCGAGGGCACGCAGCGCCAGATGATGCGGTTCGGCACCGGGTTCACCATCTCGCACCTGTTCGTCACGCACCTCCACGGCGACCACGTCCTCGGGATTCCGGGACTGGTCCAGACGCTCGACTTCAACGGCCGGGAGGACCCGCTCGCGATCCACGGCCCTCCGGGATCGAAGCCGCACCTCCGAGAGCTGCTGGAAGCCGGGGGCTACCGCCCGGGGTTCCCGATCACCATCAACGAGATTCGCCCCGGAACCGTCGCCCTGGACGCCGCCGACTACGAGGTTCGGACGTTCGAGACCGCACACCGGAACACGTCCTCGGCCGGGTACGCGCTGACCGAAGCCGACCGCCGGGGGCGGTTCGATCGGGAGCGCGCGGAGGAACTCGGCGTCCCGGTGGGCCCGAAGTTCGGCCGCCTCCACGACGGGGAGGCCGTGGAACTCGACGACGGCACCGTCGTCCGGCCGGAGCAGGTGGTGGGCGACGCCCGTCCGGGCCGGCGGTTCGTCTACACCGGCGACACCCGCCCGGTCGACGCCGCCGTCGCGGCCGCCGAGAACGCCGACCTGCTCGTCCACGACGCCACCTTCGACGACGAGTGGGCCGAGCGGGCGCGCCGGACCGGCCACGCGACCGGCCGGGAGGCCGCGGAGATCGCGACCCGCGCGGGGGCCAGGCGGCTCGGACTCGTCCACGCGTCGTCGCGGTACGCCGGCGACGCCTCACCGATCGAGCGCGACGCGGCCGGGGCGGCCGGCGAGGGCGTCGAGGTGTTCCTGCCCGACGACGGCCACACGGTCGAAGTGCCGTACCCCGACGAGGAATGAGCGGCCACCGGCGGGACGGGTCCACGGGCCGTCGGGATCGGCCGTCCGGTCTCACGCCCGACGGGACACGGAACGTGCCGAGAGCGAGCAGTCGGCACTCCGCGCTCCCGCGTCGACGTGCCGAACAACCGCTGCCCGACGCGGGCGTGAGCTACGTCACGGGGTGGCTGGCCGCGGGATGGTAGTTGAATCCTCGCCCGGGTAGTGAGTCGCCCGCGCCCGGTCGACGCCGGGCACCCCCGCCGTGGCATATATATTCACACACGCCCAACTCGACGTGTGAACGACCGGACGAGCGCACTCGACACCCTCGTTTTCGGCGTGGACATCCAGAGCGGCGACGTTCGCGGCGACTCGCCCTCCTACGCCGTGGTGGCGTTCGACGGCGAACGCTTCGACCGCGACGTGGTCTCCCGGCGGAAGCTGCTCCGGCTGCTCGACCGCGAGGAGCCCGCGATGCTCGCGACCGACAACATGTACGAGCTGGCGGCCGACAAGGACGCCCTGGTCCGGTTTCTGCGCGCGCTCCCCGAGTCGACGACGCTGGTGCAGGTGACCGGCGACGAGCGTCCCGAGTCGCTCTCGCGGGTCGCGTCCCGCCACGGCGTTCCCTACGGCAAGAAGCCCATGAAGGAGGCCGAAGCCGCCGCCAGGCTCGCGGCGGCCAACGTCGGGGCGGCGGTGACCGCGTTCGGGGACACCACCCGGCTGAAGGTCTCTCGGGGGCGCTCAACCGGGAGCGGCGGATGGAGCCAGGACCGGTTCACCCGTCGGATCCACGGCTCCGTGAAGCGCCGGACCCGGGAGGTGAAACGCCGACTGGAGACGGCGAATCTCGAGTTCGAGGTCGACGTCACCGAGAAGTACGGCGGGTACGCCAACGCGGTGTTCACGATCGAGGCGCCGCCGTCGGAGATCCCGGTGTCGAGCGGCCGCTCCGGCGACACCCGGGTCGAGATCGACCGGGAACGCCGCGACGGCATCGAGTTCGAGCCCTTAGTCAAGCGCCGGGACCGCGTCGTCGTCGGGATCGACCCCGGGACCACGACCGCCGCGGCGGTGGTCGGGCTCGACGGCTCGGTGCTCGATGTCTACTCGACCCGGACCGACGACACCGCCGGGGTGATCGAGTGGCTGATCGAGCGCGGCCGGCCGGTGGTGGTCGCCGCCGACGTGACCCCGATGCCCGAGACCGTCGAGCAGTTCCGGCGGAGCTTCGACGCCGCGGCGTGGGTCCCCGGCTCCGACCTCCCGGTCGACGAGAAGCTCCACCGCACCCGCAACGTCTCCTACGAGAACGACCACGAACGCGACGCCTTGGCGGCGGCGCTGTTCGCCGTCGACGACCACGAGGACCAGTTCGGGCGGATCTCCCGGAAGGTGCCGCCCGAGGTCGAGCGCGGCGAGGTGATCTCCCGGGTGGTCGCCGGGGAGCAGTCGGTCGAGGCCGCGATCGACGCGCTCACCGAGGACGACGAGGAGGCCGACGAGGGGTCCGAACACGAGGAGCGGGAGCTCACCGACGAGGAGAAGGAGATCCGGCGGCTCCGCGATCGGGTCGACCGGCTGGAGTCCCACGTCGACGACCTCAACGACACCATCGAGGAGCGCGAGGAGACGATCGAGGAGTACGAGGAGGAGCTCTCGGCGGCCAAGCGCGAGGAGCGCCGGGAGGCCCGGGAGCGCCGCGAGGTGAAACGCTTGGAGCGGGAGAACGGCCGGCTCGAACGGGAACTCGAGGAGCTGGAGGCGGAGAACGACGAGCTCGACGGCAAGCTCGAGCGGCTGAAGGCGCTGTGGAAGCTGGATCACTCGAACTTCTCGGACGTTGACACCGACGGCGACCTCGTGCCGGTGAAGGTGATCGAGCAGTTCACCAAAGGCGCCATCGACACCGCCGACGACGAGTTCGGGCTGGCTGCGGGCGACGTGGTCTACCTCCGTGACGCCTCGGGCGCGGGGCGCTCGACCGCAAACCGGCTGGCCGGGGTCGACCCGCGGGTCGTACTCCGGGCTGGCGGGGGGCTGTCGGAGGTGGCGGATCGGATCCTCTTCGAGCACGAGATCCCGGTCGCGCCCGCCGACGACGTCACCATCCAGGAGGTCGACGAGCTCGCGGTCGCCCGGGAGTCCGAGATCGAGGCCGCGATCGACGACTGGGAGCGCCGCGCCGAGGAGCGCCGCCGGGAGCGGAAGGCGTCGATGGTCGACCAGATCATCTCCGAGCACCGCGCCGAGACGAAAAGCGAGGGACGGTAGCGGGCGTCGCGTCGTCGCTCCCGTCCCGACGGCCCCCGCTCACGGCGTCCTCGCCCGCGGGTCGGCCTCGTAGGGCGCGTCGGGCTGGCCGAGGAAGTAGTACGCCGCAAACCCCGCGAGCGGGACGAAAAAACAGATCCCGGCCCACGCGGTCGCGGAGTCGCTCCCCCTGCCGGTGGCGTCGATGTAGACCCACCCCGGGAGCGCGACGTGCGCCACGAGGAAGTAGAGGGCGAACCCGGCGAAGTACGCGAACGTCCCGAGGTCGGAGATCGCGACCCACATGGCGACCAGGGGAACGAAGGCGACGGCTACCATCGCCCCGAGCACCGCGATCGGCGAACGCGTCGTTGCCATCGTCGCGTCGTTGGGGCTCCGGGGGTATGACGCTTTCCGGTACGCTGCGCCCGACGCGCCCGGACGCGCCCCACCCGATCCCAGAAGTCATATGCCGGAGTCCCGCCTCCGGAGAGGTATGGACGCCTACGACCGGATCACCCGGAACGCCGCCGAGGTGGTCACAGACGAGGAGGGACGCGAGCTGGCCGCATCGCCCGACGGGAAGCGGGCGTACGTCGGCTACGAGCCCTCGGGCGTCCTCCACGTCGGCCACATGCTCACCGCGAACAAGCTGATCGAGCTCCAGGAACTCGGCTTCGAGGTGGTGGTGCTCCTGGCCGACGTCCACGCCTACCTCAACGGGAAGGGCACCTTCGCGGAGATCCGCGAGACGGCGACCCGGATGCAGGAGCAGTTCGTCGCCTACGGGCTCGAACCCGACAGCACCGAGTTCGTGCTCGGCTCGGAGTTCCAACTCGACGAGGAGTACGCGCTGGACCTCCACGCCCTCGAGTTGGAGACGTCGCTGTCGCGGGCCGAGCGCGCCATGGCGGAGATCGCCGGCGACGACACCGCGACGGTCGCCCACGCGGTGTATCCCTTGATGCAGGCGCTCGACACCGTCTACCTCGACGTCGACCTCGCGATCGGCGGGCTAGAGCAGCGAAAGGTGCACATGCTCGCCCGCGACACCCTGCCGGGGATCGACGCCGACGCGCCCACGTGTCTTCACACCCCGCTGATCGCGGACCTGACCACCGGCGTCGGGAAGATGTCGTCCTCGGAGGGGCTGTCGATCTCGATGGAGGACGCCGCGGCCGACATCGAGGAGAAGGTCGGGAAGGCGTACTGCCCGCCGACCGCGGACCCCGACCCGACCGACGACGGCGAGGAACGGGAGAACCCGGTGCTCCAGCTGTTCGAGTACCACGTCTTCCCCCGGTTCGAGACGGTCGTCGTCGAGCGCCCCGACCAGTACGGCGGGAACCTGAGCTACGAGTCCTACGCCGACCTGGAGGCCGACCTCGAATCCGGCGAACTCCACCCCGCCGACGCGAAGGGGGCGCTGTCGACCTACCTGAACGAGCTGATCGCGCCCGGTCGCGAGCGGATCGAATCCGGGGGATGACCACTGAATCCGGCGGATGACCACTGAATCCGGAGGACGACGACTGATCAACACCGTGGACGACCCAGAGACCGTAGGGGGCCGTGTCGAGTTCGCGCCCGGCCCTACACGTCCATCGCAGCCGCGAGCGTGAACGTCCCCTCGTAGAGCGCGGTCCCGACGACCACCGCCGCCGCACCCGCGTCCCGGAGCGTCGCCACGTCGTCGAGCGACGCCACGCCCCCCGACGCGACGACCGGGATGTCGACCGCGTCGGCGACGCGTCCGGTCACGTCGGTCTGGACGCCGGCCTGCTGCCCCTCGACGTCGACGTCGGTGAAGAGGATCGCGCCCGCGCCGAGCTCCTCGTAGCGTGCGGCGGCCTCGGCGGGATCGAGCCCGGTGCCCTCGGTCCACCCCGACACCACCACCTCCCCGTCCTTGGCGTCGAGGCTCACCATCACCCGCCCGGGGGACGCCGCCGAGATCTCGCCGACGAGTTCGGGCTCCTCGACCGCCGCGGTCCCGAGGATGACGCGGTCGACCCCGCGGTCGAGCAGGTCGGTCGCGTCGGCGGCGGTACGGATCCCGCCGCCGAGTTGGACCGGCACGTCGACCGCCTCCACGATCGCCTCGACCGCGGCGGCGTTGGCCCGCTCGCCCTCGAACGCCCCGTCGAGGTCGACCAGGTGGAGGGTCCGCGCGCCCGCCGCCACCCACCGCTCGGCGGCCGCCACGGGGTCGCCGTACTCCGTGCCGGTGCCGCGCTCGCCCTGGACGAGCTGGACCACCGCGCCGTCCTGCATGTCCACCGCCGGAATCACCTCGAAGGATGGAAACGGATCCGTCATGGCCGCCTCTCCGCGGGGCAGCCGCCTAAAGTCTCCGACGGGCGGGCACACCGCCGAACACGGGGGCGACCGGCTCCCGCCGCTCCGTTCGCAACCGCTTTTACCACGGCCCGAGGAGGACCCGGTAATGCAACTGTTCGGGTCGAGCGGCACCCGGGGCGTCGTCGGCGACGGGCTCTCCCAGGAGTTCGTGCTCCGGGTTGCGAAGGCCGCGGGCACCGCCTGGGCGGCCGACCGCGTCTTCGTCGCCCGCGACACGCGGACCACCGGCGAGATGTTCGCGAACGCGGCCGCGAGCGGGCTCGCGAGCGTCGGGGTCGACGTCGACCGGCTGGGGACGATCCCGACGCCGGGCGCCGTCCGGTACGCCGACGTGAACGAGCGGCCGGGGCTGATGATCACCGCCTCCCACAACCCCCCGGAGTACAACGGCGTCAAACTCGTCGGCGCCGACGGCGTTGAGCTCGGCGTCGACCGGCTCGAGACGATCGAGGAGCACGTCCTGCGTGAGGACTTCGCGATCGCGGAGTGGGACGCGGTGGGCGACGTCCGCCGGGTCGACGCCGCGAATCGCGAATACGTCGAGGGGCTGCTCGCCGCGGTGGACCGCGAGGCCATCGCCGACGCCGACCTCACCGTCGCGATCGACCCCGGCCACGGCGCCGGCGCGCTGACCACCCCGGAGTTCGTTCGACGCTTGGGGTGCGAGGTGGTGACGGTCAACGCCACGCCCGACGGCCACTTCCCCGGTCGACAGCCCGAGCCCGTGGCCTCCGAGCTCAACGACCTCCGGGCGCTCGTCACGGCGGCCGACGCGGACGTGGGGATCGCCCACGACGGCGACGCCGACCGCGCGGTGTTCGTGGACGAGACCGGCGAGTTCGTGGCGGGCGAGGCGTCGTTCGCCGCCCTCGCGGCCGCGGAACTCGAAGCGGGCGACACCACCGTCGCGGCGGTGAACGTCTCCCAGCGGCTGGTGGACGCGTGCGAGCGGATCGGCGCCGCCCTCGAGCTTACGCCGATCGGGTCGACCAACATCATCACCCGGATCCGGGAGCTCCGGGCGGCGGGCGAGCGGGTCCCCGTCGCGGGCGAGGGCAACGGCGGCGTGTTCTTCCCGGACTACCGGCTGGTCCGCGACGGCGCCTACGTCGGCGCGAAGTTCCTCGAACTCGCCGCCGACCGCCCGGTGTCGGAGGTGGTCGCGCCGTACACCGACTACGAGAACGTCCGGATCAATCTGGCCTACGACGCGGACGCGGAGCTCGACGCGATGCTCGGCGCCGCCCGCGAGTTCGCCGACGCCGCCGACGCCGACCCCGACACCACCGACGGCTTCCGGCTGGACTACGGCGACGCGTGGGTGCTGGTCCGCCCGTCCGGCACCGAGCCGAAGGTGCGGATCTACGCCGAGGCCCGGAGCCGGGAGCGCGCCGAGTCGCTGGCGAACGCGGCCGCCGGACCGCTTCGGGCTGCGCGCGACGACGCCTGACGCCGACCGCTCTCACCTGATTCCGGCGAGAGGCGGAGAAACGGCGGCTACGACCCGCCGCCTACGCCGCGAGCACGCCGAACAGCACGCAGCACGCCCCGAGCGTCAGCAGGACCACGCCGCGCTCGAGCGACCCCTGCTCCGGGAACGTGGCGCCGGGTTCGCGTGTGTCCTCCCCCGGCGGCCTCGGCCAGTCGGTCGGGTGGCTCGGATGGTCGGCGGAGCGGTCCGGCCCGTCGCCCGTCCCGCCGCGGAGCCGGCGCACCGCTCGCCCGACCCGAAGCGCCCGCGCGCCGTAGTAGAGACAGACGACCCCGACGCCGATCGTGAGCGCCGCGACGAGCATCAGCCGCCGGCGTCCGTGGCGTCCCCGTCGTCGTCACCGTCGAGCGCGGCGACCAGCCGGTCGCGGGCGTCGCGGAGGCGCTCCAACTCCGCGGCGGCCGCGCCCGACCGGACCGCCGCCAGTTCTTCGTCGTCGAGTTCCTCGTGGGCACGGGCGGCGCGCCGCAGTTCCCCGTAGTCGTCCCGCCGGGTCAGATCCCGGACCGCCCTGAGCTCCGCGATCGTCTCCTCGGCGGCGAACCGCCCGAGCAGCGACACCAGCTCCCGGGCCCGGAACCGGAGCGTCTCGGCGGGCGGCGGCGGCAGCGAGACGGTCAGCGGCTCGCCCGAGAGGCGTTCGAGGTACGTCCGGTGGACCGCGACGGTGGTCTGGAGGAGCCCCGGATCCTCGGCGTAGTGGTCGAGCTTCGAGCCGGTGTAGTCGGCGTACTCCAACAGCGTGGGGATCGGCTCGTCGGCGTCGGGGCTGTCGGCGGCGAACTCCCGGAGGTCGCGGGGCGGCGACCGGAACTCGACCAGGGGAAACGACTCCGCGCGGTCGAGGAGGTCGACCACCGCCGCGATCGACGCCGACGCGTAGAACTCGTCGAACGCCGCGCGGACGGCGTCGTTGTACGCCTCGATCGGATCCGTGAGCTCCTCGACCGGCGCGTCGAGGTCGGCCTCGCCGACCGCGAGCCACTCCGCGCGGGCGTCGATCTCCGCGTCGAGATCGCGGCGACGGACCCGCGCGTCCCGTCTGGCCTTCGCGACCGCCTCCTCGGCGTCGTCGCGGCGCTCCAGGAGGTCGACGTACTCCGCGGCGGGCGCCAGGTCCTCGCGGGCGGCGTCGAAGTCCGACTCGCTCAGCCGCCGCTGGTCCAGCCGCTCGCCCGCAGCCGAGAAGGCCTCGCTCGCGGGCGTGTCGTCCCGTTCCTCCACCAACCCCAGGAACTTGTCCTGGAACTCCACGTACGCCTGGAAGTCGCCGGTCCCGGTCGCCGACTCCTCGTAGCGATCCAGGAGCCGGATCGCCGTCCGGTAGGCGTCGGCGGCGTCGACCACGGCGTCCTCGCCGGCGGATTCGATCTCGCGTTCGACGTCCGCGAGCCGTCGCTCCGCGCTCCGGAGCGCCTCGGCCGCGGCGTCGACCTCGTCGATCCGGTCCTCGACCCCGCCCGCAGCGTCCTCACCGCCGTCGACCGCGTGCAGTTCCGACATCGGTGCTCAGCCGTACACCTCGTCCGGATCGAACGTCCGTTCGCCCACGTGCTCGCCGCCGATCGTCCGGTGGAAACACGACCGGTGACCGGTGTGGCACGCGCCGCCGGTCTGGTCGACCAGGTACAGCAGCGTGTCGGCGTCGCAGTCGACGCGGACCTCGCGCACGGTCTGAGTGTGGCCGCTGGTGGCGCCCTTCTCCCAGAGCTCGTCGCGGCTCCGGGAGTAGTAGTGGGCCCGCCCCGTCTCCCTCGTGCGTTCGAGCGCCGTCGGCGAGACGTACGCGAGCATCAGGACCTCGCCGGAGTCGGCGTCCTGCGCGACCGCGGGGACGAGCCCGCTCTCGCCGAAATCCACGTCGACGTCGTCTGTCATTGTCGGTACTCAGACGGCTCCGGCCGATAGGTCTTTTGCCCCCCTCTCCCGACCGACGACTCCCGACCCCGTCTCGACTGACCTCCGACCGGCGACTCTCGACCCCGTCCCGACTGACCTCCGACCGGCGACTCTCGACCCCGTCCCGACCGACTCCGCCCCGAACGGGCGGCCGGTTGACGCCCCGACGCTGCCGCGTACGGATCGTTCCCGTCGTGTCACTGGGAGTGCCGCTACCCGGATGAGCGGTCGCCGGGAGCGAGACGACCGATGGTCTCACACGACGCCGAGCACGCCCAGGATGCCGAAGACGATGTCGCCGTAGACGAACGCGAGCAGCGTCCCGAGGAACATCGGGACGATGAACGGGATCCCCGGCGAGATCCACACCGCGTCGCGCTCTGCCACGACGGCGAGGCCCTCGCGGAGTTTCTCCGGGGAGGTGCCGTAGGCGCTCCCCTCGATGTCGTCGAGGAACGCCGCCGCGCCCCACGGGTCGTCGGGATCGGGGTCGACGTCGCCGGCCGCGTCGAAGCCGGCCGCGTCGGCGGCCGCGGCGTCGACGCCCCCGCCGTCCACCGCGCCGTCGGTCGGGTCGCGGGTCTCGGCGATGCCTTCGGGGTCGCGGGCCCGCTCGGGGTTCGCGCGGAGGGCCGCCAGGCTCGTCCCGCGCCACCGGAGGTACATACGGAGGGCGTCGATGTCGAGGCCGCTTCGGGTGAAGCCCTCGGTGTCCTCGAACAGGCGGCCGTGGGCGGTCGGCAGCGACGCGACGTCGACCCGGCGGCCGAAGAGCATGCCCGGGATGGCGGTGTCGCCGTCAGCGAGGTTCCGCGCGGCGAGCGCCACCGGGTAGCTCGCGGCCAACACCACGGTGTTCGTGAGGATCGTCATGGAGAAGACGCCGAGCGTGGTCACCACCACGGGGAGCGTCAGGCCGGGGAGGAAGTAGGTCGGGAACGTCGGGAGCAGGACCGAGATCGCGATCAGCGCCTTGGCGTCGGCGCCGCCGAACCCGCCGAGCCGCCAGAACAGGTACGCGATGGGCGCGACCAGCAGGAGGCTGACCGCGACCCGGACGAAGAACAGGACGTCGCCGGAGGCCGACGGCGGGAGGTGGCCGACGGCGTCCCACGCGAGCAGGACCGCGCCGAGGACGAAGAGCGGGTACCACGTCCGGCTCGGCACCCGGCGGACCGCCACGTCCCGCCACGCGGCCCACCCCAGCACCGGCAGAACGAGTAATCGCAGGACGTCCGGCACGCTGGCAACCATACAGGCGAACCAACCTCGGGGGAGTTGTAGCTTGCGTCTCCAGCCCGCGCGGTTCGACCCGTGCCACTCGCGCCCGCATCCACACCTGTCTCGGCCCTCCCCACCCCTGCCCGACACCGGGTCGCTTTTTTGCTCCCGGGGGGTAGGCCACGTAGTTCAGTATGCGCGTGCTTCCACGCCGGCTTTCGGAGTTCGAACTCTCCCGTCGCGACCGGCTCGTCGTCTACTACGTCGCCGGGCTCGTCGGGCTCGTCGGGTTGTACGCCGCCACGTACAACGTGGCGATGGCGCGGCTGGAGGGCGCCGACCAGTCGATCTTCGCCTCCGTCGAGTTCGTCGTCCAGACGATGACCACGACGGGCTACGGCCAGGACTCCGGCACCTGGACCCACCCACTGATGTTCCTGCTCGTGTCGACGATGCAGATCTCCGGGATCGGGATCGGCTTCTTCACGCTCCGGCTCATCATCATCCCGCTCTTCACCGGCGCCGAGGTCGACCTCGACGACCGGTTGACCCCGAAGCGGGATCACGTCATCATCTGCGAGTACCGCCGCGACTCCGCGGTCCTCCTGGACGAGCTCCGGGAACTCGGGATCGACTACGTCCTGATCTCCTCCTCCGAGGAGAACGCGAAGGACCTCTCCGACGAGGGCTACTCGGCCATCCACGGCTCCCCGCAGGACGCGACGGCGTTCGAGCGCGCCAGCATCGACACCGCGCGGGCGGTCATCACCGACGCCGGGGACGCGACCGTCAACACCATCCTCACGGTCAGGTCGGTCCGCTCCGACGTCGACATCATCGCGCTCACCGACGACAGCGACATGAAGAAGGTGCTCCTCGAAACCGGCGCGGACACGGTGCTGTCCCCGCACGGGGTGTTGGGCCACCGGCTCGCGGAGAAGGCGGTCTCGTCGTTCCGCTCGGAGCTGACCGACACGATCGACCTCGGTGGCGACGTCGAGGTGACGGAGGTGCCGATCCACCAGGGCAGCCGGCTGGTCGGGAGTCGGATCCGAAGCTCGAACATCAGAGAGGAGACCGGGGCGAACGTCATCGGCGCCTGGATCGACGGCGAACTCCAGCTGCCCCCCGATCCCGACGTCGTGATCCGGACGAACACGGTGCTCTTGGTCGCCGGCGGTCACGAGGAGCTGGAGGCCCTCAGCGAGTTCACCCGCCCGGCTCGGATGTGGAGCCGGCACGAGTCGATCATCATCGCCGGATACGGGGAGGTCGGCCGGGCCGCGGAGGCAGTCGCCGACGACGCGGGAATCGACACCGTGACCGTCGACATCGACGACGGCGAGGGCGTCGACGTCGTCGGCGAGGCCGGGTCCGACGAGGTGCTCGACGCCGCCGGTGTCAAGACTGCGGGCGCGATCATCATCGGACTGCCGGACGACTCGGCGTCGCTTCTCACGACCGTCCTCGCCCGGTCGGCGAACGCCGACATCGAGGTTCTGACGCGGGTGAGCGACACCGACGCGACGGGGAAGGCGCTGAGCGCCGGCGCGGACTACGTCCTCTCGGTCCCCCGGGTGAGTGCGCGGATGGTCGCCAGGGAGCTCCGCGGGGAGGACGTCCTCGCCCCGGCGAGCCAGATCCGGTTCATCCGCGTTCCGGCCCGTCCGTTCGCCGGGTCGACGCTCGCCACGTCGGGCATCTACGAGCAGACCGGCTGCCGCGTCGTGTCGGTGGAGAACGAGACCGGCGTGTCCGGCACGGTCGATCCGGAGTACCAGTTCGCCGGCGACGAGCGGATCACGCTCGTCGGATCCGACGAGGCGGTCCAGGCGTTCCTCAAGCGCTTCGACGTCTCGCCGATGTCGGCGACCTGATCGGTGCGAACCGGGCGCGGACGCCCGTGCGCCACACCCGGCAGCCGGGTCGGGAGACGCCGCTCGGCGGCCGAGCCGGGAGGCGGCAGGGTTCGGCGTAGTTTTATTGAACGGACGGGCCAACGGAACAGTGATGCTTCAGCCAGACGACGCCGCACCGACGTTTACCGCGACGCGTGGAACCAGCGAGCACGAGTCGGTTTCGCTCGACGACTACCTGGGCGACGGGCCGGTCGTCCTCGCGTTCTTCCCCGGGGCGTTCACTCCCCCGTGCACCAACGAGATGATCGCCCTCCAGGAGCACCTCGCTGACTTCGAGGAGGCGGGCGCGACCGTGCTCGGGCTCAGCGCCGATTCGCCGTTCTCCCAGGGTGCGTTTCGGGAGGAGCACGGCATCGAGTTCGACCTGATCAGCGACATGGGCGGTGACGCGATCCGGGCGTACGACCTCGAGATGGACATCGGCGACCTCGGACTCCACGGGATCGCGAACCGGGCCGTCTTCGTGCTCGACGCGGACGGCACGGTCACCTACGCCTGGGTGGCCGACGATCCGACCAACGAGCCGGCGTACGAGGAACTGCTCGACGCAGTCCGCGACGCGTAACGCTGCGCGCGGATCCCGGGAGTCGACCGGCGGCGCTGGGTCGTCCGCCGAGCGGGTCGATCCGTCACCTCGTCCGCAGCGCCCGATCGTGGCCGGCGCGGAGACCCGAACCGCCTGACCAAATTCGATATATCGCTCCGCGGTTTATGATGTCTCTCATCGGTTCCGGAAGCGTCTCGTGTCGGAACGCCGATGCTCGGGAGTGGTTCCGCGAGGCAGGTTGGAGCCTCCGGCCTCGAGAGCGAGTCGAACGAGTGGGCCACCGGACTCGGCGGTCACGCGAGGCAGCGCCGGAGCGACTTCCGAAGCGCCCGGCGCCGGCCGTCGGAGCGGCTTCCGGTACGTTCGGTGAGCGACCCCGGACCGTACGCTCCGTCGGTGTATGCGCGGGCACGCGCTCGCGGCCGGGACCCGCAGATGCCGCGATCGAGCCCCCGGCAGGCGCGGTGGGCGCGTTGATAAACCTAATACTGCGATATCGAATCCGTAACGCTCACTCCAGCTGCTCGCCGACGATCCGGTCGGCTTCGCTCACGAACTCCGACCGAGTGCCGGTGGGGATGGTCGCGCCGGCGGCGACGTCGTGGCCGCCGCCGTCGCCGCCGACCGCGCGCGAGGCCTCACCCATCACCGTCGAGAGGTCTAGTCCATTCCGAACCAGGTTGTGTGTCCCCCGGGCGCTGACTTTCACCTCCTCGTCGGACTTCTCCGCGAACGCGAGGATCGGAACGTCGCTGCGAATCCCGGAGGTCCCGACCGCCATCCCCGCCACGATGCCAACGATGGTCTCCCGAATCCTCCCGCCCGCGTCGAACCACTGGACGTTGTCCTCGACCGTCGTCCCCTCGCTTGTGACCCACTCGATCCCCTCCGAGAGGTTGCGCCGGTGGTTCCGGAGGAGCGTCCGGGCACGGTCGAGCGCGTCGTCGCGGTCGCCCAGACAGACCGCGAGGCCGACGTCCGCGCGTTCGTATCTGGCGGTGGCGTTCAGAAGCGTGGAGAACTCGCTGACGTCCCGCAGCTCCGTGCCGGGCGCCTCGCCGCTCAAGATGTACGTCGTCCCGACGAGGGTGTCGATCCGATCTGCGGGGACGCCCGAGGCGATCGCCCGCTTCACGAGCCCGCTCACGACGGCCTGCCGCTCCGCCATCGTGAGGTCCACCCACCGGCGCCACTCGCCGTCGGTCCGTAGATCCAGGTCGAGGCCGGAGAGGAACTCCACCGCGCCGGCCTGGTCGTTCGTGATGCCCGGGATCCGGACGTCGGTGGCGTACTCGAGCAGCTTCGGGAGCGGTCGGGTCTGGCGGCCGTATATCAGCAGGTCCGTCGCCTCCTCGACCACGCCCGCGGCGACGCCCTCGGCGAGGATCCCCTCGTTCGCGCCGGAGAGCCCGCCGTCGGTCGCCTGCATGTCTCCGGTAGCGCCGACGACAGCCAGTCCGGCGAGGTCGCGGTTGTCTCCGCCTTCGGGCTCTAGCGCCCGCGCGAGGACGTAGCTCGCTCCCGCCCCGGAGAGCTCGGAGGCGCCGTCGATCCCGACGAGCAGCGGGTTCAGGTGGCAGTCGGGGTCGTCCGCGTCGGCGACGTCGGCTGGCTGGTGGTGGTCGACGACGACCGGCGTGAACGCTCCGGCGGCAACGTGCGGCGCGATCCGGTCGAGCTGTCCGCTCCCGAAGTCGGTGAACAGCACCGTGTCGTGGTCGGTCGCCGCGATTCGTTCGATCTCCGAGGTGTCGAGCTGCTTCGCGAACGCGGTCTCGAAGGGGACGCCCGCGCGCCGGAGCGCGGTCGCCGCGACGGCGGCGCTTGTCAGCCCGTCGGCGTCGATGTGGGACGCGAGCAGCACGGAGTCGGCGTCCCGGAGCCGTTCGGCGCAGGTCGCTGCCCGCTCCCGGAGTTCCGGCACGGGGTGGGATGTCGTGTCCGCGCTCATACCACCGGGTGAGTCGGTCTCGGATTTAAACCCACGCTCGGGTGGATCGAGGGCCGGATCGTCACCCGTGGTAGGTCGGCGCCGCCTCCTCGACGACCGCGGTCGCCAGCTCCTCGAAGGTGGCGTGGTCCGGGACGACGTCGACCCGGACGCCGAACTCCTCGGCGGTCTCCCGCGTCGGCTCCCCGATGGTGCCGACGACCGCGCGGTTCAACCCCGCGACGACCTCGCCGCCGACGCCCCGCTCCTCGGCCGCCGCGAGGAAGTTCTCGACCGTGAGCGACGAGGTGAAACAGACCGCGTCGAGCTCCCCGCCCGCCGCCATCACCGCCGACTGTCCGGACCCCGCGGGCCTCGCTAGGCGGTACAGGACGGTCTCCGTGACCTCGGCGCCGGCGTCCCGGAGCCCGTGGATGAGGGTGTCGCTCCCGTGATCGCTGCGGGCGACTTCGACGCGGCGACCGTGCACGTCGCCGTCGAGCGCCGCGACCAGGCCGGCCGAGGAGTACTCCTCGGGCACGAGAGCCACCGTCCACCCGGCGTCGCGGGCGGCGGCCGCGGTTTTCGGCCCGATGCACGCGAGGGTCGCACTGCCCGGAGACCACCCCGCGCTCGCGAGGAGTTCGACGCCGGTCTTGCTCGTGAGGACGACGACGTCGGGCGCGGTGTCGCCGTCGACGGGCGGGGTCGCCCCCGTCGGCTCGACCGCGAGCATCGGATCCGGGACGGGCGTCGCGCCGAGGGAGTCGAGCAGTTCCACGGCGTCGGCCAGCCGCTCGTCGTCGGGCCGGAAGACCGCGACGCGGACGTCGCGGCTCACGCGTCGGTCACCGCCGCGTCCTCGGCGTCGCGCGATCGGAGGAACCCGATCACCCGCTCCCTGGTGGCGGCCACCTCGCCGATCACGGTGATCGCGGGCGGTTCGATCTCCGCCGCGTCGCGGACCGCGACGATGTCGTCGAGAGTCCCGGTCGCGACCGTCATCCCGGGCCACGTGGCGCGTTCGACGAGTGCCGCCGGAGTGGAGGGATCCATACCGGCGTCACGTAGGCGTGCGGTGTACGCCGGGAGCTTCCCGACGCCCATCAGGACCACGATGGTGCCGCCGGTGGCGGCCAGGGCGTCCCAGTCGACTGCGGACTCGTCTTTCGTGGGGTCCTCGTGGCCCGTGACGAACGAAACCGAGGAGGCGTGGTCGCGGTGGGTGACCGGGATCCCGGCGACCTCGGGGCCCGCCACCGCGGCGGTGATCCCGGGGACGACCTCGAACGGGATTCCCTCGCTCGCGAGGTGCTCCATCTCCTCGCCGCCGCGGCCGAACACGAACGGGTCCCCGCCCTTCAATCGGACCACGTGCTTGCCCTCGCGGGCGAGTTCGACCAGGCGGCGGTTGGTGTACTCCTGCGGCGTCCACTCGCCGCCGGCGCGCTTGCCCACGTCCTCGCGCTTTTGGTCGGGGATGGTCCCGAGGATCTCCGGGCCCGGAAGCTTGTCGTGGAGCACCACGTCGGCGTCGTCGAGCAGCCGGCGCGCCTTCACCGTCAGGAGTTCCGGATCGCCGGGGCCGCTGCCGACGAGCGAGACCAGCCCGACGGTGTCGTCCGCGGCGTCGCCGCTCATTCCCGACCCTCCGCTTTCTCGCGCGCTTCGGTGATCAGGTCGTCGGCGCCGCGGTCGGCGAGCGACGCCGCGAACGCCGCGGCCTCCTCCGCGTAGTTCTCGACGGGCAGGTCGCGCGTCTCCCGCACCTCCCGGTCGCCGTCGCCGGAGAGCACCCGGGCGGTCACGTGGACGTACGCCCCCTGGAGCGTGGCGTGGACGCCGATCGGCGCGATACACCCGCCGCCGAGTTCCTCGAGGACGGTCCGCTCGACGGTGGTTTCGACCCGCGTCCGGGAGTGGTCGACCGCCTCCCGAACCCGGTCGACGGCGTCGCCGTCGTCCCGGGTGGTGACCGCGATCGCACCCTGGCCGGGCGCCGGGACGAACTCGGTGGGTTCGAGCCGCTCGTACGCGACGCGGTGGAGGAGCCCCGACCGGCGGAGCCCCGCCTCCGCGAGGACGATCGCGTCGTATTCGGTGTCGACGTCGCGTTCGAGCGCGCGGCGCTCGATCTCCGCCAGCCCGTCGAACCACGCCTCGGCCGATCGGTCGAACTCGGGTGCGTCGTCGTCCGCGTCCGACCGATCGGACTCGGGTGCGCCGTCGTCCGCGTCCGAGTCTGCCGGTGTCTCCTCGTCGGCCTCCGCGTCGATCCGGCGCTCGTGTTCGGCCTGTAGCCCGGGGGCGAGCAGCTTCTCGACCCGGGTGTCGACGTTGCCGCGGAGGGGTTCGACGCGCAGATCCGGGCGTTCGGCGAGGAGTTGGGCCGTCCGCCGGAGCGACGACGTGCCGACGACGGCGCCGTCGGGCAGGTCGGCGAGCGACGCGCCGTCCGGGGTGAGAAGCAGGTCCTCGGCGGGCGCCCGTTCCGGGACGCCGGCGACGACGAGGTCGGGTGGGAAGTCGGTGGGCATGTCCTTCATCGAGTGGACCGCGGCGTCGGCGTCGCCCGCGAGGACCTCCTCGTCGAGCGCGCGGACGAACGCCCCGGTCTTCCCCAGCCGGTGGATCAGCTCGTCGGTGATCCGGTCGCCGCGCGTCTCCACCTCGCGGAGGTCGACCTCGAAGCGGCGGTCCACGAGCGTCTCCCGGACGCCCGCGGCCTGCCGCAACGCCAGGTCCGAACCCCGCGTCGCCAGCGTCAATCTCCCGCGAGTGGTCATTACCGAAGTCTCGGCGGCCACGGGTGAAAAGGCCACCACTTCGGGTCTGGGGGCCAGCGGGTCGACGCGTCGCGGTCGCGGCGTCACTCGGGACGCTACGGCGTCACTCGGGACGCTACGGCGTCCCGACCGCGACGTGGCGTTTGTAGAGGTAGTACAGCGCGAGGACGACGCTCAGGGTGAACGCGCTCAGGACCTCGGTCGCGAGCGCAGCCAGCCCCCACACCAGCGGGTCGGGCGTCCACGACGCCTCGGAGGCGGCGATCGCGCGCGCGTCGATGTAGACGGCGATGGGGAACGCGACGAAGAGGACGAGCCCCACCAGCCCCAGCGCGAGCACGGTCACGAAGAGGAGTCCCGTCACGACGAATCCGGCGTCGAACCCGATCCCGAACCCGAACAGCGCGACGACGGCGAAGAGCAGCACGGCGGCGACGCCGACCACCACGTACAGCGGGATCGCCGCGATCCAGTACCACCACCGGGAGTCGACGCCCGCACGGGGCAGGAGGTCGCCGAGAGGGTCCTCGAAGTCGTCGGTGGCGCCCCGGGTCGACGCGCTCGCGCGTCCGTCTGCGGGATCGCGGTCGGATCGGGCCGTGTCGCGAGGACCGATGCCGGGGTCGGCCGTCGAGTCGTCGGGTGGAGGGCCGGTCATACCACGACGTTCGTCGGTATCGTACAAAAACTCGGGGGGACCGGTCGGCGAACGCTACAGGATCGTCTTGTACGCTTCCAGCGTCTCCTCGACGTCCGAATCGGTGTGGGCGTAGGAGACGAACTGCGACTCGAACTGGTTGGCGGTGAGGAAGATCCCCCGCTGCTTCATCTCCTGCCAGAAGAGCCGCTCCCACCGCTCGACCTCGGCGTCGGCGACGTCGGCGCCCGTCTTGGGACAGTGGTCGTACTTCGCGCACGACTCGCGCTGGCGACAGCCGGCGTCGCAAACCTCGAGGGCGTTACCCTCGCTGTCGAGGGCGTTACCCTCGCTGTCGAGGGCGTCACCCTCGCTGCCGCCGTCGGGGGCGCCCCGCCGAGTGAACACCGTCTTGAACATCGAGTCGGTACCGACCACCGTATACGACGGCGCGCGGTCCTCGAGGACGTCGGTGATCCCCTCGCGGAGCCGCTCGGCGAGGCCGTTCACGTGGTCGTAGACGTCGTTCTCGGCGGCGTACTTCAGATACTCGTAGCCCGCGGCCATGGTCACCGGGTGCCCGGAGAAGGTGCCCGACTGGAACACCTCGCCGGCGGGCGTGAACTCCTCGATGATCTCCGCGCGCCCGCCGATGGCGCCCACGGGGAACCCGCCGCCGACGATCTTCCCGAACGTGGTCACGTCGGGGGTGACGCCGAACTTCCCCTGGGCGCACTGGAGGCCGCCGACCCGGAAGCCCGTGATCACCTCGTCGAAGATCAAGAGTGCGCCGTGGGCGTCGGTCAGCTCCCGGAGGCGTTCGAGGTAGCCGTCCACGGGGTGGACGATCCCGGTGTTGCCCAGGATGGGCTCGGTGAGGACCGCCGCGATGTCGTCGCCGTGCGCCTCGAAGACCGCCTCGATCGCCTCGGAGTCGTTGAACGGCACCGGAATCGTGTGTTCGGCGAACGACGGCGGGATGCCGGGAGAGCTCGGCATCGCCGTCTCGGCGTCGCCCTCGACCAGCGTCGACTCCTGGGCGCCGTGGTAGCCGCCCTGCATCACCACGATCTTGTCGCGGCCGGTGTGCCCGCGGGCGAGTCGGACCGCCGAGACCGTGGCCTCGGTCCCGCTGTTGACGAAGCGGGTCAGCTCCACCGAGGGGACGTGGCGGGCGACGAACTCGGCGAGTTCGACCTCGACCTCCGTGGGGGCGCCGTACATCGGCCCCTCGGACGCGTACGACTGGATCGCCGCCTGGACCGGCTCCGGCGGGTCGTGGCCGTACAGAAGCGGCCCGTAGCCCATCACGTAGTCGAGGTACCGGTTCCCGTCGGCGTCGACGACGTGAGCGCCGTCGCCGTGATCGACGAAGAAGGGGTACGGTCGGGTGGCCCGCACCGAGGAGTTGACGCCGCCGGGGATGGCCGACAGCGCCCGGTCGTACAGCGCCCGCGACTCGTCGTGGTTCATACTCCGAGGTTGGGCCGGCGCGTGCAAAGTCCTTGTCGCTTCGATCGGCGAGGGGCGCCGAGAGGCGGTCACTCCCCGCGGAGCCACCGGACCGCCGCGTCCGTGTCGGCGGCCTCCGTCGGCTCGCCGTCGTCGAACCGGGCCGCGAACCGCCCGGCGAGCAGGAGCGCCACCGCGTCGTGGAGAGTGTGGATCGCGATCAGGACGGGCAGCGACCGGAACTGGAGGTACAGCAGGGTCGTCACCAGGGCCGGCTGGGTGATGCGGACGACGGCGTGACGGTCCCACGCCCCGCCGAGATGTCCCAGGGTGAACGCGGCGAAGCCGATGCCGCCGGCCAGCGGAACGCTTCCGGTGAGTGCGACCAACCGTTCGATGGCGTAGCCGTGGAACGCAGTCTCCTCGGTCACGCCGGCGGTGGCCGCGACGAACAGGCGTTCGGGCACCGACAGCGACGCGAACGCGCCCAATCCTGCCGCGAGGCTCTCCCCGCGATCCCCGACGCGAGTCCAGAGCGGGACCGATACGAGGTTCACCCCGAACAGCGCGACGAGCCCGAGCCCGACGCGGCTGAGAAACGCCGCCGGCGACCCCACCCGCCACCCGATCGACGCGGGCGAGGCTCCCTCGACGAAGACCAGGGCGAGCAGACACCCCGGGATCGCCCACTTCCAGGCGTGCTCCCGGAGGTCGACGGGGGCGGACCGGCCGCGGGCCGACTGCTCGGCGGCAGCGCCGCGTCGGCGGCCGACCGCCCGTCGCGTCCGATCGAGCAGTCGGAAGCCGGCGAGCGCGACGACGAGCCCGACGGCGGTGGTCGGCGTGAGCACCACACCGGTACTGACGGGCCCCCGCGTTTGGTTCTATCCCTCGCCGGAACACGCCCAGTCGACACGAAAATCAGACGGCGGCGTTCGACCGGCCGACGAACGAAGCGTCCGCGAGACCCCGGCGGGGAGGCCGTCGGGCGGTTACACCGCGTCGGGGCCGGTCTTGCCCGTCCGGATCTGGCGCGCGGACTCGACGGGGAGAACGAACACCTTGCCGTCGCCCTTCTCGCCGGTCTGTGCGCCCTCCGCGATGGCGTCGACGACGTCGTCGGCGGGGATGTCGGCGACGATGCACTCGATCTTGACCTTCTCGTGGAGATCGACCGTGTACTCCTCGCCGCGCCACTGCCCCTTCTTCGCGGGCTGTGAACCGCGGCCGGAGACGTTCGTCACCGTCAGCGACGGCGCACCCGCCTCCGCCAGCGACTCCTTCACGTCCGAGAGCTTGTCCGGCCGGATGAACCCCATCACCAGCTTGATGTCGCCGTCGTTGGGCTCACTCATCTTCGGTCACCTCCGCGTCCGCGGCGGGGTCTCCGCCGTCGGTGCGGACCTCGCCGCCGCCGTCGGCGGCGACGGTGTTGTCACGGTTCTGGTTGGGGACGAACTCGGGGTAGACGTCCACGCCGTGTTCGCTCCGGTCGAGCCCCTCCTCCTCCTCCTGCTCGGAGACGCGGAGTCCGAAGAGCACGTCGGCGATCCCGAACGCGACGATGGTCGCGAGCACCGTCCACGTCCCCACGACGGCGACGCCGACGACCTGCATGATCAGCTGGTCGACGCCCAGGAACGTGTAGCCCCCGCTGGCGGTGACGCCGAAGAAGGGGATCAGGATCGTCCCGATCGCACCCGCGGAGCCGTGGACCGCGAAGACGCCGCAGACGTCGTCGATCTTCAGCGAGTCGACGACCCACCGGTAGGTCGGGAGGACGAGTGCCCCGGCGATGCCGCCGAGGATGAGACCGCCCCACCACGTGACGTGCGGGACCGCGCCGGTGACCGCGACGAGCCCGGCGAGCAGGCCGTTTGCGGCCCACAGCGGGTCGGGCTTGCCCTGCCACGCGGCGGAGACGATCATCGCCGCGACCGCGCCGGCACCCATTCCGAGCGTGGTGTTCATGACGACCTGCCCGAGCGCGCCGCCGTTGAACGTGATCGCGCCGTCGGCCGCGGCGAGCACCGTCGCCTGCGTGCCGACGTTGAATCCGTACCACCCGAACGCGAGAAACAGCGTCCCGAGCACGGCGAGCAGCATCGAGTGCCCCGGGATCGGCTGGGCGTTCCCGTTCGAGTCGAACCGGCCCTTCCGCGGGCCGACCATCTTCGCGCCCACGAGGCCGGCGATCCCGCCGCACATGTGGACGATGGTCGCGCCGGCGAAGTCGAGGTACCCGACGCCGATGATCTGGCCGAGGTAGCCGGCGCCCGAGAGCAGGCCGCTACCGCCCCACGCGACTCCCGGCATGGCGGGGTAGATCACGGCCGTCATCGCCGCCGCCACGAAGACGTACGCCTTGTAACTCATCCGGCCCGCGACGGCGCCGGAGACGATCGTGGCCGCGGTCATCGCGAACACCGCGCCGAAGAACCACCCGATGTAGGCGGTGGGGTCGTTGATGTACGCGAACGCGCCGCTGATGCTGAGCGACAGCCCCGGCGTCGTCAGCATGCCGACGATGGCGCTGACCGCCGACCCGACGACGAAGAACACCAACACCCCGAGCGTCCAGTCGGTCATGTTCTTCATCAGAACGTTGCCGACGTTCTTCGCCCGGACCTGGCCGGCTTCGAGCAGCGCGAAGCCCGGCTGCATGAAGAAGATCAGAAAGCAGACGACGAGGATCCAGACGTTGTTGACGCCGTTCGCGATCGAGACCGGATCGAGCTGTAACGGCATCACCATACGACCGCCTCCCCTACCGAACGTTTGTCCATCGGTGCATCGAATCCGCAGTGGTCTGTGGTGCTAAGCACAGGAGAGCGTCAAGAAAGGGTAGTACATAAATCCTTGAGTTGAATACGTCCACAATACGTGCGTGTATCCGGACGTTCGTATGATTTGGGATAGAATATAAGGCGTATAAGGTGGGTGTTCGTCCGATCCGGTGGCGTAACCGGGGGGAGTACTGTACGAACGTTCAGGCAATACCTGCCGGCGCGGCGGGATTCGGGCGCGCGCACCCCGGCGTCGGCGTGTGGAAGACGGGAGCGAACGCCCAACTCGGCTTCGACACACGGCAGACGGCCCCGGACGTCCAGGTCAGCTCCGGCGCGTGGAAGACGCCCCGGACGTCCAGGTCAGCGTGGGCACCGACTACAGTCCGTCGGCGATGTCCTCGGCGAAGTAGGTGACGATCAGGTCCGCACCCGCCCGCTTCATCGCGAGCAGCGACTCCCGGGCGGCCGCGTCCAGGTCGAGCCACCCTTTCTCGGCGGCGGCGTGAAGCATCGCGTACTCGCCGGAGACGTTGTACGCCGCCACCGGGTGGTCGAACTCCCGGCGGACCGCGCTCACCACGTCCAGGTACGCGAGGGCGGGCTTGACCATCAGCACGTCGGCGCCCTGTTCGGCGTCGAGGCGGACCTCCCGCAGGGCCTCGCGGGCGTTCGCGGGATCCATCTGGTAGTGGCGTCGGTCGCCGAACGCCGGCGCGCCGTCGGCGGCGTCGCGGAACGGCCCGTAGAACGCGCTCTCGTACTTCGCGGCGTAGGCCATGATCGGCACGTCGGCGAAGCCGGCGTCGTCGAGGCCCGCCCTGATCGCGCCCACCATCCCGTCGGTCATGGAACTCGGTGCGACCATCTCCGCGCCGGCCTCGACGTGGGAGACGGCGGTCTCGGCGAGGAGGTCGAGCGTCTCGTCGTTCCGAACGGTCAGGGTCGGATCCTCGGCGGCATCGGCTTCGAGCACCCCGCAGTGACCGTGGCTGGTGTACTCACACAGACATACGTCCGTGATCACGTACGCGTCGGTCTCGGCGGTGATCCGGCGGACCGCCTCCTGGACGACGCCGTCGTCGGCCCACGCACGCGTGCCGCGGTCGTCCTTCGAGTCGGGGATGCCGAACACCATCACCGCCTCGACGCCGGTCTCGCGGATCTCCGAGACGCGCGCTGCGGCCTCGTCGACCGGCACGCGCTCCCGTCCCGGCATCGACTCGATCGGGACCCGTTCGTCGGTCGTTGCGTCGACGAAGACCGGCGCGATCAGGTCGGCGGCGTCGAGGTGCGTCTCGCTGACGAGTGACCTGATGCCGTCGCGTCGGAGTCGACGGGGGCGGTGGGTGAGGTTCACGTTCGGCATTCGGGACCGAGTGAAAAAAACCGCTCGCGTTACCGCAGAGGGTGGACCGACAGCAACCCGACGTACGGGCGGTCGGGGGGCCGGAACGAAAGGGGTATGTGCGGTTCGGCGGTAGTCGGGGCTGATGCCGCCCGTTGCCCTCCGAGTGGCTCTCCAACTCGACGTGATGCCCCCGCGGCTGCTTTCGCTACTCGAATCCGAGTGGGCCTACGTCGCACTCTTCGGCGTGTTCGTGCTGGAGGGCGCCATGTTGATGTACTTCATGCCCAGCGAGCTGATCGTTCCGGGGTCCCTGCTGTTGCTCGGTGACGGCGCGCTCCTGCCGGTCCTCGGGGTGGCCGTCCTGGGCGCGACGGTCGGCCAGTTCGCGCTGTTCAAACTCGCGAAGCGCGGCGGCCGGGAGTACCTCCTCGAGAAGTCGTGGTTCCGGATCGGGGAGTCGAAGCTCGAGCGCTTCGAGGGGTGGTTCGGACGGTGGGGGCCGGTGGTGGTCCCCGTGAGCAACGCCCTGCTGTTTACCCGCGGGATGCTCACCGTCCCCGCGGGCTTCGCGGGGATGGACGACCGGCGGTTCGCGGTGCTGTCGGCGGCGGGCACGCTCGTCTTCGAGGTCGCACTCGCCGGGCTGTACCTCTACGCCGGAACCCTGCTGTAGTTCTCCCCTCCCGCTCCGGAGGGTTTTTCGAGCCACGGCGTCTGCCCTCGGCCATGAGCGACTTCGACGAGGAAGCCGAGCGGGAGCGGCTTCGCGAGAAGTACGAGTCCGAGGCGGAGGACCGGAAGCGGACCCAGCAGATGAGCGAACTCCTGTTGAAGGGAGCCACGATGACGAACCGCCACTGCGGGGAGTGTGGCTCGCCCGTCTTCCGGTACCAGGAGCAGGAGTTCTGCCCGAGCTGCCAGCGCACGACCGAGGGGGACGTCGCGACGGACGAACCCGCCGCGGGCGACGTGGACGGGGACGACGCCACGGCCGGGGACGCGGAGGCAGTCGGGACTGATGCGACGGCGGGAGGGCCCGGTTCGACGGCGGGAGGGCCCGGTTCGACGGCGGGCGAGACGACGGGCGAGGTGCGGACGGACGCCGGGACGCCGGCCGCCAACGGTACTGCGGCGTCGGACGGGGCGGATCCGGGCGTCGGCGCCGCGGCCCACGGAGAGGCCGCCGTCACCCCGGGTCGCAGCGGCGAGAACCCCGCCGACCGCCGCGGGGGGACGCCGGAGCGACACGACGCGCGGGCGACGAGCGGGGCAGGAGACGGCGCCACCTCGGAGTCGGCCCGTGCCACCGCCCACGACGCACTCTACGCGGCGCTGACGCGGCACGCCCGGCTTGCGGCCGACACCGACGACCCGCGGCGGGCGACCGAGCACCTGTCGGCCGCGCGGGAGGCCGCGGCCGCGCTCGACGAACTCGACGGCGCCTGATCCGGGCCGGCGGGCACGTCGGCGGCCGCCGACCCGCGCGGCCGTTACAACCGGAAGTTAGCCCGCGAACAGTCCCGCCAACTCCAGCCGGATGTAGCCGAGGTACGGGATCCTGAGCCGCGCGGTCCCCCGGATCCACCCGGGCCGGACCGGGCCGGCGATGTTGTTCGCCTGGTCGTACCGGGCGTTGGCGTCGCCCTTCGTGATGAACCCGTCGTGGGGGGCGGGGCAGTTCGCGAGCGACTCGCAGTCGTCGGCGTTCAGGTAGTCGGGGTTGGCGCGGTCGTACCAGTTTTCGCCCGCCTCGACGTGGAAGTGCGCGCGGTGGATGATCGGCGACCCCACGCGGTCAGGTGGGTCGTAGATGATCACCGATCCGTTCCCGCCGAAACTCCGGTAGCCCTCCCCGGTGCCGACGTCGACGGTGACGATACCGGTCTCTCCGTCGGCGTAGTCCGGGGTGAACCGCTCCGGCTCGGTGACGAAGACCAGGTCGCCGCGCTGCATCTCGGGCTGCATACTCCCGCTCTCGACCGCGACCATCGGGGGCCACACGCCGCTGATGGCGAAGAGCAGGAGCCCGACCGCGATCACGCCGAGGGCGCTGTAGAGCGTCTCCCGGATGAAGACCAGCGGGCCGCTCCGCGCGGTCCGGAACCGCGTGAGGAAGCTCTCCGATCCGCCGGCGGCCCGCGATCCGGGCTGTGGACGCGGTCGCGACCCCGACCCCCGGCGCGACTCCGCGATCCCCGGCGGCAGATCGGGCTCGGCGTCGCGGGAGCCGTCGGGGCGCCCACCGGGCGAACCGTCGCCGTTCTCGGCCGGGGTGTCGCTCCCGTGGGGGGCGTCGGGTGTGGGGCCCGGTTCCGTCGACTCGTCGTCGGACGCCGGCCGGGACCCGTCGTCATCAGGATCCGGGTGATCGGGCCGATCGTCGTCCGGTGGGGCGTCCGCGTCACCCGCGTCGTCCGTCATTGACCGCACGTTCCGTGTCGCCGCGTTTCAACCTTCTGGGCTCTCCGCCGGTGCAGTACGCTTTTCTACGCCACCCCCGTTCGGAGGGGTGTGCCGCTGGAGACGCCGGTTCGGATCGTGACGGAGCTCGCCCGGCGGGGGTACAACGCCGAACGGGAGGCGGTGACCCTGCTCGCCGGCGCCGAGGCCCCCGCACGCGCGCTCGAAGCGGTCGTGGATCACGCCGCCGACGACACCCTCCGGATCACGGCCGCGGAGGTTCAAGCAGTGCTCGCGGCGACGGAGCCGACGGGAGACACGGTCGACGGTGTCGCGCCAGTACCTGAAGCATCACCGACCGGGTCCGACGCGTCCGGACACCCCTCCGTTTCAACTGGAGATGGCCACAGTGAATCGGCTGAGACCGGGGGGCTCACGGAAATGGCAGACGGAGCCGAAGCCGGGGAGCGTGCGGGGGCAGGCGACGAAGCTGCGGCCGAGAGATCCTCGGATACCGACGGTGGAGCCACGGCCGAGCGGATCCCGGGTGCGAACGAGCAGGTCCAGGCCGAGCGAGCCCCGACCGCAGCCGCCGGAGCCGACGGAGCCGGCGTCGATGGGTCGACGGCGCCGGAGTCCGGGACCGCCGCCGAGACGGGCACCGGGCGAACGGCGGCCCGCACCACCGACCCCGCGCTGCGGTCCATGGAGGTCGCCGGCGACGTCACCGGGCGGAGCACCGGAACCGGGGAGTACGGCGACTTCGTGACGGTGTTCCGCGACAGGTACGAGAAGCTCTCGAAGCAGCTCCGGGGGCGAGTGAACCACCGGCCGGCGTCGGCGATCGGGTCGATGAACGGCGGGACGGAGACGGCGATGATCGGGTTGGTCGACGACGTTCGGTCGACGAAGAACGGCCACTGGATCGTGGAGTTGGAGGACACCACGGGGACGTTCCCGTGTCTGGTCATGAAGGATCGGGAGTTCGCCGGGCGCGTCGAGGAACTCCTGCTCGACGAGTGTGTCGCCGTCGAGGGCACGCTGTCGGACGACGGCGAGATCGTCTTCGTCGACGCGCTCTACGTCCCCGACGTCCCGCGGACCCACACCCCGAACACCGCCGACAGACACGTCCAGGCCGCCCTGGTGTCGGACCTCCACGTCGGGAGCCAGGAGTTCGCCGCCGACGCGTGGGACCGGTTCGCGTCGTGGCTCCACACCGACGAGGCCGCCGCGGTGGAGTATCTCCTCGTCGCAGGGGACATGGTCGAGGGGGTCGGAGTCTACCCCGATCAGGACGAGGAGTTGGACATCGTCGACATCTACGAGCAGTACGAGGCGTTCGCCGAGCGGCTGAAGGACGTGCCCGGGGACATGGAGATCCTGATGATCCCGGGGAACCACGACGCGGTCCGGCTCGCCGAGCCCCAGCCCGGGTTCGACGAGCAGCTTCGGGAGATCATGTCGGTCCACGACGCGCGGATCACGGGGAATCCCTCGCTCGTGACCGTCGAGGGGGTGAACGTGCTGATGTACCACGGCGTCTCGCTCGACGAGGTCATCGCGGAGCTGCCCGAGTCGAAGGCGAGCTACGACGAGCCCCACAAGGCGATGTACCAGCTCCTGAAGAAGCGCCACGTCGCGCCGCAGTTCGGCGGTCACACCCGCGTCGCGCCGGAGGAGCGCGACTACCTCGTC
>Ga0207753_1000056_pt1 | contig 43346 bp, 41 predicted proteins | sample PonA233FremontCA_2_FD_187273 | JGI IMG/M metagenome (GOLD analysis project Ga0207753, IMG submission 187273) | Salt pond sediment microbial community from Fremont, CA, USA - Pond A23 Sediment 3 (SPAdes) | ecosystem: Environmental > Aquatic > Non-marine Saline and Alkaline > Saline | place: USA... | reverse complement strand
AGCGCGCCCAGCGCGCCCACCGCGACCATCGCGGCGATCGCGAGCCACAGGGCGGGCGCGACGCCGACCGCGACGATCCCGACCCCGTAACACGCCGATCCCACCACCACGGGGACGGCCCGGCCGACACGATCCGAGAGCGCGCCGGCCGGGTACTGCAGCAGCGCGAACGGCAGGAAGAAGGCCGCGAGCGCCAGCCCCGCGCCGGCGGCGTCGAGCCCGAACGTGGACCGAAAGTAGAAGACGCCGACCAACGCGAAGAACCCGGCGGTCATGCGGTCGATGAACCCGAACGCGTAGGGGACGGCGAGCGTGGGCTGTGCCCGGAGTCCGCGGAGCGCCTCGCCCGCCCGGAGTCGGTCGGCGTCGAGGCCGTCCTCCGGGACGGTCGAAAGCAGGATCCCGACCGCCGCGAGCGTCGCCGCCGACGCGTACAGGGGGAAGACCGGGTCCGCACCCGCGAGTCGGCCGCCGACCACCGATCCCAGCGCGGCCCCGAGCCCGATCGCGATCCCTGCAGCACCCATGTTCCGGCCGTTCCCGCCGGCGAGGTCCCCGAGCGCGGTGATGGACAACGAGAAGGCCCCGATGGTGGCGGCGCCGCCGCCGACCCGAATCAGCAGGACGCCGCCGAACGGGATCCCGAGCGTGGGCGCGGCCACGAGGAGGAGGTAGCCGGCCGCGCCGCCGAACGCGCCCAGGGCCGCCAGCGGCATCCGCCGGCCGAGCGCGTCGCTCGCGGCGCCCCAGACGCTCGCGAACGCGACGAACGCCCCGAACTCCGCGATCAGGAACCACATCCCCGCACGCACCGTCCCGTCGCCGCCGAGCGCGGTCACGATGTCCTCGATGCCGGGGTAGAGGAACACCTGCGAGAGCAGGACGCCCCACACGCCGACGGCGAGTCGGAGCCGTGTCCCGCGGCGAGTCACGGCCCGAATTGGTGCTCGGGAGGCAAAGCCGCGTCGCTTCGCTCACAGCCGTCGTGCCGGCCCCCGGGCAGAACCCATTTCACCGTCTACAGTCTACCGTCGCTATGGATGACGCCGGAGCCGATACCTCGCGACGGGCCCTCCTGAAAGCCGCCGTCGCCGCCGGCGGCGCCTCGGCGTTGTCGGCGTGTCTCGACCTCGCCAGCGAGTCGCCGCCGGCGGGCACGGACGACCCCGCCGGACTCCCGGGGCGGCAGCACGCGTGGAACGACCGGATCCGGACCGACGACCACGGCAACACCCTGCTTCCCCGCCACCAGACGCTGCTGTACCTCTCGCTTCCCGGCTCCGGGCCGCCGGCGGCGTCGGACCGGGAGACGGTCGAGCGCGCCCTCCGGACCCTCGATCGGGCGTACGAGCGGAGCCACGACGGACTGCTCCACTCGATCGCGTACTCGCCGCGGTACTTCGACCGGTTTTCCACGTCGCTGCCGGCGTCGGTCGACCTCCCCGCCCCGCGGCCGCTCTCGCCGTTCGAGTCGCCGACGCTCGACGATCAGGACGCCCTCCTGCACCTGGCGTCGGACCGCGCGGCGGTCGTCCTCGCCGCGGAAGCGGCGCTCACCGGCGCGGAGGCAACGGTCAACTCCGTGTCGATGGACGCGACGCTGACCGACGTCCTCGACGTCGCGGACCGACGGACGGGGTTCGTCGGCAGCGGGATGCCAGCCGAGCGGCAGGATGGGCTCGCGGGGATACCCGCCTCGAACCCGGTCCCCGAGAGATCGCCCCTATTCATGGGGTTCATCGCCGGGTTTCGGCGGAACCAGGCGACCGAGGAGTTCGTGACGCTCCCGTCGGGGCCGTTCGCGGGCGGGACGACGAAACACGTCTCGAACCTCCGGATGCGGCTGGACGACTGGTACGGCGAGCAGTCGTACGACGACCGGGTCGCGGAGCTGTTCTCGCCGGTCCACGCCGCGGAGGGACTGGTCGAGGGTGTCGGGGAGAACCTCGGCGACGACAACGGCGTCACCCCCGAGATCGTCGAGGGGGTCCGCGAGCACGCCCGGGAGTTCGCCCGCGTCGGCCACGCCCAGAAGGCCGCGCGTGCCAACCGCGACAGCCAGGGGCGCGTCCGGACGCTCAGGCGACACTTCGAGTCGACCGACGACGACGAGGCGAGCCTCCACTTCCCGAGCCTCCAGCGGCGGATCACGACGTTCGAGGAGGTCCGAACCGCCATGAACGGGACCGATCTCACCGACGAGCCCACGATCCGCCAGCGGGTGAACAACGGCATCCTGGAGTACGTCTTCGTGAAGCGCCGGGGGAACTTCCTGGTCCCCCCACGGTCGCTCCGGGCACTCCCGACGCCGGACGGTCGAGTCCCCGGGATCGACGGGTGAGGGTACGTCCTGCGGCGAGCCCCCACGGCGTGTCACGACGGTCGGATCCGTGATCGCCGGGTGCGGCGGTCGCGGCCGCGAGACGAGAGCACTCAGTACCAGTCTTCGACGCCAGTAAACTCGAACCTGGCCCCGCCGCTCGTGCCCTCGGTCACTTCGACGGTCCACCCGTGGGAGGTCGCGACCTGTTCGACGATGCGTAACCCGAAGCCCGTCCCCGTCTCAGCCGTGGAAAACCCGGCTTCGAACGCTTCTTCCCGGCGTGATTCGGGGATTCCGGGTCCGGTGTCCTCGACGTAGAAGCCGTCGTCCATCGTCCCAACCGTCACGGTTACTCCGGGCCCGCCGTGTCTGACCGCGTTTACGAACAGGTTTTCCAGCGCCTGTCGGAGACGGGACCGGTCGGCATCGATCCCCCGGTCGGCCGCCGGAACGAGCGTCGCGTCTTCGGTCTCGGTGGTCTCCCACACGTCTCTTGCGATCTCGGCGAGGTCTACGTGCTCTCGCTCGCCGACCCGCTCGCCTTGTCGAGCGAGCGTCAGCAGGTCCTCGATGAGTGCCTCACTCCGATCCAGTGCGTCCACCGCCTCGGTTAGCTCCGGGGTGTCGTGAGCGTCGGCGGCTAGCTCGATTCGTCCCCGAGCGACGCTGAGTGGATTCCGCAGGTCGTGGCTGACGACGCTGGCAAACTCTTCCAGTCGGTCGTTCTGGCGCTCGAGCTTTCGGGTGCGCTGTTTGGACTCCGTGATGTCCCGGAGCGTTCCCACCGACCCCACAAACTCGTCGCCCTCGTACGGAAGCACGCCCATCTGGTCCTCACAGAGGATCGCGTCACCGTCACGCGGCTGGATGCTCACCTCGAAGGAGACGGTCTCGGATCCGTCGCTCGAGAGCACCCGGCCGAGCATCCGCTCTGCGGTCTCGATCCCTTCCTCGGGTTTGATCAGCGACGGCGTGTTGCCGATGATCTCGTCTCGGTCGTATCCCACCAGTTCCACAAACGCGTCGTTAACGTATCTGAATCGGCCGTCCTCGTCGACGACGTACACCGCATCGTTCAACGCCGTGAGGATCGTCTCGTACTCCTCGAGTTGTCGTTTACGCCGCTCCCGCTCGGTGATGTCGCGGAACTGGGAGAAGATCGCCCGAACGTCCCCGTTGGAATCAGTAACCGCCCGGTTGTGCCACTCACAGGTTCGTATCTCGCCGCTCCGTGTGACGTTCTCGTTGATGATGTATCGCCCGCCATCAGCATCGAGTAGGTCCTCGACGATGTCGCCGACCGGGTCCCGGTCGCCGTCGGCGACGATTCGCTCCCACGACGCTCCACGAAGCTCCGTCTCGCTGTACCCAAGAATCTCCTGGGCTCGTTGGTTGAGGCGTTCAAACCGGAACTCCTCGTCCCATTGGATGGCCCCGAGTGGAGATTCCTCGAAGAACAGAGAGAGCTGTTTTTCATACTCGGCTGCCGCATCGCCACGCTCGATTCGGTCGAGTGCGGCGACGATGTTCCCGGCGAGTAACGTTCCACCCGTGGTCTTCGTCCGGTTGAATCGCGTCGGCTTCTCCGCGCCGGCGATGAGCACTCCGTGGTCGGCAAGCGGGAGGTAGCAGTGGCCGCCCAGACTCGTGTCAGGGTTGTACGCGTCCGGATCCCGGCTTGCGTCCTCGACGACTATCGGCTCCCCACGCTGGTATGCGCGCCCCGCGATGCTGTCAGCTACCGGCAGTGTCGGGGCAGTTCCGACTAGCGAAACGCTTTCGGCCGTCTGTGCGGCGGGGACCAGTTCCGTCCCGTCTGCCGTCGAGAAGTGGACCGCGTTCGCCGGCAACCCGAGAACGTCTCGGGCGGCTTCGATCCCGATTTTGGCGACGTCGTGGCGGGAATCCGCCCTCAGCAAGCGCTGCGTCGTCCTGTTCAACTCCGTCAGCGTTCGTTCGCGGTTCCGTTGCTCGGTGATGTCGTTGAACGCTCCTCGGAGCGTCGTGGCATCCGTCTCCGAGGCGTCCGGTGCGACCGTCATGTCGATGAACTTGGTCTCCCCCTCGGTCGGCTGAATCCGCCAGACGTCCTGGACTTGTTCACCCGTCTCGGCCGCTCGTTCGATCGCCGTCGTGACATCCGTGCGGTCGTCAGGGTGAAACAGGGTGAGCGCTTCCGCGGGCGTGATCGTCTCCTCCTTCGGCAGACCGACCAGCTCTCGAGCCCCGTCGGTCAACAGGAGTTCCTGGCTCTCGAGATCGAGCTCCCACCCGCCGGTGTTGCCGGTGAACTCGGTCAGGCGCATCAGTTCCTCCTGGCGGGTCGCGTTCCGTGCGGCACGCCGTGCCTGGACGGCGTTCGCGATCCGGTTGGCGAGCAGTTCGTACTGCTCGGTCCCGGTTCCCTTCTGTAAGTAGTCGGTGACGCCGGCCGAGATGGCCTCGCTAGCGACTGCCTCACTGCCCTTCCCGGTGAAGAGAACGAACGGAATGTCGGGGAAGTCCTCCCGCACAGCCCGCAGAAACTCGATCCCGTTCGTCCCCGGCATGTCGTAATCCGAAACGATGCAGTCCGGGCGCCGATCCCTGATCGCGTCGAGTCCGTCGTCGGCGCTCGTCGCCGTCTCGATATCGAATCGATCGTCCTCCCGCTCCAGAAACTCCCGGGTCAACTCGAGTAAACTCCGGTCGTCATCCACGTTGAGGACCGTAATCCCACCGGAGTACGACATAGAGGCGGATGCGACGGTAGCAGTATTAAATTTCTGGTAGTAGCGAGCCGCCGGGTTGTGGTCGAAAGACGCGGCGTACGGACTGGGGTGGTTCTCGTTCCGGTGCTACTCCAGCCGGCTGCGGATCGCGCTGTCGACGGTGTTCCACCCGGACCCGCTCAGGGCGTCGCCGTCGACGTAGACCGCCGGCGTGCCGGGCACCTCGCGGGCGACGCCCTCCCGTTTGTCGGCCTCAACGACCTCGCGGTAGGGCTCCTGTTCGGCCGCCGCGGCGACGGTGCACCCGTCGACCCCGAGGTCGGCGGCGAGGTCGTGGACGACCTGGTGGCCCTCCTCGGAGAGCCGCCCCTGGTTGGCGTACACGCCCTCGGTGAACGCGAAGAAGGTCTCGGCGTCGGTGCGCGCTTGGACCGCGCGGGCGGCGGAGGCGGCGGCCCACGACCACGTGTCGTCGACCGGGATCGGGAAGTCGAAGAAGCGGTACCGGACGTCGCCGGGCTCGACGTACGTCGACCTGATCTCCGGGTAGACCTCCGCCGTGAAGGTCTGACAGTGCGGGCAGGCGAAGTCCTCGAAGACGTCGACCGTGACCGGAGCGTCCTCGGGGCCGAGCGCGGGGCGGGCGAGCGAGGAGACCGAATCGAGTTCGCCGACGTCACACCCGTCGGGCAGCGCGCTCGCAGAGCCGCCGAGGCAGCCGGCCGTCGCACCGAGTGCGGCGGCGCCGCCGACCGCGGCCAGATAGGACCGTCGAGTCGTGGGCATACACGACGTGACGGGGTCGAGGCGTATATATACTGCCGGTTTCGGGGTGACCGCCACAGTTCGCGGCCGACGCCGGAGAGGCGACCCGAGACGCGGAGCAAATATCAGCTTCGATTACCAACGATACCGCGGCTCGCGGCCGTCCTCTCGCCTCGGTATCGAAATTGATATTTTCGTCCCGAGGATTAAGTTTCGCATCACGGATCAGTGGGATATGGTGACGCGGCGCGGGTTTCTCCGAAACGGAGGCATCGGCGGGGTGGCAGCGCTTGCCGGCTGCGCGGGGGCCGGGGGACCGGTCGGGGACTCGTCCGGCTCGGGCGGGTCGACCGGCTCGACCGGGACAGTCGTGGTCGGCTCGAAGACCTTCGCGGAGAACCGGATCCTCGGGTACATGGCGTACGAGGCGCTCAGCGAGTTGACCGACCTCCGGGTCGTCGACGAGATCGGGTACGGGGCGACGTCGGCGGCGTGGGAGGGGCTGACCCAGGGGTCGCTCGACCTCTACTGGGAGTACACCGGGACGCTCCGGCTGACACACCCGCCCGCGAGGGAGGAACTCGTGCCCGACCCCGACGAGCAGTTCTCGACCGCCCGCGAGACCGTCGAGTCGGAGTACGACCTCGCGGTGCTGTCGCGGGCGCCGTTCAACAACACCTACACCATCGTTACGACACCCGACTGGACCGACCTGACCGGGATCGCGTCGCTGAGCGGGCTCGCCGACCACGTCAACGCGGGCAACACCGACGAGACCATCGCGCTCGGCCCGTCGTTCTACGACCGCGCCGACGGGTGGCCCGGACTCTTGGACCACTACGGGTTCGACCCCGACGCGACCCGCGCGTGGGGCGGGAGCGTGGAGGTGGTCTCGCTCGGGCTGACCTACGAGTTCCTGGCGGCCGGGCAGGCGGATCTCGCGATGGGCTTTCTGACCGACGGGCGGATCGGCGTGGACGGGTTCGAGCCGCTCGCAGACGACGAGCGGTTCTGGCCGATCTACAGCCCGTGTCCGTGCGTGTCGTCGACGCTCGTCGAGGAGCACCCGGCGGTTCGCGACGCCCTCGACCGGATCGGTCCGACCATCGACGGCGCCGACCGGATCCGGAAGCTCAACGCCGCGGTCACGATGGAGGGACGATCCGCCCGGGACGTCGCGCGCGATCACCTCACCGAGGAGGGGGTGATCTAGATGGGCGACGACGCGGGCGTGCTCGCGCGGGTGCTGCCCGACCGGATCCGGGAGTCGTACCTCCTGAAGTTCGCGCTGGCGACGGGCGTCGTGCTGATCGCGGTCGGCGCGGTCGGCTACGGGGTCCAGGCACAGACCTCCGAGATGCTCCGGGACGACGTCTCCGCGTCGCTCACCCAGGAGGCGCAGTCCAACGCGGGGTCGCTCTCGGAGTACATCGACAAGAAGCGACAGCCCGCCCGGTTCGTCTCGGACGCCCTCGTGTTCCGTGAGGGGTCGCCGGGGGACATACGCGAGTACTTGCTCAGACAGCAGGAGACGAAACTCGGCGACGACGCGCGGAACGTCCACTACATCAACACCCGCGCACAGCGGATCATCGCCAGCACCGACGAGGATCGGGCGGGTGCCGACGTCGGCGAGGAGCCGTGGTTCCGGTGGTACCAGTTCGACACCTTCGACGACACGATCGTGACCGATCCCTACGAGGGGCCTGACGGGGAGACACGGATCGCCGTCATCACCCCGGTCCGTGGGGTGTTCAACGGCGCGACCGTGGTGACGTACGACGTCAGCGGCGCCCAGAGTCGGTTCGGCAGCTCGATCGACGGCACCGTGACACGGGTCGTCGACTCCGGCGGCACCGTCGTCTTCGCGGGCGAGCCGAACGCAACCCTCGAACCGTACCTCGACGACGGGGACGCGAGCTCGGCTGCGGTCGAGCGGGGAAGCAACGGCGAGAGCGGCTTCGTCTCCGACCCCGCGGTGTCCGACCAGCGCGACGGCGACTACGTGCTGGCGTACGCGCCGGTCGCCGGGACCGACTGGACGATGGTGAAGGCCGTGCCGGCCGCGAACGCCTACGAGGTGGCGCAGGCGGTGGAGCGCGGGCTGCTCGCGCTCGTAGGAGTCGGGCTGGTCGGGATCGTGGTGCTCGGCGGGACGGTCGGGCGCAACACCGCCGGCGCGGTCCGCCGGCTGTCGGACCGGGCGGCCGCGATCGAGTCCGGCGACTACGACGTCGCCGTCGAGTCCGACCGGCGCGACGAGGTCGGACGGCTGTACGACTCGATCGCGGGGATGCGCGACGGGTTGGTCGACCGGATCGAGCGGGCCGACGAGGCACAGGCCGAGGCGGAGAACGCCCGACAGGAGGCCGAAGCGCTCAGCCGGCGGCTCGAGTCGACTGCCGACGAGTACGGTGACGTGATGGCGGCGTGTGCCGACGGCGACCTGACCCGGCGTCTGGACCCCGACGTCGAGAGCGACGCCATGAGCTCGGTCGCGGCGTCGTTCAACACGATGCTCGACGAGTGGGAGGCGACGGTAGTGTCGGTCCAGTCGGTGGCCGACGCGGTCGAGGCGACGACGGTCGAGAGCGAAGCCAGCATCGACGAGATCGAGACCGCGAGCCGCGAGGTGAGCGAGGCGGCCCAGCGGATCACGGAGGCGACGCAGGAGCAGCGCGAGCAGGCCGCCGCCCTCGCCGACGAGACGTCGGACCTCTCGGCGACCGTCGAGGAGATCACCTCGACGGCCGCGACCGTCGCCTCGACGGCGGAGGGGACCGCGGAGGCGGGTGAGACGGGTCGGGACGCCGCGAGCGAGGCGGTCACGGAACTCGAAGCGATCCGGGAGCGGACCGACGACGCGGTCGCGTCGGTCGAGCGGCTGAACGACCGGATGGCCGAGATCGGGGCGGCGGCCGAGCTGATCGGCGACATCGCCGAGGAGACGAACGTCCTCGCGCTCAACGCCAACATCGAGGCTGCGAGGGCAGCCGACGGCGCCGGCGGCGACGGGTTCGCGGTCGTCGCCGAGGAGGTCAAAGGCCTCGCCGCCGAGACCAAGGAGTCCGCCGAGGAGATCGAGACGCTCATCGGTGACGTCACCGCGCGGACGGAGACCACCGTGGCGGAGATCCGCGACGTGGGCTCGCGCGTGGAGGACGGGACCGAGACGGTGTCGGACGCGCTCGCGGCGCTCGACGACATCGCCGACAAGGTCGACGAGACCAACGCCGGCGTTCAGGAGATCAGTAGCGCCACCGACAAACAGGCCGACGCCGCGGAGGAAGTCTCCTCGAAGACCGACCGGGTCGCGGACCTCTCGGACGACACGTCGGCCGAGACCCAAAACGTCGCCGCCGCCGCGGAGGAGCAGGCGTCCCAGATCGAGGAGGCAGCCGGGCGGATGAACGAGTTGTCCGACTACGTGGCGGACCTCCACGCGGAACTGGACGCCTTCGAGACTCGGGGCGATGCCGGATCGGCGGCGGGCGGCCCCGCCGAGTCCGGGGTCGGCGGGTCGACCACGCCGACCGACGCCCGGCGGGCGACCGACGGGGGCGACGGCCCGGCCGACGGGTAGTCGCCGCGAGGGTTGCGGTCCGGCCGGCAGAGAGTCCCGCCGAGGGCGACGCCCCGGCCGACGAGGGTGGCGTGCGACCGCCGACGCCCGGGTTCGGTGCCCGCACGCCGCGGTAGCAGCGGCGGTACGGCGGGTCACGGGGCCGAACCAGTCGACTTTTCACTGGCGCGCGTCGCCCTGGCGTATGGACTTCGAAGAGGACGACACCGTCGTACTGCACGACAAGCACAGCGAGTTCGACGGCCAAACCGGGACGGTCACGCAGGTCGTCGAGACGATGTTCGGGGACGCCACCTACACCATCAGCTTCGACGACGGCCAGGAGGTCGGCGTCGCCGCCGACCAGCTCGACCCCGCCGAGGCCGACGACGCCGAGGGCGAGTAGACGGAGTTTTCCGCTCGACGGGTCTACACACGCGTATGCCTCGGATCCCGTTTCACTACGTCGACCTGCGGACCTTCTGTTACGAGACCGAGCACCTCACGCGGGTCGAACGCGCGCTCCGAGCGTTCCTGCCCGACGAGTTCGAGGTGACGCGCGCCGAGAGCGAGGGCCACCACGGCGACCGGATCGTGGTCCTCTCGGCTCGCGTCGAGAACGCCGACGGGGTCAGACACGTCCTCGCGCGGCTGGCGGGACTCCCCGAGTTCGAGCGGATCCTCGACGAACTCGACGAGCGAGTCACCGACAACACCGAGCTGTTCCTCCGGTTGGACAAACAGGCGGCGCTCCGCGGCGACGTGCGGCGTGGGGACGGCATCACGCTCCGGGCGAAGGTGGAAGCGTATCCCGCGACCAAGGAGGCCGCCGTGGAGAACGCCCGCGCGGCGCTCGACCGCGCCGCGACGTTGTCCGATCCCGAATCACGGGAGTAGGCGGCGTGCGGGTCGGACGCGGGAGCGGAGGCGGCGTGCGGGTCGGACCTGGAGGATCGAGCGGGCCGTCGGACGGCGTCGGGATCAGGTATTTTGATATACCCGCGCGAGAACTGTTGGACACGACCGACGTGTGAGAACACCGAACCCAAATCAATGAGTTCTGACCCGCCGCTGGTGCTCGTCGTCGAGGACGAACGAGACCTGGCCGACCTGTACGCGACGTGGTTGAGAGGCGAGTACCGCGTTCGCGTCGCCTACGGCGGCCGGGAGGCCGTCGAGGCGCTCGACGACGAGATCGATATCGCCCTGCTCGACCGACGGATGCCGGACCTCTCCGGAGACGAGACGCTCGAAGCCATCCGCGACCGCGGCATCGAGTGTCGCGTCGCGATGGTCACCGCAGTCGAACCCGACTTCGACATCGTCGAGATGGGGTTCGACGACTACCTGGTCAAGCCGGTCTCCCGCGACGCGCTGAAGGAGACCGTCGAGAACCTCCTCCTGCGTAACAGCTACGATGAGGGGATGCAGGACCTGTTCTCGCTGGCCTCGAAGAAGGCCCTGCTCGAATCCGAGAAGGATCCGGCCACCCTCAAGGACAACGCGGAGTACCAACGGCTCTCCGAGCGCGTGTCCGAACTCCGCGCCGAGCTCGACGAGACGCTGGCGTCGTTCGACGACGAACACGACATCAGCGCGATGTACCGCGACCTCGGGGACGCGTTCGCGTTCGACGACGGTGACGGCGACGAGCAGCCCGGCGACGACGCCGAGTAGCGACACGCCGCCTTTCTGAGTCGATCCGACGGCGTTCCGGCGACGACACCGAGTAGCGACACGCCGCCATTTTGAGCCGATTCGACGGCGCTCCGGCGCCGAGCGCCCCGCTCGCCGACAGACGACTTTTTGTGCCGATAATTTATGCTAAAATGAAATTAATTTATATCAGAAAATGTCAGAAAAATTTATTTTATTGCCGGCGCTGGTACCAGTTGTCATGTCCGACAATGACACCAACGCGGTCGCAGAGTACCTCGCTGAACACCCCCGCGCGATGGGCGTCCTGTTCACGGCGCTGCTGCTGCTCTCGCAGGCCGGATCGGTCGCCGCCGGCAACAACGTCGGGATCTCCGGGCCTTAGAAGCTCACACCGATTCGAGATCGAGCGTATCACTCCACCGGAGTTGTCCGTCAACGAGTACGGGAACTGTTTCGAGCGAAAGAAAGTCGTCAAGCTCAGTTCGCGTCAACGCGAACGTGTCAGCAGTGCCTGAACAGAGGTAGTACGGCGTGTCGCCCGACAGGAGTGGAGCCACGTTGCTCCCAATGTCGAACTCGCCGGCCGGGTATGTGACATATCTTATCCGATATACGTCACCGGTGTCCAGTATCTCGCACATGTTCGGGAGCGCTCCCTGAGCCTGCGTCACGTGGAAACTCCCGTCGCCGACGACGATGTAGTCGTTGCCGACGTAGGAGTCACGGCCCGCGATCTCCAGCGACGACCGGATCGGAAACCCGTAGTTCAGGAGCCGGGCGAGGTTCTCCCCGATGTCGACCGCGCCGTCGTTGACCACGTCGCTCAGGGTGACGATGCCGGCGATCGCCCCGGCCTCGATGAGCTCCATCCCCTGCTCGTAGGACTGACACGCGTTGAGGAGAAACGAGTCGACGCCGACCCCGTCGACCGTCCCCACGTCGAGCGTACCGTCGGGACACTGGAACCCGTCGGCGTCGATGTGGCCGATGTAGTGGAGGAACTCGGTGTCGCTCTTCAGCACCTCGGCGAGGGCGGCGGTCGGCAACTCGTAGTAGGTCCGCACGTCGAACGGCAGCGCCTCGCGGGAGCCGTACACGCTCTCGACCGCGTTCCGCTCGGCCGCCATCCGCGGGTCGTTACAGACCACGGTGATCCCGATGTCGCCCTCGACGGGATCCCGCGACAGCCGGTTCCGGTACGCCGGCAGCGACGCCTTGCTCGCGCCGATCGGGGTGCCGGGGCCGACCCACGCCTGTTCGAGGGCGTCGGTCTCGGGGGGCCGGACGTAGCTCCGCTGCCGCGCGGCAGCATCCCGGGCTCGTGTGCCCGCACTCCGCGTGAACGACGCCGCGTCCGCGGCCGAGTCGGATCCCGCGGCGGGCACCGCCGGGCGCGACCCGTCCGGACGACGAAGGAACCCGTCGACCGCGTCGGCCTGCGTCGCCGACCCGGTCGTCGGCTCCGTCGTCGGGCTCGTGACGACGGCGAGGTCGTTCGCGACGAACGGGAGGAGCTCGACGTTCGAGGCGGTCGGCGCGACGTGGGCGGTGAGTTTCCACGTCGGGGCGTGCGCCTCGATCGCCTCGTACGGAACGGTGAAGTAGGCTTCGAGCTGTTCGCCGAGCGGCCGCCCGTAGAGGTCGGCGAAGTCGAGCTCGTCTTCCACGTCGGCTTCGAGCGCGGTCCGCTCGTGGAGGTCGACCTGGTAGTAGCCCTCGGTCCGGGTGAGACAATCCAGAAAGAACGTCCGTTTGAGCGCGCGCTCGACCCCGGTCTGGAACTCCTCGCCGGTCCCGAGTTCGTGACCGAACCCGGTGTCGGTCGTGATCCGCGGCGTGTCCCCGGGGACGACGGTCGCCCCGAGGTAGTACGAGAGCGGCGCGGCGACGTAGGCGTGGCGTCTGGTCTCCGGAAGCTCGATCCGCACGCCGGTGTCCGGGGGTTCGAGCCCCGCGGGAGCCTCGAACGCCGGACCGCGCTCGACGAGGGGAGGATGTCCGCGGAGGGTGGGGTACGACCGCTCCACGCTCGTCGTCTTCAGCGCCGACCCGAGCAGTGACACCGCGCGCATCACGTCCCGGGGCCGGTCCGTGGTTTGGACCGTCGCCGCGGGTCGCTTGTGGTGTGACCGCGCGCCCACGACGACGTCGGTCGTGTCGCCGAACTCGAGTCGGGTCCGGGTCGCATCGGACACGACGCGGAGCGAGGCGTCGACCCGGAGGTAGAGCTTGATCGGGGCGAACAGCTCGATGCTGTAGGTTCCGGCCGGGAACGTCCGGTCGGCGAAGTGCTCGGTCCTGTCGAGGAGTTCGCCGTCGTCGTCACGGACACACACCGAGACGACGGTCTCCATCGCCAGGCTGTCGGTCCGGATGCTCACCGCGGCGTCCGCCGGAAACCGGAACGCGTCGGGGTCCGCCTCGCGAATCCCGACCCGGTCGGGCACAGAGAGCACGAACTGGCTCCGCTCGATCGGATCGGAGACGAGGAGCCCCGACTGCTCGTCGACCGCCGCGAACTCGATCCCGAGGGGGGCGTCCGCGAGGGGGCCGGCGTCGTCCGACGCTTCCCGGTCGCCGGTCCGGTTCATTGCGTGATAGGTCCACTCACAGAGTGAAAAACGTACTGGCGAGTTCCGGTGCCGTTTCCGGATGTGGGCGGGGGACGGGTCCCTCCGAGTGCGCAATCGTCGCGTGTGCGGTTCGACGACGACCCCCGGCGTGGTGCGGGGCGGCTACCGGGCGTCGTCGTCCCGTTCGGCCGCCCCGATCGGCAGCCACTCCGAGGACACGTCGGCGTCGCGGAAGTGCCACCGCTGGGACGCCGCGGTCCCGTCGAGGCGGAGTTCCACAATCACGTCGAAGAGCGGTGCCAGGAGTCGCGTGGCCTCGGCGTCGAGCGGCCGGGAGAGCCGGACGTGACACATTCCGTCGACCGACCGGACCTGGTACGTCAGCAGGTGAAGGAACCGGAACACCGTCGGCTGGGAGTACCTCGACAGCAGCGGAACGATGCAGTCGAACGCCACCCGGAGTTCCGCCGGGTCGAGCCCGCCGGCGACCGCGTCGAACCACCCGATGGTACTCCCGACGGCGACGCCGAGATCAGCGATGGAGCCGTCGACGGTCGTGGCGACGGAGTCGTATCCCCCGCCGTCGCCCGCCGAGTCGTCGGGCCCGGCCGAGAAGCGGCCCGGGGCGTCGCCTTGGACGCCCGCGGCCGTGGACCTACGGGACGCGATCCGGCACCGGAACACCCGAGTCCACTCCGGCACCCACCGGCCGACGGCGTCGAGCCGGGATTCGAGCGGTTCGGGCCGTTCGACGATCAACCGGCGCCGGTCCGAGCGCTCGCCCAACATGGTTGCGGAGAGCCGTGCGTAGACCGACTCGGGCACCGAGCCCACCACCAGCAGCGTGGCGCCCCGGGATTTCAGCTCGTCGAGGGCGGTCGTGACCCCGACAGTCGTGCCGACGGTCCCGTCGTCGACACCGCCTTCAGGTGTCATTCGTGGCACACCTCGTGTCGAACCCAGTAATAGGTTCTGATCCGGACTGTCCCCTCGCGGTCCGTCGTAGCCACGTGTGGCGCCGTTCGGGCGCTGCCGGGGCGCTACGCCGATGCGATGAACGACTCGATTCGGTTCAGCGCGGCCTTCAGGTCGTCCATCCCCGAGGCGTACGACACCCGGAGGTGGCCGCTGCCCCCCTCGCCGAAGACCCGCCCCGGCACCAACGCAACCCGCTCCTCGCGGATCAGAGCCTCGGCGAACTCTTCGTCGTCCTCCCATCCAGGCGGGCACTCGGGGAAGACGTAGAACGCGCCTTTCGCGTCGAAACAGTCCATTCCGAGCTCGTTGAACCGCGAGATGACGAAGTTCCGGCGGCGGTTGAACGCCTGACGCATCTCCGCAACGGCGCCGTCACAACTCTCCAGGGCCTCGATGGCGGCGAACTGCGCGGTGGTCGGCGCCGACAGCATCGTGTACTGGTGAATCCGGTTCATCGCGTCGACCACCTCCGTGGGACCCAAGGCGTACCCGAGCCGGAGCCCGGTCATGGCGTACGCCTTCGAGAAGCCGTTGAACACCACGGTCCGGCCGCGCATCCCGGGGAGAGTCGCGATCGAGACGTGGTCGTCCTCGTATCTGAGCGCGGCGTAGATCTCGTCGGAGAGCACGAACAGGTCGTGTTCGCGGGCGAACGCCGCGACCTCGGCCAGTTCGTCGCGGGTCATCACCGCGCCGGTGGGGTTGTTCGGGTAACACAGCACGAGCACCGACGCGGCGTCGGCGCCGGCGCGTTCGAGATCCTCGTACGTGAGCGCGAACTCGTTTTCCACCCGGGTTTCGACCGGCAGCACCTCGCCGCCGGCGAACGAGACCGTCGGTCCGTACGAGAGATACGACGGCTGCGGGAGCGCAACGGTGTCGCCGGGATCCACGAGGGCGCGCATCGCGAGATCGACGGCCTCGCTGGCGCCGGTGGTTACCAGGATCTCCGCTTCGGGGTCGTACGAGAGGTCGTACCGCCGGACGTGGTCACCGATCAGCTCCCGGAGGTCGCTCCGGCCGCGGTTCGCGGTGTAGGAGGTCCGGCCGCGCTCCAGGGAGTCGATGGCGGCGCTGCGGGCGGCCCACGGCGCCGAGAAGTCGGGCTCGCCGACCCCCAGCGAGATCAGGTCGTCCATCTCCTCGGCGAGCTCGAAGAAGCGCCGGATCCCCGAAGGTGGCGTCTCCTTCGCCCGTTGCGAGAGCGGGCTCGACTCGCCGGTGCGGTCGGACTCCCCGGCCCCGGCGGTCATGGCGAGATGGCGAGGCGATCGTCGTCGTCGCCGTCGCCGAAGTAGACCCCGCGTTCCTTGTACGTCGTCATCACGAAGTGCGTCACCGTCTGAGTGACCTCCGGGATCGGGGCGATCTGCTCGGAGACGAACCGCGAGACGTCGCGCATCGACTCGCCCTCGACGTCGACCGCGAAGTCGTAGCTGCCGGATATCAGGCGCAGCGAGGATACTTCCGGGAACCTCGCGACCCGCTGTGCGATGTCCTCGTACCCCGTCTCGCGGTCGAGTTCGACGTTCAACTCGACCTCCGCGCGGACGTGGGGTTCGTCGACGCTGTCCCAGTCGACGACGGCCTGGTAGCCGCGGATGGCCCCCTCCGATTCGAGCTCGTCGACCAGCGCCTCGACCGTCGCCGCGTCGGTCCCGAGCTGTCGGGCGATGTCCTCGGTGCTCTCGCGAGCGTCGGTCAGCAACAGGTCGAGCAGCTCCCGCTTCGATTCCATACGAACGTCGAAGTGTGCACGGTTGAAATGGTTTGCTCTCCGGTTCGAACCGGCCGCCGACCGGCTCGAATCACGCGTCGACGACGTGGCGTCGCGGGCGTGGACGTTCCGGGCCGAACGCGCGGTCGTCGACACCGAGAGCGACTCCTTCGACGCGTTCGCCGAGGTGTGGCGACGCGAGGCGGCGCGGTCGGGTCCCGGCCGCCGCTGACACCACTTGCTCTCGGCTCCTACCGGCGATCGCCGGTGAAAACTGAGAGTAATCCGTACGAGGCTTGCGGAGCGGTTGGATCTCCCCGATCGAAACCGTGAATCGGCGGCCCCGCAAAGGAGACGTATGAGTTATCTCCCGTGGGCCATTCTGGCGCTTCTCGCGTACTCGCTGGTCCCGCCGCTTATGAGCGTCGCGACCACCGGCTCCGTGCGGATGCCGAGCAACGTGGCCGCGCTGTTTGCGAACACCATCCTCGTGATCGGCACCGTGCTGATCGTCGTCTACAACCGATCGGAGGCGCTGACGTACGTTTCGCACCCAACCTTCAAATACGTCGCTCTGGCGGGGATCTTCCTGACAGTGGGGATCTTGGCGTACTACCGCTCGCTGTCGTTAGGGCCGGTGTCCGTCGTTTCGCCCATCTTCGGGATGTTTCTCGTGCTGAGCTCGGTGATCGGAATCGCGTTCCTCGACGAGTCGCTCACCGCGCGGAAGGTCGCGGGGATCGGGCTGGGGATCGTCGCAGTGTATCTCGTCAGCGTCGAGTAGTGGGACGGGATCGGTCGGCACACCGCCCCACGACGGCGGGGTCCAGGAACGGATCAGGCGGAGTTGAGTCCGGTGTGATCGCCGACCGTCCGGCGCAATTTGACTACCGAGCGTGTTCCACCATACCGCAATGCCGTCCGGACTCCCCGAAAGGCCCTCCTCCCGGAACCCGTTCATCAGGCCGTCGACGGGGGCTCGACCGTCTCACACGGGGAGTCTCGACGCCCGGCGTACTCTCCGCCGAGCTCCACCGCTCCGACCCGCACCTCGCCCGCCTCGGACGTCGTGCTCGGGTCGTCCGGAAGCGCCGGAACCAGCTCCATCGGCTCCGCGACAGGGTACTCGGCACGACCGAAGGCCGCCTCGAACTCCGCTCGACGTCGTTCAGCAGCGCTGGCGTCGTGTGTTACGGGTGAGCGAGCACGAGGAAGTGCTCCGTCGGAGCTGCCCTGTCGTTTCGGAGCGGACGACGACCGACGTCCTCCGGTCAGAGCTGGGTTCGGAGGATCGCCCCGTCTTCGGGTGACTGATTCGCGAAGTTACAGACGTACAGGTCCTCCGAGTCCGGGCCGAACAGGACGTCCGAGGGGAACACCAGCCCGTCGTCCGCGTCGGCGACGGTCTCGGTCCCACCGGCGGTGTCGACACGCACGACTCGGTTTTGGCTGTTGGCCGCGACGTAGACGTCGCCGTCGCGGGCGGTGATGCCGTCCGCACCGAAGATCGCCTCGCTTTCGAGGATGGTGTTCGGGTCGCCGGGGTCGCCGTCGGTCTCGATCGGGACTTCGAGGAGCCGGCCAGCGTCGCCGGCCCGCGTGACCGCGACGTAGACGTCGCCGTCGGCGGTCCGAGTGATGCCGTTCGCACCGAAGCTATCGGTGCGCAGTCGGTCGTCGTCGAGCCACCTCTCGCGGGAGCCGTCGGTTCCGACCGCGTACACGACACCCCCGGAGGATTCGGTCACCAGCAGCCGGTCCCGCTCGGCGTCGAACAGCATGTCGTTGGGAAACCCGGTGATGCCGGCGAGCTGGCTCGCCTCCCCGCCGGGCGGGATCGACCACAGGCCCGCATCGTCGTCCTGTGTCGCGACGGCGACGTAGATCGTCCCGTCGGGGCCGACGTCGACGCCGATTGCGCCCGGCAGCGACGCCACCTGGTCGGTGTCCTCGACCGCCACGTCGGTTTCTCCGAGCCGTGAGGCGGGGAGGCGGCGCACCTCCCCGGCCGTGATCCCGAAGTAGAGGCTGCCGTCGGCGTCGAACGCCATGTTCTCCGGGACGCGCTCGCCGGGTATCGACACGACGGTCTCGGCGGCATCGGAGGCCGAGGCGGTCGGCTCCGTCTCCGTGTCGGCCGGGGCCTCCGTCGGCGTGTCCGTCGCGGTGGGCGTCGCCGTCGCCGCGGTGTCGGCCGCCTGCTCGGGCGTTGCGTCGGCGTTCGAGCCGGCACACCCGGCCAGTCCGAGCGTCGTCGCCACGCCAGCCGTGAGCACGCTGCGTCGAGTGAGTAACTCCCGTGACACGCCGAGTCGTACGGGCGGAACGCACCTCAAGTTGTCGTGTCCATACCCACGACGCACAACGCATTTCACCGACAGTAGCCTACGTACCGATATGGTCCTACTCGAATCCGACTCCGAACTATCCGCGGGCGACGAGGCACCCGACTTCGAGCTGCCCGCCGCCGCCGGCGGGACGTACACGCTCGCGGAGTTTGCCGACCACGACGCCCTGCTCGTCGTGTTTACGTGCAACCACTGTCCGTACGCGGAGGCGAAGGTCGACGAGCTCAACCACCTCGCCGAGGCCTACGACGGCCTCGCGGTGGTCGGGATCAACCCCAACGACGCCGACGCGTATCCGGATGACTCAATCGAGCGGATGGAAGAGCGCGTCGCCGCCGGCGAGATCCGGTACACCGCGTACCTCCGCGACGAGTCCCAGGCGGTCGCCGAGCGGTACGGCGCGGTCTGCACGCCCGATCCGTTCCTGTTCGGGCGCGACGACGACGCGTTCCGGCTGGCGTTTCACTCCCGGCTCGACGACGCGATGTCGCCGGACGAGGAGCCGGGGCGGTACGAGATGCGCGAGGCCGTCGAAGCGGTCCTGGCGGGCGAGGAGATTCCGGTCGAGGCGACGCCCTCCCGCGGGTGTTCGATCAAGTGGAGCGACGAGTAAGGTAGTCCGTCCGGTTCGGCGGGTCGCGCCGCCGTTCAGTCTCGGTCGGGGCTGTAGTTGGGCGCCTCGTCGGTGATCATCACGTCGTGGGGGTGGCCCTCCGCCTGCCCGGCGCTCGACACTCGAACGAACTCCGAGCGCTGCTTGAACTCGGAGATGGTCGGCGCGCCGACGTACCCCATCCCGGAGCGCATCCCGCCAACCAGCTGGTGGAGTTCGGAGGCGAGCGTCCCCTTGTACGGCGTGGCGGCCTCGACGCCCTCCGGAACGAACTCCTCGTCCTCGTCGGCCTCCTTGAGGTAGCGCTCGCCGCCCCCGGACTTCATCGCACCGACCGAGCCCATGCCGCGGTACTGCTTGTACTTCTTGCCGTTCATGGTGATCACCCGGCCGGGGGCCTCGTCGGTGCCCGCGAAGTACGACCCAAGCATCACGGCGTCGGCGCCGGCCGCGATCGCCTTGATCGCGTCGCCGGAGTAGCGGATCCCGCCGTCGGCGATCACGGGGACGCCCTCGGGCGCGGCCACGTCGGCGACCTCCGCGACCGCGGTGATCTGCGGCATCCCCGCCCCGGAGACGACGCGGGTGGTACAGATCGAGCCGGGACCGATCCCGACCTTCAGCCCGTCGGCGAAGTCGACCGCGGCCTCGGCGGCCTCCGCAGTCCCGACGTTGCCGACGACGACGTCCGCGTCGACCGAACGCTTGATGTCGCGGGCGCTGTCGAGGACGTCGAGGTTGTGGGCGTGCGCGCAGTCGATGAACAGCACGTCCGCCCCGGCGTCGTCGGCGGCGGCGGCGCGATCCGTCTCGAACGGGCCGACCGCGACGCCCACGCGGAGTCGGCCGGTGTCGTCGCGGGCGGCGTTCTCGTGTTCGCGGCGCTGGAGGATCCCCTGCATGGTCACCAGCCCGACCAGCCGATCGTCGTCGTCCACGATGGGGACGCGCTCGATCTTGTGGTCGTACATCAGCTCCAGCGCCGCCCGGGCCTCCACCTCGCGGGGGGCGGTGATGACCTCGTCGGTCATCGCCTGCCGGACCTGGTCGGACTCGCCGACCTCGAGGTACGGCCGGATGTCGGTGCCCGAGATGATCCCCAACACGGTGTCGTCGTCGTCGACGACCGGCGCGCCCGAGACGCCCTCGCGTTCCATCATGGCGTCGACCTCGCGAATCGTCTGTGACGGGTTCGCGGTCACGACGTCCTCGCGGCGGATCACGAGCTCGTCGGCGCGCTTCACCCGCCTGATCTCCGCGACCATCCGGTCGTCATCCATGTTGCGGTGGAGGACGCCGAGCCCTCCCTCGCGTGCCATCCCGATCCCCATCCCGCCCTCGGTCACGGTATCCATCGCGGCCGAGAGGATCGGGATGTTGAGTTCGACGTGTTTCGAGACGTGAGTGGAGACGTCGGCGGCGTCGGGTTCGACCCTGCTCTCCGCCGGACGGAGCAGAACGTCGTCGAACGTCAGCGCCTCCGGCACACGAAGCTTCTCCGAGAACTGCCCTTGATCCGGAACGTCGTTCGCCATATAAACGGTCTGCGGGGGACCGGCAAAAGCGTTGCGAGAACGCGCATCGGTGGGGACCAATACCACACGCCCGCGGGGCGCTGTGGGCACACGTCCCACGCAACGTTTAATATCCAGTCCGCTCGAATGACAGGTATGGACTCCGAGTGTCCCACTGCATCGCGCACCGCGGGTCAGCCGACCTCCGCAGCCGGCGCGAACGCTACATTTACTGCGATGCAGTCGCCCAAATTCGGGAATTCGGCCCCGAACGAGGATCCGCTCGGAGCGTCCGGCCAGCCCCGCGGCGCGGCGATCGCGCCGTCGGGCTTGCGCCCACATCGCCGCTCGGCCGATGGTGACGGCCGCTAACGCGGGATGAGCGTCTCCCGACATCCGGTCGCGCTCCGTCTCGAAGAGCGCGTCGGACGCGGCACGCGACTCCTGGCTACGGTGATGTCGTTACCGCTGGTCGACGGCATCTTCCCCGCGCTGATCATCGCCGGTACGCTGAGCACCACGCTCGGCATCGTCGAGACCGGCCTCCTGATCTTCGGCGGATCGGCGACGGTCGCCGTCATCCTCGCGGAGATGGACGGCACTCGCCGCGAGCAGATCACCTCGGTGTTACTCTTGGGTGCCGTCCTGCTCCCCATCGCGGGCGTCGAGGCCCTGCTCGCCGAAACCCTCGCCACGGTGTTGGACTTCCAGGTGTTCCAGCGCTTCGCGGGACTCGTGATCCTCGCAGTGGCGGCGAAGACCGCCTCCGCGAAGATCGGCGAGTACCTGCCGTCGGCGGGGATCATCATCGGACTCGGGTTGGTCGCCAGCGTCGACCTCGGCGGGGCGGCGCTCGTGATCGATCCGAGCCTCGACACGATCGCACGGGCGGTCGCAGCCGCCGGGGTCGGCGTCGCGTTCGCGCTGGCCGTGGCGGTCTTCGCGCCGACGCTCCGCGGCGCGGTCGACCTCGACCGCTTCCGGTTCGGGAGTTCCGTGGCGCTCGGGATGCTCGCGATCGACATCCTCGGGCTGCTCCCCACCCAGGCGCCGGTCGCGCTCGGCGTCCTGGCGGTCACCGCGCTGTTCGCGTACGACCCCTCGGCCGGCGCCGTCGACGACCCCGCGGCCGGCGCCGCCGACTCCGATACGCCGGCCGCAGAGAGCACGGCGACCGACGCCGGTTCGGCGCCCGCATCCGGGACGGATCCGGTTGCGGACGACGACACCCGGCCCGGATTCCTCGCCTCACTCTCGAGCGCGGTCGCCGACGGCGACGACGCCGGGGGTTCCGCTGCCGCTGCCGACGCCGATGCGGGAGAGGACGCGGCCGACGAGGAGGGCGGTGGGGACGTCGGCTACGGCTACCCCGAAACCGAGAGTTCCCGGTCGCCGTGGCTGTGACCCTGCCGGCGACGGCTCCGACGCGGACGGTCGGCTGCTCGCCACGACGGATTTAGGAGCCTCCACGCCCTCCCGCGAGTATGAGCAACCGCGTCGTGGAAGGACGGATGGTCACGCCCGAGCGCCTCGCGGAGTTGGTCGAGGGGGACGCCCCCTTGGAGGCCGAGTCGATCGAGGACGCCGACATGGACTGCCCGGAGTGCGACGAGAACGTCATCTCCGTCGGCTACATGCCCAGCGTGACCGAGTTCGTGACCGCGTACAAGTGCCAGGAGTGCTCGTGGTCCGACACCGATCGGTGACGGGCGCTGGACGATCGTAATCCATTTAGGTGGTATCGGCATACACGCTGATGCAGCGGGGTCGTGGCCAAGCCCGGTATGGCGACTGACTCCAGAGGCAGAGCGCCCGGTGACGAGACTCCAGACTGATATACCGAGCGGCCGGCTGATCACCGCCCGCGACGACGACCCTCTGGAGTACCGAGGCGCGCACCGGAGATATCAGTCGATCGGGGGTTCAAATCCCTCCGACCCCACTTCCTGCTGCGAGCTAATCCGCGAGCAGCAGGAATGTTGTTGAGGGGGGTTTGAACCAGGGAGCGAAACGAACGGAGTGAGTGGAGTGACCGTGGTTCAAATCCCTCCGACCCAACTTACGTCCTTTCAGTCGGTAAACCGCCCGTACATCCTCTCTACCGCTACTTCGGAACCAAAAACGAGGATCTTTGAGTCTCGCCGGTGCCGGGGTTCGTGTACTTCAGAATCGAGTGGCTCCCGCGCTGGCGGTCCTTCCGGTAGTTGAACGAAGTCAGGACTTTCTCGATCTCCCGTCCGGAGAAGTTCCGCGGCGGGCCGCTCATCCCTCGAACCAGGGCGCGTCCGGTTCCGGGGCCTCAGTGTCGGCTTCGCGGGCTTCGAGGGTCAGCTCGACGGCCTCGTCGAGGTTTGCGAGTGCCTCCTCCCGCGTCTCGCCCTGGCTGGCGATTCCGGTCTCCTCGTCGATCGCCGACCAGCCGCCCTCGTCCTCCTCGATCAGGCGGATCTCCCGGCCCGTGCTCATACTCACTGGTAGTGTGACGCTCGGAATAAGCGTTCTGTCGCGACGGCGTTTCGGGGCGATGCGTTGAGCCAGGGAACGAAGCGAGCGAACACGGCTAAGACGGTCCGTGACCGGCCCAACCCGACGAGCCGCCACCAGCAGCCTGCTCCGCAGGACGGGCCGGACGTCGTGATTTGCCAGGATAAGCGTAAGTGTTAGGTGAACCCTCGAAAACGGCCCCGTTGATGGATACCCAGGAGAGTACGGGACGGCGGCGGTTTTTGACGCTCGGAAGCCTGTTGCTGGGGGGAACCGCCGGGTGTCTCAGGCTGACCGAGGGGGAGACGACCACAACTTCGACGGGTTCGATCCAGTCGCAGTCGGAACCGTCGTTGAATACCGCCACAACAACCACCTACCCGTCACTGAAGCTCACTCGTGTCAGCGACATCGGGTTCGAACACCCTAACAGCAGCCCCGGAACGAGATTCGTGGCGATCGATGACGGTCGGGTTGCCGCGATCGGTGGCAGGGCGGTCAAGATCGTGGATGCTGACCGGGTCGTCGTCGAAGAATCCGTTCCGATCCCGAACGTGTCCAACTTCGGGGCCCACGGGATGAACTCACACGACGAAAGCGTGTACGCCGCGGTCGGTGGGTCGGGCAGCGCGCGGGTGATCAAGATCTCTCCGGGGTCGGGAGAGGTGTGGCGGTTCGAGGAGGATGCGTTCGGACCGAACGTTCTTCGAAAGGTTGGTGGTCCGGTCGTGACTGATTCGGTCGTTGCAGTGACCGTCGCGACCACAGATAACCGTGAGGGGGAGAGTGAAACCGAGGTCTACCTCCTCGATGCGGAGAGCGGCGAACTCGTCGCATCCCCGGAGGCCGCACCGGGAGCCGAGGGCTCTCTCTACACGACCGGGATCGCGGCTGGGGCGGGGTTCGTCGTCCTAAGCAGTCATACCGGGTACGATTTCTACGACGTCGCTGCTCGTGAGTACGTCGGGAGTGCGTCGGGGTACGGCGCGGAGGAGCCGATCGTACACGATGGCGTCTTCTACACGGGGAAGGCGGCGTACGACGTCTCTACCCGTGAAAAACGGTGGGAAAACGGCGGTAGCCCTGCGTCACTCGGAACGACGCGTACCGGCGACAGCATCTACTACGGTACTCCCGTCAGCGGGGTTGGCCGCGAAGACGGATCGCTTCGGTGGACGTTCGAACCGGACGGCACCGTTCGCAGCGTCACCACCGCAGGCGACGGGGAGGTATGGGTTGGGGCGGAACGGGACGCGACCCCCGCACTCGTGTACCGGATCGACGCCGAGGACGGGTCCGTTCTCGGTGCGTCGGAGTTCCCCCCGGTGGGTGACTCGCCGATCTCGACTCCGTACGGCCTACTCAGGCACGGAGACCGGTTACTCGTCGGGTCGTACGACAGCATCACCGCTTACGACGTGGACTCACGGGCGTGACTCGGCTCGGACGTGTGCGGCGAGCACCGTCGAACCCACGCGAGGTGAGCCACGCCACGACCGCCGGGGCCGACGGCGTCGGAGAGGCGGTCGACGAGAGGTAGTCATCGCGCGAGCGACCCGAGGAAGCGAGCACGGGGCTTTCTCGCCCGCGTTTTTGCGGCGAGTGGTGTGCGGGCGGCGCGAGCACACCCGAACCCGAAGAGGGTGGATCGACACCACCTTGCCCGCTCGCTCCCACCACTACTTGTGTCCGAGACGTTTCACGGCGAGGTCATCCAGATCGTCACTGCCGACGAGGTCGACGACGACGACCTCGAGCCCGCTATGGCGGAACTCGCGGCGTCGCGGTCCATCCTCGTCTGCCGCCGCGGCGGCGCCCCGTCCCTCCTCGAACTCCTGTGGGCGCTTCTCAGGCGCGATCCGATCGAGCCGGTGACGATCGTCGCCGACCTCGACGGCGGGGTCGCCGAGGGGGTCGAGATCAGCGTCCGCGTCGACGAGACCGAGTTGGCGGGGGTGTACGAGGCCGCCGGACCGGTGACCGTCGATCGGGCGTAGCCCGCGGCCGACGGATGGAATCGCGGATCCCGCCGGCCCGGTCACGGGGGTGTGAGACCACTGGATCTTTTTCGGACTGGATCCAGGTGGCCGTATGGCCGCCGCCGACGCCGACCGACCCGTCACCGACACGCTCCGATCGTGGGTACTGACCGGAGTCGCGCTGACCGTCCCGCTCGTCATCACGCTCGTCGTTCTCGGGATCGCACTGAACTTCTTCCTCGATCTCCTGGATCCCGTGGTGGCGCTCGTCCGAGTGGTTCCGGGCATTTCGCCGATCGTCGAGGGGGTGCTCATCCAGGTGGTCGGGATCGTGGTGTTCGTCGGGATCATCACCGGACTCGGGGCAGTTGCCGACACGACCGAGGTGGATCGCGCGGAGACGTTCCACGCGGCCGTCGAGCGGATCCCCGGCATCGGCGACCTCTACCGGAGCTTCAGGCGTATGAGCGATGTCGTCGTCGACGCCGACACCGACACCTTCCAGGAGGTCAGACTCGTCGAGTTCCCGCACCGTGGCTCGTACTCGCTCGCCTTCGTGACGGCCGAGACGCCGGGGGTGATCCGGGAGGCCGCCGGGGAGTTGGAGATGCAGACGTTGTTCGTGCCGCTTGCTCCCAACCCGGTGATGGGTGGGTTTCTGGTCCACGTCTCGGCCGAGCGGATCCACGACGTCGACATCACCGTCGAGGAGGCGATCGAAACGATCGTCACGACCGGCATCTCGATCGATGCGGCCGGGCGCGACCGGGACCGGCCGCTCTCGATGGACGAACTCGCGGAGATGGGCGTCGATCCCCAGGGAGGGGGCGTCGATCTCGGCGGCGACGGTCGCGCCGACGACACCGACGGGAGCGCTTAGCCGGTGACGGCGGGCGTCGCCAGCTTCGCCGTGGCCGTCGTGTTCGTGGTGGCCGTCGTGTTTGCCGTTTGGTTCACGACGGTCACGCGGTCGTCGTCGGGCGCCACGATCGCGGTGTCCTGCCCGGACCTGACGGGAATGCGCTCGACCACGTTCCCCTCGCGGTCCGTCACGACGACGTAGTAGAGGACGTCGTCTCCGCCCTCGGCGTCACCGCCCGCGGGCTGGTCGTCCCCGGCCTGCTCGCCGTCGTCGACCGTGGCGTCGTCGAGACTCCCCCGGATGAACGCCCGCGTCTCGTTGTCGGTGCGGACCGCGATTGCCTCGCCGGAGTCGGCGTTCACGAAGACGTTCCGGGTCACGTCGGTGAAGTCGGTGGGCGAGACCTTGATGTGCCACCACAGGTCCTCCTCGACGATCACCGGCACGGGTTCGGTGACGACGAAGTTGTCGCCCCAGTTGGTTTGAGAGTCCTGCGAGCGGGCGATCCCCATCGCGCGCTCCGGGCCGGTGAGCGTCTCGCGGTCGGTGCCGAAGAAGGTGTACGCGCCGGTCTCGGCGTCGGCGAACCACACCTCGTCGAGGCCGCGGCTGTCCTCGCCGTACGGCTCCATCGCCGTCACGTACGACATCCGCTCGCCGGCCAGGTCGATGATGAACGGCTGTTCGTTGTCGGCGCCGGGCGGCAGCTCCGCGAGCTCGATCTCACCCACGTGGGATCCCACCACCGGGAGCTGGTTGATGATGCCGTTGCGGTACCCCAACGACCCCATCTCGGTTCTGGTGAGCGAGACGGGGTAGAGCCGCTGGCCGTCGAGGATCTCGCTGTCCTGCGCCTCCGCGGGCGTCAGGTGCCGGATCTCACCGTCCGGGAACACCAAAGCGCCACCCTCCCAGACCGGAACCGTGTGCGGAAACGGCGCCAGCCGCCACTCGTGGCCGGTCTTCGGGTAGTACATGTACGGCGTGCCGTCGTGAGTGAACTCCACCGCGTCGTCGGTGTACCGGGCGAGGTAGTCGGTCTTCTTCAGCTGCCAGTCCGACGACCGGTGGAGGAACATCCCCTCGCCGTAGGTGAATGGCGTGTCGTCGAACGTCTCCGTCCGGCGCTCGTCGATCCGGGTCATGTCCGAGAGCAACACTCCCTGTTGGTTCTCGAAGAGGGTGTTCCGGAAGCCGTCGGGCTCGATCGGGTACGACCACGCCAGCGACCCGTCCTCGCGTCTGGCGATGTCGCTCGTTCCCAGCCGGTACTGCCGGTAGGAGACCTCCCCGCGGGTCGTCACCTCGGAGACCCGCCGGGGGACGACCCGGGGGTTCTCGGGGTTGGCCGCGGGGAACTCCTCGACCTCCGTGGCGTCGGCCATCGTCTCCTGGGCGAGCGTCCGCTGTTCGAGAGTGCCGCTGATCCCGCCGACGACGAACGAGAGCGCGATCAGGAGCCCCACCACGACCGCCAGGAGCCGGATCTTCGCCGCGGCCGTCCCGCCGGCGTCCCCGGACAACTCTCCGATCGGGTCGGGGCCGTCGGAGGAGAGATTCAGGCCGCCGAAGTCGTCGGAGCCGCCGGACCCGGCGGAGCCGGTCGACTCGATGCGTTCGGGCGGCAGGTACCAGAGGGCGAGCGCGGCGAGACTCCCGCCGCCGACCACCAGCAGGCCCGTGGGGGAGTAGATCGCCGAGTAGACGAGCCCGTGCCAGATCGGCCGCGTGAAGTAGCCGACGGCGACGACCGCGACGACCACCAGGGTTCGCCATCCGACGTACACGAGGGTGCCGCGATCGGGACCGGGACCGTCACCGGGTTGGATCGGTTCGGGACCATCATCAGGCTGTGACTGCTGACCCATCCTCCGATGGTTAGAGGTCCCGCTACCTATATGATGCGACTCCGACCGTCCCGATCGCCGGCATCCGACGCCGATCCGCCGGCATCCGACGCCGACCCGCCGGCGAGACAGCCTACCGGGCCGCTCCCACGCCGAGTCACCGGGTCGCCTGGGTCGACCGGCGGCCGCAACCCGTGCACGTCAGGTTCTCGACCGTCGCGACAGCGCCGAGGTCGTCGCCGACGCCCGGAGGTCGGAGACGGTGCAGTACCACGCGCCGCGAACCCCGTTCCGGTCGTTTTCGACGGGGGAGTCGAGCGGGACGAGGTCCCCGAACTCGAAGACGACGACGACCCGCTCGTCGGTGAAGGGGTCGATGGTCGCGGCCCAGTCGGCCTCGTCCATCGGCCCCGGGTCGCCCCGCGTCTGCTCGGTTCGGGCTCGGACCGGCGCGTAGTGGGTCACCGCCGACACCGGGTCCGTCCGGTAGAACGCCATGTACTCGAACGCCTCGCGGGTCCGGTCGTAGGACCGCGGCGCGGGGTAGATGCCCGAGCGGCACCGCTCGAAGGTGTCCGGCCGGGTCGCGACGACACAGACCCGGGCGTCCCCCGGAGCGTCGTCGGCGGGCGAGTCGGACGCAAACCGATCTAAGTCCATACGGCTAGCGACGGATCGCATCACAAAGAGTTCGGCTCTCGGGAGGTAGCGGCGGCCGATCAGTCCCCGAAGTGTTCCTCGTGGGCGTCGGGGTGGTTCTCCTCGGCGTGTTGCTTCAGCGCTTCGAGCGTGTCGAACGTTGCGCCACAGTCGCAAGCGTGGAGATCCTCGTCTGACATCGCATCTGATACTGGGGCACTAATCGTTAAGTATCCACCCTGTCTGTGTGTCGGTACCGCACGGCGGTTCACGCATCCCACACTATGTCACACCGATCGACGAATCCCGGTTCGGGGACGGAGTTGCCGGACGACGTCGACGAGCTCGCGACGGCTCACGCCGAACTCCTCTCGGTGATCGGGACGGAACTCAGCGAATCGGGCGACGTGATCGACACGCTCTCGCGGAGCGCGGCCGCCGCCAACCGGTCGAGTTCGGAGACGGTCGATCGCGCCGAGGTCGCACAGTCGTCGGCCGAAGATGCTCGCGACGACGTCACGGCCGCCAGGGAGGCCGCGGTCGCGGCCCACGACCGGCTGGAGACGCTCCAGGACACCTTAGACGAGATCGGAGAGATAACCGAAGCGCTCGACGACATCGCCGAGCAGACCAACATCCTGGCGCTCAACGCGTCGATCGAGGCCGCACGCGTCGGCGAGGAGGGCGAGGGCTTCGCGGTCGTCGCCGACGAGGTCAAGAGTCTCGCGGAGGAGGCCAGCCGGCAGGCCACCGAGATCGACGCGGTCGTCGCTGAGGTGGAATCGGAGGCCGAGGGAACGATCGATCGGATCCGGGCGGTCGACGAGCGGACCGACACCGCGTCGGAGTCGATCACCGGGACCGTCGACGACCTCGACGAGATCACCGCGAGCGCGGTGGAGACCTCCGAGAGCGTCGACGAGGTGGCCGACACGACCCAGGCGTTCGCAGACGACGTCGACGAACTCGCGAACGAGGTCATCGACGCGATCACGCAGGCCAACGAACTCGGCGAGCGGCTCGACGACTGATCGCGACCCGCCGATCCGGGAGTGCGTGCCGTTTTGTGCCTCGATCCCCTGGCTTCGACGATGACCTTCGACGCGGTGGTGTTCGACCTCGACAACACGCTGTGCCGGCGGACCGGCGACGTCGACGCGGCGTACCGCCGGGCGTTCGACCGGATCGGTGCCGAGCCGTTCGGGACGCCGACGGAGCTGTGGGGCGCCCTCGACGGCCCGCCGGACCCCGACGACCGCGTCGGCTACCTCGGCGCGGGACTCGCCCGCGTGGCCGCCCGTCACGGCCGGTCGGCGGTCGATCCGGTCGCGCTCGCCGACGCCTTTCTGGACGGGATCGACAACTCGGAGGTGGAGCTCCTCCCCGGCGCGGAGTCCGTCCTGGCAGTCGCCCGCGGTCTGGGACCGGTCGGGATCCTGACCAACGGCCCGGAGCGCCGCCAACGGACCAAGATCGAGGCGTTGGGGCTCGACGGCGCCGTCGACGGGATCGTCTACGCGGGCGATCTCCCCCGGCGGAAGCCGCACGTGGAGCCGTTCGGGGCGATCCTCGACGCGCTGGGGGTCGAGCCACACGGGGCGCTCTACGTCGGCGACTCCTTGGCGTACGACGTTGCCGGCGCGCACAACGCCGGGCTCCGGGTGGCGTGGCTCCGCCGCGACGGTGACGCCGGCGACGCCGACGGCTACGATCCCGACTACGTGCTCGACTCCCTGGCTGACCTCGAAGCCGTGCTGGCCGACGGATGACCCGGGGGGCGTCCGTCGTAGAGCGGATCGCGAGCCGGCTCCGCCCCGACGACGCGGTGACGGCGGTCGACCCGCTCGACCCGGGGAACCGGCGGGAGACGTCGATCGTCCGGTTCGCCGACGCCGATCCGGTCGTGCTCCGGCGGACCGCCGACCCCGACGCGGCGCGGACCGAGGCGGGCCTGCTCGACGCGATCGACGGCCGGACGTCGGTCCCGGTGCCCGCACCGCTCGGAAGCGGGAGGATCGACGGCGACGGGTGGCTGGCGACCCCGCTCGTCGAGGGCACCGATCTCCACGAGTCGTTCGTCGACCTCGATCCCGCGGCCCGAGGCCGGATCGCGGCGTCGTTCGGCCGGTACCTCGCGGAGCTCCACGACGCCTTCCGGTTCGACGCGAACGGGCCGCTAACGGTGAGGAGTGGCCGACTCGTCGCCGACGCGTCAGCGGAGTCCCCCGCCGAGGTTGCCGGCGGCGACGGCGCGTCGAGCGACGGCCGCGGCGACGACGGGGCCACCGGAGACTGGGACGCCTGGTTCGCCGCGTTCGGGCGGGCGAGCGTCGCGCGACTCCCCGCGGAGTTCGACGGGATCCGCGCGCAGATCGACGCGGCGATCGACGGGGTCGCGGCGGAATCGGCATCGACCCCCCGGCTGTTCCCGTGGGACTTCCGCCCGGGCAACGCGCTCGTCGCGGACGGGCGGATCGCGGCCGTCGTCGACTGGGAGGGGCCGCTCGCGGCCGCGCCGGCGCTGTCGGTCGCGAAAGCCGAGTACCTGATCGCCGACTGGTACGTCCCCGGAGAGGCCGAGTCACTCCGTGACGCCTTCCGCGCGGGCTACGAGTCGGTGCGACCGTCCCCGACCGTCCGGCCGGTCCACCGGCTCGTAGCCGTGGCGAGTACGGCCGTCGACTCCCGCGGCGGCGTCACCGCGCCCGGATATCCGCCGGGTTCCAGGGCCGAGGCGGTGGCGTTCCACCGCCGGGCGCTGACCCGGCTGTTGTGATCCCCCGTGTCGACGTCCCCGGGGGAGCCGTCAGGGCGCGCCGGCCCGCCGTCGCCGCCGATGGACGAGGAGTCCGGCCGCGCCCACCCAGATCGCGATTTCGACGAAGAACGAGGGCGTTCCGAGGTAGAACACGAGAAAGTCCCCGGGCGGGATCGCGAGCGGATCCGGCGGGGTCACCACCGGCCACAGCACGAAGAGCGCGTCGCCCGGTCGGCCGTTGAGCACGATGTGGAACGCGTCGAGAAACAGGTGTGACGCCCACCCCATCGCCGCGGCGACCGCGGTCCGGCAGCGCCGCGCCGGAGATCCCCAGCAACGGGCCACGATCGGCAGCACGACGAGTCCGAGGAGCGCGGTGTGGCCGACGGAGTGAAACAGGTCCACGACCCCGAGCGACGCGAGCGGCTTGTCGACCAGGTCGGGGATCGCCGCGCCGACCACGGCCGGCACGACCGGGAGCCGCGACCACCGGCCGAGAAGCGCCGCGACCAGCAGGTGCGTCGCGAAGAGCACGGCGGGAGGTTGGTCGGAGCCGTACTTGTGCGCACCGGCGCCGGCGGGTGGGGGCGGTCGGCCGCGATCCGGCGGGGGCTCGGCTACTCGGGGAGCAGGGGCCGAACTCGCGGAGCGAGCGCCCGGCCGACGACGAACGCGACGACGCCGATCGCGATCCCGGCGACCGTGTCGCTGAGGTAGTGGGTCCCGAGGTAGATCCGGGAGACGGCAACCGTCGCCGCGAGCGCGGTGACGGCCCGGAACGGGAGGTGGTCGGAGCCACGCGACACCAGCGCGAACACGGTCACCGCCGCGGCGTGACCCGACGGGAAGGAGTGGGGAGTGAGCCCCGATCCCGACGTCATACAGACGGGGGACGACGGGAACGGCCGCTGGACGAGGTACATCAGCGCCGGGACCACGAGCCCGACCACGCCGATCGCGACCGCCCCGACGGCGAGGTCGCGCCGCCACCCCGCGAGGTAGAAGATCCCGAGGAACACGGCCGCCGCGGTGGCGGAGCCCAGCCCGGTGACGGAGGTCATACCCTTGGTGAGTGTCGGGGTTCTGATCGACACGAGCAGGTCCACGACGGCGACGTCGACCGCGACCAGCCCCGCGAGGAGGTCCGCGCCGACGGCACGGAGCCGTCCGGGGACGCCGGCTTCCACGGCGGGCATCACCGAGGGTGCCGCGGCGCCGACGTGCGCGAGCCGGGCGAGAGCGGCGTCCACGGTCATCGGACGGCGGTGACGGTCACGTCGTCGACGGTGCAGTGATCGCTTCGAGCGGCGGTGTGGGAGCGGCGGTGCATTTGTGTTCGGGAGGGGAGTCGGACCGGTCGGGGTTCATCCTTTTGTTCGGGCGGGCCTCGGGCCGACGTTGCCTCCCCGGAGCTCCCGCAGGGCCGGGGTTCACCACTCTGTTCGCGCGGGCCCGTGACGGGTGTACAGGTCGGGATCCCGCCCGACGCGTCGTGGATCACCCCTCTGATCGAGCGACCCGGTATCGGTGCACCCGGCGTCCCGCGACCAGCATCCCTGCAAGCAGCCCCGACGCGGCGGCGACCACGGCGGCGACCCGCCCGGCGCCCGACAGCCACAGCGGCGCGACGAACCCGATCGAGTTGCGGACGACCGGCGGGAGCACCTCGGCCACCCCCCGCGGCGCCGAACCCCCGTCGACGCCCGGCCGTGCCGCGGACCGGTTTTCGAGCCCGAGCCGGTCCGCGGGCGCCGGGTCGGCGCTTCCCGCCCCGGTTGGCAGCCGCTCGGCGTCGTAGACACCCAGCCCGTCGATCGCCCACACCACCTCGCCGTCGGTGTCGACTTCGACCACGCGGCCGCTGTTGGTGTCGCCGACCAGGGTGTGGCCGTTCGGGAGCCGGTCGGCGTCGCGCGGCCACGCCATCGCGTCGTCGGTCCAGGTCCAGGTCCGAACCCACGACCCGTCGGCGCGGCGGTACTCCACGATCCGGTCGTTCTGGGAGTCGGCGACGAGCACCGCGGGCCCGCCCTCGCTTCGGATGTAATCGGGATTGTGCTGTTCGTTCAGGACCCGGTAGTCGTCGTCGTCGCCGAGCGTCCACTCGGGATCGAGACCCTCGCCCGGCTCCACGAAGACCACCGAGTCCTGGTTCCGGAGGCTCACCATGTACCGGCCGTCGGGCAGGTGTTCGACGTCGTTGACGTGGGTCCAGTCACGCGGGAACTGTCCGCCGGAGTCGAGGTCGTACGCCGCCTGCGCGGGCCACTCGTAGGTCCGCTCGCGGGTGTCGGTGTCGACGACGAAGATCGAGTCGCGCGCGATGTCGGCCACCGCGAGCGTGTCGGCGTCAACCCGGTCGACGTCGTGCCACCGGTGCGGTCGGTCGGTCCGCGGGACGGCGTGACGGTACACCGTCGCCGTCTCGCCGGTCGTGAGGTTGACCCGACGCACGGTCTCGTGGGTGGTGTCGCCGTCGTACTCCGCGCCGACGAACTCCACGGTGTGGGTGCCGTTCGGGGCTGGGTCGACGTCGTGGTACCGATCCAGCGAGTCGTCGAAGTACAGCACCCGGCCCCGTGGATCGAACGCGACGATGAAGTTGTGCCGGAACTTCTGCGTGGTGACGACCGTGGTGCCGTTCGCCGGCGGCGCGATCGGGTCGCGGTCGGCGTACGGGCGGTCCGCCTGCTCTGCGGCGGCAGCGCCGACCGAGGGGGTCACCTCGCTCTCGACGAACTCCACCGCGACGACGCCGGCGGCGACCGCCGCGACGAGACAGAGCGCGAGGATCGCGGCGCGGAGCGGGGAGGAGAGTCCGGGCATAAGAGAGGGTGAGTGCAGCCGACACCACTACGCGCGGGCCCCGAAGTAAATACGCTGTTGGTCCGCGCGCCGTGGGTGTCGCCGCCGCGGTCGGCGTCGCCGGAGCGACCGCCTCCGCCGAATGTCGAGGATTTTTATCGCCGCGAGGAAACCCACAGGTATGCACGTCGCGTTCGTCTCGCTGTACCCCGAACAACGCCGCGCTGACGGGGCAACGGCGCGAGCGCGACGGGTGGCGGAGGGGCTCGCCGCCCGCGGCCACGACGTCACGCTTCTGTGTACACAGTGGTGGGAGGGGCCGCTGGACGCGTTCTCGCAGAACGGCGTCGACTACGTCGCCGTCACCGAGGATCCGTCCGCGCGGGCGTTCGCGTCGAAGCTGCCGTTCGCGCTCCGGCGGGCGGGGCCGGACGTCGTCTACGCTGCCAACAGCCCGCCGTCGCAGGTGCTGGCCGCGAAGACGGCCGCGCGCGTCCTCCGGATCCCGGTGGTCGTCGACTGGTGGGCCGTCCGCGAGGACGACTCCGAGCGGCTGATCGGGCGGGCGGCGCGGACCGCCGACCGGGTGCTCGCACCGTCGCAGCTGGTCAAGACCGGCGTCCGCGAACACGGTAGTGCCGCCGAGGACGTCACTGTCGTCCCCGAAGCCGTCGACTTCGACCTGATCCGGTCGGCCGGGGTCGACAACCGCGCGGATCTCGTCTACGCCCGCCGGCTCGACGAACACGCCAACGCCGAGTCGTTCCTGCTGGCGCTCGCGGAACTCCGGGACCGCGAGTGGCGCGCGGTCGTGATCGGCGACGGCCCCGAGCGGGACGCCGTGGCCGAGACCGCCGCGGAACTCCGGATCGACGACCGCGTCTCGTTCCTCGGAGCGCGTCCCCCCGAGGAGTTGGTCCCGATCCTGAAGGGCGCACACGTCTTCGCACAGACGAGTACCGTCGAGCCCTTCGCCCGGGAACTCCTCTGGGCGCTCGCGTGTGGCTGTGTCGGGATCGTGGAGTACCAGGCGGCGTCGAGCGCCCACGAACTGGTGGAGAACTGCGCCCGGGGTGCGCGGGTGACGAGCCCGCAGGAACTCGCCAGCGAGGTCGTCGCCGCGGCCCGCCACGACCGGCTGTCGATCAACGAGGGGTTCGCCGAGTACGATCGGGATGCCGTGCTCGGCACCTACGAACGGATCTTCGAGGCGGAGCGCAACGACTACGGCTACTGGTGACCGAACGCGGGTCGAACCCGCGAGCGACGGCGCCGCCGGCTACTCGTCGTCGAACTCGTAGTCGCCGCCGTACTTCATGAAGAAGAACGCGAGCCCCAGCGTGGCCACCATGGCGAACGTTGTCGCCACGCCGAGGGTCTTCGCGGTGTCGGGGACCTCCGGCAGGTTCGCGGGCGCCTCGGTCTCGATCGACTCGACGACCTCGATCGTGCCGACCATCCCCGCGGTCCGGTGGGGGTCACAGTAGTACTCGTAGGTGCCGAGCGTCTCGAAGGTGTGCTCGTAGGTGAACCCGGTGTTCTCGATGGTCTCGTACCCCTCCCACCCGGCGTCGTCGGGCTGGCTGTCCACGACGATGTTGTGGTTGTCCGACTCCCAGGTGAACGTCACGGTCGTCCCCGGCGTGACCTGCAGCGCCTCGTCGGTGCCGGGGGAGAACACGAGGTCCCCGCCGGGGCCGACGATCACCTCCTCGCTGCCACCCTCCTGCGCCGCGGCGGTCCCGGCCGCGCCGGCGGCTGCGGCGGTCCCGGCCGCCGTGGTGAGGAAGGCGCGACGCGACAGCTTCGCGTTGCCGTTGGTCATACTCGCCGGTCGGGCTTCCGTCGTAGTGAATACTTTGGTTTGTCGCGTCCGCCGTCCCGACTCGGGGTTCCGGAACCCTTTTGCGGATCCTCCCGTTCGTCCCGGCTATGACCGACGTGGAGGCGGAGCTCCGCCGGCAGTTCACCGACGCGTTCGAAGACGCCGAGTTTCCGGTCACCAGCCAGATGGACCTCGTCCCGACGCTCCCGGACGGCCCGCGGACGACGTTCACCGCGGGCGACCGGACGCTGAGCGCGATGGAGCTGGCCGGGACGCTCGGCGGACACCAAGACTTCCCGTACGAAAGCGTCGAATCCCTCGTCGACGACGTCATCCAGGGGCTGAAAGCCGAGGGCGTGATCTGACCGGGAGCCGACCCCGTGCGCGGAACGAAACGGACGCTGTGGGAGGCGTGGATCGATCGGTACGTCGACACCGACGACCCCACGCCGCTGTTCGCGACCGAGCGTGACCCGACCGATACGGGTGGTCCTCGCGTCGAACTCACCCACTACGGCCGGCAGCGACGCCGCCCCGTGCTCCGCCGGAGCGACGCGATGGACGCCCGGCTCCGGGAGGCCGTCGAGACCGTCGTCGACGACCACGAGGCACGCGGCGGCGAGTACGACGGTCTCGTCTACCTGATGTACGGCATGGAGAACGGGGCGGTGATCCCGTACTACATTGGAAAGACCGGGACCTTCCGGCGGGCGGACGACGGCCTGAGCGCCAACCTCGACTCGGTGTCCGAAACGGGCGGGAAGTTCGCCCGGTGGGGGTACGGCGACGCCTACCACGTCGGCGAGCTGAGCGCGGCCGTCCTTACGGAGTGTGACGGCGTCGACGCCACGAACCACGGCGACCCGACGGAGAAGTACCGGCGGTGGGCGACCCGACTCTTCCAGCCGGGCACCCGCCGGCTCCGCCGCCCGGTCTACGTCTGGATCCGGGCGTGGGACCGCAGCGAGGGGCCGTATCCGGACACGTATCCCTACCTCGCGGAGCTGGAGTACCAGCTCGTCGGGATCGCCTACGAACTGTTCCCCGAAACCCTCCTGAACACCGAGGGCGTCCCGAACAACCCCACGGCGTACGCACGGATGCGCGGGTGGATCGACGACGGCCGGACCTCCCTCGGGGATTTCGGCGGCTCCGCGGAGTGAGCACCCGAACGCTTTCACGCGCGGCCACCCTCTCGGTGGTATGTCCCACGACATCCAGCGGTACCTCAACGTCCGGAGCGCCCACGGCGCGTCGTTCGGGCCGGCGGGCGACCGGCTCGGATTTCTGCTCGACACGACCGGGGTGCCGCAGGTCTGGAGCCTGACCGATCCCGGCGGGTGGCCCGAACAGCACACCACCTTCGAGGAGCGCGTCACCTTCGCGTCGTGGTCGCCCGAGCGCCGGGAGTTCGCGTTCGGTATGGACGAGGGCGGCGACGAGCGCGCGCAACTCCACCGGTACGACCTCGACTCGGGACGGGTCACGAACCTCACCGCGACTCCCGACGCCAAACACCGGTGGGGCGGGTGGAGCCACGACGGCGACCGGTTCGCGTTCACCTCGAACCGCCGTGACCGCGCGGTGTTCGACGTGTACGTCCAGGACCGCGACGCCACCGGCGACGCCGCCGAACTGGTCCGCGAGGGTGACGGGTGGCTGACGCCGGGTGGGTTCTCGCCGGACGACTCGGCGCTTCTGGTCTCGGAGGCGTACTCCAACGTCGATCAGGACGTGTCCGTCGTCGACGTCGAGACCGGCGACCTGACGCACCTGACGCCGCACGACGGGACCGTCAGGTTCCGAAGCCCCGAGTGGGGCCCCGACGGCGAGTACGTCTACCTCGTCTCCGACCGCGACAGCGACACGCTGGACCTGTGGTGCGTCGACGCCGCCGACGGGACCTTCTCGCTCGTCGCGTCCGACCCCGAGTGGGAGATCGACGGGGTCGCGGTTGACGACGACACCGGCCGGATCGTCTACTCCACGAACGTCGACGGGTACACCGAACTCGCCGTCGGCACCCTCGACGGCCCCGACGTGATCGACCCGCTGCCGACCCCGGACCTGCCGCGGGGCGTGGCCGGCGGGGTGTCGTTCGATCCGACCGGCGACCGGTTCGCGGTGACGGTCACCCGCCGCGGCGGCCCCGCGAACGTCCACGTCGTCGACGCCGAAACGGGCGCGGCCGAGCGGTGGACGCGTGCCGCGACCGCAGGGATCCCGGCCGAGACGTTTGTCGAGCCCGAACTCGTCCACTACCCGACGTTCGACGGGCGGGAGATTCCGGCGTTCCTCTCGACGCCGGACGACGAGGCGGGGTCCGGCGGGACGCCCGCCATCGTGGACATCCACGGCGGCCCCGAGTCGCAGCGTCGGCCCTCCTTCGCCGCAGTGACCCAGTACTTCCTCGCGAACGGCTACGCGGTCTTCGAGCCCAACGTCCGCGGCTCCGCGGGGTACGGGAAGGCGTACAGCCACCTGGACGACGTGGACAAGCGGATGGACGCCGTCGCGGACGTCCGGGCGGGCGTGGAGTGGCTCCGGGATCATCCGGCGATCGATCCCGACCGGGTCGTCGCGATGGGCGGGTCCTACGGCGGGTTTATGACGCTCGCTGCGATGACGGAGTACCCCGACCTCTGGGCCGCCGGCGTCGACATCGTCGGGATCGCGAACTTCGTCACGTTCCTGGAGAACACCGGGGAGTGGCGGCGGGAGCTCCGGGAGGCCGAGTACGGGTCTCTGGAGACCGACCGGGAGTTGCTCGAGTCCATCTCCCCGCTCACCACCATCGGGGAGATCCGCGCGCCGCTGTTCGTGCTCCACGGCGAGAACGACCCGCGGGTCCCCGTCTCGGAGGCACACCAGGTCGTTGAGGCGGCCCGCGAGCACGTCCCGGTGCGGGAACTCATATTCGAGGACGAGGGCCACGGACTCACGAAGCTGGAGAATCGCATCGAGGCGTACGCCGCGATCGTGGACTTCCTGAACGAGCACGTCGGGGCGTGACTGATCACCTTGCCGAACATTTTACTACGGTGTCGAATAAATCCGAACACGTGAGCGAAGAGTCCGTTGGGGGGCGCGTTCTCGTCGTCGCACCGGCCGGCTCGGAACACGGTTCGGGGCCGGACGACCGCGACGGATCGTTCGTCCGCGGCGGCGACGCGTCCGGGACCGATCGCGAGGAACGCGCCGGCGAGACCGACGACCCGGAGACGGCCGACAGCGACGGCCCCGCGAGCCGGGGCTGTAGTCCGCAGGAGGTCGCCGCAGGCCTCTCCGACCGACTGCCGGTCGAGGTGGTGTTCAGAGACGAGCGGACCGCCCCGGAGTATCTCGACGAACTCGGGCCGACCCTGGACGGCGTCGTCGTGCTCGGGTCGGAGACGGGGCCGCTCGGCAGCCCCGTCGACGACGGATCGGTCCCGGCCGTCGTCTGTGAGGGCCCCATCGTCGAGGATTCCGGGGCGGTGTCGGCCGACGCGGTCACCGTCGGCGAGGTCACGGCGGAGGTTCGGGCGGTGGTACGCGAGGGACGCGCTCGGAGCGATCTCCGGGATCAGAACGCCCGGCTGACGGCGCTGAACCGGTACGCCCGCGACATCGCCGGGTGTGAGACCGTCGACGCCGTGCTCGACCGGACCGTCGAGGCCGCGACCGACGCCCTGGCGTTCGATTTCTGTGTGATCCTGCTGGTCGACGGGGGCCAGCTCGTCCCGCGAGCGTCGGCGCTACCGGAGCCCGAACTGTCTCCCATCGACGTCACCGACGGGATCGCCGGGCGAACGCTGGCGGCCGGGGCATCGGAGATCGTCGAGGACATACAGTCGGATCCGGACGCGGTCGTCGAACACGACGACCTCCACGCGGTGTTGAGCGTCCCGATCGGCTCGGAGGGCGTCCTCCAGGTGGCGTCGTACGATCGTGACGCCTTCGACGAGCGCGATCGGGAGTTCGCGGAGATCCTCTCGGGGTACACCAGGGAGGCGCTCGCGCGCCTCGAGCGTGAGGCGGGACTGCGGGTCGAACGCGACCGGCTCCACGGGTTCTACACCGGGCTTCCGGTACCGGCGCTCTGTGTCGAACGGCGGGACGACGGGATCGCGGTGACCAGTACCAACGCCGCCTACGGGTCGGCGTTCGGCGGGAGCCAGGAGAGTCGGCTCCTCCGAGACGCGGTTCCGACCGACGGGGAGCGCGAACTGTACGAGGCGGCGCTACGGACGGGAAGCGTGGTGCGCGGCCCGATCACCCGGAGCGTCGCCGACGGACCCGACGAGCGGTACGTGCTGGTGGCCGTTCCGGTCTCCCCGCCCGGCGGATCCGACTACGCCTTCGGCGTCTACTACGACTCCGAACCGGACGGCGACGGCCCGCCCCAGTGACCCGGGCGCGGCACGTGGGGTCGTCGGGGTGCGGGGTGTCCACACGGCCGCCGCCGGTAGAACCAAACCCTCGGCTTCCGAATCGCGTGGTATGAGCGCCGACACGGGACGGGAACGCCAGCGGCCGATCCGGTGTCTCATCGCGAAGGTGGGGCTCGACGGCCACGACCGGGGCGCCCACGTCATCGCCCGGGCGTTCCGGGACGCGGGGTTCGAGGTGGTCTACTCCGGGCTCCACCGCGCGCCCGAGGAGATCGTCCAGGCGGCGGTGCAGGAGGACGTAGACGTGCTCGGGATCTCCATCCTCTCGGGCGCGCACGACACCCTGGTCCCGAAGGTCGTGGAGGGACTCGAGGAGTACGGCGCCTTCGCCGACACCCTGCTGATCGTCGGCGGGATCATCCCGGAGGAGGACCGCGACGACCTCCGGGAGATGGGCGTCGCCGCCGTCTTCGGCCCCGGAACCCCGATGGCGGAGACGATCGAGTTCGTCCGCGAGAACACCCCCATTGAACCCGACGAGTCGGCGTGAGACGGTGATGGACCGGAACGACTCCGGCGACGACTCGGAGGCGGCGGCCCGGAACCGGCGACTCGTCGCGTCGCTGCTCGACGGCGACCACCGCGCGCTGGCCAGAACCATCTCCCGGATCGAGGACCGCGCGCCGGGCCACCGGGGTCTGGTCTCACACCTCCACCCCCACACCGGTGACGCCCACGTCGTCGGCGTCACCGGCAGCCCCGGCGCGGGGAAGTCGACGCTGGTGGACAAGTTGGCGGCGGCGTACCGCGACCGCGGGGAGACGGTCGGCGTCGTCGCGGTGGATCCCGCGTCGCCGTACTCGGGGGGATCGGTGCTCGGCGACCGCATCCGTATGGGATCGACGGTCGGCGACATGGACGTGTTCGTCCGGTCGATGAGCGCCCGCGGCCGACTCGGCGGGCTCTCGACCGCGACCACCGACGCGGTCCACGCGCTCGACGCCTTCGGGAAGGACGTCGTGATCGTGGAGACCGTCGGTGCGGGGCAGAACGAGGTCGACATCGTCCGGACCGCCGACACGGTCGCGGTGGTGGTCCAGCCCGGCAGCGGCGACGACGTCCAGACGCTGAAGGCCGGCATCCTGGAGATCGGCGACGTCTTCGTCGTCAACAAGGCGGATATGGACGGCGTCGACCGCCTGGTCGCGGAGCTCGAGGAGATGCTCCACCGGCGGGACGCGGGCGGGACGGCGGGCTCGCAGTTCGCGGCCGGAGCGGGCGGACACCACGGTCGGGGGCTCGAGGCCGACGATGCCGGCACGGCCGAATCCGCCGGCCGACGCGTCGACGGGACCGGGTCGGACGCCGCCGGAGCGGACGGCGAGTGGGCGCCGCGCGTCGTCACAACCGTCGCGACGGCGGGCGGCGGGATCGACGACCTCGTCGCCGCGTTCGACGACCACGCGCAGCACCTCCGGGAGTCTGATGCGGGCGCCGAGCGGGCGCTGTCCCGCCACGCCGCGGAGATCCGTCGCCTGGCTCGCGAGGACGGGAACGCACTCCTGGACGCCGAGATCCGCCGGCGGGGCGGGATCGCGTCGCTCGCCGAGCGCGTTCGCGCGGGCGAGACCGACCCCTACGCGGTCGCCGCGTCGATCGTCGGGCCGATCGCGGACTGCGTCGACGCCGCGAGGGACGGCGACGACGGGGGCGGGGAGACGGAGTGAGGTGACCTCGGGCGCGTGGTCGCCGGCCCCGGCTGGTCCGCCGTCACCCACCCGTCGGACTGCGACCGGGCGCGCCCCGGAACCCTGAATTGGCTCCCGGTCGTACGCCGCGTATGAACCGCGGATCCATCGCCGGCGGTCTGCTGGCGGGTCTCGGCGGGGCCGCACTCGCAAACGCCGCGCTCCGACGGCGTGCGAAGCCGCTCGAACCCGCACTCGACGGCGAACACCGAACCCTGGAGTGGAACGGCATCGACGTCGGGTACGCCGAGGCGGGCGACCCGGCGGACCCCGATCTCGTGTTGCTGCCGGGGATCAACGCCGCGGGCTCGAACGGCGAGTTCCGCGAGGTGTTCGACGATCTCGCCGCGGAGTATCACGTCGTCTCCCCCGACCTGCCCGGGTTCGGAACCTCCGAGCGGCCGCCGCTGCGGTACTCGGCGTCGCTGTACGCCGAGTTCGTCGGCGACTTCCTCGCGCGGTTCGTCGAGCCGTCGGTCGTCGCGTCGTCGCTGACGGGCGCGTACCTCCTCGACGCCGCGGACGACCTCGACCTGTCGTCGGTGGTACTGATCTGCCCGACGGAGCGCGGCGGTCCCGACCGCAACCTCCCGCTCCGGGAGCTCCTCCGGTCGCCGGTGGTCGGGGAGGCGCTGTTCAATCTCCTCACCTCCAAGCCGTCGATCCGGTATTTCAACGCCGACCACGGGTACTACGACGTCGACCGCGTGAGTGACGCGTGGATGGACTACGAGTGGCGGACCGCCCACCAGCCGAACGCGCGGTACGCCCCCGCGTCGTTCATCAGCGGCTTCCTCAACGCCGACGTCGACCTCGAAGCCGAGCTCGCGTCGGTGGACGCCCCGGTGACGCTTCTGTGGGGTCGGGAGGCCGGAATTACGCCGCTGTCCCGCGGTCGAGACCTGGCCACGGCGGCCGACTGCCGGCTGGTGGTGGTCGACGACGCAAAGCTCCTCCCGCACGTCGAGTTCCCCGAGCAGGCGCTCGACGTGATCACCGAAGCCATCGAGCGGTGAGCCGTCCCGGCGGCGAGGCCACCGCCGGGAACGCGGTCGCCGGTCCCGCGCGCCCTCGCCCGCGTCGGGAGCGGACCCGAACCCGGACGCGGGCGCGACGAACCGCCGGGGCTTTTGACCCGGCCGGCGTATGGACTCGCGTGCGGAGCATCGACACGACGGCGGGGGCTGCGCAGTGAGCGGGCGTTCAGTCGCGGTCGTCGCCGCCGCCGGCGCCGCGACCGATCCAATCCTCGATGCGCTCGCG
>Ga0207753_1000055_pt1 | contig 43833 bp, 34 predicted proteins | sample PonA233FremontCA_2_FD_187273 | JGI IMG/M metagenome (GOLD analysis project Ga0207753, IMG submission 187273) | Salt pond sediment microbial community from Fremont, CA, USA - Pond A23 Sediment 3 (SPAdes) | ecosystem: Environmental > Aquatic > Non-marine Saline and Alkaline > Saline | place: USA... | reverse complement strand
CCTCCGAGGTATCGCCTCATTGGTTCCGACACGCCCACGCATCGCACGCCCTTCAGAAGGGAGCTGATCTGGAGCTCGTGCGTGAGACCCTGGGCCACGAGAGCATCGAAACGACAAAGACGTACCTCCACGCACAGCCCGGAAAGTCCTCTTCCTACTACGTGGACGAGGCGCCGGACTTCAACGGATAGCAGCGCTCAGTCCGCCTGGGCCAGCACGTCCAATTGATGGGCGATGTAGGTAAGCCGGCCTTCGTGAATCTGGCGGCGCCGATCCGACAGCCAGTCCGCAAACGCGTCATCGTCGAGGGCCGGGTGGCCGTGAAGCTCGTTTTCAATGAAGTGCAGAATGTGGTAGAGAAAGTACGCCTCGTCCGCCGGGTAGTCTCCGTCCTGCGGCCACACGATCCAGTCCGATCCGCCGGCCTCAAGAAGGGTGCTCCCCGCGTCTCGGAGATGCGTTAAGAGACGCCGCCCCGATTGGTCACCGGCCCGACCGTCGTCGTGGTCGGTCGTCATGCTCTCGTGGTACAGCGTCTCGACGCGCCCATCCAACCCCGAGTCGTGCGGCGGCTCGAAGGCCGTCACGCCGTCGAAGTGAATCGGCAGGTACCACAGGCCCCGGCCACGGAGCAGCGGCCGGAGCGCCTGAATCGCGTCGGGGATCCGCAGCAGATCAAACAGCGCTTGTCCGACAATTGCGTCGAATCGGTCCCCATCGTGCGCCGCGGCGAAGTCGTACAGGTCCGCCGTCACGAATTCGAGGACGACGGATTCGCCGTCCGCCGCCCAGACCTGCGGGGATCGGCCGGTCACCTCGAACCCCTGTTGCTCCGCCCACGTCCGCAGTTCGGACGACGCAGTATCGAGCACCGCCGGGTTCCGGTCCACGAGCGTATACCGGAGCGACGGGCCCGTTCGAACATCCAGGGCAGTGACGATGCGCTCCACAGTCGCGCCAACGCCGGCCCCGACCTCTAAGATGCGGAGCGACGAAACGCCACCGAGCTCCTCGACGAAACGGGACCACACCCGATGATTGAGGGCGCGGCCGTCAATGGACTTTTTGGCCGTTAGGTACCGGGACAGGCGGTACGCATCCGGAGCATGCACAGACAAAAGGGTCAGATAGAAAAATTACGCCGTATAGGAGGCCCAGGCGGTGTCGTCCTCCCAGATCTTGACGGTAACGGTCTCCAACCGTGCCGTACTCAACTGCTCCGTCAAGGCCGTGCAGAAGATTCGGGAGAAGTGCTCGATGCTGGGATTCAGCCCCTCAAATTCGGGCAGGTCGTTCAGGGTGGCGTCTTCGTACCGGTCTACAAGGGCCTCAAGGACCCCCTCCACCTCCACGATGTCGACGAGGTACCCGTGTTCGTTGAGCTCGTCTCCCTCCAACGCGACCTCGACGTCGAAGTGGTGCGAATGCCACTCGTTCTCGGGGCCACAGTTCGGGACTGTAAGATAGTGCTGCGCCACGAAGTCGCGGCGAACCATCAGTTCGTACATGGCAGAGCCGTAGGGGTGAGAAGAGAACGGTTCGGTCGTACCGGTTCAGTTGTACTGGAATACGGGCTGCAGCATCGAAGGATCAGTCGAAAGCTGTGCGTACGCTGCAGGGGCGTCGCCGAGGGAAAATGTCTGGGAGACAAGATCGCTCGGGGTGAGCGTAGGCAACAGGTCAAGCACCACGGACATACGCCGGTCCTTTGTCCACCGGCCCCGAAGCGATGGATCGATGGTACTGACCTGACTGGAAATGATTTCCATTCGAGAGCGGTGAAAGTGACGCCCGAGGTCAATGGGGGCAGATTTCGTGCCGTACCAGGACCCCACCACGACCCGTCCACTGAAAGCCGTACGCTGCACCGCCTCGTTGAGTACGGACGGCTTCCCCGTCAGCTCGAACACGAGATCGGCGCGTGAAGCGTCGGGCCCAGAGGCGTCATGCCCCGTGTCCAGCTCCAGCTCGGACGAAGAGGCCACGGCCGTTCCCCCCAGCGATTCCGACACGGCCCGCCGGTGGGGCGACGGCTCGACGGTCCAAAGCCCCCGAAGCGGATGCCGAGACAAGAGCTGAGTGGTGAGCAGCCCCACAACGCCCTGCCCGAGCACGACGACCTGCTCCCCAACCATGGGGCGTCCGTCCATAACGAAGTTTACGGCCGTCTCTACGGACGGGATCAGGGCGGCGTCCACGGCAGACACGGCGGGGGGCACGCGAACAAGAGCGGACGGCGACGTCACGAACCGGGACACGTGAGGCTGAAACGAAAAGACAGTGCGTCCCTCCCACTCGGCGTCGACATTGTTGCCCACTGTCTCGACCGTCCCCACGCATGCGTAGCCGTAAGAGATGGGGTAGGAAAAATCGTCGTCCTCGAGGGCCTCGATCGTGGTATCGGCCGCCAGGGTTTCGGGAACGTGCCCCTCGTACACGAGTCGCTCCGTGCCCGGACTTACGGCCGAGTACTCCGTCCGGACGACCACCTCGTCCGGCGCCGGGTCCGGCATCGGCTCGGTCACCACCTCCACTTCACCAGGCCCCGTAAACTGTACCCGCCGCCGAGACGCACTTGCCATGTGAGTTGGGGGTCGTTCGAACTGCATTCGGGGAGCATCGAGGGGAGCGGCCTCACTCGGAGGCGACGGGCCATACAGGATCCCCTTCCAGGACCAAGTCGTCTCCGTACCACCGCTGCTGGATGTTGTCCAACCGGGGGAAGTCAGACCGAGCGTGCGCGTCCTGATCTTCGGGGGTGAGCGAAGAGAGCGCCGCCGTTCCGCCTACGAACATGGGGGCCACAGTGACGATCACACGCTGGGCGCACTGACGTCGCAGGAAAGAGGTGAGAATGCTCGTCCCCCCCTCCACCATCACGCTGGAAAAGTCGCGCTCCCCGAGGGCACGTAGGAGGGTCTTGACACAGATTCCCCCCTCCGGCCCGCAAGACAGTTCCATGACCGTGCCCCCGTGCGCTTCAAGTCGCTCTTTGCGGTCCGGGTCCGCGTTGGGGCTCGTGACGATGAGCGGATCCGGGCCGTCCCCCGCAAGAAGTTGTGCGTCGGGGGGGAACCGCAGCGACGAATCCAGCACGATGGGGACCGGGTGCGTTCCATCGCTGTGCCGGACCGTGAGACGCGGGTCGTCGGCCAACACGGTTCCGATGCCGACGAGAATGCCATCATGGAGCGCACGGAGTTGGTGGGTAAACCGGAGGGCCTCTTCACTGCTAATGGGGAGCGGTGTGCCCGACGTCGAGGCGATCGATCCGTCTAGGCTCTGGGCGTACGTCAGTGTTACGAACGGCCGTCCTTCCTCTGCAAAATAGCGGTCAATCCGCTGCTTCAGGTCACGGAGTGACGTCCCATGGGCGTTGCCCTGAGCGTGCCCGTTCGCGGGCCCCAGATCCAAGATGTGACGCATCCGGTTCACCTTCGTCCGGAGGTATTCCGCATTGTGCCGGTTCACGTGGGGCTCAAGCGAAACCCGCTCGGTAATTTCAACCCCATGTTCGGCGAGACTCTCAATCTTTTGTGGGTTGTTGGTCAAGAGGCGAGCGGACGACACACCCAGGTCATCGAGGATTCGTGCAGCGATGGCGTAGTCTCGCTCGTCGGCTCCGTGCCCAAGAATCCGGTTGGCCTCGACGGTGTCGTAGCCGTCGTCTTGGAGGTTGTAGGCACGGAGCTTACTAAGAAGACCGATCCCACGTCCTTCCTGACGCAAATAAAGGAGGATCCCTCGGCCGTTTTTTGCAATCCGTCGCATCGAGGCATCCAGTTGCTCCCCACAGTCACAACGCAGGGACCCGAGGACGTCACCGGTAAAGCACTCAGAATGAACTCGTACCAACACATCCTCCGCATCCGCGACGTCCCCACACACGAGTGCCAGGTGATCCTTGTCGTCCTTGCTGTTTTCATACAGAGAGAGTGAGAACTCGCCGTCTACAGTGGGAATTCGAGCACTCGTCAACCGTTCGACGGAGGGAATCTCCATATCAGGGTCCATGAGCCGAGATCGGAATGAAAAGAACCACCACTGGCAGTTGGACGGCCAGCGTATGGCTGCTTGCAAGGGGCAATCAAATTCGACTTTGGATCAACCAGTTCCGTTGCGTAGGGTTTTGGGAAGACTGTTACGGAGCCGGCTCGATGCCACTTTTCACATGGTTGCTTAACTTGCAATAACAGAAGTTACAGATTCTCCTCCAGCACGTCCCTTGAATTATGGTAGAAGGCATCGTCCTTCCGAGGCGCTTTTCGTTTTCCACCACCGAATTAGCAAACGTTCAGGCCCCGTAGTGGTAGGGAGAGTATCCTCTTTGTGATGGAATGCCGCCCTAAGTCGCACCTTCAGACGCAGCTCCCATGCGCTTTCGTCCAATTGTTGTTGGGGCCCTGTACCCCGGCATCACACGCGGCCTAAGTGCCGACCTTCTCGCCACCCAGGCCCTTTCGGGGACGGGGTATCCGGTTTGCACCTCTCACGTCGTTGCCGGGGACGGCGTCGTGACGGACGTCCTCAATGTCCCAACGGACACCGTGGCCGCGCAGCTCGAACATTTGTTTGAGACCCGGACCCCGACCAGTGCCAAGGTAGGCATCATCGGGGCCACACCAACCGTGGACCGAGTGTTCGACCACCTTCACTCGCTGGACGGCCCCGTCGTCTACGACCTCACCGTGAGCGGTCCGAGCGGCGAGGACGTTGTCGAACAGGAAGGCTTGGAGGCGATTGTCGAACGCCTCAGTGAGCCGGACCTCGTCACAATCCGGCGCACAGATGCCGCCCTGGTGGCCGGCATGGAAATCCCCAGTCTGGACGATGCCCAGGTGGCCGCCCAACGGATTGCCCAGCAGGGGGCCGAGCACGTTCTGGTCCGTTGCGGAAAGCTTCCCACTCACTTCTACGACCAGGAAGGGACGCCCCCCGATTACGCCCTGGACCTCTTTTTCGACGGGGACGACTTTGCCCTCTTCGAGGCCCCACATCTTGACGGCCTCCAGTCGCACCATGGCGCATCGAGTGGCCTCTTGCTTCCCTTGCTCCGTCACCTCCAGACCGGAATGGAACTCGAACCAGCGCTACAAAAAGCCAAGGGCCGGGTCTCCGAAGCCCTCCGGGCCCTCCAACAGGACGAGGGAGACAATCCAGACGCCACCTTCTTCGAGACCTTAGAAGAGGAACCGACCATGGCTGAGGTCCAAGAGTAGCCGCTCAGCCTCTTCCCCCCTCTCAAATACGTGTTGCCTCATGCCCAACGATGCGAAGGAGAACTCGAACCAGTCCAAGGCCACCATCTACGATGTGGCCGATCACGCAGGCGTTGCCATTTCGACCGTCTCGCGGGTGCTGAACGATTCGGAGGATGTGGCCGACCAAACCCGAGACAAGGTGGTGCGGGCCATTCAGGAACTCCAGTTCCGCCCGAACCGGACCGCAAAGTCGCTCGCTCAACGCTCCACGCGGACCATTGCCGTGGCGCTCCCCACGTTCACGACGCCCTTTCACAACGAACTGTTGAAAGGGGTGCGGGACCGGCTCGACGACGAGGACGTGGATCTGCTGCTCTGCGACCTGGAATGGGAAGCGCCGAAGCACTCTCTCCGCAGCTTTCTGGAGGGCGGCGCCATGGACGGGCTCCTGCTCGTGGGCGTGACGCCGGACGAGGACCTCGCCGACGAACTGCGGATGCTCGGGGGGCCCGTCGTGCTCGTCGGGGCCGAGCTGGCCGGCTTCGATTCGTTCTACTGGGAGGACCAGCCCGGTGCCGAGCTCGCAGTCAATCACCTCATCGACCAGGACTACACCCGGATCGGGGCCATCACGACGCCCCACGACAACCGTGTCCGCAACGAGCGGATCGCGGGGTACCGCCAGGCGCTGGAAGACGCGGGCATTGAGTTCAATTCCGACCTCGTGGTGCACGGCCACACGAGCAAGCACGATGGGTTCAGCGAGGAGTCCGGGTACGAGGCGATGCAGGACCTCCTGGCCCTCGACGACCCTGTGGAGGCCGCCTTTGCGAGCAGCGACGTACAGGCCATCGGGGCCTGGCAGGCACTCCGCGAAGAAGGATTTGAGGTGCCCGACGACTTTGCCTTTGTTGGGTACGACGACATTAAAGTAAGTCGCTTCATTGGACTGAGCAGCGTGGCCCAGAACATGCACAACGTCGGGAACGAAGGCACCGATCTTCTCCTGGACCGATTGGAGAAGCGGGGGCCCGAGACGTACACCTCCCGCTTGGTGGAGCCGGAACTCCACATTCGGAAATCGAGCCAACGTCCCTGAGTCCCTCTAGGCGCCTCTCCTGTCGACGCGCCCGCCCCAATTTCGGGACGGAGCACGCCCCTTCAGTCCTCACTTCCCTTTCCCTCCTCAACTGCGGCGGAGCCCTGTTTTATGGACCATCAACTCATCGAAGACCAACTGGACCACACGATCGAGCAGACCGGTTTTGACGACCTGGGAGAGACCTACCACGGAAAGGTTCGGGACAATTACCAACAAGGCGATCGGCGCATTCTGGTCACGACCGATCGGATCTCTGCCTTCGACCACGTCCTCCCACAGACCATTCCATTCAAGGGACAAATTCTGAATCAGACGGCCGCCTACTTCTTCGAAGCCACAGAAGATCTTGTCCCGAACCACGTCCTCTCCGTTCCGGACCCCAATGTGACCATCGCGAAGGAGTGCACCCCCATTCCCATCGAGTTTGTGGTCCGGGGCTATTTGGCCGGGCACGCCTGGCGGGAATATGACCGGGGCACACGGACCCTCTGCGGGCAGGGCCTGCCGGACGGACTCCGAGAGAGCGAGCAGCTGCCCGAGCCGATCCTCACCCCCACCACCAAGGCCGAAGAGGGGCACGACCAGGACGTGAGCCGAGAGGAGGCGCTTGCAAATACCGGCCTGGCCCCCGCCACCTACGACCAACTCGCCGAGTGGGCCCTCGCGCTGTACCGACGCGGCCACAAGATGGCAACGGAGCAGGGCCTCCTCCTCGTCGATACGAAGTATGAATTTGGCCGCACGCCCGACGGCAATCTCGTGTTAATCGATGAGGTGCACACCCCCGACTCATCGCGGTACTACTACGCAGACGGGTACGAGGATCGCCTTGCCGAGGGCCGTCCCCAGAGGCAGCTCTCGAAGGAGTTCGTTCGGGAGTGGCTCATGGACCACGGCTTCCAAGGACGAGCCGGCGACGAGATGCCCACGCTTCCGGATGCGTTCCGAGCAAAGGTTACGAGGCGCTACGTGGAGCTCTTCGAAAAGGTGACGGGACAACCGTTCGAACCGGATACGCACCCCAACCCTGAAGCCCGTATCCACTCGGCCCTGGGCGATTACGTCGTTGAAGCGTCGCGCTAGGCCCTCGACTTCGCCACCTCTGACGTCGCGGCGTACGTGGCGGGCCGTCGGTCTTGCAGGACATCGTTGTGGGCATTGATGTTGCGGTCGCGCGCCTCGCGCGGATCCAGGTCAACAACCTCCACCACGTCCGCCGACTCGTCGGCCCGGGCCAAGATGGTCCCCGAGGGGGCGCACACCTCACTCATTCCGATGAAACGCAGGGATTCTCCCTCCTTCTCTTCCCGTCCGTGCCGGTTGGCCGTGATGGTGAAGACGTGGTTCTCACGAGCACGGACCGGCATGGAATCAGGGCAGTGTGGGAGGACAAGGTTGGAGGGATGAGCAATCACGTCCGCCCCTCTCAACGCAAGCGTGCGGGCTGCCTCGGGAAAATACCAGTCGAAGCACACCATCACCCCGAGGCGGTACGAGGTCCCGCCCGCAGTGTCCTCCTCAAAGACCCGGAAGCCCAGGTCGCCCGCCTCAAACAGGGTCGTCTCCTCGTAGAAGAGGTGAACCTTGCGGTACGTATCCACCCGGCCGTCGGGCCGCACCACCACCGCGCTGTTGTAGAAATGATCCCCGTCCCGTTCGGCCAGCCCCGCCACGAGTGTCGCCCCCAGCGAGTCGGCCCAGCCCCGCAGTGCCGCCACGGATTTGCCGTTGGGGATCGGTTCGGCGACGCGTTCCAGGTCGTCTTTCGACTGAAAAAAGTACCCGGACGTAAACAGCTCGGGCAGGACGATTAGGTCCGCCTCGACGGAACGAAGAAGCGATTCGACCGCGGCGAGGTTTTGATCGACCTCAAGGTACGCGGGGGCAAACTGGAGATAGGCAGCTCTCACGGGCACTCAACACTGGAGCGTGGGGACAGTCGGACCGATGCCCCATCGGGCCTGCGCCATGGACCCTCCAGCCCATTTCGACGGCGCAGGCCACGGATGGACACCGACGGTCCGTCTCCCTCATGAGCAGTGAGGAGAGAACGGATAGTGCTTAGTGTAGGGAATCAGGCAGGCGAGATCAAGGCCCGAAGCGGCCGGATCTTCAATAAAGTAAATTGCAATAACAGATGCTCAGTGCTCGTGCCGCCCTCGTTCCTCCTTTAGCTGCCGCACCGTTTCTTTCAGAGCATCGAAGTCCGGCTGTTGACCCGCGTCGTCGAGGACCTCGGCGTACTGAATCGTGCCCGCCGGGTCGACGACGAAGGCCGCCCGTTTGGCAATGCGGTCCAGTCCCATGGCGGTGAAGTTCTGGTCGTATTTTGCCCCGTACTCCGCGCAGACGGTCGCGTCGTGATCGCTTAGGAGCGGAAACTCAAACTGCTGCGTGGATCGGAACTCTGAAAGAACGGCCGGGGCGTCCGTCGAGATGCCGACGACGTGGGCTGGCTCGAACGAACCGAGGTCGTTGTTCACGGCATTCAGCTCCGTCGTGCACACGCTGGTAAATGCGCCGGGGAAGAAGAGAAGGACGATGGGCTGATCGAGATGGTCGGACAGCGCCCAGGACTGTGCCTCGTCCGTGTAGAGCGTGAAACGGGGGGCGCGGTCTCCTTTGGAAAGCGAATGGGTCGTACTCATGAGGAGGTCGGAGTGTAGGAGTGGAGAGAAGTCCAGTTGCGGTTGGCTATTCGAATCGGATGGCCTTCACGGGTTCAACCCGTGCCGCCACGCGGGCGGGGATGTAGGCGGCCGCCCCACACAGGAAAACAGTCACGACCGCCACGAGCAAGAAGTCGAGCGGGTTCAGTCCAATCGGGGCCGTGGTCATGTAGTAGGCCTCGGCGGGGAGTGAGACCAGCCCGAACTGCTGCTGCAGGAGCGCGAAGGTGAGCGCCAGGGCCGCCCCAAGACTCGTCCCGACAACGCCAATCAGGCCCCCCAGGACGAGAAATAGTCGCTTCAGTGTGCGGCCCGAGGTCCCCAGCCCCTTGAGAATGCCAATCTCACGGGTTTTTTCGAGAATCAGCATCAAGAGCGTCCCGACGATGTTGAAGGCGGCGACGATGACAATGACCCCGATCACGAGCGGAATGATGCTCTGTTGCAGGTCCACCCAGGCAAAGAGCCCTGCGTACTGCTGGTAGACAGTACGGGCGGATACCGGAAATCCGAACCGGTTCTCGATCCGCGCCGCCAGCGAATCAATCCGGGATGGGTCCGACACCGTCACGTTGAACCGACTCACGGACGGAGCAGCCAGGGATCCCAGCTGCCGGGCGACTGCGGTGCTACTGAAGACATATACATCGTCGATGTCCTGGAGCGACGTATCGTAGATGCCGCGGATCCGAAACTGCTCGACACGAGGCCGCCGCCCCCCCATCGACGTCCCAGATCCTCCCTGCTGTAGGGCAAACGCAGTTACACGGTCCCCGACCGCCAGGCCGAGCCGAGTGGCCATCTCCCGCCCCACGACGAGGCCCGGCTCACCTCTTGTCTCACCGTCCACGGCATCCCCCCCGGCCTCCACCCGTTTCTGCAGGTACGAGGGGAGCCGGTCCATGCCCAGCAACACCACCCCGTCGATCGCGTCCTCCGAGTAGCGAAGCAGCACCGGCTGCTCGACCACCGGAGAAACGTCGGCGACGCCCTTCATTTCCCGAAGCTGGCGTCGGAGCGACGCGCCCTGATCGAGCGGCTCGTCCTGAACGTAACTGGACACTTGAATGTGTGCCCCGAACCCGACGATTTTTTCCTCGATCTCTTCGCTAAAGCCCCGAACGATCGCGAGGGCGAGGAGCAGCGCAGCGACCCCTAGCGTTACGCCCCCCACGGCTACGTAAATAATGAAGCGCAGGAAGCTCCGGCCTTGTTCACGTCCCTCGGCCCCCCAGAGGTACCGGAGGGACATAAAGCGCTCGAAGCGAACGGGCACGGACCAGGAGAAAGCGGTGCGGGCAGCACGGACGAAGCACAAATTGAAATCCGTTTCCGCTACAAGACTGCCAGGAAGAAGATCCGACCGCATCCTTCGGTCGAACATGCCCAGTCTCCTTCCCGTACCTAGACGTAGATTACATTTTCCGCACAATCCGTCGCTTCGACGCCCCCTCCCATGAACAACGCATATCCCGAGACCCCTCCTCCCGAGAACGAACCGGTTCGTGCCTACGCCCCCGGGTCCGAAGACCGTCGGTCCGTTCAGGAGCGACTCAGAGAACTGAGAAACCAGACCGTTGAAATCCCAGCCATCGTGGGGGGCAGCCCCATGTATCCGGGCTCGACCTCCGAAGTTGTCCCGCCCCACGACCACCAGCACACGCTCGGGGAGGTACACCAGTCCGGGAAGGGCACCGTGGACGACGCAATCGACGCGGCGATGGAGGCCAAGGCCGAGTGGGCCGCGATGGACTTTTCGGATCGGGCCGCCATCTTCCTCCGCGCCGCCGACCTGATTGCTGGGCCGTACCGGGACACCCTCAACGCGGCGACCATGCTGGGACAAGGGAAGAGCATCCACCAGGCCGAGATCGACGCGGCCTGCGAGCTCATCGACTTCCTCCGGTTCAACGTCCATTACGCGGAGCAGATTTACCGCGACCAACCGAATGACTCGCCGGGAATCTGGAATCAGATGCAGTACCGGCCGCTCGAAGGCTTTGTGCTGGCGGTCACGCCCTTCAACTTCACCGCCATCCAGGGCAACCTCCCGACGGCCCCGGCCCTGATGGGCAATACGGTGTTGTGGAAGCCGGCCTCTCGATCCGTGTACTCCGCGTTTTTCTTCTACAAGATCCTGGAAGAAGCGGGCCTTCCCCCCGGCGTCATTAATATGCTGCCCGCCGACGACGGCGCAGCCGTGGGCACGCCTGCGCTGCAGTCCGAACATTTCGCGGGCCTCCACTTCACAGGATCGGTCGGGACGTTTGACCACCTCTGGTCCACGATCGGCGACAACCTGGACACCTACCGCACCTACCCGACCATCGTCGGAGAGACGGGCGGCAAAGACTTTATCGTTGCGCACCCGTCGGCCCACGTCGAGCAATTGGCAACCGCTGTTGTGCGCGGCTCGTTCGAATACCAGGGGCAGAAGTGCTCCGCCGCCTCCCGGCTCTACATGCCCGAGTCCATCTGGCCGGACGTTCGGCGCGAAATCACGAGTCAGCTGGACGAGGTCACCGTCGGGCCCCCAGAGGACTTTACCAACTTCCTAAATGCAGTCATCGACCAGCGGGCGTTTGACAAAATTGTGGGCTACATCGAGCGGGCCCGTGACGCCGACGACGCCGAGATTGTGTACGGCGGAGGCTACGACGACTCCACCGGGTACTTCATCGAACCCACGATTATCCGCGCCCACGCCCCGAAAGAAACGACCATGTGCGAGGAGATCTTCGGGCCCGTGACGACGGTCTACGTGTATCCCGACGACGAATTCGCATCCACCCTCCCCCTCGTCGACGAAACCTCCCCGTACGGCCTCACCGGGTCGATTTTTGCGCGCGACCGTGCGGCGATCAAGCTGGCGAGCGATGTTCTCGAGCAGGCCGCGGGGAACTTCTACATCAACGACAAGCCCACCGGTGCGGTGGTTGGGGAACAGCCCTTCGGCGGGGCCCGGCGGTCGGGAACCAACGACAAGGCGGGGTCTGCCTACAACCTCATGCGCTGGGTCTCTCCGCGTGCCATCAAGGAAAACCTGAACCCGCCGACCCACCACGGGTACGCTTGGAATCAACCCGACGCCACGAAGGCGACGGACGCTCCCCAGGAGGCCGGGGACGGTGCGGTCGCGTCGTGACGGAACCAGCAGATTGAGACGGGAAACCCAGGGACCGACGATTCATCCCTCATGGCACCGCCCCGATGGACGTGCCCACCGTTTTCGAGAGCACTCACCATCCCGACGAAGACGCATGGGGACTGGTCTATACACGGTTTCTGGGCCGTCCCCTCGGGGTGTGTACCGTCCCGTTGATGGTGGGCGCCACCACCTCGGCCCTCCTCAAACAGCCCATTTGGGCCTATCTCGTCTGGGGGCTCCCCGCTGCCCTCATCCTGGCGACGGTGTGGACGCACTTTTCCTTGAGCCGGACCCCTGCTGAAATCAGCTTTCGCCCCGGCCAGGCGGCCGTCCGGAGCGTCTACGACGTGCTCCTCGATCGCCCCCGAGACTGGAGGCCCATCTTTAATGTGCGCACGACATCGTTCGACGTCGAACTCGCGGTGGGGCGGACGACGTACCTCCTGCAACCGACCCAGTGGCCAAGGTTTGGGGCGCTTCGCGACGCTGCACGCGAGTCGTTCCGGCCCCAAGAAGCATCGTCTCGTGCGTAGAAGAGCAATGTCTGCTCTCCTCCCCGGCGCTGCACATTAGGTTTATTATTTCATTTGCAATAACGGAATCATCGGCCATGTCCACCTTGGACATCGATCCGGACGCGAACGTGTCCGTGCGGGAGCAGCTCGTCAACCAGCTCCGCTACCTCATCGCGTCGGGGCACTACAACGTCAACGACACGCTTCCGTCCACCCGTACGCTGGGCGACCAGCTCGACGTTTCCTTCCACACGGTCCGAAAGGCGTATCAGGAACTGGAAGACGAGGGGCTTCTCAGCTCTCAGGTGGGAAGTGGATACACCGTCAAAGAGCGGAGTCCCCTGGCCAAGAGCGAGCGGATGGAGCGCGGGGCAAAAGTGGTCAACGACACGCTGCAGCAGCTGGTCGGGCTGGGACTCAGCGACACAGAGATCGAATCCCTCTTTCAGGAGCAGGCCACCCTGCTCGACCACGCGGGACTGGAGCGCAAGCTCATCGTCCTCGGCCCCCACGACGAATTGAACCGCCTATGTGCGGACCAACTGAGCACCGCCCTCCAAAAAACCGTGCTACCGGTCTCCCTCTCCCGAATCGAGCGTCACAAGGACGCAGACTACGCATTCTCACCGTATCCGCACCTTACGCAGGTGCTGGAGACGCTCTCCCGAACCGACACCATGGGATTTTCAACCCACCTTCCTCCCGCCGTCCTCGAAACGGTGGCCCGGCTCCGCGACCGGGAGACACTCGGGCTGGTGACACGCTACCAGGACACCATCCCCCCTCTGTCTGAGGAGCTTCGGGCCCAAACAGCCTACGATGGACAGGTCATTGCCGCGTCAATTGATCGTGAGGCGGACCACCTTCAGAGCTTCGTCCAGGAGACGGACCTGTTGCTCGCCACCCCGGCGAGTCAGCGTCGCCTCCGGCCCTACCTGGACGACTCCCTCCACGATGTCGAAGAGCTGAAGCTACTGGTCGGCAAGGATTCAATCGAGGCCATCGCGAATGCCGTGCCGGCTTGACTGTCCCCCTACCGCCCTTGTGGCGACGCCTCTTCGCCCCCGGACTCCGACCCGGACGCGCTCTCCGTCGCCGGGGCCTCCTCCCTTCCATTCTGGTCGGCCCGGATCTCCGCCGCGTCCGGGTAGGCGGAGGAGTGAGGGGACGCGTCTGCAAGCTGGGGCCGCGGCTCCTTCCGCGACCGTGCCGGCGAGGCCGGTTCGGGCTCCACCCAGGCCCCCCACGCGTCCTGGCCGTACGCCACGGACACGTTGACGTACGGCCGGTCCGCCCGGAGCGACACCACCTCAAAGTCTGGCTCGGCGGATTCTTCCTCCTGATCCGGGTACTTCACCCGCACGTGGTAGATGCCAAGCAGCATCTTCAGGAACGTGTCCTTGATTAGCCGGAGGTCGCGGAACGTGAGGTTCGTGTTGTCGAGTTGCCCATCGTCAATCCGCTCGCTGAAGAGCAGATCGATGAGGTTCTCCAGGCGGCGGGGCGACGGGTCATCGAGACTCCGACTCGCGGCCTCCACCGAATCGGCCAGCATCAGAATGCCGGTTTCCTTCGAGTCGGGCTTGGGCCCCGGGTATCGAAACTCCGACTCCGGCACGGATCGGTCCGTGTTCTCGGTCCGGCTGAGGGCCTTTTGGTAGAAGTACTCAATCCGGGCCGTCCCGTGGTGCATGGGGATGAACTTGTGCACCTGCGCCGGGAGTCCGTCGTCCTTCCCCATTTCAAGGCCCTCTTTGACGTGGCTCGCAATGATGAGCGCACTCATCCGGGGCTTCAGTTCATCGTGGGGGTTCGACATCGTGCGCTGATTCTCGACAAAGTACTCCGGCTTCTTCATTTTGCCGATGTCGTGATAGAGGGCGCCGACGCGGGTCAGCAGCGCGTGGGCCCCAATCCGGTCGGCGGCCGCCTCGGCAAGATTGGCAACCTGGAGCGTGTGGTTGAACGAGCCGGGCGCCCGTAGGCTCAGCTCTTTCAGCAACGGACGGTTCGTGTCCGACAGCTCCAGCAGGGTCAGGTCCGTGGTGATGTCGAAGATGCGCTCCAGGGCCCACAGAAACAGCGACGACGTGATCGTGATGGCGGAGGCGATCGCCGCGTAGGCCAGGTCGGGGGCCACTCGTCCGAAGGGAAGGTCGAGATACAGCCAGGTGGCGAGGAGCACGAGCGCGTACCCCGCGAACGCCAGCCCCCCACTCACAAAAAACTGCCCGCGATTTTTTATGTCCCGGACGCTAAAGATCCCGAACGCACCGGCAAAAAAGGTGGCGACGGTATACTCGAGCTCGAGGCCCAGCATTTGTCCCCCGGTCAGGGCCAGCACCAGCGTCCCGATGAGGGCAATACGGGAGTTGAAGACGATGGTGAGCAGCACCGACGCGAGCGGCACGGGCACAACGTACAGGGACCAGGGCGCCCGAATCGCAACCCCGTAGAGGACAATAATGAACGCGAGGACCACCGATACCAGTACGAGATCCCGGTTCTTGGACCAAATCTCGGGCCGGAGGAGATAGAGGTAAAAGAAGAAGAACCCAAAGCCGAGCAGGGTAAAGAGGACCTCTCCGCTCAGCTGTTTCGCTACAATGTTGGACCCAAGCCGATCACTCTTCGCCCGTTCGAGAGACGTGAGCTTGCGTTTGATTTCTCGGGTGACCCGTTGTCCCGTCCGTACGATGGGCTCCCCTTCTTCCACCCCGCCCTGAATGGCGGTCACTTTCTGGGCACGCTGATCGCGCTCCTCCATCGTATCTTCGCGGAGATACTGGAGCGAAGGCACGAAGATCGCCCGGAAGAAGGAGGCCGCAATGCGGGAGTGCTCCCGGTTTTCCGAAAATCTCTCACGGAGTTGGCGCTCGGCGTACGCGAACGACTCGTTGAGCCCGTACAGGTTGTCTTTTTCGACCCTGCGCTGGGTTTGGTCCTGCTGATTCCGGACGATGATCTCGTCGGTTGCCACCGAATCGCGCGGCCGGTTCATGACCCCGAGACTGAGAAGCTGTCCGCCCACCTCGAAGGCCGCCTCAAGCAGGCGGCCATGCAGGCGGGACGACATCTGGCCCCCGGACTCGCGGGAGGGGGACCGAAGGGCCTGGACCTCCTCCGCATACTCGGACGCTAGGTACTCCCACTGCGACGCACTGAGGGTGACCTGGGCATTCCGACGACGCCGAACGTAGTCGAGCGAGTCTTGACGCGCGGCCTCCCGTTCCCCCTGCTGTTGATGGTAGCGGTAGCTCGCGTAGGCCTCCAGGATGCGGGTCAGTTGGCGACGCAGGGTGTCCCGGTTTTCCGTCAGCTTCTGCGACGCCCCTTGCACCTCTCGAAAATAGGGAGACGTATTCGCTCGGACCGTGTCGCGCCGGGCCTCTACACGCTCCTGGTCAAGGTATACGGGGAAATTGAATGGGGCACTGAGTGTAGACTGGCGCCACGTGTCGCCCACCTCTACTGTATATTCGTAGAAGTCCCCCCGCGGAAACGCCCCGACGGTAAGGGCCACAAGGCCCAGAAAAAGACCGCCGCGCAGGACCCACTGCTTCCACGCCTCGGGGGCCTCGGACCCGTCCTTGGTTTCGAGATCATGCCCCACGGGTTGAGGCGACCGCCGGCTCCAACCGAGCAACTCAAGAAGTCCCATAGTGGACCATGCAACCAATGACGGGGACCGTCCTCCCTCGCGGCTCGGAGAGACAGTCCGTGACGTGATGCCAAGGACAACCTGAATGCGTACAGGGAGGGAGAGGATCCTTCTGTATGCTCCCCCAACCGCTCAGGAGTCCGAGTCAGGCGATTCTGAAGACGTGGTATCCGGGTCTGGAAATGAGCCCTGGCCCCGGATGGTATCTGGAGGTTCTGAGATGGAGGCCGGCGCCCCCCGAAGCGTATCGGCAAACTGCTCGGCCGTGTCCCGACGAATAACGACACGCCCCTGCTCGTCGGTCGAGGTGACGGGATACCGGTACCCTTCGAGAAGGAGCTCTAGGTTCTCGAGCTGATTCTGGAGCGTCACGCGTTCGGCGAACGGGAAAACCCGGGCCTCGCCCGCCTCGATCCAGTAGGGCCGCCGGAGGTTGTCGTCCTGCTGAACCCGAAGCTCCCGCACGTCTTCGGTTGCCCGGACCGTAACGTGGAGGGTATCGCCGAGCGTGATGTCGGCCGGGGGGCGCCGGGCCGACCGCGGCGCCGGTGCACTGGTGTCGCCGGTGGCTTCAGCGGCCGCGGGGCCGGCATCGGCAGCGGGAGAAGCGCCCAGCGTCTCTCCCCCCGACGGGGGCTCAGACGTCGCGCCGCCCCTCGTAAGGTAGAATCCCAGTCCCCCAACCAGTCCAACCAGGAGAGCAATCCCAATGGTCGTCAAGATTTTGTCGCGGTGGGACGTGAGAACCTCCTGAACGTTGCTGGGGAAGGAGTCTGCCTGAGGGGGACCCTGACGGGGCGCTCTCCCACGCGCTGAGGACAGCCCCGCCGCCTTTTCCTCCTCTTCAGCTAAATCCGAGAAGTGCGGCTCCTCCTGCACGTCCGGGGACGGACGCTCGCCGGCCGCTTCGGACGCAGACGCCCCCGAACGGGTGGAGGACTGGGACTGCCCCGCGGGGGACTGAGCGTCGGAGGAGACGACCTGGGTCGGATCCGTCCTCGTCTTTTCGGGGGGCTCCTCTTCGGGGCCCAGCTTATCTTCGGACGTCTTCTCTTCGGGCTTATCGCTCGGGCTCGACGGCGAATCGGCCGCGTCCTGTTCTCCTTCCGGGGATGGGGATGCCGTGGCAGCCTCTGAAACATCCGCCTCCGTTGACGGGGCGTTCAGAAAGGTGACGGCGAGCTGATCGTCGTAGGTGCCGGAGAGCGCAGACTCTAGGTGCTCCACGACCGTCTCCGCAGAAAGCCCAATCGCTTCGGCGTAGGCGCGGACGAATGCCTTCAGATAAACGCCGTTCATCCTCTCCTCTTCGTGGAGGACGCCCGCCTCGAAGGACTTCAGATGCGAGGCATGTACTTGGGTTTCCTCCTGGATGGCTGTGCGGGACACGCTTCGATCCTCGCGGATCCGGCGCAGGTCGCGCGCGAACCGCCGCAGGGCGGGAGTGTCCAAGTCATCGGGCATGGCGACGAGAGAAGTCGGTGGGAGATCCCGAGCCCGGCGGTGCGCTCAACAAACCGAGGCCCACCGGCAGGGCCAGTCGGCAAACCTGCAAAAGAAAAGGCCGTTCCGCCGGCAAGATCCGGGGGAACGGCCTCAGATATCTGGAAGTCGGGACGGCCGGATTTGAACCGGCGACCTCATGTACCCCATACATGTGCGCTACCGAGCTGCGCCACGTCCCGCTTTCAAATGCATCGGCTCATATGACGCAAACCACCGCGGGTTCGGAGTGACAGGGCCCAATCCGGGCTCGATCCCTGTGAGTTCTCGACGAAGCCCCACTGTCGGCGGCAGTGCGGGGGGCTACTGCGCGTCGTCTCGGGATCGGAGAGACGAACGGACGTCGACGTCACCGAGCAGGGTGCGGTGGACGGGGCACTTGTTGGCGATCTCAAAGAGCCGCTCACGCTGGTCGTCGCTGAGGCGGCCTCGGATTTCAATTTCCCGGGTAATCCGGTCCACCTGGCCCTGCTCCGTGTCGCAATCTTCGCAGTCCTCCGCGTGCACTTTTTCGTGGGACAGGCGGACGATGGTTTCGTCGAGGGGCCACTCTTTGCGATCCGCGTACATGCGGAGGGTCATTCCCGTACAGCTGCCGAGCGCCGACAGCAAGAAGCCGTATGGCGTCGGCCCGTCATCATCGCCCCCCACGCTCTCGGGCTCGTCCCCAACCAGCGCGTGCCGCCCCGCCTGAATCGCCGTGCGGTATGTGCCTTCGGTACGCGTTACCACGTCTTCGTCGGGCGTCTCGGGCTCCGAGACCGACCGGTCGACGTACTTTTCGGCCCAGGCCCCCAGGACCACCCCCAGGTATTCGGCGTCTGACCGATCCGTAAGGAGGTGGTCGGCATCGTCGAGCGAAACGAAGCTCTTCGGGTGCTTGGCGGCCTGAAAGATCTTGGCGGCGTTGTTCGCCCCGACGGTCTGATCCACCGGCGAGTGAAAGATCAAGAGCGCCCGGCCGAGCGTCCGGATGGTGGCTTCCATCTTCGTCGCCGCAAGGTCATCGAGGAATTGCTTCCGGATCGTGAAGGTTCGTCCGGCCAGTTGGACGCGCGCCTCCCCCGTTTCTTCGATGTCTTCGACCGCGTCTTGGAGGTGCTGGGTGACGTGCTCCGGGTCGTACGGCGCCCCGATGGTGGACACCGCCTGTACGGAATCGAGCCGCTGTGCGGCTTGCAGCACCGCGGCGCCCCCCAGCGAGTGGCCCACCAGAATGCGGGGCGCCTCGTAGTGCTCACTCAGATAATCGGCCGCCGCGATCAGGTCCTCGACGTTGGACGAGAAGTTGGTGTCCGCGAAGTCGCCTTCGCTTTCCCCAAGCCCGGTAAAGTCGAACCGGAGTACGGCAATGCCGTGACGGGTTAGTGCTCGGCTGATGGCTCCCGCGGCCCGCAAATCCTTGGAGCACGTGAAGCAGTGCGCGAAGAGCGCAAACGCACAGGGCGATTCGCCGTCGGGCCGGTCGAGCCGAGCGGCTAGGGCGTTTCCGTCGGCGTTCTTGAATCGAATTTTTTCGGGCATAGACACGGGGTTTTTTTCGAATGAGCGTCAGAGATAAGCGTTAGGACGCCACGGGGGACGTCAAATTGAACGAAAAGGCGCGGGTCTCGGTGGCGGTGCCGCCGTCGAAACTCCGCTCGGCAAACGTGACCCGTCCACTGCGATGAACGAGAAACACGGTGGAGGCACGGGTCCCGTACGCCTCGTCGCCGTCGATGAACGGCGGCGAGAGCATTCGTTCGGTCTCGCGCCCCACCCCCGTCTGGGGAAGTTGACCGTCCGGGGCCGGCTGGCGGTCGTCGAGGATATCGAAGAGGGCATCCACGGACAGGGCCTTGTCTTCGCAGAGTGCATCCACCCCGGAGGTGCCCCGCTCCACTTTGGGCCACGGATCGTCGAGCTGCGCGTTGCTCATGCCATGGATCCCGGCCCGTACGGGCCGGGGGGAGCCGTCTCGGTTCGAGTAGTAGAACGTCTTCTCGGGCGTTCCGACGAGCACATTGAACCCGTTGTACTGACCCGCCTCCGTTTCCAGGCCGTCGAGATACGCCTCCGGCGCGGGCTCCTCGCGCAGGTAGTCCGCCACGAGACGCCCCCGCGACGGGGCGTCGTCCCGATGGGGGCGCTCGTCGCGCACATTGGTCACCGTCGCCCAGTGCCCCGTCCGAGTGATGCCGAGCCACGTCCCTCCTGCTTTCAGGTCGCGCCCGCCCAGCACATGCGGTGCGTCGTCCCAGAAGGCGGCAGGAGCCGTCGGCCGGTCGTAAAATTCATCCCGGTTCCCCGCAAAAAGGAGGGGATACTCCGGATGCACGTCCTTTGCGAAAAGAATCAGACACATGGCGCGTCCAGGATATGAGCGAGGAGGGGCAGGACAGGGCCCAACACGGCGGGCTCGGCCCGCGCTTAGGCGTCACGCTTCTCGACTGCAAACAGGCGCGGCGGGTCGTTGCTCCAATTCGGAAACCGATAGGACAAGGCCCGAAACTGCGCCTGCGGGAGTGCCGACGCCCAGGCCTCCACGGCTTCGGCCTCGTCGTCTCCCCCCTCATGGCCCGTGTAGGCGACCACCGTGATGACGCCGCCCGGGCGGAGCACCTCCGTACCGGCATCGAGGGCCTGACGGGTCGTCTCGGGGCGGGTCGCAACCGAGTGATCTCCGCCGGGCAGGTACCCCAGGTTAAACATGATGGCGCCGACCCGCCCCCGCTCCGTCTCTTCTAGGTGGCGGGCGAGGGTCTGATGCCCCGCATGCACCAGCCGAACGGGGGCGCTGAGGGCTTCCCGCTCGAGGCGGTGTCGCGTCTCGATTAGGGCCTCCTCCTGCACGTCGAATCCCACGACGGCCCCGCCCGCACCGACCGCTCGGGCCAGGAACGCGGTGTCGTGTCCGTTGCCGACCGTGGCGTCGACCGCAATTCCGCCCTCTCCGACCGCCCGGCCGGCGAGAGCGTGCGCCTGCTCCAGGATCGACGGAATCACCATGTGGACGGGATCGGGGCTGTTGCGGGGCAGCGTGTGCGGTGGATCAGGGGGCGAGGACGCTCCGGAAACGCGCGACCAAACTCCTCAAATTCCGAAGGGGCGAGGAATCTCACGCCCCGCCAGTCCGTGGGGCAGAAAAAGACCGTAGAGAAAGACTTATCCCGAGCCCACTCGCCCCCATGGCCGTTTTCGTTGATCTTGACGAGCGAAGTTACACCGTTCATTTCGATTCCCTCGCCACGGTCCCGTCTCTGCTAGAAGACGTTGGGCTCTCGGCCGGACGGTGTCTCCTCGTCACCGACGAGAACGTGGGCCGCCACTACAAGACACCGCTCGTTAAGGGCCTTTCCAACGCAGGCTGGACGGTGCGTTCCATCGTCCTCCCCCCTGGCGAGCAGACCAAGTCGGCCTCGTGCCTTCACCGCATCTACGACGACGCCCTCGCCTGGGGCATCGATCGGCAGACCCCAGTGCTCGCCCTCGGGGGCGGCGTCGTCGGCGACCTGGCCGGGTTTGCCGCGGCCACCCTCCTGCGCGGGCTGCCCCTCGTGCAACTGCCAACCTCCCTTCTCGCCCAGGTCGACGCGTCGGTGGGGGGCAAAACGGCCATCAACCACGACACCGGCAAGAACCTGATCGGGGCCTTCTACCAGCCGGAGCTCGTCTGCGCCGACCCGCAGACGCTCGATACCCTGCCGATGCGGGAGTACACAAGCGGCATGGCGGAGGTGATCAAACACGCCCTCATCCGCGACCCCGATCTCTTCGAGGCCCTGGAAGACCACCTGGTCCCCGTCATGGCCCGCAAAGATCGGGAGATGGTCTCGTCGGTGATTGAGGACGCCGTGGGCGTGAAGGCCGACGTCGTCAGTGCCGACGAACGGGAGGAGGGCCGGCGCGCCATTCTTAACTTCGGCCACACCTTTGCCCACGCCCTCGAACGCGTGGCGGGGTACGGGGCGTTTACCCACGGCGAGGCCGTCGCCATCGGAATGCGGGCGGGGCTCTACCTTTCCCATCGGCGCCACCCCGAGGCGGTGCCTCGCGAGCGACTCGATCACGTGATCCGTGCCGTGCCGATTGAATCCGACCCCGCCGAGGTGCCCTTTCCCGACCTCTACGCGGCGATGGCGGCGGACAAGAAAAATGAGGGGGACACCATCCGCTTCGTGCTCCTTGAACAGTTGGGCCAGGCGTACGTGACCGGCGATGTCACGGAGGCCGACGCCCGTCATGCCTGGCAGTTTGCGTGTTCGAACTGAAACGCCGCCCCTCCTCCAGTCGTGTCAACACGTCGATAGGAGGCGGTTGCCTCAATAACGCCCTCCATCCCCCTCCGCCTTCGGCCCGCAATCGTGCCCGACTCGTCCAATCGCCGTTCCCTCACCCAACCGCTGTGGCGGGCCTTCCGTGTCGCATTCGCAGCGGTGATGGTCGGGGTCGTCTTCTTCGTCGGGCTCACACGGACGGAGGTGGGCCGCGATCAGATCCGACAACGCGTGGAGGCGCAATTCAACCAGCAATTCCAGGGCACCCTCTCGATCGACTCTCTGAGTGGGTCCCTTCTCACCAACCTCGAAGCAAGCGGGGTGCAGCTGCGAGCTCCCTCGGGCACGCTTGTTGGGACGGTTGACGAGATCCAGGCGACCCCCCAGTGGGCCAACCTCTTGACCGCAGAACTGTCCATCCAGTCTCTTGCCTTGATTCGGCCCCACCTCGTACTTCGGCGCGACTCTTCAGGGGGCTGGAACGCCGCGAACGCCGTTCGGCAAGTGTCCCCCTCCACGTCGGGAAGCGCCCTGGATTTAACATTTGCGGACATTGAGGTCCGACGGGGGCGCGTGACCACGACCCGCGGCGGCTCCGCCCCTGACCTGGTCCGGCAGGGCTGGCTGTTCGACTACACGCGAACGACCGTTCGAGACCTCTCGTTCAGCGCCGTTGCCCAACGGACGGGAACGAGGCGCTTCGTCGACCTCAACAACGGGTCGTTTTCCATGCCGGGCGAGGACCTCCGTGTCTCCTTCCTTGAGGGCCAGATCCAACAGACGCCGGATGGCTGGTCGATTCGGGGGGTGGATTTGTCCCTGGATACGACCCGCATTCGGGGGGAAGCCTCTATTCAACCCGGCGGGGCCGACGGAGCGTCGCCCCAGGTCTCGGTGCGCCTGGACCGGAGCCGAATCGACCAGGGCGAGCTCCGGCGCATCGTTCCCCGGCTTCCGCTCGCGGATGTGGTGACGCTCGAAGGCACGCTGGAGGGGACCGCACGCCGACTCCGCGCGGACGACGTTACGATCACCCATGATGCTTCCGTCGCGACCCTGAGCGGAACCCTCCGCCAGGCCCGCGGGGGGCTTGCGATGGATCTTCGCCTCACGGAGGGTCGGCTCGTCCCGAAGGATGTTCGCGACGTGTGGCCGTCCGCTCCTCCCGTGCCCGCCGTCGATGGCACTCCGTTCAACCTCACTGGCTCGCTGCAGGGCACCACCGCCGACGCCCCGGCCGGCCCCCGCACGTTCGACCTCACGACCCGTCTCGCCATGGAAAGCCCACACGGAGCGGTCCGGGGGTCGCTGGCCGTGGCCCGGTCGTCGGCTTCCGGCCTCTCGTACAACGGCACGCTCGAAGCGGACAGCCTCAATCTTGCGCCCCTGACCGGCCGGCCGGCCCTGACGAGCCAACTGTCGGGCCGCGTCGAGGGCAGCGGAACGGGCATCCAACTCGGCAGCCTGCAGGGCGTGGTGGAGGTGTCCCTCGCGGGCTCTCGGGTTGCCGGGCGCTCCTTTGCCTCCGCCGACGGCACGCTCTCGATCGACGGGGACAGCACGAATGGCACCCTCAGTGTTCGGCAGGACAATGGCGGGCGGCTTTACGTGAACGGGGCGGCCCAGAATCTCGATCGCCGGCCGACCTACACGGCCACCGTGACCGGCTCCGACCTCGATCTGGGGTCCATCGTGGGCCCGACCGCCCCCTCTACCCAGTTGAATGCGCGCCTGACGATCGGGGGGCGGGGGGTCCAGTGGCGCTCCCTCGCCGGGACGGCCGTACTACAGGTAGACAGTTCTCGGGTGAATCGCGGGGACAGCACGATGACCTTGCCCCCGCACTCCGTCGCCCTCCGCCTGGCCGACCGTGCCGCCGGGCGCCCGCGTGTGGAGTTGAGCGGCTCCGTGCTTCGTCTCACGGCCGACGGCACCTCGCTCGGCCCGCCCCTCTGGACGGCCGCCCGGACCTGGGGCGCGAAGCTCCGAAATGCAGTTCGGCGCGAGCGCGACAAGCCTGTGCCCTCCCGCCAACGGTCCTCCGCCCAGCCTTCCCTCTACCTGCCAATAGATGCCTCATCGCGAGCCTCCTTCCAGGCTCGGGGTCCCCTTGAGGCTCAGGCCGAGATGCGGATTCTCCAGCCGAAAATCGTGAGTGCCTGGTGGCCCGCCTTTCCGGAGGGGACCGAAAACCTCACCGCCGAGGCTCGGCTCTCTGTCGGCCCCGATAGCCTCCACACCGCCGGGCATGTTTCGGCCGATTTTGTTCGGGCCGGCCCGAATACCGTAACGGACCTGCGGGCCGAGTACGACGTGTCCAGCCACGTCGATGCCCCTCTCGCGCAGTCGACCCTGGCGACGGCAACCGTCTCGGCCGGACGGGCGACGCTAGGGGGGCCCGCCCTCAAGAACACCGCTGTTTCTCTCGCCTACGGGGGCCGCACCGGACGAATTCAGGCACGGGCGGACAGCGTCGGGATCGCCGATTCGGTTCGCCTGTCCGGGGGGCTTCGCATCACGCCACGGGCCAATGAGTTGCGCCTCCGGGAGGTATCGGCAAGCATCGGCGGCAACGAGTGGACCAATGCCGCACCTGCGTCTCTGCGGGCCTACTCGGATGCCTTCGTCGTCGCCCCGCTTACGATTCAGCAGCCCCACCCCGACACCCCGTCCCTACAGACGATCCGGCTTGGCGGCACCGTCTCGGCACGCCCCTCAGATACGTTGGCCGTGAAGGCCCGGAACGTCTACCTTCCTCCCCTCTCGCAAGCACTGGGACTGCCCCAGCTTATCGGTGGCAACCTGGACGGCAAGGTTCGTCTGCGGAGCGCGCTGAGCCGCCCCGAGCTGGTCAGTGACCTGGCCGTGCAACGCCTCTCCTTCGACCGCCGCGTCCTGGGCTCTGCCCGCCTCCGTATGGCCTACGCCGCCCGGTCCCCAGACCTCCGTGTGGAGGGGCGGCTCCGCTCGAAGGCCCAGACCATGAAACAGCTCACGGGCCCGGCGCTGGTTCCGTCGGGCGCACGGGCCGTGGAGCCCAATGACATTTCCGTGTCGGGCCGGGTGCGCCTCCCGGAATGGGCGCGCGCAGCGCCCCCCGAACGGGCGTCGGCCCTGCCGCCGGGAGAAACCCTCGACCTTTCGGTGGATGTCGAGCGCGCGGACCTCTTTTTCTTTCGGTACATCTTCGAGGAGCGCGTGGCCGGGGTGCGTGGGTTCGTGAGCGGCCCGCTCCATATCGGGGGCCGGGTCCGGGACCCTCGGTTCGAGGCGGACTTCGACATCGTGAACGGGGCCGTCCGGCTGCCCGTCTTCGGCCTGGCCTACGAGGTGGAGGGCCCCGTGGAGGTGGACAAGCGCGGCATCCACGCCCGCACGCTCCGGGTTCAAGACGAGGAGGGCACGGCCACCGTGGAGGGAAGCATCCTGTTCAACGACTACCAGTACTTCTCTTTCGACCTATCGGCCTCGCTGGACGGCATCACGGTGATCGACGTATCGCAGGCCGAGGACCTCCCCTTCTACGGCCGCATTCGGGGATCAGGCCCTCTCCACCTCAACGGCCCGCTCCCCGACGCCACCCTCGAATCAAACGCAGCCCGGACGACGCCGGACAGTGAACTGTACATCCCCGTCTCCGGACGGACGGTGGAGGAGGACGCGGGCTTCATCGTCTTTGCCGACTCCACGGGCCGGACGCCCGCCGTGTCGCAGTTGACGCGCCGGCCCAATATTCTAGCCGACCGCCCCGCCGGGGTGCCCTCCTTCGTTGAGGGCCTCAACCTGGACCTCAACGTCATCGCCCCGGACGAGTCGACGGTCAACCTCGTCTTCGATCCACTGGTGGGGGACGTGGTGACGGTCGTCGGCTCCGGCCGGGTCCAGTTGCAGCGGGAAGAGGGCGATTTTTCGGTCTACGGGAGCTTCGACGCGACCAGCGGCACCTATTTGTTCACGGCCGGAGAGGTCTTCGTGCGGCGCTTCGCCATCAGCCAGGGGACGATTACCTGGGACGGAAGCCCCACCAACGCCCAGCTGGACCTGGATGCCGAGTACCGCACCCGGGCCTCCCCCTCCGGGCTGCCGGGCTTTGACGGCTACAGCGGACGCATCCCCGTCACGGTTCAACTGGCCATCAGTGGCCGGGTGGCCTCGCCCCAGGTGGACCTGAGCCTGTCCATGACGCGGAGTGAAGAGCGAAACCTGATTGGCTCCGAGACCCTCGACGCCGTTCTCAACCAGCCCGCCCGGACCACGGAGTACGCCACGAGCGTGCTGCTGACGAACACATTTCTCCTCACCACCGAGTCGATCACCCAGAACGGTACGGCCCGATCCGACGGCGAGGGCAACCAGTTGACGACGGCGGGCAACCAGCTGGCGTTCAACAGCGTGTCCCAGCTCGTGTCGAGCCAGCTCAATCGGTATCTCGGGGAGGCCCTCCCGAACGTAGACCTCAACTTTGGCGTGCAGGGCGAAGACCCAAGCAACCTGGACCTGATCTATGGCGTGGCCCTGCGCCTGCTCAACGAACGCCTCATCATCCGGGGCGAAGGGGTTTATACCAGCGACGACCCGGCCGACTCGGACGCCCAGCGCGCCGGCGGGCCGCAGGGGGAATTCGTGGTGGAGGTGCGGCTCAGCCCCAGCGTCAGTGCGAAGGTCTTCTACCGGCGCACCGGGGATGAGCTGACCCCGAGCCGCGCCCTTACAAGCAGCCGCGGGGCCGGCGTCTCGTATCAGACCCAGTTCTCGACCTGGCGAGCCCTCTTCCACAGCATCTTTGGCTGGATGTTGCCGACCGACCCTGCACCGGACGACGAGGACAACCCCGCCCCCGATCCGGTCGCGCAAAGCGCCCGTCCCCCCTCCGATTCGACGGCCTCCCCCGGGGCGCAGCCCCCCTCCGACCAGAACGAACCCGTATGACTTTTTCGTGCGGTTCGAACGCCGACGGGCAGGCGGTCGTTGCGAAGTACAAGATTCACACTGATTCCTTTTTAGCACAGAACCCTACCGCCATTACGGAGACGCAAGCTGATCGCCTTCGACAGGACATTCTCGCCTTTCTACGAGAACACCCCAATGACGCCCACCGCTCCCACGAGATTGCGAACGGGCTCGGCATTGAGGACAACGAGACCTACCTCCAGTTCTGCGACGTGCTCGCAGAGATGACCGCCCAGCAGCGCGTGGAGCGCGACGGCCGAAAATACAAGACCAAGGCCACCACGCGCCAGCACACCGGGGTCCTCCAGTGTCACGACAAGGGCTTTGGCTTCGTCCAGGCCACGGATCAGGACGAGGAGTTCTTCATCCGGGAGGCGAACATGGGCGAAGCCCTCCACGGGGATCTCGTTCGCGTGGCCGTGGCCGCCCGGGCGCCGGAAGACAAAAAGCGCGAGTGTGAAGTCCTTGAGGTGGTCGAGCGGCGCTGCACCGAGGTGGTCGGCACCTTTCACCACCGCAGCGACTTCGCCTTCGTGGAGCCGGACGACCAGCGCATCCTGCAGGACGTCTACGTCGCGCCGGATGCGTTCAGCGGCGCGAAGGACGGCGAAAAGGTCATGGTGTCCATCGACCGGTTCGACGACCGGAAGGCCTCCCCCGAGGGGCGCATTCTCCGGGTCATCGGCCCGTCGGACGACCCGAACGTGCGGGTTCTGTCCCTCGCCATGAGCATGGACGTGAAGGCCGACTTCCCCGACGAGGTGCAGGCCGAGGCCGAGGGCATTCCCGTAAAGATTCCCGAGGACGAGATTGAGCGCCGTCGCGACCTGCGCGACAAGCCGATCTTTACGATCGACCCGGTCGACGCCAAGGACTTTGACGACGCCATCCACGTCGAGGCGCTCGACAACGGCAACTACGAGGTGGGCGTCCACATCGCGGACGTGAGCCATTACGTCGAGCCCGACACGGCCATCGACGCCGAGGCGCTGGAGCGCGGCACGAGCGTGTACCTCGTGGACCGCACCGTCCCCATGCTCCCCGAGAAGCTCTCGAACAAGGTCTGCTCCCTGCGGCCCCACGAGGACAAGCTCGCCTTCTCCATCTTGATGGAGCTGACGACGGAGGGCGACGTGGTGGACTACGAGATTTGCGAAACGGTCATCCACTCGAAGGAGCGCCTCACCTACGACCGTGCCCAGGACTACATCGAGGGCGGCTACCCCGACGACAAGATGGCGGCGGACGTGGTGCAGGCCAACCGGCTTGCCAAAACCATCACCCGGCGCCGGATGCAGGAGGGCGCCATCGACTTCGGCTCCGACGAGGTGAATGTGATCCTGGACGACGACGGCACCCCCACGAACATTGTGCGGAAGGAACGGCTCCAGGCCAACCGCCTCATTGAAGAGTTCATGCTGCTCGCCAACCGAACCGTTGCGAAGCACATCGCCGCGCCGGAGCACGTGGACCGCCACCGCTCGAACGGCACCGACGAGCCGCTTCCGTTCGTGTACCGGGTGCACGACAGCCCAGACAGCGAAGAGATTCAGCAGCTCGCCGAATACGTTCGCGTCTTCGACCACGAACTGCCCCTGACCGACGGCAACGCACGTTCCTCAGACCTTGGGGCCCTCATCGACGAGGTCCAGGGCCAGCCCGAGGAGCAGGTCATCGTGCGGGCGGCGCTCCGCGCCATGTCGAAGGCCGAGTACGCCGTCGGCAACATCGGCCACTACGGCCTGGGCTTCGACTACTACTCCCACTTCACGAGCCCCATCCGGCGGTACCCCGACCTCATGGTGCACCGGCTCCTAAAGCGGTACGCCAAGGGCGGCTCCCCCGCCGACATCGAAGACCTCGCGGCTCGGTGCGAGCACTGCTCCGAACAGGAGCGAAACGCCGAGGAGGCCGAGCGGGAGTCCGTGAAGCTCAAGCAGGTCGAGTACGTGAAGAACCACGTCGGCGAAGAATTCGACGGGGTCGTCAGCGGCGTGACGAAGTTTGGGGTCTTCGTCGAGATCACCGACCTGCTCGTGGAGGGACTGGTCCACGTCCGCGAAATGAACGACTACTACGTGTACGACGAGTCGACGTACACGCTTCGGGGCGAAAACAACGGCACCTCCTACCGGCCCGGCGATTCGGTCCGTGTGGAGGTGGCGAGCGCCAGCGTCGAGGACCGCGAGATCGACCTCCTGTTCGTGGAGTAGACCCGCCCCGCCTTGTGGGCATCGCCCAGGGGGCCGTCGACCGGTGCTCCGGGCCATGCCCATGCCTAGGCCGCGAGCGCCCCCGACGCGTCGTCGGGCACATCTTCGGCGAAGTCGTGCACCAGCAGCCCGCTCCGAAGCTTGGGCTCGAACCAGGTGGACTTCGGGGGCATCAAGCTCCCCTCGTCCGAGACCGCCACCAGCTCTTCAATGTGGGTCGGGTACATGCTAATGGCCAGTTGGGCCGCTCCGCTCTCCACCCGGGCCTCCAGCGCGTCCGTCCCCCGAATGCCGCCGACGAAGTCAATGTTGGGGTCCCGCCGCTGATCGCTGATGCCGAGCCGAGGCTCCAGCAGGTGCTCGCTCAGGCGCGACACGTCCAGTCGATCGACCCCCCGGTCGCCTTCCGGCTCCGGCAGGGCCAATCGGTGCCAGGCCCCGTCCAGATACAGGCACACGTGTCCCTTCCGGGCCGGCACCGGGTCGTCCACGTTGCGGGTCAGCTCGAAGTCGCGGGCCAGCTGCGCCAAGAAGTCACGGGGTGAAGTGGGCAGCTCGTGGACGATCCGGTTGTAGGCCATGATGTGCATGTGACTCATGGGAAAGAGGACCGCGGTGAACATCTCGTACCCGGGGACGTCCGCCTCGGCCTCCTCTGATTGGCGCAGTGTCGCCGCGGCCCGGCTGGCCGCCTTGCACCGATGGTGTCCGTCTGCGATGTAGAGGTGCTCGACGTTCTGAAACGCCTCGACGAGCGGGCCCGGCGCCGGGGCCTTCCACACCGTGTGCCGTACGCCATCCTCCGCCTCAAAGTCGTACAGCGGGTCCTGTGCCTGCACGTCCGACACGAGCGAATGAATCGTCTCGTCGTCGCGGTACGTCAGCATGACGGGCTCGGCGTGGGCCTGCTGCGCGAGGATGTGCCGGGTCCGGTCGTCTTCTTTGGCGGGGCGCGTCTCTTCATGCTTCACGATGGTGCCCTCGTCGTATTCGGCGACCGACACGCCCCCGAACACGCCCGTCTGCTCGCGGCCGTCCATTGCGAGGCGGTAGACGTAGACGGTGGGGGCCTCCTCCCGCACCGTGTAGTCCGCCTCCACAAACCGGCGCAAATTGACGGCCCCCTGTTCGTACACGGCGTCTTCGTAGGGATCCCGCTCCGGGGCCAGGTCAATCTCGGGCCGGGCCACGTGCAGGAAGCTCCGCGGCTTCCCTTCGGCCCGGTCGCGCGCCTCGGACGTATCGACGACGTCGTACGGCACCGACGCAATTTCTTCGAAGTGTTGAGGACGGGGGCGCACGGCCCGAAACGGATGCACAGTGGCCATCGACATTGCGACCTTGATGAGGAGGATGGACGAACACGATGCCAGTATACAGGCCAGCGTGTGAAGACGCATACCTGTCCCTCGTTTTTTCAGAAGGGGTTTTCATTTCAGAATCTACGGGCGCTCGGCGATGGGAGCATGGGGACTCCCCCGACGCACAGGGGCGCATGGAGGACGAACGGCGGCGCGCGTCTGCCCAACCCGTCCCCCGAACCGCGGCGGCGCCTGCGCGGGCGGCGCAGCCGGTCCGTGTCGCCCCGCCCGCCTGGACTGCGATCGGTCCCGCCCCCTCCGTGTGGGGGGCTACCCCACAGATTGCCTTCGGCCCATTGGGCACGCCCGAAGACAGCACGCGCCGTTCTGCCCCCGAGTACCAGGCGCCGGAACGGAGCTCAGTGGTCGGCGCAGGGCACGGGTGTCAGCCATCGGCCGAGGCTCCTCCTGACATTTCGCGTCACTCAAAAGGTGACCCGCAGGACCAGAGGAGGGCCGAGAGACAAGTCGGAAGAGGCCCGGAGCGGGGGAGGTGTCACCGCGCGGCGGAGTTGGTGAACGAGCAGGGCAATGCCCGTCCCCAAAACCGTTCCGACCAGTACGTCGCTGGGATAGTGCACCCCAAGATGCACCCGGCTTAGCGCCACGCCCGCCGCCCAGAGCGCACCGGGGCCCACGACGTACCATCGCGGATACGACAGCCCCCAGGAGGTCACGAGGGCCGCCGAGAGGGACGCATGCCCGGACGGGAACGAGAGATGTGCATCTCCGGGGGCCGGCGGTCGGTGACGATCGGCGCGCGCCTCCAACGGCCGATGGACGTACGGGCGGGGGCGCCCCACCATGTGCTTGGCCCCAACCACAACCCCGTACGTGAGCCCTTGGGTGAGGGTCAACCGGTAGGCGGCAGCCCGCGCGGCGGGGGATTCAGTGAGCACCGCGCCCCCCCAGGCAAGCGGGACGGCCCCGTAGAACACGGGACGGGCCGATTGGTGCGCCCCCCACACCCCACCCGTGAGCGCCGGCTGCCTCGTGCAGTAGAGAAGCGCAAGGCCGCGTACATCGAGGGGGCGGTCGGGGGCCGCCTCACAGAAGCGGGAGCTGGCAGATTCCGGCGAGGGGCGCGAGGGCTGTGCCCGGGCCGCCTCGTGCCCTCCCACGTGCATCAGGATGACGAGCAGCGGCCAGATCAATCCGTGCAGGCACCGTCGGACGGCCATGAGCCTACGCTTCTTCAGCGGCGGCTTCCGCCTCCTCTTCGTCCTCCTCGGAGTCCTCTTCGACCGTCGCAAGCCCAATTTCCCCACGCAGGGCCGACTTGATCTCGTCACGCTGCTCGTCGTTTTCCTCCAGCCACTCTTTCGTGTTTTCGCGTCCCTGGGCGATGGTTTCGTCCTGGTACGAGTACCAGGACCCACGCTTCTGAAGAATGTCGTACTCCGTGCCCAGGTCAATAATCTCTCCGAGCGACGAGATGCCCTCCCCGTAGATCAGGTCAAACTCCGCCTCCTTGAACGGAGGCGCCACCTTGTTCTTCTTCACCTTCACGCGCGTGCGATTGCCCACGACATCCTGCCCGTCCTTGACGGCCCCAATCCGGCGAATGTCCATGCGGACCGAGGAGTAGAACTTCAGCGCGCGGCCGCCGGAGGTTGTCTCCGGGTTCCCGAACATCACCCCGATCTTCATTCGGATCTGGTTGATGAAAATCAAGGCCGTCTTCGTGCGGTTGATGGTGCCCGCCAGCTTGCGGAGGGCTTGGCTCATGAGGCGGGCCTGCAGGCCGACGTGGGTATCGCCCATGTCCCCCTCCAGTTCTGCCTGCGGCACGAGCGCCGACACAGAGTCGATGACAATCACGTCGAGCGCGCCACTGCGCACCAGCGTGTCCGTAATGTTGAGGGCCTGCTCGCCGGTGTCCGGCTGCGAAATCAGAAGCTCGTCCGTGTCCACCCCGAGCTGCTCGGCGTAGTTCGGATCGAACGCGTGCTCGGCGTCCACGAACGCGCACGTCCCGCCAAGCTTCTGGGCCTCCGCAACAACGTGGGCTGCGAGGGTCGTCTTGCCGGAGGACTCGGGCCCAAAGATTTCGGTGATGCGTCCACGGGGGACCCCCCCGATCCCCAACGCATCGTCGAGCGCGAGGGAGCCCGTCGGAATCGCCTCCACCTCCTGGTTGGGATCGTCGCTGAGACGCATGATTGCCCCCTCGCCGTGGTCCCGTTGAATTTGCTCAACGGCGAGGTCGAGGGCCTTTTCTTTTGCTTCTCCGTCCTTGTCTGACATATCGTACCTGACGCGACTCGATCAAAAGAGCGGGTTTCGGTGCAGGGCGCCCCCGACCGATTCGTGGCTTCGTAGACACGAGGACGACACAGATCTAACGTGCCTGGGGGGTATGGATGCAACGGGCATGAACGAAGCAGCCCACCGGATGGTCCCCGGCCCAAAAATCTGAACACATGATTCGAACATATTCCGCAGCGCCCGACGGAAACGGGGCGGTTCACTCCGCAAGGCGGTTGTACTGCGAGGAGTGGGAGGGGTCCATTTGGACGAGTAGACCCTGCGCCTGGCCTTCAAGATCACTCTCCTCGAAGATAGCGGTTAACTCCTGGTTTTTCGTCGCGAAAAAGAGGTTCAGGGCATCGGATTGCGACAGACGGTCGCGGAGGGTCCGGAGCGTCCGGAGCACCTCCATCAGGGTTTCTCGGGCCGCTTCGGTCTCCTGCACGAACCGATCCAGGCCCTTTCGGTGGTACTTGTAGTACACCCGACGCAGGGGCTCATGGCGCTGGGCGCGCAGGTTCGAAAGAAGCTGCACGCGGGTCTGCTGGGTCCCCACCGAGGACCAGCCCGGGTCTCCACTTCCCTCGGCCTGATCGGCCACGGTCTGTGCCCGGTCGAAAAAAGGCGTTCCGCCGAGCGGACTGAACGTATCGTAGTCGTACCCGAGGATCAGATAGGCGTAGAAGTCGAGCACCGACGTCAGCGGGTTGTACCGGTCGAGATCGTGATTGAGGGACGAGCCTCGACTGTACTCGAAGCGCCACTCTGGGTCGTTCACACGGGCGACGACCGAAGACTGCGAGGTCCCGTAAATGGGGCGCCGGGTCGTGACGACGAGCCGGGCCCGAAACTCGGACAGGCTGATCGACTCTTGGAGGACAATTTGCATCGAGCAGGAAATGCGCTCGTGGGGCCGAAACGCATCGTCGGTCCAGGAGCGTTGGTTCATGTACTCCCGGATTTGGCGTTCAAGATCGTTGAGAAAGTCAAACTCCGACTCGGCCCCGCTGATCTGCGAGTCGTCAATCTGGACGCGGCAGCGCAATTCCTGTCCGCCCGCCGGAGACGTGAGCAAAAGCGTCCCCAGGACGGCAAGTCCCCACACAGCCGCCGGAATTCGAACCACAGCTCTGGAGGAGACGAATGAGCAGTTGGTAGCGGAATCATGCTACCTCTCCCCTCGCCGTGAGGTTTCTGACGCGGTCTCCTCTGGCATTCGTGCGGTCCACTCGTCCCGCCCCTCGTTCCCGTCTATCGTTTTTAATATTTGATTTTTTAAAAATAAACGAGTACGATTAGTACCCAAAGTCATGGCACCAGTCGCCCTCCGCCATGCGTCATCTCTTGGGGCTTCTTATCGCTGGGTGCTTGGTGGCCGGCTCGTCCCCGGCGCACGGGCAATCCACGTACGACCTGTTCGGCGGGGCCCGGGCATCGGCCCTCGGATACGCCTCGACCGCCCTCACGACAGCCTCCGGCGTGCACGGCAATCCGGCCGCGGCCGCCCGGCGCTCTCACCGGGTGGTCTCGTTTTTCGCCCGGGAAGCCTTCGGGCTTTCGGCACTTCGGTACGGGTCGGTGGCGGGCACCTGGCCCGCCGCGTGGGGAAGCGTGTCCGGCGGCGCCAGCACCTTCGGGGGCGACGGATATCGGGAGGTTCATTACAGTCTGGGGTATGCGCGTGGGCTCTCATTCGGGACCAGTCGGCACGTGCACCTCGGGCTCACGGGGCGGTACTACCATACACGCATCGACGGATACGGGAGCGCCGGCACCGTGGGGCTGCACCTCGGCCTTCTCCTCCCCCTCTTGTCGTCGCTGGACCTGGGGGCCCACGCCACGAACGTCAACGGCCCCTCGCTGGTGGAGGGAGAGCCCCTGCCCCAGACCCTATCGGTGGGCCTTCAGTACCGTGCGGGCGACGCTCTTCGGGTCCTCGTGGACGTATTTAAGGACCGCGCCTTTCCCGCCGCCGTCCGGGGCGGCCTCGAAGTTCGCCCCCTCCCTTTGATCGCACTTCGCGCGGGCGTAACGACCGCTCCTCCCCGATTCACCGGAGGCATTGGACTCCACCTCGGCTGGCTGCAGGCACACGTTGCCGCCGAGCAACACGCCGAGCTCGGCTGGACGCCCTCCGCGTCGCTCGACGTTCATTGGTAGCGGTGTTTCCATGTCTCCGATACGCCTCGTCCCTCAACGTGCCCTGCCCCTCCTACTCGGCCTGCTCGCCGTCTTCACGGGGCCGTCCCCTACGACTGCCCAAACGCCCCCGGACACACTGCGCGCCGACACCACGAACCTTGGCCCGCGGCTGGAGCCGATCTTGGACGCACTCAGCACCACGGACCGCACGGCCACCCTGGCGGCCGAGCAACTTGCCAATCTGAAGGCGCAGCCCCTCGCACTCAACCGGGCCTCCGTCGCCGATCTCTCGATGCTGCCCCACCTAACGTCGAGAGACGCCCACCGCATCGTGCAGTACCGGACTGACAACGGCCCCTTCGACGCGGTGGGAGGACTGCGGGCTGTCGACGGCATCGGACCCGCAGCGGTTCAGTCCGTTCGACCCTTCCTGCACCTTGAAGAGACGGCCTCCCAGTCGATCTTTCCTTCGATCCGCACAATCACGTCAAATCTTCGCGTCCGTCTCACCCAGCGATATACGCGGCGCCTCGATCTGGGACGCGGGTTTCGTGAGGATCGATTTCTCGGACCGCCCGGGCGTCTTACGACCCGTCTCCAGCTGGCCCACGAGCGTCGCCTTCAGCTTGCGCTGACGCTCGACAAGGATCCGGGTGAGCCGCTCCGGTGGTCCCCCCAGACCCAAACCTATGGGTTCGACCACGTCACCGGAAGCCTTGCCCTCCGCGACCTCGGCCGCCTCGAGACGCTCGTCCTCGGCGACTTCACGGCCCAGTTTGGGCAGGGCGTCGCCCTCTGGCAGGGGCTTCGGTTCGGAAAGGGACGCGACCCAATCGCTCCGGCCCACAAGCGCGGCCGCGGCGTCCGCCCCTACCACTCGGCCTCGGAGACCTCGTTCTTTCGTGGCGCGGCGGCCACCATCGGGCTGCCCGGCGAACTGTCCCTCACTGCGTTCGCCTCTCGTCGACGCCGGGACGCGTCGGTCGATTCCTCCTCTGCCAGGGGCACCGGCCCGCGTCCGGTCCGCACCGTGTCCGGCGGCGGGCAACACCGCACCCCCAGTGAGCTTGCGCGCAAGGGCACCTTCGGCGAGACGACCCTCGGCGGCGCACTGGCGTACCGACGGGCCGGGCTCCACCTCGGGGTCACGGGCTATCGGGCCCGCTTTTCACGACCGCTCCGGCCCGGGGACCGGCCCTATCGGCGGTTCCGAGTGACGGGCGACGGAACGTCGATGCTTGGGGGGTACGGCACTGTTTTCCTCGGGGACTACACCGTGTTCGGGGACGTTGCGCGTTCGCCCCGCGGCACGTTTGGCGGCCTGCTGGGCGCCGCACTGGACGGGGACTACGCCGAGGCGGTCGTGGTGGGGCGTCGGTATCCGCCCGACTTTGCGTCGTTCTACGGCAACGCCTTCGGGGACGGAAGCCGGCCCCAGAACGAAATGGGCGTCTACACGGGCCTGCAACTCCAGCTGGGCCCAACGTGGAGCGTCGGGGCGTACCTCGATCAGTACCGTGCGCCCTGGCTCCAGTTCAATGTGCCCCGTCCCTCCACCGGATGGGAGGCGCGTGTGGTTCTTGACTATGCCCCCCGTCCCTGGCTTTCCAGTTACGTTCAGGTTCGCGTACAAGACGAGGACGAGGGGACGGAGTACCGCCGTGCCGGTCGGTCCCTGGAAGGCCTGCAGCGAAAACGCCGGTACTCGACACGGTGGCATACCGAATACCGGTTCAGCGACGCCCTGACCGCCCGGACGCGCCTCGAGCTGTCCCTGCATACAACCCCGGACGCACGGTCGAACGGGTTCTTTTTGTCTCAGGGGCTTCGTTGGAGCCCCCATCCCGCCCTCACCGCCGATGTGCGAATCGCATTCTTCGATACAGACGGGTTTCCGGCTCGCATCTACGCCTACGAGCATGATCTGAGATACAGCTTTTCGGCCCCCGTTTTCTTTGACCGAGGCCGGCGGGCCTACGCCCTCGTGCGGTACGAACCGTTCTCCTCACTGGCCCTTGAGGCGAAGTACGGGGTGACCCGCTACGACAATCGTACGACGATCGGCTCTGGCCTGAACCAGGTCGAGGGATCCCGGCGTCGCGAGGTCCGACTTCAGGTTCATTGGACCCCGTAACGCGTCGGGAAATACCGAAACTTGTTTGAAGCCTGGCACAGTGATTGATGTGGAAGGGAATTACATGGATCCAATGTCCCTACGCACGCATTCGCATCGTGATTTTGGCGACCGCCTCGCCCGTATCAGTATCGGCTTGAGCCCGCAGACGACGTCCCCAAGCCCTCGTTTTTCAGTTCTTACCCCCCACCCTTCGATCTATGACTTCATCGGAGACCCCCCGCATTCTGGCCGTAGAGGACAACTCAGAGACCCAACTCCTGTTGGAGCACTTGCTTAAGGGATCCTACGAAACCGAAGTAGTAGCCGGCGTCGAGGCGGCGCTCGCTGCCGTAGAAGAAACACCCTTTGAGGTTCTGCTCCTCGACATCAACCTCAGTGAGGACCAGACCGGGACGGATCTGCTTCACCTCATCCGGGAGCGTGACGGCATGGGCCAAGTTCCCGCAATCGCGCTTACGGCCTACGCCATGCCGGGCGACCGCGAGGACTTTCTCGAAAAAGGCTTCGACGAGTACGTCAGCAAGCCCTTCACCCGAGACGACCTTACGGAAGCGATCGAAAGCACCCTGAATCCGGCATAGTTCTCGTCCGGGGTACAGAAAAAGCCCAGGGCCGGACGCCCTGGGCTCGGCGGCCCGAACATGCGTCCCGATGAGCCTTGTCAGCTCTAATTCACGCACGTGGCCTTGAGCGTATCGCGTCGGTCCGAGAGCAGGGCCTCCCACTCGGCCTCGTCGACCAGCTCGTCTCCCTTGAAGTACTCCCACTCGTCGACGCTCTCGTCGGAGATGACGACCGCGTTCGACATGTGAGCCACACGCTTGAGAACGGGAGCGGTCTCCATCTGGTGAACAAACGTAATGGTGCACTCGCCGTCGGCCGTCTTTTCCTTCACTGACAGCCAGTTGTCGCCACAAACCTGGCAGCTATAAAAGCGAGACTCTTGCTCCTCGCCGAGCGGGTTGTCGAACTGGTCCTCCTCTTCAAAGACAACCTGCATTGGACGCAGACTTTCACATCCACACGTCTTGCAGCGGAGCGTTTCCATACAGGTGGAGTAGACTGATGAACAGCCAATGGAATAGTCTGAACGTCGCGACCCCGCACAAGTTCGTTCGGGCCGGTTGCCCCCCACTTACGCGTCGCCGAGACCGTTCGCCCCGCCTTGCGCCGCCGCGGGACGCGGGCCCGATGCCAGACAGACGCCGCACAGCGACGCTCCCATGAGGGCCCACCAGAGGGATACCGGCGAAGACCCAACGGTCCAGAACCAGACAAGACGATGCATTCGGGATCCATCGGTTGTCGGCCCTCGGAAGTCTGAACCCCAGTGCGCGGAGGGCGTTGTCTCGACTCGCAAACGAGGCACCAAGAGGCGCCCTTCGGGCCTTCCCCGCAATGCCCCCCGGTTACAGTATTGAGTAAAGCACGAGAAGAGCGGTAAAGGTCCCTCCTTTAGGTGGGACTATGAACCTGTCGGTTCGGGGACTCTTCTCGTGATCTCGAAGAGATCAATCCAGCGTATGTACCTGACCCGCACACTCAAATTGGGCAGACCTGATCAACTCGACCGCCTTGCGCGGCGAGCGGGGGATCTGTGGTCTACAGTGGCGAAATGGCACTGGCGCTTTGTAGACCGCCAAGGATACTGGCTCTCGAAAGGCCAAGCGCAAACGATGTACTGCAAGGGCTTCGACGGACTTCATAGCCAATCCGCGCAGGCCGTCGCCGACAGCTTCTACGACAGCCTTAATGCGTGGCGCAAGAAGCGGAAGACCGGCAACTACGAGGGGCTGCGCCCGCCCTACAAGCAGAAGCGGGACTTCAAGGTGCAGTGGAAGGCCTCTGCGACTCGTCTTCGAGACGACGGCGTGCCTCCCTGTACTGATCGACTGGCCGTCCGGCAAAGAACCGAAGCGGGTCGAGATCGAGGAGGACGGCGACCAGTACGAGCTTCGCGCTCAGCACAACGTCGAAGAAGACGAAGAGCCGAAGGGGAGCACGAAGGGTGGCGTAGGCTTTGGCGAGAAGCATCTTGCGACGGTCTACGTTGAGGGCGGAGAAGACATCAGTGTTCATGGCGGGCGGCTCCGCTCGCTCCGCAGGCAACACAACCGAACATATTCAAGTCTTCGGTCGAAGATCGACCGTAAGAACGAAGATCGACCGTAAGAACAAGGGAAGTAGGCGTTGGAAGCAGGCTCGTTCGAGCGAAAGATCAGCAGTTAACGAAGATCCGCAACCAGATCGAGGATTTCCTGCACAAAGTCACGACGCGGCTTGTAAATGTCCTCCACGAGAGACGGACAGGAACGGTCGTAGTCGGAGACCTCATAGGAACCCGAGAGCGGATCTCCTACGGTGACCGAATGAACCAACGCCTGCATCAATGGGCATACTCGAAATTCGAGCACATGCTCACGTACAAGGCCCAGCTTCGCGGACAGGCCGCCCAAGCGGGCCTCGGAAGCCTACACGTCTCAGACGTGTCCGAACTGCGAGCACAGGCATAAGCCCAACGGCAGAGGCTTCGACTGCCCACAGTGTCAGTTCAGCGGACACCGAGACGCAGTAGGCGCACGGAATATCTTGAACAAGAGGTATCCTGGGAACGAACCGACAGGTTCTACCCAGGTAGCTGGCGAGATGGCTTCGCCCACTGGTATTCGGCATCGCCCGAATATGCAGTGTAACCCGGCGACCGTTGGTAAGACCTGCACAGAGCCGAAAGGCTCTCACAGGCAGGCGGGTAGACCCGTGGGATAAGGGCAGAGAAGCCCGCAGGAGAATCTCCCGCGCTTTGCCCCGGAGGGGTACTCTCCGAGCAGCCGGGGGAGAAGTCCAGGCCGCACTTCCGCTCTACTCAGTGTCCGTTCTGACCAATGACATTCACCCTCGAAGCCCGCTGGTTCGGCTCCGCCCCCCTCCCCGATGCCCTCCGACAATGGTTCGCCGCACTGGGGGCGGTGGAGACCTCTACCCAGACCGACCTGTACCTTCCCGCAGAGGATCCTGCGTTTAACCTGAAGATGCGAGACGGACAGCTCCAGATTAAGCGCCGGCTCGCCGGCCCCATCAGTACTGCCTTCAGCGACGCGGCGAGTGGACGCTGCGAACAGTGGGGAAAGTGGACCTTGGATCTGGCCGACCCGCCGGTCGCTGTTTGGGACGACGATCCCACAGACCTGTGGGTGGCCGTGGAGAAGACGCGCCACCAACTGTCGTTTGCCCCGGAGGAGCAGTCCGCCCTCTCGGAACGCCTGCCCACCACCCCCGCAGCGACCCTTGACGCCGAACTGACGACCGTGGAGGCCGCCACGGACACCGCCTGGACCTTCTGCCTGGAGGCTGAGGGGCCTGTGGCAGGCCTCGTGGATACGCTCACGGCGGCCGGCCCGGCCGTATTGGACGAGACGCTGCCGGTCGCCCTTGCCCCCAACCAGTCGTTTGGGTACGTACGCTGGCTTCAGCAGCGCCCCTCCGTTACGACACGCCCCGCCTCCAGCGTCCAAATTCCCCGCGACTAGCCGAGCATCCCTCCCCGGAACGCCGGGGCATCGCCCTCCTCTGCAGGTGGGCCCACCTGCCTCCCCCCCATTGCGTGGGGCGCACCCGAGGCCGAGTGGGCGATCCGGCCCATCGGTGCTCGTCCTCGCGGGACGGTTCAAAATCAGAACGGGCTCCTAGGGGCAATTCTACTGCGGCGCTCCCTACAAAGCCTCCCACGCACACCGCCTGTCGGTTCTCCGAAAAATTGTTGACGACGGCCTCTGGGAGGGACCTGTGTCCCTGCGCAGTGCTAAAAGTGAAAGAGGGAAGCCCCATCGGCCATCCGGTCCTGGCGTGCACCGAGGCCATCACGGTTCGCGATGGAGGCCGCGACCACGCTTCTTTTGAGGAAATGGGCGGCTCTGTACCGCAAATGCGACTCCACTCAACACCGTGAGAGATTCTCCTCGGCCATGCCCCCCGGCGTGGCTCCTCCTGTGCACGTGCCTCCTCGGCGCCTTCGCCCTCGGCGGATGCCAAAGCTCTGGGCAGGAGACAGCCGGGCGAACGGTCGCCGAGCCCGCACCAGAGAACTACCGGGACTTTCAACACGCCGACAGCCTGGCGGCCCACCTCCGTTCGTCTCCGGATCCCCTGGTGAGTGCCCACCGGGGCGGGCCGGACACGGGCTTCCCCGAGAATGCGCTCCCGACCTTCCGTCACGCGTTGACCCACGGGCCGGCTCTCCTGGAGACCGACGTGCGGATGACCCAGGATAGCGTGCTCGTGTTGATGCACGACGCGACCCTCGACCGGACGACGACGGGACAGGACTCCGTCCGGGCCCATACGCTGGAGGGGCTCCGCTCTCTTCAACTGGTTACCGACAGCGGCATCCCAACTCGATTCGAGGTCCCAACGCTCTCGGAGGCGCTGGCCTGGGCGGACGGCCGAACGGCCCTCCAGCTGGACGTGAAGGACAACGTGCCCCGCTCCCGGGTTGCAGCGTCCCTCCGACAACATGATGCCCTCGATCAGGCGCTGGTCATCACCTACACGTTGGAGGACGCCCGGTGGTATCACCAGCGCCTGCCGAACCTCATCCTCTCGGTCTCGGCGGAGACCAGCGAGGAGGCCAACGCCCTGGTTCGGGCAGTCGACCCCTCGCGCCTGCTCGGGTGGGTTGGGACCGGAGCGGTTGCCGACGGCCCCGCCGAGGTGTTTTCGAAGAACGAGGTTCCCGTATCCGTCGGGACCTTCGGGGAAACCGACCAGCAGGCACGCAGCCAGGGACTCATCGTGTACCACCGCCTGTTTGACCGGGGGGTCGACGTGGTCTCTACCGACGAACCCGCCCTTGCCAGCCAGGCGGCCGCCACCTACGACCTCCAGACATCCAATTGAACCGGGCTGTCTCTTGGGCTGTCCCTTACGGACGGAAGTCAAATTCCAGCTGCCCGCCCGCCCTCTCCTCGTCGGTGAGCGAGGAAACGCTAATCCCCAGAAGCCGAACCGGCTCGTCCGGAGGGTGGGGACGATGCAGAAGACGTTCCGTGATGACCATGAGCGCGTCCTCCGCACGAAGGGGGCGCTCCACCGTCGTCTGTCGGGTGGAGACCTGGTGGTCGTGGCTCTTGAGCTTGAGGGTCACAGTTCGTCCCTTCCGGTTCGCCTGTCGAAGACGTTGGGCCACCCTCTCGGCGATTGGGGACAGCCGTTCCAGCATCGTTTCCGCCCGGTCAATGTCGTCCGGGAAGGTTCGTTCGGCCCCCACGGACTTGCGGTCCCGATCGGGCTGAACGGGCCGGTCGTCGGCTCCCACCGCGAGCGTCTTAAAGTGGCGCCCCCGCTTGCCAAAGTGATGGATGAGTTTTCGCTCCGGGGTCTCTTGCAGGTCGGCCCCAGTCTGAATGCCCAGCTCCTGCATCTTCGCCGCGGTGACCGGCCCGATCCCGTGAAACTTCTCAATCGGCAGTTGGGCGATGAACCCCATCTGCTCGTCGGGACGGACCACGGTGAGCCCGTCCGGCTTGTCCAGGTCGGAGGCTACTTTCGCGACAAACTTGCCGGGCCCCACCCCCGCAGAGGCGGTGAGCCCCGTCTCCTCGTAGATTTCGGTCCGGAGGCGGCGAGCAATCAAGGTGCCCGACGGGCGCCCCGTCTTGGGCTCCGTCACGTCCAGGTACGCCTCGTCGAGCGACAGCGGCTCGACCAGATCGGTATACCGTCGGAGGATCTTTCGAATGCGCCTCGACTCCTCCTGGTACACGTCCATGCGGGGCGGCACGAAGATAAGGTCAGGGCACTTCCGGTCGGCCTCCACCGCCGGCTGCGCCGAATGCACGCCGTAGGGCCGGGCCTCGTAGCTGGCCGTCTGGACAACGCCCCTGGGCGGGTCGCCCCCGACCGCAATCGGCTTTCCGGCGTACCGACCGGGAAAGTCGCGTTGCTCGATCTGGGCGTAGAACGCGTCCATGTCCACGTGGACGATTCGACGGGCGTCTCTCTCCGTGTCATTGCCAGACGTGCCGTCGGGGTCGTGGCCGCTCATCGTTGATCAATTCGGAAGCGAGGGAGGGTGCGTAGCCGAAGGCGCTCTCCGGTGGGACAGTGTTTGACGCCGTGTACGACGGGCTCCGCTCCTGGCTCGGCGGGGGGCTCACCTCTCCGACGGGTCGTCTCACGAGACCAATGGATTCCGCCCCCTCGCTTGGACCGGCGGATGGGGGCTTGGTCTGTCTCTGTCCCTGGTTTCTCACTCCAGCACGCGTGCCTCGTTTCAGGACCACTGAGACGTTTTTCGCAGGGAGACGGAGGGGGGTGCTGCGGCAGACCGATGTCGTTCATCCACGAAGCAATCCGTTGATGCGTGATAAATTGATTTATCGTAGACGCCGCCGGTTCTCAGGGCGGATCGCATCCGGTGGGTCATTTCGGGGGCCCCTCGAATTCGTCCGTGGTGCACGGGTTTGAGAACGCCTTCCATCGCAGCGTGACGCCCTCACGGTCTTCCATTTATCACGGTTCTCCCATTTCAGAGCTCGTCTGTGCCCGACGGGAGCTGCGATTCTGACTACCGTTCCAGCTGGTCGAGCGTGCGTCCGGCGTCGTCCGTCCACTCGCTCCATCCATTGCTCGAGCGGCCGAGGACGACGCCAGAGGCGGCGCTCGGGGAGTTAAAGGCATGATTCTCCCGAAAGACGAGCCGGTCGTCCTGGCGTTGCAGAACCCCATCT
>Ga0207753_1000053_pt1 | contig 44146 bp, 40 predicted proteins | sample PonA233FremontCA_2_FD_187273 | JGI IMG/M metagenome (GOLD analysis project Ga0207753, IMG submission 187273) | Salt pond sediment microbial community from Fremont, CA, USA - Pond A23 Sediment 3 (SPAdes) | ecosystem: Environmental > Aquatic > Non-marine Saline and Alkaline > Saline | place: USA... | reverse complement strand
TGGGACCTATCCGACCGAATGGGCAGGCTTCCCCTTCCGGAAGTATGGGCTCCAAATCGAGTTTGGAGCGACGGTTTGCGCTCATGCAATTGCCCTGGCGCATTAGGGGGCACACGGAACGACCGGAGAGGGTGAAAGATACACAAGGTATCATTCGGGCGGTCACACAAATTGTAAGACATCCATGCGCATCACCGTTCGGCTTTCCGATGAGCTCGGGGAAGACGTGAAGCGCCGTACCGACAATGTGAGCAGATATGTTGAGGAGGCCCTGATTGAGAAAATTCAGCGCGAGGAGCGTCGCCGGGCCCGTCAAGAGATTCTCAACATGGCCGGGGGGGAGTCGGTCGATCCTGCCTTGCATGAGCAAAATCAGAAAATGCGGCGGGACGAAGATCGGCACGGAGCGGCCCCGTTTGGGGAGCAGTAGCTCTATGACCGCAAGGAATCGCTAGATTGATACCTCGAACCGGAGAATGGAAGGACTTGACACCGGTTTTTTCTTCGACCTCCGTGCAGGGACATCCGAGACCCAGACGCTGTGGCGTACCGTCACGGAGCGAGACGATCCGGCGGCGGTCAGTTCAATTACGCTCTACGAGTTGACTCGGCATGGGCTCGTGGGACGACTGGACTCGGAGTTCACCGAGGCAATTTTGGAAGGCGCCGGGGTTGCGTTTACGCAAGCGGGGGTCGATTCGATCGACGTACTCTCTCGGGCCGCGCGCATCACCCACGGAATGGGGCTTCCCATGGCGGATGCGCTCATCGCGGCCTCTTTGGAGGAGGCGGGCTGTGACCGTGTGCACACCAGTGACAGCGACTTCGAGGCGTACGAGGGACCGATGGACGTTGTGTTTCTCTGAGGGAGCATCGGTGCCCGAAGGGTTCTTCGATGGACGGTGCGTTGTGATTCGAGGGCAGTGGTGCCCGGCGGGAACGTGTCCGCTTCATGCGGAGAGATTCTTCGGCCGACAGAGTCGGCCTCAGAATGACTTCTAGGCGTGCGAGGGGGCCAACCTGCTAGAGAAGAAGTCATTTTGAGGGAGCGCACGACCGAAAAATCTCTTCGAAGCGTGGCGGAGGCGGTGGTTGGGGGGCAGTTGCCCGTCGGAATCGTTGTCGTCCAATCCGAAGAGATCCTTCGCTCTCTGCGCTCGCTCAGGATGACGTTGAGGACGCAGAGTTCAGGCATATCCGTCCGCTAGAACGTCATTCTGAGGGAGTGGAACGACCGAAGCGCCCTGAGCGAAGCGAGGAATTGCTTTCAGAGTGAGTCTCTTCGAACCAAGCGGAATCTATCCGTTGGTGCAGGTTTTGCCAGTCTGTTACGAGACTCTTCAATCCCCTCTCCTCTTTTTCGTCGGCCGCTCAGTAAAACGGTCCAAGCAAACGCGCATGACCCACCCCGAGACGGGCGACGCCCCGTCCATCTTGTTCATCAACCAGCACTACTGGCCGGACCTTGCCTCTACGGCGCAGCACCTGACGGACCTGGCCGAATATCTGGCCGACCAGGGGGTCGACGTGCATGTCCTCTGCAGCCGGGGGCATTATCTGTCCGGCTCGATGGAGGTGCCGGCCGAGGAGACCCACAACGGCGTCCACATCCATCGGGTGCGGGCGACTGCGTTCGGGCGGGACACGATCCTGGGGCGCATCACGGACTACGCCAGCTTCTACTCCAGCACGCTGGCCCGCGTCCTGGTGGGGCCTGCCTACGACTACATCGTCACGCTCACGACGCCGCCCCTCCTGCCCCTCGTCGGGGCGATTGCGCGGCGGGTGCGCGGGCAGGCGTACGGCGTCTGGTCGATGGACCTGCACCCGGACGCGGAGGTGGCAACGGGCATGCTGGAGGACGACGGCGCACCGGCCCGGCTCCTGCACGCCCTCAACGATGCGGGCTACCGGAACGCGGACTTCGTCGTCGATCTCGGGACGTACATGAAGCGGCGCATCCACAAAAAGGGGGTGCCGGACGACCGGCTCCACACGATTCCGGTGTGGAACAAGAAGGAGGAGATTGCCCCTGTCGAGCACGACGAGAACCCGCTCCGGCACGATCTGGGCCTCGACGACACGTTCGTCGTCATGTACTCGGGGAATGCGGGGCGGGCGCACCGGTTTGAGGAGGTGTTGGCGACGATGAAACGGCTCGACGGGCACCCGGACATTGAGTTCGTCTTCGTGGGGGAGGGGCCGCAGAAGGGGCGCATCGAGGCGTTTGCCGAGCGGCACGACCTCTCCAATTTTCGCTACCTGCCGTACTTCCCCCGCGAGGACCTCAAGTACTCGCTTCCGATGGCGGACGTGCACCTGATGACGCTCCGCGAAGAGATGGCGGGGATCGCGGTGCCCGGCAAGCTTTACGGGATCATGGCCGCCGGGCGGCCGGTGCTCATGGTGGGGCCGGCGGCGTCGGAGTCTGGGGAGACGATTCAAACCTCGGGCGCTGGTTGGGTCGTGGATCCAAAGCAGAAGGAGGCTCCCACGCAGGCCCTCTACGACGCTCTTCTGCGGCTCTACCGTGGCGACGAGAAGCGGCGGCGGCTCGGCCAGAACGGGCGCGACGCGTTCCTGGAGACGTTCGAGCGGGAGGTCTGCTGCCAGTCGTGGGCGGAGCTGCTCCGCTCGCAGGTGCACCCATCCCGCGAAAATACAATCGCCGCGTAGTTGCTTGACCGTGAGGCTCCTCGTACCGCTTACGGATGCCTTTGGAGGACGCGGGGGCATCGCTCAGTTTAACCGTGACCTGCTTCGGGCGCTTTGTGTCCACCCGGATGTAGAACGAGTGACCGCGATCCCTCGCGTGATGCCGGATGCTCCGGGGGGGTATCCGCAGGCGCTCGACTATCGGACCGAGGCGGTGGGCGGAAAGGGCGCGTACCTCCGGACGGTGGCGCGTCGCGTGTGGGCCGGGGCGTACGACGGGGTCATTTGCGGGCACATCCACCTGCTCCCGATCGCCTGGCTCGCAGCGCGTCGGGCCGGCGTGCCGCTCCTGCTGATTGTGCACGGCATCGAGGCCCGTGAGCCATCCGACAAGTGGCTTGCAAACCGGCTCGTGCGGAGGATAGACGCATTCGTCTCCGTGAGCGCCCGCACGAAAGAACAGTTGGTCGGGTGGTCCGGGGTGGAGGCCGGGAAGGGGCGGGTTGTGCCCAACTGTATCGACCGCTCCCGATTCGGGCCGGGGGACCGGCCTGCGTACCTGCAAGACCGGTACGGGCTGCACGACCGGCCAGTCATTCTCACCCTGGGGCGGCTGCCGGTCCAAGAAAAGCGAAAAGGGCACGACGAGGTGCTGGAGGTGTTGCCGGACCTTGCTGAGGAGGTGCCGGACCTTACGTACCTGGTGTGCGGCGACGGGGCAGATCGGTCCCGGCTGGAAGCAAAGGCGGAACGCCTTGGGGTCGCGGACCGGACCATTTTTGCCGGATACATTCCGGAGGACGAAAAGGCCGACCATTATCGGGTGGCCGACGCGTTCGTGATGCCGGGGCACACAGAAGGGTTTGGGATTGCCTACCTCGAAGCCCTTGCCTGTGGGGTGCCGGTGGTGGCCAGCAGCGCCGACGCGAGCCGGGAGGCCGTCCGCGACGGTCAACTCGGTGTGGTGGTGGACCCCGATGACCCAACCTCGGTGAAAGCGGGGATATTAGAAGCATTGCGCGCCCCGCACGGCGTGCCCCAGGGCCTCGACTATTTTTCTGTCGAGCGCTTTCGGGAGCGCTGGCACGATGTTGTAGATACGTGCTTTCAAGAGAGTGTTACTTCGGTGACCACCGGAGCAAAGAACGAGATAGAGCACGAGGTTCGTTAAAGTTGATTCCTTCGAGGGCTTCCGTACAAAGACCGACGCCGCATGGATACCGTTAGTGACCTGTTTCGCTACCTGAAGATCTACCGCCGGTACATCGGGCGGCGGATTTACCTGGTGTTTATTCTCACGGTGGTCGTGGCCTTCACGCAGGGCTTCGGCATTACGCTGTTGCTGCCGCTCCTGCGGGTGTCGCAGTCCGGGGGGGAGACGGCGGATATGGGCTGGGCCGAAGAAATCCTCTACGACCTGCTGTCGGTGTTGGGCATTGCCGAGTCCCTGCCGGGCATCCTGGCATTCATTGCGATCGTGTTCGTCGCGAAGGGCGGCATCCAGTTCGTGAAGGGCGGATACGTCGGGTACCTGCAGGCGCAGCTCCTGCGTGAGCTGAAGACAAAGCTGTTCGACGCCTACAGCCGGATGACGTACCGGTACTACATCCAGCAAAATGCTGGGCACTTCATCAACGTCATCAACGGGCAGGTCAACCGCTTCTTCTCGTCGTTTACGAGCTTCACGGGGGTCTTTTCGAAGGTTGTCACGACGCTCAGCTACTTCGCCTACGCGTTCGCCATTGCGTGGCGGTTTGCACTGATGGCCTTCGGGGTGGGGATCGGATTGCTGTTTCTCTTCAAATACCTGAACGCCTACGTGCGGCGGCTATCGCGGAAGCGGTCCTCCGAGATGAGCACCCTCAACAAGCTGCTCGTCCAGTCCCTGCAGTCCCTAAAGTACATCGTGGGGACGAACCAGACGGCGCACCTCCGGTCTGGCGTCGTGGACAGCGTAAACCGGCTCACCGGCTACATCTTCCGGCAGAAGATTGCCGGGTCGTTCACGAGTGCCATCAAGGAACCGGTGTCGGTGCTCCTCATCACGAGCCTCATTGCTCTGCAGGTACTGGTGTTCGGCGGGGAGATTGCGCCCATCTTCGTGGCCCTGTTCCTCTTTCACCGGGGCATGCAGTCGATGATGGGGATCCAGGGGAGCTGGCAGGGCACGATGGACAAGATCGGGGCCGTGGAGATGGTCACCGACGAGTTCGACGCGGTCCACGCCCACGAGGAGACGAGCGGGGAGCTGGAGGTGGGGACGCTCCAGCGTGGACTTGAGTTCGACGATGTCTGCTTCGCGTACAAAGAGAAGGACGGGGACGTGCTGCACGACGTCAGCATCTCGGTGCCGGCCAACCAGACCATTGCCCTCGTGGGAGAATCCGGGGCGGGCAAGTCGACGCTGGTGGACATGATGACGCTGATGCTGAAGCCGCGCACCGGCGAGGTCCGGGTCGACGGCGTGCCGCACGACGAGGTGAACCTCGCCTCATGGCGGAACCAGATTGGCTACGTGTCGCAGGAGACGGTGGTCTTCGACGACACGGTGGCCAACAACATTAGCCTCTGGCAGGGCGACATCGACGAGGACCCCGCCCTGCGCGAGCGGGTGATGCACGCCGCCGAGCGGGCGCACGCCCACCACTTCATCGAAGATCTGCCGAACGGGTATCAGACGCAGGTGGGCGACCGTGGGGTGCGCCTCTCCGGGGGACAGCAGCAGCGCCTCTTCGTGGCGCGGGAGCTCTTCAAGCAGCCGAACCTGCTGCTGCTGGACGAGGCGACGAGCGACCTGGACACCGCGTCCGAACAACACATTCAGAATAGCATCGACGCACTCAAAGGGGAGGTGACGGTCGTGATCATCGCCCACCGGCTCTCAACGGTGAAGAACGCCGATCGCGTGTACGTGCTCGACGACGGACGGGTCATTGAGTCCGGCTCCTACCACGAATTGCGCCACCGCGAGGAAGGGGCCTTCCGCGAGATGGTGGAGATGCAGAGTCTGTAGCGCGTTGCGTGGAACGTGCCGCGTTTAACGTTTCACGATTCGAGACGGAGAACGAAGGAATAACAACAGCGTATTTGCTTTCCCGGATTCCTTGGCTACCGGACAGTCTTCATCGTGAGCCGGTGAAGCTCCGATTTTTCCTCCAACGCCGAGACCATGGTCATTCTGAGGGAGCCTGCGACCGAAGAATCTCTTAGAAATGTCGGGAAATAGAGAAGGGTGCCCGTGCCTCTCGTAGCCGTTTCCGCTTTATTCGGGGAGATTCTTCGACTCCGCTTCGCTCCGCTCAGAATGACCGGTATTCTTAGGGAGCTTCACCGGCGAGCAGCAATCCACCATTCAAAACTGTCCGGTCGCTAGCTCGGAATCCATGAACGAGATGGATTCCAAGACGTGACCGGCAATGGCCGAATCTGCAACCATTTGACGCGCCACCATGCAAAATGACAGCGCACTCCGAAATGAACTCATTCAGCAGGTGCGGCGCCTTTCCTGAAGATCGGCTGCAAGAGGTGCTCCACCTCGTCAAGTCGCTCCGTCCGCCCGAGCGACCGGGGTCGTCTGTGGAAGAGAAACCTGGCGCGATCGTAGGAGAGCAATCTCAAGATACTTGGGAAGCCGTGCCCACCGATGGGGCGGAACGGCACGATCATTACATCTACTGCCGTACGCAAGCAGGCTCGTGAACGCACTTTTTGCGGACGCCGTCTACTGGATTGCACTGACCACCCCGAAAGACCAGCGGCACGAGACGGCGATCGCTGCGAGAACCGATCATCCAGCCGGCGAACTGGTGACCACGGAGGACGTGCTGGTCGACTCTGTACGTGACAGAACCCAAACGAACCTTCACGGCAGTATCTGGTCTCGCGTTCGAGCGAGTCATCCTGATCCCGACTGCCGTCGGAAACAGGATGACACATTGATGCTTCCGTTATATTCGAAGAGATCCTTCAGCCGACAGGGGGCGGCTTCAGGAGGATTCTTTATCAGGAGTTTTTGTCGTTAGAAAGCCGAGAGCCACCATGCCAACAATTGATGCTTACATTGAGGCACACCCGAATGTGCACCACGGGAAGCCGGTGATTGCTGGCACCCGCGTGCCCGTACACATGGTGCTCGGACTGTTGGGCGAAGGCGTTTCGGTCGAAGAGATCCGGCGAGACTACTACGACCACCTCACGCGAGACCAGATCCTGGCGTGCATCCGCTACGCCACGTCAATCGTCGAAGAAGAAGTGTACGCCGTGGGGGAGGAGCATGACTGAATCCTCAGATGCGTCCGGCCTGGTCCTTTTGGCGGATGAATGCACCTTTACGCAGACGATCCGATTGATGCGGAGCCTTGGGGGCGAGGTCGTACGAGTTCAAGACGTAGACTTGACGGGTGCTCCGGATGCCGAGGTGTTTCAAACGGCGCAGGAGCGGAATGCTGTCTTGGTGGCGACCACACTACACGAAACAAATGCTGAGCCGGCACAACCCGCCTCCAACAGTTCATTGTGCGTGATTCTGAGGAGCGTCAGCGACGAGGAATCTCTTCGAATACAGCGGAAACGACGTCGACTGCGGTTGCTTCCCGGCTTGTTCTCTCTCATCCCGAAGAGATTCTTCGCTACGCTCAGAATGACGCATGGGAAGACGATTTTTTGGCGTGCTAGTAAGGGTGACAGCAGACCGAGGGTTTGGGGACATTCGGACGTATCCGCCGTCGTCTCACCGTGGAATTATCGTTCTCAAGGTCTCTCCCGATCCGGAACAGGTTCGGGCCGTTCATCGCACGCTAGGTCAGCTTTTGGACACAGAGGAGCTGTTTTCGAGAGCGCTCTTCATTGTGGACGGGCAAAAGTATCGAAAGCGAATGTCCCCGTAGGTATAGTCCTGTTTGGATCGTCCCGAGGCTTGGGCCTGTTTGGCAGACCGAGCCTGCTGCTCTTGAATGAAGGGACGAGCGCCCCGAACACCGCCTCCGAGCACACCAAGGGCCCTCGGTCACTGCGTTCCCAGCGCAGCCTAAAAGCACTCGTTCACGTTGTTCACACCGAGAGGAAAGCGCCTTTCGGGAAATGGTGGAGATGTAGAGCTAGTAGCGTTCGAGGTGACACGTCTGACGTACACAGAGCCAAACTCTGAGCGGCCGAGATGATGCAACACCCCCTGTTCGGTCCGCCAAAGTGAGGCGAATATGCACGATTCTCCGTCGGTGAAGAGGCTGTCGTCGCTCATGAGAGAGAAGCTGGGGACGCTTGCCACTACGGTGCGTCGGGGGCTGCCCCGGCGGCTTCAGGCGTCCCTCTTCGGTCGGCCCCAGGGGCTCGTATCAATTGAGGAGTGCCGGGCGGCCCTCGACGGCCCGATCGAGTGGCTCTCCACGGACGAAACCTCCCGGGGCACCGAGCCGGCGACGATGGAGGACACGCTGCACTGGAAGTTTCACACGCCGTACTACCAGAAACGACGCCATTCGGACGTATGGGTGGCCCGCCTCAAAGGCGGGTACATCCGGGCCGGTCGGTACGCGCTGACTCCCGACCACCGCCTGATCGAAGAGGTCATAAGCGAGCACGCTGTGCAGAGAGGCGTGCAGCAGCGATTGGCCACTCGCCGCCCGTCTATTGGGCAGACACGATACCAGCGGGTGGCCCTCCTGGGAACGCACTGGGCGGGCAGTCACTTCCACTGGCTCTTCGACGTGCTCCCGCGCATGGGAATTCTGTCAGAGAGTGGCGTGCCGAGGGGGAGCATCGCCCACTACGCAATGCCGCAAACCGCACACGCTCCCTACCTTGAGGCACTGCGTCATTTGGGGGTCGGCGACGGGCAGCTCATTCAGATGGGACCGACGGATCGGATCTACGTGGAGGACCTGATCCTGCCGTCCCTTCCCGAACGCCGCGGAAATCCGCCTGCGTGGGTGTGTCAGTTTTTGCGGGATCAGTTCCTTCCGCTGGCCGACGGGGCCTCTGCGGGGCGGCCCGAGCGCATCTACGTCGAGCGGCGTGGGAATCGAGAGGTAACCAATCAAGACGCTGTGGAGGAGGTGCTGGCGCGCCACGGCATCACGACGATTCGCCCGGAGGAGCACTCGCTTGGTGCACAGGTGGCGCTCTTTCAGAACGCGGAGCTCATTGTGGGGCCGCACGGCGCGGGGCTGGCGAACATCGTCTTCGCGTCGCCCGGGACGCAGGTCGTAGAGATCTTTTCCCCAAACTACGTGAACGTCTGCAATGCGAGCATTGCGAGCCGGCAAGACCTGCGATACTCCTACCTGATCGGTGAAGGAGAACGGCCGCCCGCTGGAGTCGCTCCGTTTCACGTCCATGAAGACATCACCGTCAATGTGGAACGGCTGGACCAGTGGTTGGGCTCATTCCCGAATTGACCGGCCACGCCTGTATCTGTCTGTGAGTAATCAATCGGGGTGGCCCGTCAACTCTTGTCTGACGATCTCCGTGATGCGAGAGTTGCTCAAGCAGCCGAGCGTGCTCCGGGAGGAGGCGACAAGCGACCTGGACACCGCTTCCGAGCAGCACATTCAGAGCAGTGTCGACGCGTTGCAGGGGGAGGTGACGGTCGTGATCATCGCCCACCGGCTCTTGACGGTGAAGAAAGCGGACCGGGTGTACGTCCTCGACGAGGGGCGGGTCATCGAAGAAGGCTCCTACGACGAACTGCGCCACCGGGAGGAGGGCGTCTTTCGGGAGATGGTGGAGATGCAGAGCTTGTAGGGGAAAACCTCGACTGTTGTCACAAGGGTCGTTTTGCTTTCTCGATGCACGTTCTCGTCACCGGGGGCGCCGGATTCATTGGCGGGCACCTCTGCCGGCGCCTGTTGAAAGAGGGACACGCGGTCTCGGCGGTCGACAATTTCGACCCGTACTACGACCGAGAACTCAAAGAGGAAGGCATCGCCGACCTGGGCGGACGACCACACTTCCACTTCTACGAGCAGGACATCAACAACACGGCGTTTTTGCGCAGCGTTCTGGAGGGCCGCTCCCTCGATGCAATCGTGCACCTGGCGGCGAAGGCCGGCGTGCGGGCCTCGATCGACAACCCGGTCGGGTGTGCGCACGCCAACATCACCGGCACGCAGTCGATGCTGGAGTGTGCGCGGCAGATGGAGGTGGACACGTTCATTCTCGGCTCTTCCTCGTCGGTGTACGGAAACAACGAGAAGGTGCCGTTCAGTGAGGAAGATGCCGTCCACCATCCAATTTCGCCGTATGCGGCCTCGAAACGCTCGGGAGAGCTTCTGGCACACACCTACCACCACCTTTACGAAATGACGGTGCACTGCCTGCGGTTTTTTACCGTCTACGGCCCGCGGCAGCGCCCGGACCTGGCGATTCATACGTTTGCCCGGCAACTGCTAGCCGGACGGCCGATCACGATGTACGGAGACGGGACGTCAAGCCGGGACTACACCTACATCGAGGACATCCTTGATGGCGTCGTGGCGGCCCTGCATCGCGCGCATTCCCAAGCCAATCCCGAGTACGAAATTGTCAACCTCGGCGGGTCGGAGACCACCGAACTGCTGGACCTGATTCACGGCCTTGGCGACGCGCTGGGCATCGATCCGATGATTGAGCAGCGGCCCATGCCGCCGGGTGATGTAAAGCGGACCCACGCCGACATTGCGAAGGCCCACAAGCTGTTAGGATACACGCCGGAGACGCCAATCGAGGAGGGATTGAAGCGGTTTGCCGACTGGGTCCAGCAATACTACGCCAGTCGAGAACTGAACGACGTGTAATGCCGTGGTCGCCTCGTCCACTGCGTTCCCAAAGGGCGACAATCGTTATGAGATGAGCCGCCTCGCCGAAAAGATATACTATGGCGCACGCTATTGCGGGATGCGCGCCGCCGGGTATGAATGGCTCTTCGTGCTGGGCCACATGCGGTCGGGGTCCAGCCTGCTGGTGCATCTGCTGAATTCGAATCCCGCGGTCCTCGGCTACGGCGAGACGCACATTCGCTACAAGGGGCGGCGCTCGGTTGTGCAGCTTCACGACCATGTGCGCAACCGGTTCGAGGCCCACGACGAGCCGCCCGGGCGGCGCTACCGGTACGTGATGGACAAGATTCTGTGGCCGCACATCCAAAATGACGATCTGCTCCACCAGGTGCCGCTGAGCGTCATTGTGATCGTGCGCCGGCCGGAAGCGACGCTTCCCTCCATTCTCTCCCTGGGTCTTGAGGGCATACGGACTCCGGAGATGGCCCTCCGCTACTACGTGGAGCGATTGGGGCGAGTAGAGAGACTCCTAGAGGGCTATGATGCGCCCTTCGCGTTCACGAGGTACGAAGACTTGACGGGCCGAACCGAGGAGACCCTGCTAAACATCTCGGAGTATCTGGGCCTTGACGAGAGGCTTACCCCCACGTACGACACGATGTGGGCAACCGGAACATCGGGAATTGGGGATTCCTCCGAGCACATCACGGAAGGACGGGTCCGATCCACGAAGACGTCCTCCAACGATGTAGACCTCGACCCGGCAATTATCGGACGGGTACGAGACCGGTACCGTGCGTTTTGTTCGTTCTGCGCTGATCACAGGGACTAACGGAAAGAAGACTCTATGGCGCCTTCTGTGGCGACAGCGACGACCATCAATGCCCCGGTCGCTCAGACGCGGGCCTTCGTGGGGTATCATCTGCGGGCCGGGATCGACCACATGTTTCTGTACTTCGACGATCCCCGAGACCCGGCCATCTCACGTCTGCAGACAGAAGATCGCGTGACGTGTGTGCGGTGCGACGAAGAGCACTGGAAGAGCCGAGGCATTGCGCCCCGGATGCCCCGATCCAAACGAAACAGATGAGCAACGCGACGGAGGCCCTTCGCCACGCTCGCAGGACCGAAATAGAATGGCCCGTGCACCTCGACGGCGATGAACTTCTGCACGCGCCGGGTTCGCACAAGGGACTCTTCCAGGCGAGTCCCGCGCAGGCAGACGTGCTCGTGTTCCCGACCAAAGAGGCCGCTCCGCAGCGACTGCGGTACGAACGGCCGTTTTGGGACATCACCTTGTTTAAGTACGACCCGTCCCGTCACCTCTTGCGGGGGACGGTCTTTGGGGGTGCTCTTGAACGCAGGATGCGGGGGCTGTTGGCTCGGAGCTGGCGGTACCGAACGCGGATTGCAACGAAAATGAGGGTGCTCCATCCCGCGAGCCTGGACAGTTTCCTGCTCGGCCACACCAATGGAAAGGCCGCGACGCGAACCTTGGTGCCTGTCCAAAAGATTGGGAACCACCGATCCCACGTCGACGAGGACCGCCGGCTCGGCGTGTATCCGCTTCGGCGGGGAGCGGTCCTGCACTTTTACTGTCGGGGGTACGAGCCGTGGCGGCGCAAATGGATGCGCCGAGTCGATGGAACCTCTCACTTCAATACGGAGCGGTTTCGGGCGGACCGGAAGCGAATCCTGCAGATGTTTCAACGCCCGGCCCGGGCGGGGGATAAGACGCTAAAGAGGCCCTATCGGCGCCTGTACATGCTGTCCTCGAAACAGCGGCTTCTTCTGAGAAGCCTGGGGCTGGTCGAACGGATCTCCCTATCCCGAAAAGAGTTCGCGCTCCTTGATCATCAAACGGAGGAGTCCGACGGGCGCACCTCCATTCCCGCCCATGTCCGATAATCCCACCGGGCACGACCCTCGGACGGCCGTTCTCTTCGTGTCCCACTTCGTCACGCCGGAAACGCTCTGGAACTATTCTCAGATTCAACGGGGCATTCCTGAAAGGTATGATCTATACTGGGCGTATCGTGGAAACGAGTTGCCATTCTGGCTATCGGTCCTTCCGATAGAAACATTTCGACTCACTGATGAGAGGTTGGCGGAGTGGCACTCTGCGATGAAGGGGAGCACACTCGTTCCGGGAAATACCCACATTCTGACGACTGCGTTTTCTAAGCGTCATGAGTATAAGCGCTACTGGTTTATTGAGTATGACGTATGGTTTGCGGGCAACTGGAGGCGGGTCTTTCGCCTTGCACAGAAGAGTGAAGCGGACTTGGTTGCAGCGTTCGTTGAGTCACCGATTCGAGATGAGTCGTGGAGTCACCGGCGTACGATTGACCTACCATATTCTCGGCTTGCTCGCTCATTCAACCCTATTCGGCGCGTGAGTAACCGAGTATTGGAGCAGGTTTTTGCCCTGATTACGAATGGATATTGGGCCCACAACGAGGCATTGCTTGCATCCATCTGTCGGAACGAGGGATGGGGAATGGACGAATTCAATTCGTTGGCGTTTGACCACTGGGGAAGGCCCCTCTACACGCCGGCTCCCAATGCGGACGCTCCGAGCACATTGAATTACCGCCCAGTGGTCTCTTCGGTTTGGGGCAGAAAGGAAAATCGGCTCCATCATCCCGTGAAGCCGATCCGATGGTTCGTGGAACAGTTTGGGACGCGGCGCGGGCTCGTAAAGGCGTTGAAGGCTCACCCCGGAGATGATCGAGATTAACATCGGAATAGAGAGAGTATGAGGGTCTAATGGCTAATTTTCATAAGAAGAGTGTGAACCAGGGAAGTGTACCCGCTGGCCATACCAGAGCTAACAGAGCTTTGGATATGAGCCGCGCAACACCCAACATCGATCTGACGCCGGAAGAGCAGGAAAACGTCGTTGAAGAGGCTGGGCCCTTGGCAAAGACACTCGGATATGTGTAGTCGATGCACCTCATTTTTCGCTAGATCAAGGAGGAGACAATTGTGGATGTATCCGTCGTAATCCCGCTTTTCAATGGGGAAGAGCATGTGCGCGAGACGCTAGATTCAGTTCTTGCGCAGACGCTATCCCCACGCGAGATCGTGGTCGTTGACGATGGGTCGAGGGATGCTTCTCCAACCATTGTGGAGAAGTATCCTGAGGTGCAACTACTCACGAATCCAGCCGACGGGGCAAATGCAGCGCGCAACCATGGCTTCCGCCGTACGAGTGCCGGCGCAGTTGCATTCCTTGATCATGATGACTTGTGGCATCCCCAGCACCTGCAGCACTTGTCTGAAGTATTGAGCGATCAACCGGACAGCCCCGCAGCATTTGTCGGAAAAGCGACCTTTTATGGCGACGAAACCCCTCAGTATTCACTCGCAAGTCCGGATGTAAAGCAGTATGACCCGTGGGAAGGCTTTCCTAAGAACACGCTGGGCGAACCGGTGCTGGCACTCATCTGGACCGAGGCGCTGAGATCAGCGGATGGGTGGTCCTCTGAATACGAAGGGTGTTCAGATTATCACTTGTGGCTCAAGCTTGCATTGCAAGGGCCGCTGGTATTGAGCGAAAGTGTCACGGCTGGGCATAGAATTCATGGTAACTCGTATGGGGATATACTAAGAAGGAGAAAGGTCATCCAGTATTACGCACGCCATATTGGTGCCTCCGAAGATGCGCTCAAAAGGCGGTGCAAGAGAGGCATGAACGTCGAAAGCCTTAAGCCGCTCTTGGAGGTGCATAGGTCGTCAAAACAGCTCCTCCAGTTCCTCCTGGGGGAGGATTGCGGAATATCAGCGGCCGCACATCAGATTGATGAGAATCTCTCTCAGGCGTCTCAAGAGACAGTCAGTCAAATGTGGGATGTTCTGCGATGGTACAGCGGGCCACACATTCAGGAAGTCGGTATTCATCGTTTTGCGAAGAGAGTTCTGGACCTTGTGGATCGCTGGCGAAACACAGACTCCCGCTTTCGAAGCCTTCTTCGAGACTGGGCGTTCAAGCGCACTCCTGCCAGGGATCTGATTAGACGGTATCCGTGGAGAAAATCCTGCTGGAATCAACTTGTACACCGAATACACACAGGCCGACGTGTCTCGTAAACTGGACGTGTCCCGGATGTCTGCAACCCAGGCTCTGAAGGACACGAGTCCGAAGCTGGAAAAGATACGGTGCCGGATCGTGAAGCTGTTGGGGCCGTGCCGCGTGGAGCGGAAGAGGATTTTCTTGATGCAACCCGGTTCCGCCGAATTGTGCCCCGGAAGAGGCACGTCTCTGAGCCAATGGTAGACTCAAAGAACTAGATCGAATAGGAAAACCGAACTACACAGCAGACGCGGTTCTAAGGGCCCCGACTGTTCATTTTCAGAAGACAAGTTCTACTCACAGGTAGCAGACATCATGATACCTGATACGATACACTTTGTATTTGGAATGAAAAAAAATTTTGGGGAGCTAAGATTCAATTATATTCACTACCTTGCTGTCGCTAGTGCTTGGAAAGTGCACAGGCCAAACGAGATTATATTTCACTATAGATATGAGCCGAGCAGTAAATGGTGGAGGCGAGCAAAGCCATTTTTAACTCTAAACAAAGTAGATCCTCCTAATTATGTGTTTGGAAACCCGGTAGAGCATTATGCACATAAATCAGACGTGGTTAGAATGAGACAGTTGAAAGAAAAAGGAGGAATATATTTAGATATGGATGTTATTACACTAAACTCTTTTGATGAATTAATGGAAAATAAGGCAGTATTAGGGTTACAAGAAAACAAAAATCTATGCAATGCTGTTATGCTATTTGAAAGTGAGTCTAAATTTTTAAAAGAGTGGTACAAAAATTATGAAAATTTCGACCATAAAAAATGGGATTACCATTCCGTAGTGTTACCAGGTAAGATGGTTGAGGAAGGGAAATTTAATGTCAGAGTAGAAGACAGCTTTTCTTTCTTCTACCCCAAATGGAACGAGTCAAAAGATATTCTATTCTCCGAAGAGATAGGGTACTCCCACTTCAGAAAAAACTTTAGCGTAGGTAAAATGGTACTTAAACTTCGAAAAAACAAAGAGTCTGCAAAACGGTACTTTGCACATGCTATTCCGTCGAAGAAGATACATAAAAAAATACTTGAAAAATCATACTGTATACATTTATGGCAGAGCCAGTGGAAGGATAAACTATCTGAGATAGACCCAAATTACATAATAAGTAGAAAAGATAATTTTTCGCTACTTATAAAGCAAAACATGAGTGAGAGATTAATAAAAGGGAGCGTTTCCGTATAAAATAATACTTATGAAAAAAGATATCATAAATTAGACATGAAAGCCGTGTTGCTGCTAAATACGTCCTCGGCAAGTATTGGGAAGAACTAGCATGGTCTTCGCCAAGCCATACCTTTGAACTCTGAAATGGGTGCTTTAACTCCACTGGTCAGTGTTGTAATGGCCGTCTACAACGAGCGGCCGTACTTGGGGGAGGCTGTTCGGAGCATCCTCAACCAGACGTACGGCGATTTTGAATTTATCATCGTCAACGATGGGTCCACAGACGGCTCGAAGGAGGTGCTGGAGCGGGTTACAGAGCAAGATGATCGGGTTCTGCTGTTCCATCAGGAAAATCGAGGACTCATTCCGTCTCTCAACCGAGCTCTCCATGAAGCTCAGGGCGCATATGTTGCCCGTATGGATGGCGATGACATTAGCCGGCCGAAGCGTTTGGAGAAACAGGTGCGCTTTTTGGATTCGAGTCCGGAGATTGGAATTGTGGGTACCCGGGTTGACCAAATGGATGCGGAGGGAGAGTCGAACGGAGAGTGGAATCTTCCGACGGATCCGGATCTCGTCGCTTGGCAGTTGCTCTTCCATAACTGCCTGTGTCACCCCAGTGTTATGATGCGCCGTAGTCTCCTAGAGGAACTTGGCGGATATGCGAGCTGGGCAGCACACGCGGAAGATTATGAACTATGGACCCGTGCTATCTTCGAATCACGCTTGGCAAATCTCCCGGAGAAATTACACAGACTGCGGCGCCACGGCGATTCGATCACAGACACGAAGCGGGCAGAGCAGTTGCAGGTTTGCTGTGAGGCTACGACTCGTCTTCATGAGGCCCTGTTAAGTGCAGAGGCAAACGAGAAATTCGCACGTTTCCTCGCCTGGATGTATCACGAGGATGTGCAGAGTGCGATTGAGGAGACGGGACTGATGGATCTTTCCGCTGTGCACGAGTATGTCCGGGACTTGTACCGTGTCTACGTGCGGGACGTACTACCCAAAGACAGGAATATGAAAGTTCGACATACCGCCCTGTTCAAGCTGGACACACTTGCGAATGAGATTCAGAAACATAGGGGTTGGGTCGCAGGGAGTTCACACAGATTGCGGGCGCGGTTCATGCATCCCCGGAGAGAGTTTCCCTTATGGTTTTGGCAGAAAACTAAGGTAGAGCTTTCTAAAATCAGTGCTTTCTTCGTCAAATCAGAGTAACGATAGATCTGAGTCGACAAGGTTCGTAGTGTAGGTCGAATGCGAACGGCAGCGGCATTCCGTACTTAGGGTTCCAGGTTTTCCATGTGCGTCCTCCACTTCAAAAGATCGTTTTCGAAAGCGTCGGAGACGTTCTTATACGCCTACATCACGGAGCTAGAGAAACAGGGTGAGAACAATCACGTGCTGACCTTCGAGCGAAAGAACAAGGAGCAGCGTCCATTTTCAAAAGTTAAAGTTGTAGACGACGACCCTGGCCGGTGGAATCCAGCGCGGGTTTGGTACCGCCTCCGTCTTCTCGGTGAGGAGGAGGGGCCTCGTCGTTCGGTACAGATGCTTGTGGACCAGCGCACAGAAACAGCCATCAAGGAGATCGGCCCCGATCTCATTCACGCTCACATGGGGCCCGAAGCCGTGCGCATGGCTTCCTTCGCTGAGAAGTTGGGGATTCCTCTGGTTGCGACCTTTTACGGGTATGATGTCTCCCAACTTCCAAAGGAGGATGACTGGCGTGAGAAGTACGAAGATCTCTGGCCTCACGTGGACGCGGCAACCGTCCTCTCCGAAGAGATGAAGGAGACAGTCGTGGAACTCGGGTGCCCGCCAGAAAAAATACACGTCGTTCATCTCGGCAGAGACCTGGAAGACTTCTCTTACAACGCCCCCGACCGTCGCGTCCAGACCGTTCTGTTCGTCGGGCGCCTCGTGGAAAAGAAGGCCCCGCTTGACGCAATTCGTGCCGTGGAGATGGCAAATAGGCACGGTGCCGGACTGAGTATAGAGATGGTGGGGGACGGATCGCTTCGTGAGACGCTGGAGGCGTACGTGCAGAAGAATGGGCTTTCCGACGAGGTGACCTTCCATGGGGAAGTCCCGAATTCAGCAGTTGCCCAGCGAATGAAAGAAGCGGATGCCTTCATCCTGTCGAGCAAAACTGCTCCGAGTGGAGATCGTGAGGGAACCCCCACGGTGCTCATTGAAGCGCAGGCAACGGGACTTCCATGTGTCACGACCCATCATTCCGGAATTCCGGAGATGATTCCCGAAGAAAACCATGACCTTCTTGCAGAGGAGGGAGACACCGAGGCCCTCGCCGGAATTCTGGAAGACTTGGCGTCCCGAACGGTGCAGGAACTCGTGGAGGTGACCGACCGGGGGCGAAGCAAAGTAGAAAGAGAATTCGACCTTTCCCAAGAAGTTGCGGCGTTACGTAATGTCTATCATTCTGTAAAGTAGACTTGCTGAGCAATCGTTATTCTCTTCTCAATGGTATCCGAATTGGCTACAAAAATCGACACGTAGCGAGTGGTGAATGAACGCGTCCAGTCTTTCTGGTATGGGGCCGAGTTGAGTCCCATTGAGACATTGTGCCTGTCGTCGTTCACGCGCCGGGGCGTGTCGTTCGACCTGTACACTTACGACGACGGCCTGAATGTGCCGGATGGGGTGACGCTCCGAGACGCCGGGGAGATCTACGACGAGGACGAGGTCTTTACGTACCAGAAGGGCAAAGGAAAGGGCAGTGTCGCGGCGTTCGCCAACATGTTTCGGTACAAACTGCTGTACGAGCGTGGGGGATGGTGGGTGGACATGGACGTGTTGTACACCGGGCACGACCTTCCGGAGGCGGGGCGGTTTTTCGGGTGGCAGGACGAGTCGAAAATCTGCAACGCAATCATGCGGGTGGAGCCGGGCAGTCCGGTCGCCCATGAGTGTCTCGCGGAGGCCGAGAGGCTGGGGGAGGACGTGTCCTGGGGAGAGGCGGGTCCGAAACTGCTTACCGAAGTCGTTCAGCGGCAGGGAGAGAGCAACGGGACGTTTCGGCCGGGCTACGCGTACCCCCTCTCATGGCAAGACATCTCGAGCGTGTACCAACCGTCTAAGCGCGACGCGGTGGCGTCCAAAATCGATCGCACCGAAGCGCCGTTTCTTCATCTCTGGAACGAAATTCTCCGGCGCACAGGGATACAGAAAACCATTGCCCCGCCGGCGGACAGCTACCTGCATCGGGTCGCCGAAACACTCGGGTTCGAGTGGCCAAACGCCTCCGTTCGGTATTCGGCCGACTCGATTGAGCAGATGTGCGAAAACTACAAAGTGGCCCGGGAGGCCGAGTGGCAGCTGAAGCGAATCAAAGACAGTACGTCCTGGAGGCTCATGAAATTCTTACGTCTTGACTTTTTGAGGTAAGGAAGCCGGTCCGCCATTTCATGACGCCGTAGTCTAACGTCTCTGGGCCACAGATAGTATATCCGATCGCTTCGGAGTGCATTTCATAAACACCACGCCTGCATGCCACTCCCCAATTTTCTGATTGTGGGCGCTGCGAAGGCCGGGACTACCTCGCTGAGCACGTATCTAGGGGCTCATCCCAACGTCTTTGTCAGCACGCCGAGTGAGCCAAAGTTTCTGACATCTGGGTTCTTGGAGTTTCCGCATCAGGGACCGGGCGACGCGGAGATTGACGCGGGTGTTGTCCGTGACCTGCAATCGTACAGGCAGTTGTTCGCCGGGACCGAAGACATTGAGGCGCGTGGAGAGGCGAGTGCCGATCTTCTATACTACCACAGGCGATCGATTCCCGTTGTCAAAGACCTCCTTGGCGACCCCAAGATTATTGCTATCCTCCGAGATCCTGTTGAGCGAGCCTTTTCCGCCTACAAATTTCTTGTGGGGTTGGGGCGGGAAACTCGCTCCTTCGGGGAGGCCCTGGCCGCGGAGCCACGGCGCCTGGAGGAAAACTGGGAGTTTATTTGGGCGTACCGTGGGGCCAGTTTGTACGCACAAGCGGTTGAGGCCTACCAAGATGCATTCTCAAACGTACTCGTTCTGTTGCTCGACGATCTCAAGACGAAACCCCGAAAAACAGTAGAGGGTGCGCTCGAATTCCTCGGGGTCAGGGCGGTGGTATCTACCGACGTGAACAAGGTCCACAACGAAAGCCGTGCTCCACGGAGTGATCGGTTGGCGGAGTGGCGGGCGGCACAGTCGGGAGGGGTTGCGAACGTGCTGAATATTGGCCGGACGCTTGCTCCGGAAGGTGTAAAACGATTTGTCCGACAACAACTGGACCGATGGAACGGCCAAGGACCGACAATGGGGAGCATTCAGCGCCAGCGGCTCGCTGCTTCATTTCGGAAGGACGTAAAACAGCTTGAGCGCGTTATTGACCGAGACCTGAACTCGTGGTCGACCAACTCCCACCTCCAAGAGATTCTCTCGCATTTACAATTCCCGTTAAGGAATGGGTGGACTTCTGACGATGTGAACTGAAACTACCGAATGCCTCTGAGAGCATTTCCTGTACTTCTCCACACTTAACCTGTTGATATGAAGTCGAACGACACGATCATTCTAGGCGCCGGAATGACGGGGTTGGCCGCGGGCTGGGCCTCCGGGCTCCCCGTGTACGAGGCCACCGACCGTCCCGGGGGCATCTGCTCCTCCTACTACATGCGACCAGGCGAGGAAGAGCGGCTTACGTCTCTTCCCGAGGATGAGGAGGTATACCATTTCGAGGTCGGAGGGGGGCACTGGATTTTCGGCGGGGATCCCTCGGTGCACCGACTTCTCGAGTCCCTGGCCGACGTGCGGACGTACGAGCGAAACTCCGCGGCGTACTTCCCGGGCCGGGACCTCCTCGTCCCCTATCCGATGCAGAACAACCTCCGCTTCTTTGAGGATGACCTCGCGGCTCAGGCTCTCCAAGAGATGGCCCAAGGGGCCAACTCCGCGGAGGAGGTGGAGACGATGGCCGAGTGGATGGAGAAGTACTTCGGGCCCACCCTCTGTGAGCTCTTCTTCCATCCATTCCACGAGCTCTACACGGCCGGACTGTGGACGGAGATTGCCCCGCAGGACACGTACAAGTCGCCGGTGAGCCTGCCCCTGGCCATCGAGGGGGCGTTCGACGACACGCCGGCGGTGGGATACAACGCCACGTTTATCTACCCCCGACACGGCCTCGATGCCCTGTCGCGACGTTTGGCGGCCGGGACGGACGTGAAGTACGGAAAGCGGGCGGTCGACGTAAAGCCGGATCGGAAGACGGTCCACTTTTCGGATGGCACGTCCGAGCGGTACGACACGCTCGTCTCGACCCTCCCGCTTAACAAGATGGTGGAGATGACCGGCACAGAGGTCGAGGAGCGGGCGAACCCGTCGCCGTCCGTCCTCGTCGTTAACATCGGCGCCAAGAAGGGGCCGGACTGCCCGGAGGAGCAGTGGCTCTACATTCCCGAAAGCGGACCGGACTTTCACCGGGTTGGCTTCTACAGCAACGTCGATAATCACTTCCTTCCGGCCTCCGTCCGCGGGGACGACGACCACGTGAGCATCTACGTCGAGAAGGCCTACCCGGAAGGCGTCGAGTTCGGGGACATCGACACGGACACCCTCGGCCGGGACATCGTCGAGGAGCTGCAGGAGTGGGGCTGGATCGAGGAGGCGGAGGTGGTCGACCCGACGTGGATCGACGTGGCCTACACCTGGGCGTGGCCGAATTCGGACTGGAAGCAAACATCCCTTGATCGGCTCGAGAAACGGGACATCATCCAGGTGGGGCGCTACGCGCGCTGGTGCTTCCAGGGCATCGCCGATTCGATTGAGGACGGGCTCTTCACCGGCGCGGCGTTCCGGGAGCCTGCGACCGAACAGGCGCAGAAAATCATGGCCGACGGATCGTAGGTCTTCGCCTCCATTCATCTCTATGAGATCTCAGGAGGATTTCTGCTATGCAGATTACGTGGTTCCGGCACGACCATGAGGCGCGGAACGACTACTTCCGGTACGCCCTCATGAAACAGCACCTCGACGGGGTACTCACGTACCGGGAACTGCCCCAAGAGAAGGGGCGGGATTTCGGACTCTCCGACGAGCTCGTGCAGCACGATCACCGCCACACTTCAATCCTACGCGTCGATCACGGGTCGCGGAGCCGCCTGATTGCCATCGACAACGAGGATGGCTTCATCCACATGCAGCCGTTCATCGAAGAGGTAGACGCGTACTTCTGCTGTCCGTTTACGCCGGCCTTTCATCGCGAGAAGAAATTCCCGCCGCTCCTCCCGTGGCAGACGGACAAAGACGTTGCGTCCTACCGGGCGAAGGCCTCCGACCTAATCGAGCGGTACGGAGAGCATTTTGGGAAAGTGCGGAGGCTCGCCCCAACCCCCACCCGGCTGGCTGATTTCGGAGCGATGTCCCAGTCGGAATGGCGGACCGCCGTGTGGAAGCATCGGTTTCGACGGCTACAGGTGTGGAAGGATGATCGGGAGTTGTGGCGCCACGATTACGCAGCCTGTGAAGCCCGATACAACCAGATGCTCAGCTACCGTGATCTTTCGCTCCACTACGATGTCGTCTGCCGAGAGTCGCTCTGGGGGTGGCCGGACAATCGGATCGAGCTTCACAAGCGCCTCCATGCTCTGAAGGAAGAGGGGCATGAGGTCTATAGCCAACTCACACCAGCGAGTGATGAGCAGGCCATCCCGCCGAGGTTTGAGGTCACCGGGGAAAATCGAGCCCGACTCGACGCGCTTATGGAGCCGATGGACTTGGAGGATGGATACGAGACGGCCCTGGGACGGAGTCGGCTCGCCGTTTTTCCGACAGGATTCCACTGGGGGTGGCGAGGGATCATGTTTCTCGGGCTCTGTGCCGGTCTTCCCACGTTGATGGATCGCCCCATCTATGAGCCATACTTTGACTTCGACGCGTTCGAAGTGGCATACAATGAGGGCACCTGGGAGAAAACCCGAGAACTCGTTAACGAGATCGACGAACAGCGGTGGACGACCATCAAGCAGGAAAACCAGGATGTCTTCGATCAATATCTGTCTCCAGAGGGAGTAGGAGAGTACCTTCACGGCGAGTTGCGTCGTCTTCTCTCTGCGGAGGCCAAAAAAGAGAAAGCAGCTGTATGAGGGCCTAAGCGTTGCCGTTACGACTCCCGTGCTCTGCAGAACCCCCCGTTCGCTGAATGAGCGTCGCCCTCTCGGCCATCATCTGTACTCACAACCCCCGCGATGACCACTTCCGCCGTACCCTTTCCGGACTGCGTCGTCAGACGCTGGGCAAAAGCCGGTGGGAACTGCTGATCATCGACAACGCAAGCGACGAACACCTTGCCGATCAGCTCGACGTCTCGTGGCATCCGAACGGACGCGTCATGCGCGAGGACCGGGTGGGGCTCACACACGCTCGTCTCCGGAGCTTCCACGAGGCGGCGGCGCCCTTGCTCGTGTACATCGACGACGACAACGTGCTGGCCCCTACGTACCTGGAGCGTGTCGTCGAGCTCTTCGGGAAGCATGCAAAGATCGGGGCCCTAGGAGGCAAGGCCCTGCCGGAGTACGAAGTGGAGCCGCCCGACTGGTTCGACGAGGTCGGGATGGATCTGGGCTGCCGGGATCTGGGCGACGAGGTACAGACGGCCTCGTGGAGCGACGTTCCGGCCGACGAGCGAACGTATCCCGAATGTGCGCCGATTGGGGCGGGGCTCGCCATCCGTCGGGAGGCGTACGAGACCTACGTCGAGTCGGCGGCCCGGGACGCCCGGCGCAAAGCCCTCGGGCGTGCGGGGGAGAACCTCGCGTCCGGTGAGGACAACGACATCGTCATGACCGTGTTGGAGAACGACTGGTCCGTGGGGTATTTCCCCTCTCTCGAACTCTCACACCTAATTCCGAAAGAGCGGGTTACGCCCGATTATCTCGCCGAGATGGCGGAGAGCTCCAACAAGACCTGGGTCACGGTGCTGGACGTCCACGGCATTCGCCCGTGGTCCCCAATCTCGAGCTGGACCGTGCCGTTGCGGAAGATGCGTGCCTATGTCGCGACGCGGGCGTGGCAGGGGCCGCTTGAGCGCATCAAATGGCGGGGAGCGTGCGGGCAGTTTGAGGGGCGAGCGCTCTTGTCCGGAAGCGCAAAGTCTCACTCACCCAACTACTCTGGCGTTGATGAGAGCCAGTAGCGTTCTTTCGTTCGTGAAATCCACTGCACGGGCGGTCGGTATGGGAAAACTATACCGCCTCGGGATTCGAAAGCCTGTGAACACCGTGAAGCAGTCGATCCGGGAGGGCGGTCCTCTGGAACAGTGGCGGACCCGGCGGGGGAAAGAGGAAATGATTGAGGCGGCGGAACAGCTCCCGAAAACGAAGCCGCCGCCGAGCCCTTCGGAGCCGATGAAGGTGCACTTCTTGACGGGGGCGGACCACTGGTACCAGAGCCTCTTCTGTTTTCTGTCGCTACAGCGCTTTTGTGAGGAACGGGTTACCCCCGTCCTTTACAGCGACGGGTCTCTTTCAGAAGTCTATCGGGAAAAATTTCGACGGGTGGTCCCGTGGGTCGAAATTCAGACACTGGGCGACATCGAGGCACGGCTCAATAAGGCCCTTCCAGAAAGTGAGTATCCATTGCTGCGCGAGTGGCGCCACATCCAGCCACTTACACGGAAAATTACCGACCTGCACGCCGGGGCGGAGGGGTGGAAACTCCTCTTGGACTCTGACATGCTCTTCTTTCGGAAGCCACAGTTTCTACTCGACTACCTGCGCCAGCCGGAGAGGCCGTGTTTCATGGTCGACATCGATACGGCCTACGGCTATTCGCCCCAGCTTCGGTATAGATTGGCGGACGGGCCCATCCCTGAGGCCGCAAACATCGGAATCTTTGGGCTGAAGAGTGAAAGTATAGACTTTGACCGCATACAGCGTTGGCTTCGAGTACTTTTAGAAGAGGAAAATACGCACTACAACATTACTCAGGGATTGAGCAGCTTGATATTTTCCGGGCGGGATTGCGCGGTTGCGGCATCCGACGAATATGTGGTCTTTCCCTCGTTGGAGGAAGGGAAATCTCCAACAGTCACCCTTCACCACTACGTGGCTGAATCGAAGCGGGCGTATTTTCAGTACGGATGGAGGCACGTACACCAGTCCATAGTCGAAGAAGACGTTTTCGCGACTGATACGGAACCAGTCCAATGAGCCGACCCCTCGTCTCCATCTGCATGCCGGCCTACAATGTGGGGGACTACGCCGGCGATGCGCTGGACTCGGCACTTGCTCAGACGTGGTCACCCCTCGAGATTATCGTCGTCAACGATGGGTCGACGGACGAGACAGCCGATGTCCTCGACCAGTACGATGATCACGAGCAGATCACCGTGATTCACCAGGAGAACCAGGGCGCGTCGACGGCCCGAAACCGGGCCTACGAAGAAAGTTCAGGGGAGCTGATTAAGTTCTTTGATGGGGATGATCTTTTGTCCTCTGAATTCGTGGAGCGACAGGTAAGGCGCCTTGAGGGCAGCACAACCCACGTCGCGTCGGCCGAGTGGGCACGGTTCTACGACGATCCCTCGGAGGCGACCTTCGAGCCGGAAGACGTGTGGCGGGACCTGGGCCCGGTTGACTGGCTCGTGACAGCGTGGGAAGACGCTCGTCCCATGATGCAGCCGGCCCTCTGGCTTATCCCTCGTCCGCTTCTAGAGCGGGCAGGCCTTTGGAAAGAAGAACGTTCCCCTATCGACGATTTCGAGTTCGGCACGCGCCTTTTAACTCGTAGTGACGGAGTTCGCTTCACACCAGGGGCGCGAGTGTACTATCGTTCGGGGCTGGACGATGCTCTTTCGGGACAGGACAGCCGCGCGTACACAGAGGCAAGAGTCAACTCACTGATGGAGGGCACCCAGCATCTACTCGATCGTGAGAATAGTCCCCGCACCCGTCGGGCGGCCGCGAATATGCTGCAGGACTTTATCTACGGGTACTACCCGCACCATCCGGATCTCCGGGCCAAAGTGCGAGCCCGTATCGACGAACTGGGCGGCAGTGACTTAGAGCCGAAGGGCCCGCCGGGATTCGAGCTGTTGCGGCCGATCCTCGGGTGGAAGCTGGCCCGTCGGTTGCAACGGTTCGCCGAGCGGAATGAACTGACGCGGGCTGGACTGTTGGCCCGGTTCGGTCTTTCGCCGTAAGTGGATGCCTATCCCCGCCGCGTTCGCGTTTTACGTATCGTCAGTAAGGGACGTGAGTGGTTTCCCCGATTTCCTAATCATTGGTGCCCCGAAGTGCGGGACGACTTCGCTGTTTCACTACCTGGGCCAGCACCCTAAAGTCTACACGTCTCCTGAGAAAGAGCCTCACTTTTATTCATACATGGGGGAAGAGCGTCCGCATTGGGGTACGGAGAGTGTTGAGGAGTATACCGCGCTATTTGAGGAGGCTGGGCCGGAGCAACTCTGTGTCGAAGCGTCTACGTGGTACCTGTACAGCAATACCGCCGCACAACAAATTCGGCAATACGCCCCCAATACGAAATGCATTGCGCTACTCCGCCAGCCGGTTGATCGGGCATATTCAAGCTGGTCGTTTCGCGTTCAGCAAGGGTGGGAGTCTCTTTCCTTCGAGGAGGCGATTGCGGCCGAAGAAACACGCATTGAAAATGGCGAACCGTGGGATGTCCACTACCTGAGGGCGGGGCTCTATGCTGAGCAGGTGCGCCGGTTTTACGATCAGCTCGGTCGAGATCAGGTCCGTGTTTTCCTGTTCGACGATTTTCAGAATGACTCCGACACAATCGTGCGGGAGGTACTATCCTTCCTTGAGCTTGAGCCTGTGGGGGCGTCAGATACAGACACGGTTCACAATCCAACGCGGCTACCACGGAGCGAGACGCTAAACCACCTGCAGAAGGTCTCCTCTCTTCGCCGGATTGCCCGCGATATGTTGCCGGAATCTGTGCGGTCGGTTCTCAGACGAAAACTCCAGCAATGGAACGAGAAACCACGCCCGCCCCTCGACCCCGAAGTCCGAGAAAACTTAACGGAGCGGGTCTGGTCGGATGTCGAGGAACTGGAGAGTGTCCTCGACACTGACCTCTCGCGCTGGGCTGCGTAGCAGAACTGCTCTTTTTGAATGCATTCTACCGTATGCACGTTGCAGTGACGGCCGATCCGATTCTCCCCGTCCCACCCCGTCTCTACGGGGGCATCGAGCGCATTGTCGACTTGCTCGTGCGGGGGCTGATGGATCGGGGCCACGAGGTGACCCTCTTCGCCCACGCCGACTCCAAGGTCCCCTGCCGGCACGTGCCGTACGGCGGCACTGACGCACAGTCCGTCGTCGATACCCTGCGGAATACACTCACGGTCTCCCGGCTTGCATTCACCCGCCCTGACGTCATCCACAGCTTCGGGCGGCTGGCCTACCTGACGCCCCTGCTCCCCTTCCGTCTCCCGAAGCTCATGTCGTACCAGCGCGGGCCGACACCGTCCCGGATCCGAACCGCCATGGCGCTGGCCCGGAAGGGCTCGCTCCTCTTCACGGGGTGCAGCGACCACATCGCCGACGAGATCCGTCCCTATGCTCCCGCCCGCACGGTCTACAACGGCGTGCCCCTCGACACGTACGACTTTCAGCCGACGGTGGCGGACGACGCGCCGCTCGTGTTTCTCGGGCGGATCGCGCCGATCAAGGGTGCGCACACTGCCGTAGAGGTGGCTCGTCGGAGCGGCCGCCGTCTCGTCATTGCCGGCAACGTGCCCGACGAACAGCAGGCGTTCTTCCGCGAAGAGATCGAGCTGCACCTGGACGGGGAGCAGATTCGCTACGTGGGGCCGGTCGATGACGAGGAAAAAAACGACCTCCTGGGTCGGGCCGCGGCCTTCCTCATGCCCATCGAGTGGGAGGAGCCGTTCGGGATCGTCATGGCGGAAGCGATGGCGTGTGGCACGCCCGTGATCGGCACGCGCCGAGGAGCGGTACCGGAGGTAGTGACGAACGGGGAGACGGGGTTTGTCTGTGACGACATCGACGAGATGGTCGAGGCGGTTGGCCGCCTCGGGGCGCTGAGCCGGCAGGCCTGTCGGCGACGCTGCGAGGACCAGTTCAGTGCGCGGGCGATTGTCGACGGGTACGAGCAGCTCTACGTTCGTCATGCCTCCGGGGAGCGGCGCACGTCATGAACAAGCTCCAAAAACTCTTGCGAAGGGTAGCCACTGTCTACTGGGAGTACAAGCCCTGGTGGACGCCCCGCCGGCTCACCACCTCGCTCGACGAGATCGAGATCGACCGTCCGATTTTTATCTTGGGGGTACAGGGCGGCGGCCTGACGCTACTGACCCGCATGATCCACCGGTCCGAGCACATTGTGACCATCGGCGGGGGGCGGGCGTACTGGACGGGCAATAACGAGATGGACAAGCACTACATCGGGCGGCTGCCCGACGACTTGGCCCTCCGCACCCCGCGCTACCAGTCGCCGACGTTCAAGACACACCTAACGGGGGACGAGGAGGATCATCCCGTCTTTGGGCTGGAGCGCGACTGGGTGTACGCGTGCGACAACCTGTTCGACGAGTACCGGAAGACGGAGGCCGACTGGACCGCCGAGAATGAAACTCGTCTCCGGCGAGCCATCAAGGAATCCATTCGGGCTTACGCATCGGACATTGAGCGGGCCCGGTTCCTGGACATGTCCCAGACCTTCTCGCTCAAGGTCCCACTGCTTCGGACAATTTTCCCCGACGCGCATTTCATTGTCCAGACGCGAAACCCGTACGCCGTGTGCGTGCGGGCCGCCCAGGATTTTCGGTACGAGTGGGTGCGGGAAATGGAGGCGAGCCGGGAGACCAAGCTTCTGAAGCTACAGATCGTATCGGAGCACTGGCGCAACACGTTTGCCAGCGCCACGAAAGACTTGGCGGACCACGAGAACACAGTGTGGCTCCGGTACGAGGATCTTGCTCAGCAGCCGGAAGACGAGTTGCGGCGCGTGGTAGAGGCGATCGACATTGAATACGACCCCGACATGATTCCGCGCGAAAGCCATCAACTTCCGTTCGGGTCGTCGGAGCCGCACAAGTGGTTTCCCATCCGGACGGGGACGAACGACAGGTATCTCCGGCGACTGGACGCGGACATGGCGTCGATTATTCACGAGAACGTGAGCGACATTGCGGGGGAGTTCGGGTACACGAACCCTGCGACCGAGTAGACGTCCGGAAAAATGGAACCCCCAAGACTCCTTCTTGCACCATTCAACCGACGATGAGCACTGTTTGCCTCGTTACGCCCGGTCAGCCGTCGACCAATCCGCGGCTGGTGAAGGAGGCGGACGCCCTCGCCGAGGCGGGGTACGACGTGCAGGTGGTGGCGTGCAAATACCAGGAGTGGGCGGACGCGGCGGACGCGGCCTTCGACGATCGGGACTGGGCGGTTCGCTGGTTGTACTACGGGCCCCTGGCGTCGCGGGTCCGCGACCTGTGGCAGCGCATCCGGCGACGAGCGTCAAGAGAGTTCGTAGGGATCACGGGAACGCAACCCGGGCTTACGGAGCGAGCCTTCCACTACGCCATCCCGGAACTGACGCGCCTCGTTCGAAAGATCCCCGCCGACCTGTACATTGCTCACAACCTCGCGGCCCTGCCGGCGGCGGACCGTGCGGCGCAGACCCACGACGCGGCACTCGGGTTCGACGCCGAAGATTTCCACCGGGGCGAGCTCCCCGACACCACGGAGAACGCCCTGGACCGTCGGATCACAGCCAACTTGGAGGAGCGCTACATTCCTCGCTGCGACTACGTGACGGCTGCCTCGGAGGGCATTGGCGAGGCTTACGCGGACACGCTGGACATCGAAGAGCCGACGACCATTCTGAACGTCTTTCCGTGGTCGGAGCGAGAACACGAGGTGCCCGACGCGGCCCTCGACGGGGAAGTGCCCGATGGGCGGCGGTCACTCTACTGGTTTAGTCAGACCATTGGACCGGATCGGGGGCTCGAAGATGCGCTGCGGGCCCTGCCGCGCCTTCCCGACGACGTAGTGCTGTCGCTGCGCGGTGGGTGGTCGCCGGGATACGAAAAAATATTTCGGCGTCAGGCACGAGACTTGGGTGTGGCCGATCGCGTCCGTCATCTCGAGCTGGTGCCGCCCGATGAACTCATTCCACGGACGGCTCGGCACGACATAGGGCTCGCGTTGGAGCAACCGTCCGTGTCCAGGAACCGCGCGATTTGTCTGACGAACAAGCTGTTTACGTATCTCGTTGCGGGGATCCCTTTCGTCGCCACCGACACACCGGGGCAACGTCCCGTCGTCGAAGATCTTCCGAAGGTTGCACGGCTCTATGCGCCCGGGGCGGATGGTGCCTTAGCGGAGCGCGTCTCCGAATTGCTGTCCGATACAGGGCTTGAAGAAAAGGCGCTTCGGGCGGCTCGTGAGCGGTACTGCTGGGAGGTGGAAAAAAAAACCTTTCTGGACGTGGTGCAAAGCACCCTCGGGGTCGTTCGTCGGGTCGCCCAATGAGTCGAAGGACGGCCGGGTGATCCCGAAAGATCAGACGCAGTTCGGGTTAGATCGCGAAACACCGGTTAGGGGGCTCCCGGTCGTCGATTCCTTTTTCGTGGACTCCATCAGGCGTTTCACAGTGGCATGATCCGTCGTTTCGTTCGTCGCATCCAAAACTCGGCATTGGAGGACGCCGTTCGGTCGGTGGCCGATGTCGGGCTGCGGGCGTACGGGCGAGCACGAGCACACAGTGGGTACGACATCGAAGACACGATCGTCCTCGCCAGCACAGGGCGCGGAGGATCCACGTGGTTGACCGAGGTCGTCGCGACCCTTCCGGGATACACGGTTCTCTGGGAGCCTCTTCATCTCGGAAATAACCCGGAGTGTGAGGAGCACGGCTTCGGGTGGCAAAATTACATTCCCCGAGACGCAGACGCTCCTCGGCGGCGAGAATATCTGCGTCGGCTTCTCACGGGAAAGAACCTATCAACGAACGTTCTTACCTCGTTGGAATTTCGCCCCCTTCGCCTTCTGAATCCGGGAGGCGGGTATGTTGCGAAGTTCGTGAATGCAAATATGATGCTTCGGTGGATGATGGATGCGTTTCCTGTATCCGGAGTCCTCATGATTCGCCACCCCTGTGCCGTGGTTGCTTCCCAACTCCAACACGGAGCGTGGGAGCACCTGACGAAAGAGAATGTCACGATTCCGGAGGGGCTTTTCGAACGGTACGACCACCTGCCGGAGGTCTTTTCTGGGATTCAGACCCAGGAAGAGCTCCTTGCGTTCGAGTGGGCGCTTCAGACGTACGTTCCATTGTCGTCTCCGCGTCCTCATCCGTGGTTTCTGGTCACCTACGAAGAGCTCGTTAGCAACGGGGCTTCCATCATCGAGGGCCTGTTTGGGGCACTGGACCGGTCGGTGCCTGAGGAAGCATACGACCGGCTCCATACGCCGAGTGCGACAGCCTCCGCGGGACTGGAACGGAGCGATGGACACGCACAGCTACGGACCTGGCAAGATCGTCTCTCTCCACAACAGATCGACCGGATCTTGCGGGTAGCTCACGCGGTGGGGGTGACCGTTTACGACGAGGCGCTTCGTCCGAATCTCGATGAACTTACCTCTATGGCCGGGACGACAGACACGATGGAGCAAGAGTAACGGGCTCTTGGAGCGAAGCCTTAGTGGGTCGCTTGGGTTTGCACTGCATAGTTGATACTGACGCCACCTTCGGATGCGGAAAGTCCTAATCATCTCTCCCCGGTTCCCGCCCGTTAACGCAGCGGATATGCACCGGGTGCGGCATAGCCTGCCGCATTTTGAATGTTACGGGTGGCAGGCAGAGGTCTGGCGGGTGGACCCGGATCGGGTCGAGCGCGAAAAGGACTCCCTTTTGTCGTACACACTTCCAAAAGATGCGGACGTTCACACAGTGGGAGCGCTGAACCCCAGTTGGACCCGTCTCGTGGGGCTGGGCAGCCTGCCGCTGCGGTCGCTCCCATTTTATTTCTGGCACGGCACGCGTCGGCTGGCGCGGGGCGACGTGGATCTCGTCTACTTCTCCACGACGGCGTACCCCGCCACCATCCTGGGTCGCTACTGGAAACGGCGGTTCGGGGTGCCCTATGTGATTGACATGCAGGACCCGTGGCATACCGACTACTACGTAGGCAAGCCCCCCGAAGAGCAGCCCCCCAAGTTCTGGTTCTCGTACCGGCTCGACAAATATCTCGAGCCGGTGGCGATGCGCGGGGTGGATGGAATCATCTCGGTCTCGCAGGGCTACTGTGACACCTTGCAGAGCCGCTACGGCAACATTACGCCGGAGATGTGTGAGGTCATCCCGTTCGGGGCGGCCGAAATGGATTTCGAGGTCATGGAGGAGAGCGACGTCACGCAACCGTTTGTGGATCCGGACACCGATACAATCGACGTGGTGTATGCTGGCCGAGGAGGACACGACATGGCCACCGCCGCGGAAGGGATTTTCAGCGCACTGGCCCGGGGCCGACGACAGAAGCCCTCGCTCTATAATCGGGTGCGGATGCACTTCGTAGGTACCTCCTACGCCCCGGCCGGGGAGGGGGAGAAGACGATCGAGCCGATTGCTGAACAGTGTGGCGTGGGCGAGGCCGTGATGGAGCACACGGACCGGATACCGTACTTTCAGTCGCTGCGTCTTCTTCGTGATGCGGATCACCTCATCGTGCCCGGATCGGAAGATCCCGACTACACAGCATCGAAGTTGTACCCGTACATCTTATCCCGGCGTCCCGTCCTTGCCGTTTTTAACCAGAGTAGCAGTGTCGTCGACATTCTCCGCGAGACGCAGGCGGGGAGGGCGGTGACGTTCAACGAGGCCACGGCGACGGATGACCTGGCACAGCGGATTTTGAGGGATTGGTCTACGATGTTGGGGCGGCTCCCCTACACGCCCGACACAGACTGGGAGGCCTTCAGACCGTACACGGCCGAGGCCATGACCCGGCGGCAGGTGGAGGTGTTCGATCGGGTTGTATCCTGAAAATAGCTCGGAGGTAGGGGGGCTGAGTGGGTACATTGAAAGTTCGTTGCTCTGGGCCCGTGGATCCTGTATGATGATCGGCGTTGTCTTACATCCAGTCGGATGGCTCCACACGAGCGAAGCCACTGATGGAGTAAATCACGTTTGGAGTGACAAGGAGATAGAAAAGACTAGAAGGAGGTGCCAAGCAGCTACCAGCATACGCAGGCAACTCACCCAACATGGCGACCAGGCTTGCGGTCATCACCACCCACCCCATTCAGTACTACGCCCCGCTTTTTCGGCAGGTGGCCGAGCACGCGGACATCGACCTCAAAGTGTTCTACGGCTGGACAGGCAGTACGGAGGCGAGCTACGATCCGGGGTTCGAGCAGGAGGTAGAGTGGGATCTTCCCCTGCTGGATGGGTACGACCATGCGTTCGTCCCCAACAAGGCCCGCGCGCCGGGGACGCATCACTTCCGTGGACTCATAAATCCGACCCTTCCCGACGCAGTGGAGCAGTGGGGGGCAGAGGCCGTGTTGGTGTTTGGGTGGAGCTGGCAGAGCCATCTGCGGGCACTTCGTCACTTTTCGGGGACGATCCCGGTGCTCTTTCGCGGCGATTCGACCCTGATTGACGAACGGGGAGGGCTTCGCCGGTGGGTCCGGCGGGCGGGACTCTGGTGGGTCTACCGGCACGTCGACCGCGCCCTGTACGTGGGGCAGCGAAACCGAGCGTATTTCGAGGCGCACGGCCTCCCCGACGATCAGCTCACCTGGGTGCCCCACGCGATCGAAAACACCCGGTTCGCAGGGGCCCCCGACGCGGACGCGGAGGCCCGTCGCTGGCGCAACGAAATTGGAATTCCGGACGAGGCTCCGGTCGTCCTATTTGCCGGGAAACTGGAGGCGAAGAAGGCCCCGGACGTGCTGCTCGATGCCTTTCTGCGACTGGAGGATGAGCAGGCCCACCTCGCCGTGGTGGGCAGTGGGCCGATGGAGGAGAACCTGAAAGGGCGTGCCGGGAACCACGCCCGCATACACTTTCTCGGGTTTCAAAACCAGTCGCGCATGCCGGTCGTCTACCGCCTGGGCGACGTGTTTGTGCTCCCGTCCCGAGGGCCCGGCGAGACGTGGGGGCTGGCCGTGAACGAGGCAATGGCCTGCGGCCGTCCGGTCGTCGTGAGTTCGAACGTTGGGTGTGCCCCCGACCTCGTCGACGAGACTAATGGCGCGGTGGTGCCCCCCGACGACGCCGGAGCCCTGCGAGAAGCCCTTGACAATGTACTGTCGGATTCAGAGCGGCGCTGGCGCATGGGTGAGCGCTCCGCCGAGCGAATTCAGAAGTGGTCGATCGACAAGGCCGCGGCCCGGATGGTCGAGGCGGTCCGCTGCGAGATGAATACGTCGATCAAGACGGAAGGATGAGAAGCCGAAGGGCGCGCCGCGCGGTGTTTTTCTCCGAGACCTCCGTACCGGAACGCCGCAGCTTTCGGTACCTGATAGCAGGCCGGTGGAAAAAGGGCTGGTTGGCCTAGCGACCGGACACTTTTGAATAGCAGGTCTTTGAATGGCAGGTCACTGCTCGCCGGTGAAGCTCTCCAAGAATACCGGTCATTCTGAGCGGAGCGAAGCGGAGTCGAAGAATCTCCCCGAATAAAGTTGAGACAGTTCCGGGAAGCACGGACGCCCTTCTCCGTTTCTCGCTATTTTCGAAGAGATTCTTCGGTCGCAGGCTCCCTCAGAAGGACTCTGATTTCGGCGTTGGAAGGAAAATCGGAGCTTCACCGGCTGAGGATGAAAAATGTCCAGTAGCCAGCTGATTGGCGTAGAGTTTGACCCTGTTATGTAAACCTTCCGGTTCGGTCGTTATTGCAACGACCAAACGCCTCGGAAGGACAATATTCCCGGTCCCTCGTTATATCTTCGTACAAAGATGATCTCTCTATTTTTGTCCCCGGTCCAGCCAACCTCCGTTTATGGGGCTGGCTGGATGAGCAGAACGTGGTGCCTGGTCGTGCTAGTCGCGGCTGCGCTGCTTGCGAGCCCACTGTCGAGCGTCGCCCAGGAGACCCGGACGCAACAGGTTCAACTTGAGCAGGGCTGGAACCTCGTTTCCCTGAACGTGCAGCCCGACGACTCGTCGTTTGCGTCCATTTTTGGGCCGAATGCAGACCAGATCGCCATGATCAAAAACGAGGAGGGGGAGGTGTACGCGCCAGGGGAAGGCATTGAGCAGATTACGACCTGGAAATCTGATGAGGGGTATCTGGTTCACGCAGAAACGGCCGTCACGCTGGGGGTGACAGGAACATCAATTCGGCCGGAGTCAGCAGCAATTGTGTTGACGGAAGGGGGGAATGTCGTCCCGTACCTTCCCAGCACTGCCCAGGCGGTGAAGGCCGCGTCGGTGTCCATCGAAGAGTCGCTAGTTGCCGTTGAGGACAAGGAGGGCAATCAGTATGGTTCTTCTGTGTCGTCTCCCTCCTTGGACTCTTTACACCCCAAACAGGCGTATAAGGTGTATGTAGACCGTGTAGATACGCTTCGGTATCCGCGCGTGGTGAACACCCTGGACTCCGCTCTTGCACTGCAAGACATGACGACCGGAAGCTACGTGCGGGTTCGCGGATACCACGAGTCTAATGACGAGGGGGGGGGGACATTCCGTGTGACTAGCAGTGGGTGTGAGACCAACGGCGGGACCTGTTTTGTATTTGACCAAGATCTGAGTTCTGCAATCACAGAACCCCTCTCTGGTAAGCCTAATCCTTATTCCCTACCAGACAGCGATATCGTCTGGGGGAGCTTCAGAGCCCGCTACGGTCCTGATTCGGAAGATGAGATTGGCATCGAGCATCTACATGGACACAACACGAAAACGCAAGGCCCTTCCGATTCCGACGTTGATCTAAAGAACGGCGTCGTTGACTTCAGTAACTCTCTGCTCCAGCTTCCACTGGATGTAGGGTACGGCGATCATCAGTGGGAGTTTACGTATCGTCATGCTACAAGTCCCCGGAGACTTGAACGGCTGTCAACGGCAAATGGCTCTGCGCAGAGCGTCAATCTTGCATGGTGGGGAGCGCCGAAGGCCGATCCCAATGACCCGCAAACAGCAGACCCGCTTCTAAAGTGGGCAATCAACGCTGCCGCACGTCTCTACCAGAATGGCAGTTACAACTGGACGTACGTAGACATTCCCGACGAGTATTACTGGCTTCACACCACGCATCTTCGCAACGGTGTCAAGCTGCGGGGCACCGGAGACGTAATTTCTCAAGAGTGGAATACCAAGGGGGCGCTTACCTTAATGCCTGAGATGGCGCTCTACTACAACAAAAAGAACTATGACCCGCAGGCACCAGAGAACCGCGATTTATACCACGGTGCAACAGAGTTTCGGGAGCGCCACGTATTTGTCAATGAGTACAACGCATCGAAGCTGGGTTTTCAGAACCTTCGTATCAGCGGCAACCTCCCGAATCAGTCCGTCTTCCAAAACCTTGGGGACTATGAGGATGCGGAAAGTAAAATCCAAAACTCTGGAACGTGGGCGGGTTTCTACTCCACAGGAAAATTTGGTCAGTCATTTCCTGATGGAATGGTCGTGGATCTTGACGACATGAATATTACGGAAATGGGGAATCTCACAATTGGCCTGTCGAGTGGGGACGCTGATTTCCAGACCAGCAACGTCAACTTGAAAGATGGGGCGAGGAACCATGTTATTTACGCGCCTACCGGAGAAATGGGTGACGTGACGGTTCAGGGTCAGGCGTGGGGGGCAATTGCCGTCATCGGTGATGCGAGGACCGATGGAACAGCTTCCTATACAAATCTCACCCTGAAGAATCTTAAGGATGGGATTTATGACATCAATGCTGTGCTCCAGGACCGGAGCGGTCCTGTCTCTGTGGATGGGTTTTCCATTGACATGGCTGGTCTCTCTACCGCAGGAGTTCCGGTAGGTATTCTCAATGCCTCAAACTTTGGGTCATCGTGGAAAAATGGCACCATCGAAGGTCCACCAAGCTTTAATCAAAACCTCTACGCACATACACAATCAGGAGCACCTGATAAAACGGAAAACCCCAATAGGGCTGTTTTTGAGAACATAACTGTTACGGATAACGGTTCTCCAATCGGGCTTCATGAGGCATCTTCTCACCGTCGAAAACATCTCTACCGAAACGTAACCGTACAAACCGCGAGCGGCGTGAGCGGGGCGGCTGATTTTGGGTTTTTGGGGTACAAAAATCGAGATCCCGATCCCAATCGGGGCAAGGCAGATCGTGTGGTCTACGAGAATGTGACGATAGAACGTGCTTACAAAAAACCAGCCCTGTTTAAGTGGGCAGATTTTGGCGCGAGCGGAGATAAAGCGCACCCATTCGATACGTTTTGGGATGGAGGAGACATCAATTATGCGGGCACAGATAATGGGTACTGGTATTCTGTGAACAGTGGGTCTGACGCCTTTCGCGCCCACTTGCATGACGTGACCCTGAATTCCCCTCCAGACGGCCTATACGCTTTTCAAGTTGACGAGTGGTACAAGCACATGCGACCTGACGGCATCATTCGACTGAGAAATAGCCAAGACCGCTCAGGGCGTACCTCCGACGCCACCGGATCGTACACGTCCGACGCGAGTGATGAAGGCGACGACTACGTGCTGATCGAGACGAATCTAATGAGCCGTGCATTTGAGCGTAGTGCTACCGTTACGAGCGGCAGCCGAACGGTGCAGTCTGTCGAGGTCGCTAACAGCGACGGATCGCCCAGGGCAGACAACAATGAGTTTCAGAAAGATCCGTATCTGAAAGTCAATCTCGATAGCGCGATCCAGTCGGGCAACACGATCACGGTGGACTGGACCGCTCGCGTCACCCCGATGGATCGCTACCAGACGACGGGCCTCTTCGTGACGCGCCCGTGGTCAAACCAGTCCTATACGACCGGGAACGGGCCGTGGACGCTGGACCTTCGCGGAACGGCGGCCTCGCAGGAGAGCAGAGAGAAGATCGTCTACACGGCCTCGTCAGGCGATACGCCCGTTGTGACGGCCAACGTGAAGTCTAACGACTACACGCTCGAACTGACGGAGCAGGGCACGGGGACCGCGACGATTACGGTCACGGGGACGATTGATGGCGTCGGCACCACGACGGATACATTTCAGGTGACCGTCGAGTAGATCGCACCGTTGGTAAAGAGGAACGGGGACCTCTAGCGTGCGATTAGGAAGTGTACGCAGGTCTGAGCAGGCCCGAGAGGCGGTAAAGGGCGCCCTTCCCCGATTTTGTACCTCCTGGCGCATTCCTTTCCCTCATTTCCTCTCGCCCGGAATGATTCGGTACGGGCTCCTTTTCATTCCCTACCTCCTGGCAGCACTCCTGCAGGGAAGCCCCACCGCATCGTATGTGGTGGCCTGGGGCGGGTCCATCTGGATTCTAGGGCTGACCTTGTCGGGGGGCGTTACACCCCTGCCCGGTGGCCGCTCCCTTGCCCGACAGCTCTTCCGCCCCATCGGGCTCACGCAGCTCATGTTCGCGGGGTATACGGCCCTCACGTCGATCTTTCATTTCCTCGATCTGCAGGGCTTCTTTTACCTGAGTTACGACCCGTTTCGGGCGGCCTCGGCCTCGGAGCTTGCCCTGGCCGCGGAGGCCCAGCGCTACTACGTGCTCGCTCATGCCGCCTTCTCGACGGGGGTGCTGGCCGTCATGGACTACCGGCAGAGCGGGGAATGGCAACTCCGTACGAGCATGAGTCAGCCCTGGTTTATGCTGTATCTGGCCGGTGGACTCTTTCTTGGGTCCATGGTGCTATCTTGGGTTCCCGGGCTGGGCCAGATACAAGAACGTTTGACGACACTCGCGTTTGTGGCCTCGGTGCTGAGCCTGGCGGTGTCTATCGTGCAGGGGCAAAGAACGCTGATACTGGCCAATATTGGCGTGTACGGGGTAAATTTGCTTCAAGCTCTCCTAAGCGGATGGAAGAGCGAGGTGATTGTCGCGTTTCTGTTACTGGCTGTTTTCCTCTATCCGTGGTACAGGCGCACGATGACGGTGCTAGCTCCGGCTGTTCTCGTGTTGCTCTTCGCTATCCTCCCCACGTACGCGAGTGTTTTCCGGAGCATGAACTGGCGAGGAGAAGCTCAGGCGGAACGGGCGGCCGAGGTGGCTTTGGACCGTGTGCTGAGTGACGACACGCCGATGGCTGAAATCAATTGGAGTTTTATGACGGGGCGCTTGTCCGAAATCGGCATGTTTACAGACTACATCGACTACGTGCCGGACGAGCGCCCGTACTACGGCCTCACGCTTGTGGAGAACGGGGCCATGGGAATCATTCCGCGGGCTGTGTGGCCGGGCAAACCCAACATGGAGCGGCTGGCTATGGAGCGGGTGTACGAGGCCGGGGTCGTCGAAGAATACAGCGCCGTGTCGGCCAAGCCCAAGTTCGTCGTGGATGCGTACCTCTCTGGTGGGGCCTTCGGGGTCTTTCTCGGGTGCCTGCTGTACGGCATACTGGCCTCCTTGGCCTCTCGCCTAGCGGAACGGTGGTTTGGGGGGTATTTGTTGGGCAGTGGACTTGTCTACACGGCCCTCTTTAAGGTCTTCTGGCTGACCAATGCCTTCGAGTTCTTCTTCAACACCGTCTTCTGGAGCTTCATGGTGATGGGCGCGCTCTTCGTCGCCGGGCGCATGACGGGGTATCTCGTGCGTGCACCTCAGAACGAGCCCGTCACGGCGTGATGGCACCCTCCAGCCCCAACGTTCTCCACACCGTCGCCAGCACGCAGGCCAGCCACGGCGGGCCGTCGCGGAGCGTGCCGTTCTTATGCGACGCCCTGGCGGGCCAAGGCGTGTCCGTGCGCCTGGTGACGACCGTGCCAGGGGAGGGGGCCGGGGATCCCATCCTGCCAGGGGGAGAGGTGGCCACGCGCACTGTCCCGGAGACGGGGAGGTTGCGCTCGGTTTTCCGGTCGCCCCTCGCCTTTTACAAAGAGTTGCGATCGGCGGTGCAGGAGAATCCGCCGGACCTGCTCCACGACCATGGCGTCTGGCTGCCCTCCAACGCGGCCGCGGCGCTCGTGGCCTGGCAGACCGGGCTTCCGTTTGTCATCAGCACGCGGGGAATGCTCACGGACTGGGCCCTCCAGCATAACCGCTGGAAAAAGCGACTGGCCTGGGCGGGATACCAGAAACGCGTGCTCGGACAAGCCGACCTCTTCCACGTGACGTCGCAGGAAGAAGTCGATGTGCTGCGCGACCTGGGCTTTGATCGGCCGGCCGCGGTGATCCCCAACGGGGTCCCATTGCCCGACGAATCGGTATCCAACGAACCGACGGGCGAGGAGCAGCGGGCCCTGTTTCTGTCTCGGGTCCACCCGAAGAAGGGCTTGCCGATGTTCTTGGATGCCTGGGCCACGGTGCGTCCAGACGGCTGGACGCTGGAGATTGTCGGGCCGAGTGAAGACGGACACCGGGCGGAACTGGAGGCACAGGCCCGCCGGCTCGGGCTCGACGGGGCGGTCCAGTTTTTGGGACCAGTTGCCGACGACGAAAAGTGGGACGTGTACCATCGGTCCGACCTGTTCGTCCTGCCGACCCACAGTGAAAACTTCGGCATCGTCGTCGCCGAGGCGCTCGCGGCCGGCGTTCCGGCTCTCACCACCACCGGGGCGCCTTGGCAAGACCTGGAGCATCACGACTGCGGCTGGTGGGTGGAGCCGACCGAGCAGGCCCTCACCGAGGCACTGCGGGCCGCCGTTGATGCCGACGACGAGACGCGCCGGGCCATGGGGCGGCGGGGGCGGCGCCTGGTGGAGGAGGAGTACTCCTGGCCCGGTGTGGCGGCGAACATGCGGGCAGCCTATCAGTGGCTGCTCGGCGACGGGCCTCGTCCCGATGTGATTCGGGGGCGAAAGTAGGACAGCAAAGACCCCTTACTACTCAAGTCATTCCAAGCGGAGCGCAGCGGAGTCGAGAGGTGAACGAAGCGACTGACGCAGTACATCTCTTAAAAGACGGGTGGAAGCATTCCATGGAACTGCCTTCGCCGACCCCAAAGAGATTCTTCGACTCCCTCCGGTTGTCGGTCGCTCAGAATGACCTTGATTACTGTCCTTATGCCTGTCTACTTCGTTTCTTCCCGCTCGCATAGATAGGAGCATGGCAGACGCGGAGCTCGACATTGCCGCCAACCGGTCGGCCCGGAAGTATGACCTCGGCGAGCTTGTTCGCCGGGTGCTGTGGGGCGTCGGCGCCGTCGTCTTTCGGTGGACGCCTCGCCTGCTCTACGGCACGCGGAACGCGCTGCTGCGCCTCTTCGGGGCCGAGGTGGGCCGCAACGTCCGCATTCACCCCCGCGCCACAATCTACTTTCCCTGGAACCTGTCGATCGGCGACTGGAGTTCGGTCGGTGAAGATGCTCTCATCTATAATCTCGGGCCCATCGAGATTGGGGAGCAGGTCACGATTTCGCAGCGGGCGCACCTCTGTGCCGGAACGCACGACGCGAGCGATTCTGCCATGCCCCTCAAAAAGCCGCCGATTGCTGTCGGAGACCAAGCCTGGGTGTGTGCCGACGCGTTCGTTGGGCCTGGGGTGACCGTGGGGGCCGGGGCCGTCGTGGGGGCGCGGGCCGTGGCGGTGGGGGATGTAGAGCCGTGGGTGGTCGTCGGTGGAAATCCGGCGCGGCCCATCAAGGAGCGCACCCTTCGCGATCGGTGAGGAATCAGTGCTTATCCGCCTGTGTCTCTTCCTATCACTGTTCTCATTGCAGCTCGGAATGAGGAGGTCAATCTTCCCACGTGCCTTGGCACACTAGATCCCGTCGAGCGGATCGTCGTGCTCGACTCTCACAGCACTGATAAGACCGTAGAGATTGCCCGTGAGCATGATGCTGAGGTAGTTCAGTTTGATTATGCAGGAGGATATCCGAAGAAGCGACAATGGGCACTCAACAATCTCGACATTGAAACCGACTGGGTTTTACTTCTTGACGCTGATGAGAGGGTGCCAGAGGGGCTTTGGGAAGAAATTAGAGACGTCGTTGCGCATCCCAATCCGGAGAATGCTTACCTCATCACGAAGGGGTTTCACTTCCTCGGCCAACGGTTCCAGCACGGGGGGTTCTCACACGATGCTGTTCTTTTCTTTCGTGAAGGCTGTGCCCGATTTGAGAGGCTGATCGACGACCCAAGCGGGCTCGATATGGAGGTGCATGAACGAATCATTGTCGATGGAGCAGTAGGCGCGCTCGATACCCCATTGGTCCACGAAGATTTTAAGGGATTAGAGGCCTATATCGACCGTCACAACCGGTACTCTACGTGGGAAGCACACCTTCGACTGGCGTACCTGAGAGACAGCACGTATGGCCCAGATTCTGTTGAGGCAAACCTGTTTGGAGATGCACAAGAACGGCGTCGATTTCTGAAAAAAATTGCCATCCGCGCTCCATTTGAGCCCCTTCTCTGGTTTCTGTATCACTACGTAGTGTGCTTTGGCTTCTTGGAGGGACGTCCTGGCCTCATCGCGAGCCAGATTCGACGGCACTACATCTCCCACGTTCGTGCAAAGATGTATGAGTTGCGCAGGCAACCTGGGGAGAAGAAGGAGGGCATGGAAAGCATTTCGAATTGAGTTAGCTTTGTACGCTAGACCGCTTTTCACGACGTGATGCGTACAGGTGCGATTCCAGACTCCCTAAAGCTTCGCCCCCTGCTTCGGTTCTTGTACGTGTACGTGGGGCGCCTCGGCCTGCTGGACGGGCGGCCAGGCTTCGACGACGCGGTCCTGCTGGCGTTCTACGAATACCTGATCGGCCTCAAACGGCGCGAGGACACGCGTCGGGAGAACCGAACCAATGCAGAGGAGTCAGCGGACGCCCCGCTGGAGACAGAGGCGCGTGAGGCGTGAGGGCTCTGTACCCGAAAAAACGGATCGAGTTTACACACCAGCCCCCACACCTCCCGGGTCCCAGGCTCGCGCACGTCATCCTGGTGCCGACAGCCGTCGTCGAGGTACACTTGCCAGTTCGTCTTCTCATTCTGAGACCCTTAGCAGACCGACCGCAAGCGACAGATACTGGTCAGTATCGTGACCCGAAAAAATCAGAACGTAAGGCCAAGGCGGGGGGCCACTACCTCAACTCGCCTTGACATTGGCTATATTGTGCGGTCGTGTGCTGTGGCGGGAAGGGCTCTTTTCGTCGGACATGGCGGGGCAGCATCCGATGTGCGCCATCGTTGGGGAGACAGACAGCGCACGGCTTCTTCGCGCATCCTCACTGCTCGAACCGTTTCGATCAGTAACGCTCTGCGCCGCGTCTGTTCGTCCCGTAGGAAAGACCGATCGTCATCCCAAACTGCTACTCCCGAGGGGCTGCTTTTATGACGTAAGTGCTCCGAAGATGGTACTCTCATCCTCCATACACTTACCTTTCCGCCCGCGTGAATCTCTACTCTTGGGATGGACAGTCGGAAATACGCCTGTTCGGAAAGGCTCTCTGGGAACGACGGGTTTGCGTCGGCACATCCTGCAGTTCGCTGCGGTCTTCGGCATGACGTGTCGCAGAGTTTTTGTGTTGTGTAGAAAGGTTATGCCCTAAACTTGTACCGTGGGGTGGAACGTTTTCCCTGCACGTTGCCCTCCCTCATTTCTCGCCATCGGGCCCATGGCCGCACGTTCCTTGTCTCCCTCGGCTGAGCCTGCTATTCTGGAGGCCCCTTCGCTCTCAATGATCCAAGCCTCTGCCCACGCGGAGATGTCCGGCCCTGAGGCGTACGAATTGATCCGGGTGTGCCTCTCGCACCGTTCCGACGCGGCGCGGCGCGAGGCGGTGCAGTCATTCCTCGATTCCGGGGTCGACTGGGACACCGTCCAGCGCAAGGCGCGCTGGCACCGCGTGCTCCCGCTCTTCTTTCGGGCCCTCAAAGACCTCCTCGGCCCGGAGCGTCCGTCTTCGCTCTGCGAGCAGGCTCGAGAGCACCGACGGGGCGTGCGCATCCAAAATACGTTTGTGGCGCAGGAGCTAGGCCGCGTTCACCGGCGGTTTGAGGAGGACGGGCTTCCGCTCCTGGCCATGAAGGGCCCTGTTCTCGCCCAGGCGGCATACGGGGACATTGCCCTTCGTCAGTCCGCGGACGCGGACGTGGCGATCCCTGGCGATCAATTTTCCGAGGCCGACCGTCTCCTGAGGGATCTGGGGTACGAGCACGCGGTGAAGCGCAAGGGGATGAGCGGGTGGCGGGCCTCGCTGTCCCGCTACCTCGACGGCCAGTGGGAATTTACGCGAGGAAACACTTTCACCCTCGACGTGCATACCCGGTTGATGCCGCCCGGGTATTCATTTCCGCCCGATTTCCATCCGTTTTGGGACCGCGCGTGCCCCGTTCGTCTTGCCGACGACGTGGTCGTACAAGGGTTCTCCCCGGC
>Ga0207753_1000052_pt1 | contig 44755 bp, 39 predicted proteins | sample PonA233FremontCA_2_FD_187273 | JGI IMG/M metagenome (GOLD analysis project Ga0207753, IMG submission 187273) | Salt pond sediment microbial community from Fremont, CA, USA - Pond A23 Sediment 3 (SPAdes) | ecosystem: Environmental > Aquatic > Non-marine Saline and Alkaline > Saline | place: USA... | reverse complement strand
CATCTACAAGAAACCGACACCGAAGCCCGCTTCGAATTCAAAAAAGAGGAGTCCTCGGCCTTCGAGACCGAAAAAGGCCTCACCGAGGAAACCGTCCGCATCATCTCCGAGGATAAAAACGAACCCCAGTGGATGCTCGACCGGCGCCTCCGCGCCCTCGAGCAGTTCCAAGAAATGCCGATGCCCACCGACTGGCCCGGCCAGCCAGACCTCAGCGAAGTCGACATCGACGAAATCGTCCCCTACATCCGACCCGACATCGACGCCCGCGGCGGCGCCGAAAACTGGGACGACCTCCCCGAGGAAATCCAAGACACCTTCGACAAACTCGGCATCCCCGAAGCCGAAAAGAACGCCCTCTCCGGCGTCGGCGCCCAGTACGAATCCGAAATCGTCTACCAGAACATGCAAGAACGCTGGGAGGACAAAGGCGTCATCTTCTGTGATATGGACAAAGCCGTCCAAGAACACGAAGACATCGTCCGAGAGTACTTCATGACCAAGTGCGTCCCCCCGAGCGACAATAAATTCGCCGCACTCCACGGCGCCATCTGGTCCGGCGGCTCCTTCGTCTACATCCCCGAAAACACGACGGTCAACATGCCCGTCCAAGCGTACTTCCGGATGAACTCCGAGGGCATGGGCCAGTTCGAACACACCCTCATCATCGCCGAAGAAAACTCCGAAGTCCACTACATCGAGGGCTGTTCAGCACCAAAATACTCCGCGTTTAATCTTCACTCCGGCGGCGTCGAAGTGTTCGTCAAAGAGGGCGCTCACGTCCAGTACTCGACGGTCCAAAACTGGTCGAAAAACACCTACAACCTGAACACGAAACGCGCCATCGCCGAGAGAGACGCCACCATGGAATGGGTGTCAGGATCGATGGGGTCGAAAGCGACGATGCTGTACCCCTCGACGATCCTGAAAGGCCCGGGCGCGACCGACAACCACATCACCATCGCCTTCGCGGGCGACGGACAGAACATCGACACCGGCGCAAAGGTGTATCACAACGCACCGAACACGAAATCGACGATCGAGTCGAAATCGATCTCGAAAGACGGCGGCCGGACGAACTACCGCGGGCTCGTCCACATCGCCGACGGGGCCGAGGACTCCTCGACGTCCGTCGAGTGTGACGCGCTGATGTTCGACAACGAGTCGACGTCGGATACGATGCCGTACATGGAGATCGAAGAATCGAAGGTCGACGTGGCTCACGAGGCGACGGTCGGGAAGATCGGCGATGAGGACGTCTTTTATCTCCAGTCGCGGGGGCTGGACGACGACGACGCCAAGCAGATGATCGTCGCCGGGTTTATCGAGCCGATCACCGAGGAGTTGCCCATCGAGTATGCGGTCGAACTCAACCGTCTCATCGAGCTCGAAATGGAGGGCTCACTCGGGTAATACCCGATAGCTATCCGAAGGTATTCACGGTGGATTATGGAGAGCTTAAACAACGGCACTAAGATCAAATGAGCGTGAGATTACTACGGTGTTATGAGTGTGATACGGAGTACGAGTACATCGGATCAGCACCACATTTAGGACAGTGTGAGGCCTGCGGGTCCCGGTGTGTTCCGCCGGCTGGCGAGCTCACTCTCGAGGACTGGTCTCATTGGGAGAGCCCAACCGGTCTACAGAAGATCTGGCTCCGAGCGACCGACGACCGGGATCGGCCCTTTGAGTTCGAGATCGCGGCACACGACGCAATCGGAAAAGTAACCGGGGTCAAGATCGACGGGATCCAACTTGCGGGTGCGCCTGAAAATGACGAACCGTTGTTGAGGCTCTCTGACTCGATTACCAACGTGTTACGTCAGCTTGGGATCACTAAAATTGAAATGACCTCACAACGGTCTCTAAGGCGAGATACGTGAATCCGATCGTTCGCCCCACAGATTTCACAGTAAAAAATAGCTGACGCGCTTCCTCCGCTTTCGCTCATATGGATGCGATTCCATGCTGTTCTCGCTGTGCTCTGCTCATCGCTCGTCGACACCGTCGCCGCGTCATCGACGTAGATGTCGATACTCTTGAGGGCCGCGAGATTGAGCGGCTTCCGTTTAGCATCCGTTGTAAGAAACTGAACCGCCGAGCAGTCTCAGTCGCTGGACGAGGGTACCGAGACATCGGTCCCGACACGGCGGTCGAGGAAGCCATGTAAAATGCGAAAGGTGCGGATCTTCTGGTCGATATCGGATGACGCGTGGCCCTCCTCGCCGAGTTCGACGTACTCGAAGTCAGATTCCTCACCCTCATCGTAGCCCACGTTGATCAGTGCCTCACGAAATAGACGGGCCTGGCTGACAGGCACACGGCGGTCGTTGATGCCGTGAATGATCATCAAGGGGGCTGAGACGTTGCTCACGTGGGTCGCCGGCGAGCGCTCCTGATAGAGGTCGGGGTTCTCTTCGGGGTGGCCGAGGTACTTTACCATCAGCTCCGTGCGGAAGTGCGGCATCGTATTTTCGTACATATCTGGCAGGTCGGAGAGACCGATCCACGCGACACCGGCATCGTACAGGTCGGGGTACTGGACCATCTGCCAGTGGGCGGAGTAGCCACCATAGGATCCGCCGAACACGACCACGCGGTCCTCATCGATCCAGTCACGCTCGAGAACGGACTCCGTGACAACGGCTATGTCGCCCTGTTCGGCGCCACCCCAGTCCTCGATAAGCTCCTCGACAAACTCTCGGCCGCGGCCGGCCGAGCCACGATAGTTCACCTGGAGCACCGAGAAGCCACGGGAGACGAGGAACTGTGTATAGAGATTGAACCGGAGCGTGTCACGTGCACGTGGACCGCCGTGGGGATTGACGACGAGAGGCGAGGGGCGCTCGCCGGAGTCATAAAGGATCGCGCCGATCCCGAACTCCTCGTAGGGGTCGTGGTCGACGGCATGAGCAGTTGCCTCCGGCACGCCGTCGCTCTCGACGGTAAAGTACTCTGCGTTGGCAAAGTCGTCGGTATCGAAAGGGCCATACTCGGCCTCGACGAGTGTTTCGTACTCGTCGGTTTCGAGGTCGTAGGCGATCAGTTCGGGGCGCTGGGTCGGCGTGGTATATGTGAGTGCTATGCGACCGTCCGCGAGGACGTGTTCGCCGCCGACAGGGCTAGCAACCCCCTCCGGAAGATCGAATTCTCTGCCCTCGCCGGTCTCGACATCGTAGACGACGGGGACACTAGTGCCGTCGCGGCTCCGGTTAGCGATGAAGCGGTCGCCACCGGGAAGAAAGAATGCCGCCGACTCCTCAAAGGACAAGTCGCCGTACCACTCGACGGTGTCCGCATCGAGGTCGTAGATGCCGGCGCGACCGAGGTCCTCGCTGTTGTCGGTGATGAGCAACGTTCCGCCCTCCGGGTGCCAGTCAGCGGGGCCGGACTCGGCTCCTGTCTCGCCGATCTGGAGGTTCCGAGCGTCGGAGCCGTCGGCGCTCGCAACGTAAACGTCGCGGTTGTCGTAGTCGTCAGACTCGTTTGTTCCGAAGGCGATCCGTTCGCCGTCGGGCGAGAGATGTGATCCCCACACGGCGCGATCGTAGTCGGTGAGCTTTGTCGTCTCTCCGCGCTCGCAGTCGTGACGGAAAACGTTCATTTGGCCGTCGCGGTTCGACCCCACAAGCAGGGTCTGACCGTCCTCGCCGACGTCTTGGACGATTACTTGACGCTCCATCTCGACGACTGGCTCCGCGTCGCCACCCCGGGCGAGGCGATACACGTCGTTCTGCTCGTTGCCCCCCTCGTCGAGGTGGAAATACACGGAGTCGCCGTCAGCGGCCCATTCCACGCCCCAGCGGGCGTTACGTGGCACTTCTCCGTCGCTCCAGGGCTCGTGCTCACCGGTTTCGATATCTAGTACGTGCAACTGGTTGCGGCCGGTCACGTCGTAATAAAAAGCGATCTTGGTTCCGTCGGGCGCTACCGTCGGATGCGCGAGCGTCGGCAGGCTCGCTAGTTCTTCAAGAATATCTCGGTCGTCTTCTGTCCGAGTCATGCGAATAGGTACGATCCATGAACACTTGAGTGATCCGAGCATCGATACCTGCCTCACGGCAAAGGGGGCTCCCAGCGCTGTTGCGGCCCTCTACGAAAGGATGTATATACCAGCCGTTGCCGTCACTGAAGAGATCGACGTAGCCGACTGCCGTTCGATCATTGATACGGGACGATGTCGCAGTCGTTCGTCCGGGGCCACTATCTCGCCGTGGAGCCGTCCGTTGACGGCCACCGTATCTCAGGCACCCAAACAGTCACTCGAAAGTACACCGCGCTTCCTGCTTCTCGAGCATCCCTTCTCATAGCAGATTCCAAGCCGTCTTCAGCAGGGCTTCTGTGCGCTCTAAACTCTTGTTGGCGACGGGTGCCAGAATCAGTTCCCCCACCCCCAAACGGAGGGCAGTAAGGCGACGCTGAACCGCCTCGGGGGCAAGCCCCGATCGACTTCATCCGGCCCGCCGGCGGGGCGACTTGCCGGTACGCAGGGGGTTTTTGACCTGAGAGGCGACCGTCGTTGTATGCCCGAAACGATGCGCGCGGCGGTCGTCGACGAAGCGGGTGCCGAGTTCGAAATCGTCGAGAGGTCGGTCCCCGATCCAGCCCCGGACGAGGTCCGCGTGGCGGTCGAGGCCTGCGGCATCTGTCACAGCGACGTCTTCGTCAAGGAGGGTGGATACCCGGGTGTCAGCTACCCCCGAATCCCCGGCCACGAGGTCGTCGGCTACGTCGACTCGGTCGGCGAGGACGTCGAAAGCTGGTCGGCGGGCGACTACGTCGGGGCCGGTTGGCACGGGGGTCACTGTTTCACCTGCGAACCGTGTCGCCGCGGTGAGTTCCTCAACTGCGAGCACGCCGAGATCACGGGGCTCACGTTCGACGGGGGATACGCCGAGTTCACGACAGTTCCTGCGGAAGCACTCGCGGCGGTCCCCGAGGATCTGCGGGCGGCCGATGCGGCGCCGCTGCTGTGCGCTGGCGTCACGACGTACAACGCGCTCCGAAACGCCGACTTACAGCCGGGCGACCTCGTCGCCGTCCAAGGTGTCGGCGGGCTCGGCCACCTCGGCATCCAGTACGCTCATGCCGCCGGCTACGAGACGGTCGCTATCTCACGGAGTTCGGACAAGGAGCCACTCGCCGCGGAGTTAGGGGCCGACCACTTCGTGAACGCGGCCGAAACCAACCCCGCGGAGCGGCTCCAAGCGCTCGGTGGCGCGGACGGCGTCCTCGCGACGGCGCCCTCGAGCGACGCGATCGCGTCGGTCGTCGAGGGGGTCGGGATCGACGGCTCGGTGATCGTCGTCGGCGTCCCCGGCGAGGATGTTCCGGTGAACGCCCAACACCTCATTGGAACCGCCGGATCGGTCGAGGGCTGGGGTTCCGGCGACGCTCGGGACTCCCAGGACACGCTGGAGTTTAGTTCGCTCCGGGAGATCACGCCCGAAATAGAGGCGTACCCGCTCGAAGAGGTCGAGACGGCGTACGGACGAATGATCGAGAACGAGGCGCGGTTCCGGGCCGTCCTCGAGCTGTAGGTCACGCCCGAAGCGTGACCCCTGTTGTCACTTCTCGAGAATCTGCCGCCTGACTAGCATCGGCACTCGTCTGTAGCTAAGACACGCGATAGCACGGTGGCTGGCTGCTAGCGATCTCTCAGTGATTCCTTTTACTGGGACGGATCCTTGCTGTCCGGTGTGATGTTGCGTTCACACGTGCGGCCAGCCTCAATTAACGTCTCAACTCGGCGCTCAAACTCCACGTTGTCGATTTTCTCGTCGACGTATCGCCGCTTCAATCGCGCAAGCGGCTCCTCGGTGGGTTCCGTCTCAGATCTCCGATTCAGCGCGATGTCCTCGGCAAGATCCCCGGCTACGGCAGCACTCCCGATCACGTACACAGCGGTCAGAACTGTGAGCCCAAACGCGCCGACCGCTGCAGCAGGTGAGATAGATGACGCGATCGCGATCACAATAAAACCAGTGGTAATAACAGCAGCGTGACCAAGCCGCCGGCTGTGGCACCGATACGACTGCCGGTTGAACGTGTGTCGCGAGCAATCCAGCTCGCTACCCCGCCACCGATCGCAGGTGCAACAAGCCCACCGACCGGAACTACACTCAGCACGAGCGTCACTCCTGCTCCGATGCCGGCCCGGGTCATACATCCGGAGAGTCGGCGTGTTGGTCGAGCGCTATCGGGTGGTCTGAAATCAGTCATTGGTTTCGGTGTTTCATAATCGGGTTACACTGGATACTGACGTTTTCACTCTTGATGCGGAGACCAGGGGCGGAAATAATACTGGATACTTTGGTGGGCAAGTTGGGAGTAGTATCAGTCGACGTTTAGGTGGGTGTCACCCACCGCCAGAGCTTGCCGACACCGACCATCTCTGTTTTATGTCAATCGCGCGATACGCATGTGATTTGAACCCCTATACTGGGGTCCTTGTTACCGAAGCTCGTTGCTTTTGTACGACAAATACTACAGCGTTGATTGGAATGATCGGGGCGACCGTGGCGTCAGCGTTGCCACCGTCGTGACGCGAACCGAAGTGGTCGAACTAGAACTTCGCACTTCCGCCCGTCACGAGGCCGGCCGACCCGATATCTTCTCTCGCCTGCTGGAGGTCACTCGGGGTGTCGCAGATGACCAGCGTCTCCCGATTGTTGAGCGCGTGGAACTGATAGCGATCGGGGTCTGAGAGGCTCCGGAGTGCGTGGTGGTACGCCCGGACGGGGAATCGCGACGATCCTGGTCCCCACAGGCTCAGGTCGTGGACGGCCGGATCCTCGTTGAGTTCCTGGAAGATCTCGGCAAACGCGTCGACGTCGTCGATCGCGAGGGCCTTGTCGGGCACGACGACGCCCTCCTGATCGTTGTCGTCAACGGTCGAGATCTCGTACTCGGCCGAGTCGTACGCCGCAACGAACGGACCGAGCAGGTCCTCGACGTCATCTGGCGCCTCGTCCTCGCGTAACTGCACGTAGAGGGTGAACGCAGCCATATCGTCGCGTAGGGGCGAGACGCCCATACTCTTTCGGGACGGAGCCACCCCGCCTCTCCCGACGGGGTCACTTACTCGTCGGAGCGAACCGTGACCACGGGGCAGTCCGCGGATCGGACGACCTTCTCCGCGACGCTACCGAGCAGGTACCGGTCGATCCCACGTCGCCCGTGCGTTCCCATCACGATCATATCGATGTCGTGTTCGTCGACGTACGCCAGGATCTGTCTGTACGGCGACCCGCTGGCGACCGTCCCGCGGATCGACTCGACGTCGGCGGCGTTCGCCTGAGCCCGGGCGGTCTCGAGGCTACGTTCGCCTTCACGTTCGAGTTCAGCCAGCATATCGGGCGCGTCGGCCTCGACCGCCGGGAACGTGTCCTCGATCACGTAGAGGACATGCAGTGTCGCATCGTGCGCCAGAGCCTGTTCGATCGCGTGCTCTTGGGCGGCGTTCGCGCCGTCGCTACCGTCCGTCGGAAACAAGATATCGTCGTACATACTCGAGGCTATGTGGTCCTCCTACAAACCGTTTCAGGCGGTCGATCAGATGTCTGATGGGAAGTGCCCCCGGGCTATCGGTCGGGGGTGCCCGCCCCGCCCAGTGGGTGTGTCGTTCCCGATCGGCCGTGTTCCTTCCGGGGTTCGCCCCCGACTTGGAGGTACGCCGCGGCGATGATCCCGTAGAGGACGACGAACAGGACGCTGTTGAGCACGACGGAGACGAGGTCGGCGACGACCGGCGTGCCGGCGAGTTGGAGGAGCGATCCCGCGCCGCCGGTGACGGCACCGATCGCGCCGGCAAAGAACACTACCGCCGCGAGTCTCAGGCGGTTGCCCCGCGAGAGCGCCCAACTCCGCTTGAGCGCGCCGACGACGCCGCGGTCCTCGACGCTGACGGCGAAAATGAAAAACAGGAAACACGCCGCGAGGAACACGCCGGGGAGGATCAAAAGTGCCAGGCCGAGCGTCACCGAAAAGCTGACCACGACTCCGCCGACGAACATCGACACCGTTGCGCGTCCGATCCGACGCGTGTACAACTCGGCTGGAAACGTCGACAGCGCGTCCCGTGGCCGGGTTAGCGCCCGCGAAAGGGTCACGAAGTAGACGGTGCTGAGCAGGATGCCAAACACGAACAGGCCGGCGGCGACGGTACCCGGGATGGGTAGCGTTAGACCGACCATGCTTTCGGCCTCGGCGGCCGCCTCGGATGGCAATAACCCGACGAAGGCGGTGTTGACTGACGCCTGCACGAGGAGTTGAATCGCCAGAAGGGCCGCGAGCAGGATCGCGCCCGTTCGGGTGAACACCCGTCCGATACCGTCAGCGACTGTCCGCGTAAGTTGGAGGGACATACACGATGCGTCTCACCGGGAAGGCATAAGAACATCCGAGGCTGAAAACGAGTTCGTAGCGTCCGTCGACACGCTCCGGATGCGACGGCCTTGCACCGACTGCCCTGCAAACGAAGAGCCGCCCGCGAGGCAATCCTCAACGAACAGGGGACGACCGGTGGGGACTCTCCACCGGGAAGGCCGAGCGTCGCCGACGGTGGCGAATACACTCGAAACAACCTTTTTTCAATGTCTCACCGCAGTTCCGCTCACATAAATTTAGGCAAACATAAAAGGAGGCACTCAATGTGGACCGACAGCACTCAGCGACCGTCTCGACCTGTGGGGGCACGCCACCGACAATTCGTGGAATCGCTCGATACGCGTCGTGTCGGTGTAATAGAGCGTCTGTACAACGGTCCCGTCAGTAGTCGGCCGCACGGAGTTCAGCTTCAACCGTCTCGACGGCCGTCGTAATATCGTCAAACCGACTGGTTCCGACGCTTTGACATCCTTGCTTTCGGTCGAGTCGAACGGCGTGATCGCCGAGCAGGTCGGGCCGGATGGTTAGCTTCGCCGCTGCACAGACCCCATCGTCGCCGGGGATTCGGTACTCAACAATACCGCCGGTGTCGTCGGTTCGACTCCACGCCCCTAGTGGGGCCGGTAGCCGATCGACGAGCTGTTCGGGATCAACCGGAGCACGTGTCTGTGACACGAGAAGTGGTATGCGCGGGAGAAGAATAGGTGTTGCGTCGGACCGTACCGGCGGTGTCGGTTTCACGATCTGAACGCCGGAACGCGCTCCTTATTCACACTGAATGCACGGGGTGAATGCAGCAACGTGCTCTCGTTTGTATCGGGAGCTGTCCCCGATCAACTCACTCACCGAACGGTCCCGGCACGGTCGTGGAACGCTTGAGCGTAGGACAAGAGGTCGAACTCACCGCGTTCGACCTCCCGAAGCAGTTGTATCGCCTCCGGACTCAATTTTGGCTGGAGCAGGAGATACGCCCCACCCGTCGCAGTCCGGCTCAGTACCCACCTAGTGTACCGTTCGATCGGGGACCACCCGACATCGGATCGAAGCTCGGCTACCTCCCACGCATGCGCTCTGGCCCTCCGGAGGCCTACGCCCGCGGCTATGTCGTCTAGCCGCCCGAGTTGTTCGCCAACCCGTGATAGGCCGGGGGCATACTGCCGGGACAGTAGTTCCTGTTGGACGCTCACCAGCCGGTAGAGTATCTCGTTGATGCGGGTGTGATCAGCGTACTTTTCGGGGCGATCCGGATCGAGCCCGATCTCCGAGAGCGCCAACGCGAGGTCGTAGTTGATGTGGGCGTTGATGCCCAAAAGTGCGTCCTGCATGACGAGTGCGTCGCCGCGGAGCGCGGTTCCGAAGGCTACAATCCACGGATCAGGCACGTCGGCCAGCGCGCCGCGTTCGTAGTTATGGAATGCCCGTCTGTAATACTCCGCAAAGCGAACGAGATACTGCTTCATCCAGTCCGGATCATTAAACGCACCCGATTCGATAACCCGGATTGTCTCCCGAGTCATTTCGGTGTAGATGGTCAGAAACACCGCTCGTCGGTCGGACTGTTCGAGCAGTATGGTTTCCAGTTGATCCAAGCGAGTACTGGTATCCTCCACCGATTTGAACGGGGTAGAAACGAGTGCTGTCCGCTCGGGGTCGGCCTCAACATCGACAGCGAAATCCGACACCTCACGGCCGATCGTCCGACGAACCCGACGGAGCCGATGCCTGCTGAAGAGTACCGCGAAGGGGAGATCAATCATCGAACTACGTGTACCTCATCATCTGCAAACCTGCTTGTGGGATATTTATAAACTCTTTCTCTACGGTGGCCGAGTGTTAAGCGGCGTCATCAACGACGGAAATGCGATGAGAAGACCTCGCGTCTTATACCGGGGAGAAACTCAAGGCGTCACAATTAGGCCAAACTGATGCACTGCGTCTTGATACTCGGCGACCACGTTTTTGAAATCGACCCGGTCGTCGTAGCTGTCTATTGGCTGGAGGTCATCGGCGATGCCGAGCGCTTCCAAGACGGCAGCGAGTTCCTCGGAAGGCGGCGCACCCTCTTCGTAGCGGCGGCGGTTTTCCTCGCTGATAACATCGTCCATCACGTCGCGAGCGGCTGCCGAGATATCGTTTGCAGTCAGATCATATTTTATGATCGCGTCCCTCGCATACTCCATGAACTCCTCGGGGGTGCCCGCAACTTCATCGACGGTGTACGTCCATTCCGGGACACGGACCGTCCGTTGGTCCGTGACGGGGCGAAAGTGTTCCTCGCTGTGTTCGTGCTGAATGAAATCAAACGGCGGGTTAGGGACGAGTTCACTGGTGTCTGCGTCGAGCCCCTGATGATACTCGACGGTCTGTAGTGTCTCGAATTCAGGCTCACCGAGAAACCCATCATTCCCCGCATAGACGGCGTCGAGTGCTGCCTCGATCACTCGTTCGTCCTGTGCCGAGAGATCGATTGGTGTTCGTTCGACCGTCGCGTCGTCCGGCGGTGTCTCATCGACCCGTTCGACCGCAAAGTGCCACCGTTCACGCTCGAGATACTGTTCGTCGGTTATCGCAGCTTCGTAAAAAATGCCATCGCGCTGGAAGAACGTCGGGCGCGGCGCCGTGCCTTTCCCCCACGGTACTCGCCACACGAGCGGCCACTGTTGGGCCGTCACACTACCGGTGTCGAACAGTTCGGAGACATACCGTGTCTTTGTTTCGTCGGTGAAGTCGACTCGAGTGGTCGCTCTGATAGCGGTCGGATCGGGCCACAGGTGTCCGGTTCTCGCCAGTGACTCGATCGACGACAGGTCCAGTTCGCCTGCGATAAGCGCGTAGTCCTCGAGACTACCGGAACTCAGGCATCCGGCGGTTGCAGCAACCGCTCCGGACGCCCCGAGGAGTTGGAGGGCGCGACGGCGGGAACACCGCATGCTCATATAGGTTCTACAGCGATGAAAATAAAAACATATTCGAAGGCTCAAACGCCGATTAGAGCGTTCGATACGTCTTTTATTACGATCCTACTGAATTACATACGAGCGTATCCATGCGTACTAATAAGCGTTTGAACCTGTCATCGACAGTTCTGGGTGTCGGGGTATTCGGCGCGCTTTTCATTTGCGTGACAGCCTTTTTACTAGCCGTTGCATCGAGAGGGAGCATCTTGGGCGTCCTCACTGGTATCGTGGTTTTAACATTTATTCTGATGATCGGGGGACAGTTGCTGGTGGATGCATTGCTGCGTCGACGGCATCGGATCGAAAAGAAGGTTCAATCAGTGAGACAGCGGCTGCGAAAGTGAATCCGCCACCTCAGACGGCGTGGCCCACGGGGTAGTGATAGAGACGGCCGATCCGCACAGCCACGGGCCATTGCAAAAGTGAGTCCTCAATCGGTGTCTGTGCTTGATGTCAGCCGATGATCCCTTCAGTAACCGATACGATTCCGTTGCCGACCTCAACGACGATCGTCTGCGGCGGTTTGTCGCCGACGTTACACGTTGTGGCCTCCTCGACCGGCTTGGTACCCCTGTCGCTCTCGTCGCCTCCGGCCGGATCGGCCGCTCCCACGACGCTCACGTCATATCGTCCGGCCGGGACGATCTCCATTTCGGTCGTCACCGCTCCGGGAGCGAGTTCGTACGTCGCCTCGTATTCGTACTGACTATCGTCCGTTCTCGCCCCACTGTTTCGCACCGCGCCCCCGTCCTGAGGAGAACTGTCCGGCCGGGATACCGAGAGCCGAACCCGATAGGATCGGTTCTCGTCGTAGTTCCGGAGGCACAACTGCTCACACCGCGTCCTGACTGCCGACGGCCCGAGTACCTCCTCAGCGGCTGCCGTCCTGGTCGTGTTCTGGCGTTGTTGCTGCATACGTGTCGATACGTCCGTTTGGAAAAAAATCCGTTTGAGGCTCAAATCGGCGTTTGAGCGTTGCAATCAGCGCATTCCCGCCATCGGGCGTCAGAGTTTTTGCAAAACAGCCGTCGAACCCGGTTCGCTATCGAAGCGAGCTCATGTCGCATGCGGTTGCGAGTTCCGGGACTGCGATTGTATTAAGCAAGACACGTAGCAGCATGCCGTGAACTGCCTCGGCCTCCTCCGCCTGTAGACCAGTCGCGTGAAGCCCGTCAGTCCTCTCGCGTGACTGATAAGAAACCGCGGGTATTAAACGCTGTAGGGGATAGTGTACTCAAATGGCAGGCGGGATGCACGTCGACCAACCTCAGGTCCTCATGGTCGACGATGAAAAGGAAGTCGCCGATGCGTACGCACTTCGGTTGGAGGGGGTTGCGGAGGTGACCATCGCCTACAGCGGCACGAAGGCACTAGAGGCGGTCGACCCGTCGGAGCCGCCTGACGTCATCCTGTTGGATCGACATATGCCGAACCTTTCGGGCGACGAGGTTCTGAGGGAGCTACGCGGATACGATATGCGTACCCGGATACTCATGATAACAGCCATCGACCCAGGGTTGGATCTTCTGGAATTGCCGTTTGACGATTACCTCTGTAAGCCGGTCGAACGTGAGGACGTCAGGGCGGCTGTCGACCAGCAATGTCGGGTACTGGCTTACGAACTCCTCGGAGAATACTTTGAGTTGGAATCGAAGCGATCCGTCATCGCCGCCGAGTTGCCGCCGAAACGCCTCGCGGATCACGACGAGTTTACCACCCTCGACGCTCGGACTGACGCGCTTCGCGAACGGGTCTGCCGGCTCCTTCCGGATGCGGAGACCCTACTGGAGACGTTTTCGGGCGTCGACCGCGAGGGATACTGAGTTCGGGCGGGCACAGGCATGCGCCACGTCGGCTGTCATCGGTCCGGCGTTGTTGCGCCGTCACCGCCGAAGAAAGCGTTCAACAGTTCCCGCTGCGCATTCCGTAGGTGATACAGAACGGTGGGGCCAGAGATGTCGAGCGCCTCCGCGACCTCCTCGGATGTACTACCCCGCGGTGATTCGAAGTAGTCCGAGAGATGGGCGGCTCTGAGCACGCGCCGCTGTTTCTCGGTGAGTGACTCTTCGAGTTGGCGCTGGAACGCCTCCATCGTCTCCGGCTCCCGCGGGCGTTCACTCCGGGCCCGTAAGTTCGTGTCCTCGAACCGCTTGTCAACCGCTTCGACGGCGGCTCGGACGTCGCTGTCCGGCGGGAGTTCGGCGACGAGGTCGGCCGTCTCACCATTGTAGGTTGCATCGGTAACTGTCGCCCCCCAGTCGACCAGCGTTGTGATCGGGGTCGGCCCGGCCAGCGTCACCTCGATTAGTGATGTCGTATCGCTGTCCTCAACGAGCCGGACATCGGCGACGGCCGAGTGGTCCTGCACGACCGGCAGCAACTGATCAGTGCCGCCTTCGGTGCGCAGGTAGCACACGACGATATCGTCGTCCCTGGCGACAGCACCCGCCAGCGAGAGAGGCCGGTCGACGGCTGCACTGGCTTCAACGAGCGGGAGGTCCCCGTCACGGACCTCGAGACGCAATTCCGTCACGGTGTCGGCAAACAGGAGGTCTGATTGTTTGATTGCGTTCACCGCAAACCCCGCCACTGCCCCGAGCGTGTTCAGGGTAGCTTGTTCTTGCGTGCTGAATCCCGATTTGCGTGTCGCGTATACGCCCATGACGCCGTAGACAGTATCGTCCGATGTTAGTGGCACTGCGAGCGCCGATTGGAGTCCACGGCTGAACGCCGCGACGCGTAGCTCCCGCGGGATCTCTTCGTCCTCCGGAATCGTCTCCACGAGACGCGTTGCCCCAGTCTCAACGGCGTGCTGTTCCGGGAGCGCGGTGTCCGCGGACAGTTCAGCGTCGATCGCATCAAGAACGTCGGGAGCATCCCCCGCGGAAGCCACCAGTTGAAGTCGATCGTCGGTGAGGTCCCGTTCGCCGATCCAGACGAACTCGTACAGGTCTGTCGTCCCCAGGCGTTGACAGACCGTCTCCCAGACCTCCTCGCGCGCCGAGGCATCGATGACCCGCCGGAGTACCGTCGCGACTAACGCGTCGATCGATTCCAAGCGCGAGAGACGCTGGCGGAGGCGGTCGATAGTCTGCTGGTCGGTGCGCCGGGCGGTCACATCTCGTGTATACAGGATAGTGCTGTCCTCGACGACGGTGACCTCGGTCGCGAGCCAACTGTCGATGGTGGGGTAGTACTCCTCGATCGATCGCTCGACGGGCGGGTCGGCGGCGAGCGCGTCGTGGAGTGTGCCCGCGGCTGATTGTGGCAGCACTTCCGTGGCCTCCCGTCCGGAGAGCGCTTCGGGGTCGGTGTCGAGAAGGTCGGCCGCAGCGGGGTTGGCGGCCGTGATCTCGCCATCTACAGCTACTTCAATGACCCCCATCGGGGCGTGTGTCAGTTGTTCGTCCATATCAAATTCTCATTGCGACTCGTACCTGCCGATTGCGACGGCCACGGTTTGAACCTCCGGTTATGCAAGGCCGGTAACCTCGAAGCGAGCACCGCCACTATCGCTTTCGGCCACGGTGACCGTCCACCCGTGGGCCGTCGCGATGCGCTTTACGATGGTCAACCCGAGTCCCGTCCCATCACCGGCGACGGTGTATCCGGGTTCGAAGACACGCTCGCGCTCTGCGGGCGGAACGCCACACCCGTCGTCAGCAATAAAGAACCCGTCGGCCATCGGTCCGACCCGGATCGAAAGAGGCGGGGCATCCGCTGCCGTCCCGCCGTCAGGCCCGGGTTCCGGAGCGTCGCCGGTTTTTGATGCCGTCGGCGTCCCCGGAGCCCCGCGCTCAACAGTGTCGTCGGACTCCGTCCGACTGCTCGTGGAACCATGTTCCACGGCGTTGCGGAACAGGTTCTCGAAGAGCCGCTGGAGGCGGTCGGGGGCAGCCTCCGTCTTCTGGAGGTCCTGCGCGACGGTGAGTTCCGTCGCCCCCGTCTCGACGGCCTGCCAGGCGTCCCTGGCGACATCCGCGATGGCAACGCTCGCGGTCGTGTCTATGGCCTTGTCCCGTCGGGCTAGGGTGAGGACGTCACCGATGATTCGCTCCATGCGGTCGTGGGCACGGTCGAGGCGGTCAAAGTGCTCCCTGTCACCGGTCTCCCGAGCCGCTCGTGCCCGTGCTTTGGCCACGTCAAGCGGGTTGCGGAGGTCGTGGCTGATCGCACTGGCGATGTGATCGCCTATCGATCCCATACCGGGGTCCGGCTGTTGTTCGATCAGGGTCAGTGTCCCGGTAGTCTGGTCGCCGTTCGGGACTACACCGAGGCGGTACATCGACCCGTCGTCAGCGTCGTTATCTGTCCGGATCATCGTATCAGTTCGATTCCCGGCCAGGAGTGCCTCGCAGACGGCATCGGGGCCGCCGCCTTGCTCGGCTCTGAACCCATTTTCCCGCCACCACGCTCGCAGCGTCGGTGCGGACGCACCCGTGCCGAACGCCGACACGAACGGCTCGTTTGTCGAATCCAACACGACCGTATCGGCGGACACCCTGTACCGGGCGACAGGATACGGTAGCGTTTCTATCGGGACCGTCTTCGCGTCGGCACGGGGAGTGTTGTCGCGCTCGTTCATGAGTCTCGATGCTTCGTCACCGGCCAGTCGTGTCGGCGACACAGGTGCACGCTTCCGCGTGGGACGGTGCCGAGAGATGGTAGACGACCGGGACGGCAATCATACGTACTGGGTTACACGCACGCTGACTTATTTTATCTTTCTAAGAATCTAGATCACGCGCCTAGACGCCGCCGACAGTCCGGCGCCACGTGAGAGCAAGGCTCCGCCTCAATGACGCTGATACGGAGGTCGTACCGAGATAATGGGCCGAACTCAAGCGGGTAAGCGTCTCTGGCTCCAATCAAACCGGTTTGAAAATTACTGACGTAGCCAAGTGCCCATCAGTAACGTATCAGCGGGCTCGGCGGAGCGATACCGCTTAGACGGGATGCGGGGACGACAGTCTACAGCACCGTCCCGGATCGATGCAGATCTACCCCGCCGGACGGAGACTGGCGCTACTGCAAGCAACAAGCACCCACCACAGCCACGACTAGAGCGGAACTACACGTCGAAGATCGCCCGCCTGCCGAGGTGAAAACCGATTTCTCCATACTACTAGCCGGGCCAAAGAGACAAATTTGGATAGCTAGCTCCCTACTACAGGATAGTTGAGTTACTCATATTCAGATGAACAATGTCCGCTGGATCGTCTATCCACCCCCTCGCTGATTCGCATAGCCGACGTACCGATCACAAGTTGCTCGGAGCCCCCGGGTCCCGATCGATGGGGGGTGCATAGCATGTCAGTGCAGGATCTGTTGCCGGAGCAGCTTCCAGACGAGCGCGACACCGGTCAGCGAACGATTAACGTCGTGGAAGACGGCATGTCGCTGGAGGTGCTCGCTACCGAGGCCGCTCGCGAAATAGTCATGACCCTCCACGAGTCGCCGAAGGCCGCCTCGGAGATCGCTACCGAGACCGGAACCTCGCTGCAAAACGTCTGTTATCACCTCGATCGACTCCAGCAGGTCGGCCTGGTCGAGGTCGCCGGGAAGCGACACTCCTCGAAGGCCAAGGAGATGGACATCTACGCCCCCACGAGCGCATCGATCGTCGTCGAGTTCGATACGGAGCAGCCGTCCGATGAGTGAGCGGGCGACGTAGAACTCATCAAAAATGAGGATACCTGAGCGTATGGCCAGCCTCCATCGATATGAGAAACCGTCGGAGGTCCTCCAGCGGTTCCCGACGGTGCTGTTCGGGAAATGAAACCCTCTTGAGCGCCTTGTTCGGTATCCTTCGGTCGGCGTGATCGCATTGTGCCTGAGCGTTGGGTAGCATCAATGCGCCGTCAAGCCGTATTGCTGCGCACGAGAGATCGGGCTTCCATCATCGCATCCGATCTCACGAGAGACGGTCGATCAAACATCATATCCGAACACAACCCCCGAATCGTCGTTGCGTTCGTCTTCTGTGCCTCCTGTATTTTCTGTGTCTTCTGTGTCATCTATAGCTTCTGTGTCCTCTGTCTCACGTTCCGTGTCGTTAGTCACATCGGCCGTGGCCTCATCGGACTCGGCCGGTGCATCTGCTGTTTCGGCGTCATCCCGATGCGCGACACGAAACAGATCTGCCGCCTGTTGGTCAGTAACGGCAATCACTTCGACCGGCAGGCGCTCAAGCCCAGCGATCTCGGCCGCTGCGACCCGTTTGTGACCGTCGAGGATCGTCCCGTTTTCCCGAACGACGGGAAAACTGCCCGGGAACTGATTTCGATAACACCGCCGGATTATGCCGTCCTCGGGTGTGAAATCGATATCGTACTCAGGATACGGGGAGAGTTCTTCAAGTGGCACGAATTCGATGCGTTTTCTGGGCTTCAACACCTCGACAGCCTCGCAGACGCGGATGAACACGCTCCCGAGTGATTCGTCGGTTGTCGTGTTCGTCGCATCGTGTAGGACGACACTCCCACGGTTGCCGTGAACGCGGTCGACCCAGCCTTCGAACACCCCGGTCTCGGTGTGGACGCGAACGTACTTTCCTCGTAGTGCCCGATCAAGCGTATCGTTGAATGAACTGTCTGTCATTGATGATCTTTCTGCGGCCTCGACAGTATTCAATTTAGCCCCCCTGGACAACTCAGTTGGGGAGCGTATCGACCCGTTTCGTGATAGCTCTCCTCAATAAGTGTGTATCGGAGCGTGACGCACACCTCGTCTACGTTCGACTCCGGCAGAGGGGCCGCGTAGGGTTACCCCTCGTCGGCCGCGTCGACGTACTGGTGTTCCCACTCGCGTCGGGCGTCGATCTCACGCTGGCCGCGCCGCGTCGCCGTGTAGAAATTCGTCCGTTTGTCCCGTTCGCCTTTCTCGACGAGGCCCTTCTCGACCAGCGTGTCGAGGTTTGGGTAGAGACGCCCGTGGTGGATCTCCGACTCGTAGTAGTCCTCGAGTTCATCCTTGATGGCGAGGCCGTGCGGCTCGTCCAGTCCGGCGACGACGTACAGTAAGTCTCGCTGAAACCCGGTCAGATCGTACATACCACACAAAATACATATTAGCAATATAAATCCAGCGGATGACGTTTCACTCAGAAAATACTACACACATACCGATTCTGTGTAGGTTTCTCTTCCACCAACATCGGCGGACGCAGAGAAGTGAGCCCACACACGCTCTATTCGTCCGCAGTCAGTGCCACCTGTTTGCTCGTGCCCTGAGTGCCGGTTTGCCGCATGTCTGACAAAGATTTACTATCACGCGGGCGGTGAATCGGTATAACCGCCCAATCTAGTTCTCATGACCGACCCCGACGCTATCCTTGGCACGTGTCCCAACTGTGGGCGTGAAATACGTCGGGTACACGTGCTCATCGACTACGAGACGGAGGACGGTGACCGTGGCATCTGGGCCGACTGTCCCGGGTGCGGCGAGGTTGTCGATCCCAACGGGTGAGCGAATCTCTCGGCGGAGGGGGCTAACGGCCGGTTGGCGCAGCCTTCGACGATGCTGCGTGATCTGCAAGCGAGTGCGTTCGTGCTGCAAAACCGGGTAAGCAACAGCGTATCATGGGGGCTCAGCTTCCGAATCATTCGCGCTGATATCTGGCAGTCGAATCCGGACCGTCGTTCCCTCCTCGTTCTCAAACGTGAGCGCACCGTTGAGAGAATCGGTGCCCCATTTGAGCTGCCAGAGTCCGAGTCCCCGGCTATGCTGTAGGTCGGTTTCGGTGCCAGCCGCCAGTGAATCGAGTTCGGTTGCCGGAATACCCGGCCCATCGTCGGTGATGACGACGCAGTAGCCGCTTCCTGTTGACTCGACAGAGACCGTAACCATTGCGTCGGCGTATCTGATCGCGTTTTCCAACGGGCTCACGAGCGTTGCCCGGAGTGTTTCTTCATCGGTTCGGAGCGTGGCCGTCGACGGAAAATCCGTCTCGACGGTGATCCCTTCGGACTCGATGTCCGCGAGCAAATCGGGGAGCACCGTTGTGAGATCGACTGTCGTCGGTTCGAGATCACGCGCCATGAGGCGATCAATCCGGCGCGCGCGCGTGCCAGTTTCCGCTAGCCGATCCGTTGCCGACAGGATCGCTTCGGCGTGGTCACCGTCTGTTTGCTCGGCCAGCTGCTCCGTATGGCTGTTGATTACGTCGATCTGGTTCCGGAGGTTGTGCCGGAGGACCCGATTGAATACTTCGAGGCGCTGCTCGCGGTGTTTACTCTCGGCGATGAACCGCTCGAGATCGTTGCTCATTGCGACCATCGCCTCGCCCACGGGGCCGGGGATGTTCTCCTCAAGCGCCTCGTCGTCGAACCTTCGCCGTGCGATCTTTTCGGCCTGCTCGGTGATCGTCTCGATATACGATTGTATCTTCGTTAGGCTTCTCTGAAGTTGCCCGACCTCATCACCCCGGTCGTCGGCCTCGATTTCGACCGTTAGGTCGCCACTCGCGATCGCATCCGCTTGTGTTGACAGCCTTTTGACCGACCTGATCGGACCGTAATGGATCATCCCGCTAAGAAACAAAAATCCGACAAACACGAACCCGATCAACCCCATCAGATAGCGCTGAATCCGATCGGTCACTGCTAGCGCACTTGACCGTGGAACTTCTTTGACAACCACCCAATTGATACCGTCGCTCGGAACGCTGTGATACCCTCTGACTTCCCTTTCGCCTAGCTCGGAGCCGTTTATCGGTGCAAACTGGTTCTCGCGGGCATCGATCTGAGATTCGACATCGGTGACGGTTGACTCGCCCTTGTATGGCCGGAACTCGTTCGGTCTGTTCTTTTCAAACATCACATAGGCACTCACGCCGCCAAGTACGACGGTGCTCGCCCCATCGAACGCATCTGCCGTTCTCGTTATTCGGGCGCTCGGACGATACTCGCCGATCAACACGTGGGCCCCATCAGGGGTCGGTGAGGCAATCGCCACGGACATGTTTCCTCCATCTAGATACACCCACGAAACCAGTATATCCTCGGTGCTATCGAACTGGAACGGCACTTCCTCGCCGTCAGCGTTTTCGCCCCAGTCAATATTGGTCGCAGCGAGTTCCTCCTGTTCAATATCGTCAGTGCTGGAAACGATCTGCTCGGTCGTCCCGTTCGACGGCTGTTCCGTCGCACGCTCGACGACGTGGAGGCTGACGAGTTCGTCCGGCGCCTGATTTAATTGTCTCGTAAGTGTTTCATCAGTGACCGTTCGATTAGACGGTTTAATACCGTTGTGTGAGGACAGAAGACGGATCGAGTCCTGTTCACCCTCGAGCCATCTAGCGAGACTCTCGGCTTCAAGTTCCGCACTGGCCTCGATCGATCGCAACTGCTCTTCAGTTACCCGATCGGAGACCTGATACGCGATCACCGTCCCGCCAGCGACAATCACCGCGATAATAAGCAGCGAGACAGCTAACAGCTTGATTGCGTACCGGGATCGAAATCCGTCCGGAAGATACTGTCTACTGCCCATCAACTAAACGCTAGTCGCTGTCGTATAAAAAAGTCGTACGTCGGACGGGGCGCCCGGACTCACGAACGCATACCGATGAGCCGGACCTGTCATGGAAAGCCGGCAAGCATAGATGATCGAATTGACTCCGTATGGGACGTTCGATCACCACGTGCCGGACACACACCGGCTCACTTGGGGGTCGAGCGGACGAGGTCGAAACACAACTCGACCGCTCTGTAGGTTGCCCGGCGGGTCGGCCGTGAGATGGCCAGCATGACGCCCGCGAAGCCGACGAGGCAGGCGGCCGCGGCCGTGATCGCGATAGCGACCGATGGCAGGCCGACCGTGCGGAGAGCAGCGACAACCCCAGTCGCCGACACGAACGACGAAAACAGGCCGACGAAGAGGTGAGCAGCCAACCGTGTATCAACTGGTATTCGGCCGAGGACATCGCGTGCGTAGTAGCTGACGTAGCCGAAAATGACGAGATTCATTATACCGTAGCCGACAGCGCCAGCCATCGCGCCGAACTCCGCACCGAAGACCGCCGGGACAGGGGTGCTGAAGAGCAGTCCGTAGAGTTTCGTGCGGAAACTCACGCTCGGCCTGCCGAGTCCCTCTATCGCGTGTGAGGTGAGCGTCCAAAATCCCCGAAGAAGGTTCACGCCGCCGACGATAAGTACTGTCGCCGAGAACGCCGCCTGCGCGTCGGCAAAGACGAGTCCAGCGACGACGTCATGGGCAGCCAGCAGGTATCCGAAGACAACGAACGTGGCGCCCGTCCCGGCGGTGATCGCGCTGTCGAGGTACTGTAGGGAGTCATCCCCGACTGACACGTCCCCACTTACCTTCGTAAGTAACGGTGACGAGAGTCGCCACGATATCGTCGCGCCAAAATCGGCGAACCGGTCGGCAGTCTCGTAGATGCCGACGGCAGCGGGCGTTGCGACCACGCCGAGGACGTACACCGGCATATTGTACGAGAAGCGGTCGAGGATCTGATCCGGAACACTCCATTTCCCGAAGTTCCAGGCCCTACGAAGCGCGTGTCGGCTCGGTACCGCCGGGACGACGCCGAGTAAGACTGCCACCGGCACGCGCAACAAAAGGCGAACACCGGCGGTGACGAGAAGCAGGTCGCTAGCCGACGATAGCACCGGCGCGAAAATCAATAAAACCGTGAGGGTGATCGCACTCTGGAGTCCGTTGAGCCACGTCTCCACGCTCGGGTAGCCGATCGCACCGAGCAGACTCGCCACAAGCATCGAGACAACGAGTGCGAGGGCGTAGAGCCCGACCGAAGGGAGCGTCCCGGGGGTGAGAACGGTCCGCCGAAGGAGTTCATCGGTCACGGCGAGCACGAGTCCGCCGGAAATGAGGAGGTACCCGACGGCGAAAATGAGCGCCACGCCAAGATAGGAACTGACAGCCTCGCCACGCTCGCTTCCGAGCTTCTGCACCGTCTGGCTGATTCCGCGGATCGGACGGAGAACCAACGCGACCGAGAGTGTAATAAAAAAGTACGTCCCGGTGGCCGCGGCCGAGGTGACAAACACGTACACCAGCCCGCTGAGAACGTACAACGCCGTCGATATGAGCGCCCCGCCTGTCGTCCGAATCGACGAGTCAAGCAGGGTTATTTCATCGCCGCTCCGCGAATCAACCATCCATTAGTGAGTACGGAGTACACATCAAAAGGGGTTCTCCATCCGGAAACCACTCTGAGGCGGGCGTCGGAAACGGGGGGCGAGAGAACCCAATCGCTGGCCGGAGACTCGGCATACACGGGCCGAATTGGGCGCAGGAGTGTGCCACTCGGGTCTTGCGAGAGGCCTCGCGAACAGCGCCCGTTCGGTCGGGAACGAACAGCAGTACTGATGAGTCGTTACCTTCCAAATGAGCCGGGGAAGTCCTGCCCGAATGCCACAAAACAGCCACGTTCTGTGTACTTTGACGGTCAGTCTCTGTTGCTACTGCGAAGCAGATCAAGACAGTTGCACTTCACGACGCGATTGATCGCCGACTACTGATCAGATACAGACATTCAGGCCAGTTCCGGTTCAGATTCGGTCCGGCTCCGATCGACGGCGGCCACTGCTTGGGTTGCGAGGGTCGTGTACTGGTCGGTTCCCCTGCGCTTTTTTATATAACCCGTGACCGCAGCAGAGGCTGATTCGCTGTCGATTTCTCTTGAATTCCTCCCGGTGTAAAAAATAAATGGGAGGTCTGGGTAGTCCTCACGAACGGATTCGAAAAACTGAATTCCATTTCTCCCGGGCATATCGTAGTCCGAAATGACTACATCGATATCACGTTTCTCAATGACTGCCAGCCCCTCGCTGACGCTGTGGGCGGTTGTAACGGTGACGCGTCCGCTTTCGCGCTCAAGAAACGCCGTCACTACCTCTGTAACCCCCGGCTCATCGTCGACGTGAAGAATGGAGATATCTGGAGTCATTGTACTGGCTTCACACCATATGCTGGATGTGTCTAACACATAAGTATAATATAACTAATATGTAATCCGCGCTGTTACCGGCTAGTAAGTCACCGTTCGGAATCGAAAGCGTTCAAGAGACTGTACGAGGCTATAGCCTATACAGACAGACAAAAGCGATCACGATTCACCGCTCGTCGCCCGTAATGAAGCCATCAACGGGTACGCTAACGGACTCTGAAGAGCCATCCTGATATTCGTCGTCGGTCGATCCAAGATCTATCGCGGGGCCGACGACCTCGCTGGCCCGGAACTCAGTCGCAGGACCGCCCGGCAACACCGAAATGAGTTCGAAGAGATCGGTAACTGGGAACGCCGTCCGATCGAACACCGCATGGAACGGCTCCCGACATTCGGCTCCGACATTACCCATCCGTACCCCGGTCCAACATTGGGTGTGATCGTACTGTTAGGTATCGGTGCGCCGTCCCGCTACCTCTGCCGCTGGACGGCCTCACTCATCTCTTGGATCTGTGCCGTCTGTTCTTCGTTTGCGGTGGCGACAGTCTCGATCTCGTCCGCAACTTCCTGGGCCTGGTCTACGAGTTCGTCGATGATGCTGGCCACTTCTTCCGTCGAGGCGGCTTGGTCGTCGGTGGCATCCGAGACCTCCCGAATTCCGCCCGACGACTCTTTGACTGCCTCGACGATATCCTGGAGCGTGCTCATCGCGGATTCGACTTGATCGATACCACGTTCGACCTGGTCGGTTGTCTGTTCGAGACTTTCGACCGTATTCGAGGTGTCACGCTGTATCTCCTTGACCATCTCCTCGATATCGCTTGCGTAGCTCTGTGAGTCCGACGCGAGACTTTTGACTTCGTTCGCGACGACCGCGAAGCCGTCTCCCGCTTCGTCCGCGCGGGCGGCTTCAATCGAGGCATTCAACGCGAGAATGTTCGTCTGATCGGCAATATCGTTTATCGCCTCCACGATCCCATCTATCTCGTCGATCCGTTCTTGGAGTGTCTCGACATCCTCGACGACTGTCTGTGAGGAGTCGTTCACCGAGTCCATCACGTGCAGGGCTTCATCTGCGGCGTCTTTGCCCTCCTCCGCCAAATTCTCGGCGCGCTCGCTAGTCGTGGCGACTTCGTCCGCAGTGGCGGCGATCTCCTCGACGGTTGCACTCATATTGGACACTTCACCTGCCACGTTTCGCATCGAATCCGCTTGCGTGTCGGCAAGTTGGCTGATCTCCTCCGTACTCTCAATGATATTCTCGCCGGTATCTTTGGCCTCCATTGCGGCGCTTTGCAGGTCCTCTGCGATCTCTTGTTGCCGTTCGAGTTCCGTCTCGACTTCCTGGCTGTACGAATGGATGTACGTATCCATCGCGACCTGACGGTCGAGGCTCGTGATCTTGAACAGCGAAAGCATCTGATCGCCGAGTTTCTCGAGCGCTGCGCCCGGGCTGAGCGGCTCGGCGGTATCCAGCGTCGGCTCTTCGGTTTGTACCATCGCAGTTCCTCCATCACTTTGGGCGAGTTGGGTCTTCATGTCGTCGACCAACGCTTCGATCATGTGCTCGTAGAAGACGCTGTAGGCGCCCATGTAGATCTTCGGCCCGAGATCAAGCATATCGTGAATCTTGCCGATCCGTGCCCGACTCTGGAAGTACTGTTCGTCGTACTGGCCGCTTATCACTCCTTGGAGGTACTGGCGTTGTGCCTGCTTGAGCTGATCGATGCCCTTTGTCGACTGGCCAAAAATCTCGACTGTCTCCTCGTACGCGTTGAGGTGGTCGTAGAACGCGTCGACAGTCTCGTCGATGACTGGCTCGATCGTCTCGGCCATCCCCTCAAGTCGCTGTCGATCCTCTTGCTCGAAGTTGGTGAAGTCCTTTCGCCACGAAATCTCCTGACTATCGATACCGATATCGTCGATCAGTTGTGTGCCGTTTACTTGTCGCCGTCGTTCGTCGTCGATTTTGTTTTCTGATGACATCCTGAATGATGCTCCATAGGTTTCCTCCGAGGGCAGTACGCAGGTATACTCCTGACAGTACCATAGCCCGAAGATGGTTTCCTATTTGTATCGCTCTGAGTACGCAGTCGAGAGCACATATGTAGTAGCTTATCGTTGATTCACTCCTCAATACAATAGGTGATATTATAAATAACAATATTTTAATACTTACTTGGAAGTAAGCCGAAATCAATACTGGAACTGGCGCAATTCGGTCGCGATCACCGCCGGCTTCGGATCAGATGCTGAAATAATGTAATAGTTCCAATATTTAGAAACGAGCTGATTTCAAGGTACTGTTCCACAAAATCCGATAAACTGGCTGTATGAATGACTTATGCTGGTCTATTCATTTGGTGCCATGTTCGAACCTCTTTTTTATCAGAAATACTACTATACTTACTGATTCGAAATTATCAATCTATAGTCAGTACCTTGGCGGATACGAAGTAAACTACGCTGCTCGTAACCCTTTCGGTCACCTGATAGTTAGCGGGGTTTTAAATATCCATCTACCGTATTTTTTTCTAACAAATGCACAATTCCAACCAGTCGAGCGATCATGAGGTGTGTGCCCCTCTAAATCGGATTTCAGATCCGGTAACCGTGCCTACTGAAGACCGCAGATACAACCGCACCGATCAAGGAACCGCACAGTTTTCGCATCTCGGCCTCGGGTCACTACTCGGTGAGAACATCAGGGATGCGTTTTCGGGAGCGTGGGAAACCAAGCCACAGAACACTCTCGGACAAACGATCGAAACCGGACAACGGACGAGATTCGACGCGTTTACGAACGGTCGACCGACACGTACGTTACGAAGCCAACTGACCTCAACGCGTATATCCGGCCGATCCTGGGCGCTGTACGCTTTGGATATCGACAGCAAACGCTCAGATTACAGATGATTGAGACAGCCGCAAACAATATCCTGCTCGTGGAGGATAATCCGGCCGACGCCCGCCTGATCACCGACTACCTGAACAAACAGGCGGGGCCGAACGGAAACGACACGCCCGCCATTCAACACGTCGAACGGCTGGCCGAGGCCGTCGATGCCCGACATGCCGACGTCGACGTTATTCTACTGGATCTCGGATTGCCCGACAGCCAAAAATTCGACACCATCGAAACGATGCTCGATGCATCGGGCGACGAGCCCATCGTCGTGCTGACCGGCCTTGACGACGAACGCGTCGGCACCGAAGCCGTCGAACGCGGCGCACAGGACTACCTCGTCAAAGACGATCTCACGCCGAAACTCCTCCGACAGACGCTTCGATTCGCAATCGAACGCGAACGCCAACAACAGGAGATGAAACAAGCAGACACGTTGTTTCAGAACGCCCAGGATGGGCTGTTCGTCATCGACGTCGAAGATGGTGGGGAGACGTTCCGCGTCAAACAGGTCAACTCCACATACGAGAGGCTTACCGGGGCTTCGGCTGGCGAACTCCGGGGGAAAACAATCGATGAACTTGCCGATGAAGCGGACAGCGATTCTATCCGCGAAAAATACAGAAAGTGTGTGAACGGTCGAACGTCTCTTGAGTACGAGGAATACCTCTCATCGTTCGACAGTGGGTCGTGGTGGGAAACGAGAATCGCGCCGGTACTCGTCGATGGCAACGTCACGCAGATTGTCGGATCGACGCGAAACATTACTGACCGGAAAGAGCGCGAAAATCGCCTGAAAAAGTTCGAACAGATGGTTCAACACACCGGGCACGCTGTCTTCTTCACCGACTCGGATGGTCAGTTCGAGTACGTAAATCCCGAATTCGAACAACTGACTGGATACTCGGCTGCTGATGCACTCGGGGAGACACCTGAGTTGCTCAATTCCGGTGAACACGACGATGCGCATTACGCTGACCTATGGGAGACCGTTCTAGACGGTGTGGTCTGGAGCGGCGAGATTGTGAATGAACGTAAGGACGGAACTCAGTTCGTCGCCAACCACACGATTGCGCCGGTGACCGACGACTCGGGAGAGGTGACTCATTTCGTCGCAATCTACGACGACATCACCGAGCGGAAGGAACGAGAAATGCGGCTTCAGACGCACGAAATCGTCGTCCAAGCAATGAACGAGATGGCGTTTCTCGTAGACGAGCAAAAACAAATCCGGTTTGCCAACAAAACGGCACTAGACTATGCGGACGCTTCACTTGAGGAACTGGTGGGCCTCCCGATCGTTCCGATCACAGAAGAGATGGCTGCACCTGACGAAGACCCTCAACGGTTTTTCGACGCGATCGACGCGCTCTTGACGGACGAGGAACCCGATGTCGGCGAATGGGTCCAAGACCCCGATGGGTCGGAGACGTTGAGCCTCGAATTTGATTTCTTCTTAGAATCGATCGGGGATGTCTGTGTCGAGCAACGGTTTGCCCCGGTGGAACTCTACGATGGTACCCGAGGTGTTGCTATCATTTCAAGGGACGTTACCGCCCGCAGAGAGCAAGAAGAAGAGATCCAGACGCATCTGGAGCAAGCCCAAGAGGTCGGTAACGTCGGGAGTTGGCACCTAGATATTGGCACTAGCGACCTGCAGTGGTCGAACGAATGTTATCGGATCTTCGGCTTGGAACCGGGAACGCCGATGACGTATGAACGGTTCCTGGGGATGGTTCATCCCGAGGACCGTGAGGCAGTTGAGAAAGCGTGGAGCGAAGCACTAGAAAAGGGTGGCTATGATATTAAACATCGAATCGTGGCAGACGGCGAGACAGGATGGGTACAAGAAACAGCCAAGGTTGAATACGGGCCTGACGGAGAGCCAGAGACCGGTATCGGCGTCGTCCGAAACATTACAGAACAGGTCCAGCAAACCCGTAAAACGCGTACACAGAAAGAGCGGTACGAGTCGTTACTGCAGAGTGCGCCGGACCCGGTTTTCGTGGCCGATACGAACACCGGCGAAGTGATCGAAGCAAACGAAGCCGCGGAGTCACTGCGTGAGCAGGACCGGGATGAGATTCTTGGCTTGCACCAGTCGAAACTTCATCCCCCCGACGAGCGGGAGCGAGCCGGGGAGCTATTCGGTGAAGCAACTAACGGGAGCGGCGGGGCTTGGAGAGAGTATCCCGATGGCTCACAGATTCACACAGTCACCTCAACAGGAGAGACTGTCCCTGTGGAAGTCACGGTCAATACGTTCAGTCTGCCAGACGGAAACGTTAGCTACGGGATTTTCAGAGACATCACTGAACAGATCGAACGCGAACGCGAAATAATCGAACAGAAACGGCGATACGAGTCTCTATTTAATAGCATCCGTGATCCCATCGTCGTAACAGACACTGATGGTCGGATAGCGAACTGCAATCCCGGCTTCACCAACCTGTTCGGATACGAATTGGACGAGATTGTAGGGCAACCGGTCGAGATTCTTCTCGCTACCGACAAAGACGTGAATAGATCGCTGCTGCTGGGCGATAACGCGACGTATGACATTACGGAAAAGACCACGCGAGAATATCGAAAGCGATCCGGACAGGAATTCCCCGGCGAGATGGCTCTATCTCAGTTTACGGATGCCGAAGCCAACGTTCTCGGACATATTTATCAGATAAGAGACGTTTCTGATCGAGAGAAGAACCGGCAGCAAATGAAGGTCATAGACCGTGTGCTCCGGCATAATATCAAAAACGATATGACGGCCATCATTGGCCATGCTGAACTCATCGAGACGAACGCGTCGAGCGAACTCCAGCCATCCGTTGAAAAGATTCAGGAGGTCAGCCAGAAGTTCGTGGACACGGCAGAAAAACAACGGAAGATCACAGGAGTGCTAACCGAGCCACCGAAACTGACCGCCTTCGATATCGTCCCTATCGTAGAATCCACCGTTACAGAGATACAGAAGCAATATCCGGCCGCCGACGTGAGGGCTACCCTTCCCGAAGCGCTTAGGGTACGCGCGATTCACGATATCGGCGAAGCAATTCGCGAATTACTCCGGAATGCGGTGGTTCATTCGGATAAAGCGTCCCCGACTGTTGATATCGATATGCGAAATGGTGGTGAAACCAGCGCCATCAGTATCGTTGATGACGGCCCAGGGATTCCGGAGATGGAATCGAATGTACTGACTCGGCAGGCCGAGATCGATCCCTTATACCACGGGAGTGGGCTCGGCCTCTGGCTTGTCCATGAGATCGTGCGACGATCGGATGGTCGGCTGACTTTCGAAGAGAACGGGTCGAACGGTAGCACTGTAACGGTTCATCTCCCCACAGCATAGATGGAGATCTCTCGCCACAGCGAGACGCTCAAGTGCGATCGATCGAACAGCCTGGCTGCCTGCATCGGCCAGCCTCCCGGAGTAGCAGCCACCACGCTCTCGCATCTCTCATGGCTCCCGGTCTTCCGATCGCTTAGGTCCGCTCCAAGCTCGAAGCCGATCGCCCGAAACTCGGACATTTTCTCCTGTGAGAGTTCAATATCCGGGCCAGTCGGGCTAGAAAGTGGTCGCTTACTTTCGGGTATGTCGGTCACTAACCTGCAAAGAAGCTCAGATACATATACTGGTTGTGCCTTTCGGTAATAAAATGTCTCGCGCTAAAATAGCCCGGATCAGATGACGTCCTCAGGACATATCAAAAGCACAGAGACGATCACGGCTCTGTTCGCCGGGGCATCAAAAATAGATCCCGAAGCGGCGATTCAAGCGCACAGTAACCGTCCGGTAACCGTCGATGTCGTCAGTAACGGCCGAGAAGCGATCCAGTGGTTCAAGAAAGTGAGTAAGCCGGCACCTGACCGTTCCCCACCGACCTGATCTTCTTGAAGTTCGGGTTTGAGTCACCAGACAGCGAACCACTGGCCTACATGATCAAATCTAGCCCCCGTCTCAAGACCGTTCCGGTCGTTGTTCTGATAGCCGATGGAGCAGATGCCGAGACGGCGTGCGAGTACGACGGAAACGCACACGTCTCGATACCGACCTCCCCGAAGCCTATGCCGAACTCCTCCGGTCGGTCGGAGAGTTCTGGTTCGAATGGGTGCGTTACCCGTCAGAATCTTTATTCATGGACGAACACAATAATGGCTATGACTGAGTATAGCTCGTCGGATGAACCGGATATCCCTGACTATCTTCTCGAAAGTGTCTCGCTTCTCTCAAAAAAGTGGCATCCTGCTGTCATTCACTGCCTCTCCAACAGCGACGGGCTCGGGTTTAGCGACCTCGAACAACAACTTGATGGAATTTCCGCGAAGGTCCTGAACGACGCGCTGGCGGAACTCCAAGAGTATCAAATCATCGAACGACGGGAAATAAATCAGAGTCCGCTCCGGGTCAACTACACCTTGACTGAGCGGGGCAAAGAACTCGATACGGTCATCGGGTCACTTGCCGACTGGGGGGAAACCTACCTTACGGAACCAGAAACCCAACGGATCGTCTTGGTCGCTGACGATAACGAACAGATCCTGAGGATGCACACGACGTGGCTGGAAGACGAATACACTGTTCGAACGGCCCGCGACGGCGAGGAGACAGTTCAGGGCCTCGATACCGATGTCGGCGTCGTCGTCCTCGACCGACGGATGCCCGGACTCTCCGGCGGCGAAGTACTCGATTGGATTCGATCACAGCGATACGATATCCGGGTCGTCATGGTTACCTCCGAACTCCCAGACCCGGACATATTCGATATGGCGTTCGACGAGTATCTCACGAAGCCGGTACTGGAAGACGAACTCAAAGACGTGGTCGCGGATCTGTTCGAACGCCGCGAGTACAGCACTCAACTACAAGAATACCTTTCGCTCCGGTCGAAGCAGGCGCTCGTTGAAGCCGCAAACGCAACTGAATCGTTAAAAACGACCGAGGAATACGAACAACTCCAAGACCGGATGGCTGCACTTGAAGTGAACAGCGATGACATCGCAGACGCCGACTCCGAGATACTCGAACAACTCCCACTCACGGTACATCAATGAGCAGCGAGACAGACACGTTTTCACTACCGGATAGCTCACCGAACGAAGCGCTGGGGCGGGTTGACGAAGCAGTGTGTGGCTTCGATGACGAGTGGCGCTTCACCTTCGTCAACAGCAAGGCCGCAACGATGCTCGAACACGCACCTGAAGAACTACTCGGTGAAGACCTCCGGGAAACGGTTCTGGGCATCGAGGACGGCACTGTCGAGGAAAAATTCCGCCAGGCTATGGGGACACAAGAGGCCGTCCGGTTCGATCACTACGACGGCTCTCAAGAGCGCTGGTTCCAGATTCGTCTGTATCCCTCGGAAGACGGGGTTACCGCCTGTTTCTACGATATCACCGACGAGCGCGGCGAACAACTCGACGTACAGCGAAAGCGACGACTGCTCGAGACGATGTTCGAGCAGACCAAGGACGCGCTGGTCGTCGCCGACACCGACCGCCGGATTACTGATTTCAATTCTGCGGCCGAACAACTCTTCGGCTACGATACCAGCGAGGTCATGGGCGAGAAGACACGACTGCTCTACGCCGACCCGGACGACTTCGAACGGCAGGACCGACAGCGCTTCAACGAGAACGTCCCGGAGCGAGAGCAGACCTACATCATGAAGTACGAGCGAGCCGACGGCACCACGTTCGACGGTGAAACCCTTAGCACATCCCTGAGAGGGCCGAACGGCGAAGCCATCGCGTTTCTCGGCTCGATCAGGGATATCAGCACGCGGATCGAGTACGAACAGGAAATAAAAGCACGTAACGACGCGCTCCGAACGTTTCACGAGGTCACGACCGACGAAAGCCGGGCGTTCGACGAACAACTCGGGACGCTACTCGAACTCGGGAGCGACCATCTCGGACTGGATATCGGATTTTTTTCGAGGATCGATGGGGACGAGTGTATCGTCGAACATACCGATACGCAGGATGGCCCGATTCAATCAGGCGATCGGTTCGATCGCCAGGGGACGTACTGTGATCTCATCGCCCAAAGCGGTGAATTGGTTGCCACCAGAAACGCGGGCGAAAGCGAGTATAAACGTTCTATCGATCCCGAGTTGGGATTCGAGTCGTACATCGGAGCTCCGGTTGTCGTCGACGGCGAGCAGTACGGAACGCTGAATTTTTCGGGGACAACCCTCTGTCAGCAGCCGTTCGCTGAAGGCAAACAAAACTTCGTTCGCGTGCTCGCACAATGGATCGGGAAAGAGCTGAGTCGACAGCAGAACCACGAACGAGCGACGGCGAACCGAAAGCGTCTGCGGCAGATCGTCGATATGCTCCCCCAGTTGGTGTTCGCAAAGAACAGAAACGGCGAGTTCCTGTTGGCCAATCAGGCGGTCGCCGAGATCTATGGGACGACCGTCGAGGACCTCGAAGGGGCGACTGATGCCGATTTCGCCGAGTCAAAAACGGAGGCCAGACAGTTCCGCGAAGACGATCTGGCTGTTATCGATTCCAGCGAGCCGAAACGGATCCAAGAGTCTCTGACGACCGCCGACGGCGAGGAGATGATTTGCCGGACGACGAAGATCCCGTACGATCCCGTTGATCACGACGGAGAAGCGGTTCTGGGTGTCGCCACAGATATTACGGCCCGCAAGGAGCGCGAGCGTGAACGGGAACTCCAGGCGGCTGCGATGGAGGCGGCGATGGATGGTATCGCCATTCTTGACGACGGCGAGTACATCTATATGAACCAAGCGTATGCCGATGTCTTTGATTTCGAGGCCGAGGAACTCCTCGGAAGCGGGTGGCGGCGGCTCTACGGTGAGCCAGAAGTGGAACGGCTCGAATCCGAGGTGTTTCCGGCGATTGAAACAGACGGCGAGTGGCGCGGGGAGACGGTCGGGAAAAAACGTGATGGATCCCCAGTTAATCAAGAGATTACGCTCTCATTACTCGACGATGGGAAGCTAATCTGTACCAATCATGATATCACGGACCGCAAAGAGCGTGAGCGAGAACTAGAGCGACAGCAGACCCGTCTACGCGCCCTGTTCGACGAGTCTCCTGACAGCATCATTATTCACGACGCGACGGGGAAGGTCATCGATATCAACGAGACACAAACGGAGGCGTTGGGGTACGACCGCGAAGAGTTACTTTCGATGAACGTCGCCGAGTTCGAGGTCGGATTCGATCAGCCAGAACTCGAAGCCGTGTGGGCCGACATGGACGACGGTGGCGTGCTCAAAGTCGAGGGCCTCCACCAGCGGTGCGACGGGTCGACCTTCCCGGTCGAGGTTTGGGTCAACAAGGTCGAGGTCCACGGTCGCGAGCGTTTCATCGCGCTGGACAGGAATATCACCGAACGGAAACAGCGCGAACAAGAACTCGAGACGAAGACAACCCAGCTTGAGGCGATCCTCGAGAACACGACAGCCCCGATGTTCATGAAAAATGCAGACCGCGAGTACGTCCTCGCGAACCGGCAATACCGGTCTGTATTCGGGTTCGAGAAAGGGGATGTCGTCGGGAAGACGGACGAGGAGTTACATCCGACAGACATGGCCGAACAGGTTTGGGAAAATGACAACGAGGTTCTTGACCGCGGTGAGTCGATTGAGGTCGAAGAACAGATTCAGGCTGGCGACGACGAGCGGATCTACCTCACGACGAAGTCACCGATCTACGGCCTCGGCGAAACCACGAATGAGGGGTCCCCGGACGCCGTCTTTGGCGTGTCCAATGACATTACCCAACGCACGGAACGGGAGCGAGAACTCGAACAGACGAGGGCGCGGCTGGAACGGGTACTCCGGCGAATCGAAGACGGGTTTTGCGCCCTAGACGACGAGTGGCGGATCACGTACGTCAACGACGCGGGTGAAGCGCTCCTTCGAGGTGCGATGGACATCGAGGAGGATGCAGAACTGCTTGACCGCCACCTCTGGAAGAATATTCCTGGGGCAGTCGAAACGGTCTTTTATAAGAAGTTCCGCGAGGCCATGCGACACCAGAAATCGGTCACCTTCGAAGAGTACTACCAGCCACTAGAAATCTGGTACCATGTCAACGTGTATCCTGACGAGAACGGCATCTCGGTGTACTTCAGCGATATCACCGAACGAAAGCGACAAGAAGAGAAGCTCCGGACGCTCAAAGAGCGACTCGACATGGCCGTCGACGGAGCGACCCTCGGCGTCTGGGACTGGAACGTGGAGACCGACGCGGTCACGTTCAACGAACAGTGGGCCGAGATGCTCGGGCTGTCACTCGAAGAGATTGAGCCGACACTCGACACGTGGGAGGCTCTCGTCCACCCCGAGGATGCGCCACGGGTCGAACAGCAGTTGACCGCTCACCTCGATGGCGAGGTCGAGGTGTATGACTGTGAACACCGGATGCAGACCGCGAATGGCGACTGGAAGTGGATCCGTGACGTGGGCGAGGTCGTCGAGCGCGACGACGACGGGACTCCACTCCGGGCTGTCGGTATCCACATTGACATCTCCGAGCAGAAAGAATCACAGCGGGCGCTCGAAGAGGAACGGGAGATGTTCGCTCAAGGTCCCGCAGTCGTGTTCAAGTGGGAAAACGGCGACGGGTGGCCCGTCGAGTACGTCTCGGAAAACGTCACTGAGACGTTCGGGTACACGCCCAGCGACCTCCGGTCGGGAGCGGTCGCGTACGAGACGTTGATCCACGATCAGGACAGCGACCGCGTCAGCGCGGAAGTCGAGAAACACAGCCACGAGGGGACCGACCGGATCAGTCACGATCCATACCGGATAGTGACCGCAGAAGGCGACGTGCGATGGGTCCAAGACAACACCAAAATCATCCGCGAAGACGGAGAAATCACGCACTACCTCGGATATCTCATCGATATCACGGAACGCAAACGGCTGGAGGACTCGCTCCGCGAGAGCAGGGAAGCGCTCCGCGATGTTACCGCCATCGGGTCAGACACGAATCTCGACTTCGAAGCGAAACTCGAGGCAATTCTCGAACTCGGCTGTGACCGTCTCGGGCTTCCCTACGGATTCTTGAACCGGATCGACGGAGACACGCAACACGTTGTCGAGGCGACGGGGACACATTCGTTACTGCAGGCGGGTGAGTCCGCGCCGCTCTCGAAGGCCTACTGCCGCCGAACGATAGAGCGCGACGAGGTACTCGACGTGCAGGACGCTGTCGACGAGGGGTGGGGTGACGACCCAGCCTACGAGACGTTTGGGCTCGGATGTTACATCGGCGGGAAGATCGTCGTCAACGGCAAAATGTACGGCACGCTCTGTTTCGCGGACAGTGACAGTCGCTCTCACAACTTCGACGAGACGGAGCGGGCGTTCGTCGAGTTACTCGTCCAGTGGATCAGCTACGAACTCGCCAGCGATGCGTTCGAGACGAAACTCGAAGAAATAAACGAGACGTCCCAACAGCTCATCACGGCACGGTCCAGAGAAGAGATCGCCGTCCTGGCGACCGAAAGCGCGAAATCGGTGCTTGATATGCGAATAACCGGTGTCTGGTGGCACGACGAATCGACGAATGCGCTCGTCCCGGCGCGTATGACCGAGGCGGCAGCCGCGCTACTTCCCGAGCAACCGACTCTTGAACGGGGTGCGTCACTCGCATACGATGCATTCGAAACCGGCGAAGTTCGGGCGTACGATGAGCTGGGAGACGTTGAGGGACTACATAACGAGGACACAGTTCTCGCGTCCGAAGCGCTCGTTCCGTTCGGTGATTACGGGCTGATGAGTGCGGGTTCGACCGAAAGGAGGCCGTTCTCCGAGGCAGATCTGAATCTGCTCGAGGTACTGTCGTCGACCGTCAAAGCGGCCTTATCGCGTGCAGCACGCGAACAGGAACTACGCGAGACCCAACAAGAACTCAAACAGTCAAACGAAGAACTCGAGCAGTTCGCGTACGCAGCCTCTCACGACCTACAGGAGCCGCTTCGGACCGTTTCGAGTTATCTCACGCTCCTACAGCGGCGGTACAGCGAAGATCTCGATGACGACGCGATCGAATTCATCGACTTTGCCGTCAGTGGTGCCGACCGGATGCGGGATATGATCCAGGCGCTGCTGGCGTACTCTCGTGTCGATACGCGAGGGCAGAACTTCGAGCCAATCAACAGCTCGACGATTTTCGAGCGCGTCACGCAAAACCTCAAGATGACAATCGAGGAGACTGATGCCACCGTTTCCACGCCGGCGACAGAGCTACTCGTCTTTGGTGACGAAAACCAACTCGTTCAGCTGTTCCAGAATCTTGTCGGGAACGGTATCAAGTACAATTCAGACCCCCGAGAGATCGATGTCTCGATCACGCGTCAGGACGAACGAGTGACCGTCGCTGTTACCGACAACGGGATCGGCATGCAACCGGACCAGACCGACGACATCTTCGAGGTGTTCAATCGACTCCATACCCGTGAGGAGTTCGACGGGACTGGGGTCGGTCTCTCCATCTGCCGGAAGATCGTCGAGCGCCACGGCGGTGAGATCAGCGTCGAATCAGAACCGGACGACGGATCGACGTTCACTGTGGTGCTCCCGCTCGGAGATGATCACGATGTCTGACCCGGGTAACGAGACATCAGTTCCTCGTGTGTTCGCTATCGAGGACAACCCTGCCGATGCCCGACTGGTCAAAGAGGGAGTCAACGACGCCGAAGCCAAACTGGATCTCCAGATAATTCACAGCGGCCAGCAGGCCGTCGACCGGCTTACCGACTTGGACTCCACCGAACCGGAAATCTATCCCGATCTAATACTGCTGGATCTGAATCTTCCGGGTAAATCTGGCTTCGAAGTGCTTTCAGCTGTTCGTAACGAAACCACATTTCCGGATATACCGATCATCGCCGTTTCGAGCTCAGAGAACCCTGATGACGTCAAGCGTGTGTATGAACTGTCGGCAAACGCCTACGTAACGAAACCAGCCGATCCGGACGAGTATATCCGAATGATAATGGCTACAGTCGACTTCTGGATCGGGAACGTCACCCCGTCACCCACCAGTGGCTAACGTAGCTCCTGTGTCACTCCCGGAACGAGTACCCTGCAGTTTGACAATCAACACCGTTCACTTTCCATATACGGCCAATAAATTATACGTACCGCCTCCGTGAACTTTGATACCAAATTTAAATGAATGGAAATACAGTCCACATTCTGCTCGTGGAAGACAATCCGGCCGACGCCCGCCTTATCGAGGAATACATTAACGAGCGGCCCTGGCCGGATATCGACGACCGACCCACGATCGAACATGTCGAGCGGATCGATAGCGCTATCGACGCCTGTGTTGAGCAGGTCGACATCGTCTTGCTCGATCTCGGCTTACCGGATAGTTCCGGGATCGAGACACTGGAGCGGATGCTCGACGGTGGTGACTCGGTACCGGTCGTCGTGCTTACCGGATTAGATGACGAACGGGTCGGTGTCGATGCCGTCGAACAGGGGGCACAGGACTATCTCGTTAAAAACGACCTCACCCCTCGTTTGCTACAGCAGACACTCCGATATGCGATCCAGCGGGAGCGGCAACAACAGGAGCTACAACAGCGAAACGCCGAGTTGGCGCTGTTAAACCAGGTTGTCCGCCATGATATCCGAAATGACGTGGCCGTTATTCTGGGATGGGGCGACTCCATGACGGACCATGTCGACGAGACGGGCGAGATATATCTCGATCGTGTGTTGAGTGCGGGCGAACATATCACGGGCATCACTGAGACCGTCGGTGATTTTCTGGATGTGCTCGAAGGCAACAGTGATCCGGAACTGCATCCGATCACCCTCGAAAGCGTGCTCACAAGCGAAGTCGAGAAGACGAGATCGGCACACGAGGGGGCATCGATCACAATCGCAGGAGACCTCGACGACGAGCTACAGATCGCCGCAACGGAGCTTATTTCCTCGGTATTTCGAAACCTTCTGAACAACGCTGTGATCCACAACGACAAAGAAACACCGGAGATCACCGTTCGCGTCGAAGAAGGCGAGGAGACGGCTTCGGTTCGAATCGCCGACAACGGAACGGGGATTCCCGACAGTCAAAAGGACGAAATCTTCGGACGAGGGGAGATGGGACTCGAAAGCTCCGGGTCGGGGATCGGGCTGTACCTCGCCGATACACTTGTTGATATGTACGATGGCGAGATCGTCGTCGAGGACAACGACCCGGACGGAAGTGTCTTCATTGTAAACCTCCGGAGCTACTGAGTCCCGATCAGGATACGACGCCCATGCCACTCTCGGCCTTCGATCGAACCAAGCAGGTACCAGCCGTCAGGGCTCGGATGCTTCTCGACAACGGACACGACTGAAGCCAAACTCGATCTCGATCGTCTCCAGTTCGTCACGAACCGCCAGAGAGCCCGCTCGTCCCGACCGCTTCAACCAGCACGTCGGCGCGGTCACACACTTGCCCCGGGCCGTCGGCGACGTACACGGATGGAACCTGCACCGAAGTCTTATGCACACAACTACCCTAATGTGGATGATGAGACGGAACTCGGATGACGACGAGGATTCCTTTGGTGGTGTCTTTGGCGGAATCGAAGAGATGCTATCCGGAATGACTGACGGTGAGTCCGCGCCTGTCGATATCCACGAGTACGACGACGAGATCCGTGTCGTCGCTGATATCCCCGACGCCGATGGAGATGATATCGACATCCAATGCGATGGTCGATCGTTGGCGATTCGTGCCGCAACCGACCCCCATCCGTTCCGCACGCGGGTCGACCTCCCAGCGTACGTTGACGAGCAGTCCGCACGGACGAAATTCAACAACGGCGTGTTTGAGGTCACGCTCGAGCGCGACACCGACCCGGCAAACATTGGCTTCTATTAATATTCGTATTTAAATAGAGAGGAACTTCACCAGGCCGTCTGGTCTTCTGGCCCGGCACTCACTGTTTTGGACCCATCCTGATTTGTGGCGTCACAGCGGACGGGGACAGACTCCGCGCCACGCTTGTTTTCGATCGCGACGCTGGGTCCTCAACGGGGAAACGTACGGAGACATTCGATTGGGATCTCGACGTGGCGTGCTGTTCGATCGAAGCACGGCTGCCACCGTCTGTGGCACTCCAACACAACTTTTACTCTATCTACCGCACACTAACATGATGCACCGGCGCGAACACGCCGAACAGACGATCCTTCAGGGGGCCCCCAGATGAGCGAAGCGAGTGGCCCGACGCCGCCCTCCGAGCGTATCCTGAACCTCGACGTCCTTCGAGGGTTCGCCCTCCTCGGCATCCTAGTGATCAACGTTCAGTTGTTTTCGATGCCGGAGTTGACGCTTCTCAATCCGACCATCTACGGCGACCTCACGGGGGCGAACTACTGGGCGTGGCTCCTCAGCCACATCTTCTTCGAGGGAAAGTTCATCACGCTGTTTACGTTCCTCTTCGGAGCCGGCGTCGTGTTGTTCACCCGTAGCGCGGAAGAAAAGAGCCGGTCCGCCCGGTCGCTGTACATCCGCCGGTCGGCCTGGCTCGTCGTCTTCGGCCTCGGGCACGCCTACCTGCTTTGGTACGGCGACATCCTGTTTTCCTACGGCGTCTGTGCGTTCGTCGTCGTCGGCCTCCGGGACCGCTCGGTCCGGACGCTTCTCGTCTTCGGGGCGTTGCTGTACGCGGTCCCCTCGACCATCGAGATTCTCTCGGGGCTGACATCGGGGGCGGCCGCGATCGGCGACACCTGGCGCCCGGCGGAGTCGGTTATCAGAGCGGAGATCGAGACCTACCGCGGTGGCTGGCTGGCGCAGATGGACCACCGGATCCCGTCGTCGTTCCAACGACAGACCGCGGGGCTGATCGGCTACACCGGGTGGCGCGTCAGCGGGGCGATGTTGTTCGGAATGGCGCTGTTCAAGTCGGGCGTGCTGACGAACGATCGCTCCTCGGGATTTTATGCCCGACTGATTGCCGTCGGGGGCGTGGTCGGGATTGGAATCGTCGCGGCCGGCGTCGCATACATCCAAGCGGCCGACTGGAGCGCCGGGGCGGCGCTGTTTTGGCGGCAGTTCAATTATTGGGGGGCGCTACCGCTAGCCGCCGCCTACGTCGGGCTGATCGCCCGCTACTGCCGGTGGCGCCCCGCGGGGATCGAGACGAAGGCGCTATCGGCCGTCGGCCGGACGGCGTTCAGCAACTACCTTCTTCAGACGCTCCTTGCCACCTCGGTGTTTTACGGCCACGGGCTTGGGTTGTTCGGCTCGGTCACTCGGGTCAAGGCGCTGGCCATCGCCGTGGCGATCTGGGCCGTCCAGATTCCGCTATCGGCGCTTTGGCTGCGGTACTTCCGGTTCGGCCCGATGGAGTGGGTCTGGCGCGTGTTGACCTACGGGCGGTTCCAAAAAATAAAAAACGGCTGGTGATTCAAGAGCTGTTTTGCGGCACCGATACGTGCCCCGGTCGTACTGTACCCGACTGATCAGTCTCCGGTGGACGTTCATGTCCTGGGTGCTCAATATCAGCCGACGAAACGGCGACTGAGTCGGTCCCAACGGCGGTATTGCTTGATGCAGTGTGTTCAGTATGGGAGTTCACGGAGCCGATCCGGTGTCGGAGCGGCGGCGAACGGTTGGATCGGCGCCCGACACCGAACAGTATTTTATATAAATGCCACCAACGCCTCGGCCAGTGTGGCGATCGAGCGCACCCCGAAGAGTGATTACTTTTAATGTCTGACGCGATTCGCCGCCGGTCGCTCGGGGTGTTGCTCGGCTCGATCGGGATCGCTTTTGCGGCGTCGGGGCTGACACTCTGGTTCGTGTGGGTCCGCCCTCGGACAGTTGAACTGAACCAAGCCGTGTTCGGCATCTCCGTTCACGTACTGTTCGGCTACGTCATCGTAATGTCCGCGATCGTGTTGCTCCAGCGTGAATCCCCCGCCATGGAGTGTTTCCTTGCCGCGAAGTGGTGTCTTGGGGGTGCGATATTTATGAGTGCGCTCGCTGTTTGGGGGGCGATCCCGGAACTTCGGTCCGGGACGATCACTCTAGGCACGCTTCAGGAATTTCTCATCGTCGGCTCCGCTGGTGCCGCTGCGGGCGTCTTGGTGGGGCTGAATCGCGGCCGGGCTGTCCAGAATCGACACGTTGCCGATCGGACAGAGGACCGCGAGGAGACGCTTGTCTTCCTCCTTCGGTTGCTCGAACACGACATCAGAAACCACATGATCGCCATCTCGAGCCACGCCGACTCGATCCGCCCTTCGACGTTCGATCCGTCTCCGACGCCGGCCGAGGCGATCGAGGAGCGAGCCGCGAGCATCGAGCAGTTGCTCGACACCGCGAACGTGGTCTTGGAGTCCGAAACCGATGGCGGGGAGTTCGAACGCGTCGACGTCGGTGTCATCCTCAGGGAGGAGATCGCCGTAGTCCAGTCGGACGAACCTGACGTCTCGATCGATGCCGACATCGAGGCCGACCTCCACATCGAATCGGATCGCTTCGTCGGCGAGGTGTTCCGGAACGTCCTCGAGAACGCGGTCGTCCACAACCCGGCCGCGGACCTCACGGTTTCTGTCACCGCGACCGCTACCGAGGGGGCGATCGAAGTCGAGATTGCCGACAATGGCGACGGCATCCCACCCGACATCCGCGAGAACCTCTTCGAACCGGGCGTCCACGGCCCTGAAAGCTCGGGCGACGGTATCGGGCTGTACCTCGTCGGAAAGCTCGTCGACGCCTACGGCGGCCGCGTCACCGCCTCGGAGCGATCACCGAGCGGGACGCGCTTTCTGTTCCAGTTCCCGCCGGCCCGATCAGACGGAGAGCGGCCCGGGTAGACCTGTCGGCCGTACCAAACTGTCTTGTTGATGGGTCACGTATACATCATCAATGCGGGCGTTAGTCGTCGGCGCTACCGGGTTTGTCGGATCGCGGCTGGTTCGGGCTCTCGACGAGGCGGGTCACGATGTGGTCGCGTTCTCCCGAAGTGCCGACAGCGAGTCGTTCCCGGAGGGCGTCGAACCCTTCGCCGGCGACCTCGGTGATCCGGAGTCGCTCGAGGGGCTCTGCGACGGCGTCGACGTCGCGTACTACCTGATCCACTCGCTCACCTCGGAGAACTTCGCCGAACTCGATCGTCGGTACGCGGCCCGCTTTCGCGAAATCGCCTCCGAGGCCGGCGTCGATCGGGTCGTCTACTTGAGCGGTATCAGCGGCGACGAGACTGACCTCTCGCCACACCTCGCCTCGCGCCGTGAGGTCGAGACCGTCCTCGCTGAGGGCGCATTTGATCTGACTGTGCTCCGGGCGGCGGTGATAATCGGCCCTGAGAGCGCGAGTTTCCGAATTGTCAACGACCTGACCGACCGTCTGCCAGTGTTGGTAGTCCCGCAGTGGGTTCGGACGCCGTGTCAGCCGATCGGAATCCAAGACGCGATTGACTATCTGATTGGGCTGTTGAACGTCGACGAAACTCGCGACAAGACGTACGACATCGGCGGTCCCTCGGTCTGTTCGTACGAGTCGCTGCTCCGGATGACGGCCGACCGGAAGGGACGGACAATACGCATTATTCCGGTTCCGGTGATGACGCCGAAACTCTCCTCGCACTGGCTTCGGTTCACGACTGACGTCCAGTACGCCATCGCGCGCCCGCTGGCCGAAAGCATGCGCCACCCGGTGACTGTCCGCGAGGATCACGACTTTCAGGATGCGGTCCCCATCGATCAGACTCCGATCGAGACGGCTATCGCGGCCTCGCTCGCGGAGTCGTCGTGATCACATAAACAACTATGAAGGTAGCCTGCGTAAACAGCGTATGGCAGACGCCGAGACAACCGAAGAGCAAATCGACGAGACGACCACCTGGCCGGACCTTGCGATCAGCCTCTACGATCGGCTCACCGGGCGGGGCGCGGAGATCATCTACGAGTTCGAGGATATGGAGGTCGAGGTTCCGAGCGGGACCGGCGAGGACGCCGAGCACGCCCGCTGGCGTCTCGACGGCGAACTTCGGGTGACGACCGAAGAGCGTGACTGAGGTCCCGGCCTCGCTGCACGTCGAGGCCGACTTGACGGTCTCTGTCGGCGACGCAGAGGCCGAGGTCCGCTCGACCGGTGACCGCCTCTTCGTCGAGTTTGATTCGCTGTCGGCCGCCCGCGCGATGGCCGATGCCCGACCGGAAGATGTCGTTGACCGGCTCCCGATGGCGTTGCGGGCGGTTGATCTCACAGTCGAGGCTCGGGTCCGGGGACGGACTGTTCTCGTCTCGGGACGGGACGCGGCCCCCGGCGCGCTCTCGGAGATCATCGGGATCGCCCCCGACGAAATTCGGCTCGCGGGTGCCGCCGGGGCGGCGGCGGGGGCGGTCGAACCCTACGTTTACGCTCTCTACGAGCGCCTCACCGACGATCGATAACACAGCACAGATGTCCCACCGACAGCTTGACCCCGACTGGACAACTTGGAACGACGCGATAGACGATGTGCTCTCGGAAGAACTCAGCCGAGACGACGACATCTCGGTGACAGCCGAGGGGCTTGAAATCGATGTTCCACTCGCGTTCGGTGCTGAGGCGCCGCGTGCGACGTGGCGCTTCGACGGGGATCTCACGGTCCGCGTTGAGGGCGACGCTGACCCGCTCGCCGATTGGCTTCGCTTTTGGGCGCGCAGGTCGGGTGCAGGTCGCTGATCGGTTGCTCCCCCGCGTTGGCGGGCCGGGACCCTCCCCGCGCCGCGTTGTTGTCCGCCGCCTTATTCACCCGATCCGCGTCGCAACGCCTTTCGTCTGCCGGTAGTCGCTGTTCAATAGTGATTCAAGTCGATCAACGAGTGCCGCCTCGTCGCCCGGCTCCCACGCCGTCGGCTCCCGAATCGGGACGACGAGAAACCCTCGGCCGCGAATCTCGGTGGCGTGTAGGCGTTCGGCGTCGACCGGGAGCGACCGCGCCTGCGTCGTGAATTCCCGAAGAACGTACCCGAGCGGATCATCACCCACGGGAAGGAGGATGTGGGCGTTCAGCGCCCGGAGTTCGGCGTCGAGGTAGCGCTCGACATCGGCCGGATCGCCCGGCGCGAGCCGGAGATACGAGAGATAACAGTTCTCAAGAGTGGGACGATCGCTGTAGGGTTCGGCGGCGAAGCCGACAGCGTGGAGAACCGATTGGATCCGTTCGCCGGCGGTTGACCGGGTGAACGGGACGCCCGTCTCCGTTCCGCCGTGGGTGTCACCGTCGGCGCCGATCACGTGAAAGTCAGCGTTAACATCGCCGTAGCCGTACACCGCTGGTTCTGCTGGGGCTCGCATGCCAAAGGGGTTCGAAGCGCGATCCGTGATTCGCTCCACAGCGGGGGCTAGAGGTTGGTAAATAAAAGTACGTGGGTGTCGGGTGACGCGTTACTCGTCGACGACGGCGACGGCGCCGTACATGCCCTGCGCGCGGTGGGGGATACAGACGTAGAGGACCGCACCGGCCTCGTCGACGGTCTGCTCGATGGTGTAGCCCGCCTCGTCGGTGAGTTCGCTTTCGAACTCGTAGTCGCTGCCGTCCTCGGAGACGACGTTGTGCGCGCCGCCTTCACC